>Ga0209023_10004442_pt1 | contig 15941 bp, 11 predicted proteins | sample LakOneMetagenome_FD_187468 | JGI IMG/M metagenome (GOLD analysis project Ga0209023, IMG submission 187468) | Freshwater and sediment microbial communities from Lake Erie, Canada (SPAdes) (version 2) | ecosystem: Environmental > Aquatic > Freshwater > Lentic | place: Lake Erie, Canada... | reverse complement strand
ACGGCGTCCAGTTCGGGCACCGGCAATGACACCATCTCGAACTTCGAGAACGTCATCGGCGGCAACCAGAGCGACTCCATCACCGGCGACGGCGGCGATAACGTGCTCGAAGGCCGCAGCGGCGACGACGTGCTCAACGGCGGCGACGGCCTGGACCTGCTGATCGGCGGCGACAACAACGACACCTTGAACGGCGACGCCGGCAACGACACCCTGCTGGGTGGTCTCGGAACCGATGTGCTGAGCGGTGGCCTGAACAGCGACATGCTGGACGGCGGCGACGGCAACGACACGCTAAACGGCGGCGAGGGCGACGACACCCTGGTCGGCGGTATCGGCAACGACACCCTGAACGGCGGCAACGGGTTCGATACGGTTGACTATTCTGCCGCGACGGGCGGGATCGCGCTTGATCTGCGTTTGGAGGGTGGCGCTCAGGCCACCGGCGGCTCGGGGACGGACACGGTATCGTCTATCGAGGGTTTCATCGGCTCGGCCTTCGCTGACAACATCATCGGCAGCTCCTCCGCCGACATATTGTTGGGCAACGATGGAGCCGACACTATCGACGGCTGGACGGGGGATGACATCATCACCGGCGGGGAGGGTGATGACACCCTCAAGGGCGGCGACGGCGTCGACAGCCTGTCGGGCGGCAACGGCATCGATAACCTGCAGGGCGGCAACGGCGCGGACACGCTATCGGGCGGAGCTGGCAATGACATCCTGACCGGCGGCGCTGGCGCTGACCTAATGGATGGCGGACTCGGCGACGATTCTTTCTCGGTCGATGATGCAGGCGATCTTATTGTCGAAGCGGCAGGCGAAGGCACTAACGACCGGGTCACCGCCAGCGTCAGCTACGTGCTGGCGGCGGGCGCAGAGATCGAGTTCCTGGGGACCAATCAGTCCAGCGCCACGACCGCGCTCAATCTGACCGGCAACCAATTCGCACAGACCATTCAAGGCAACCAAGGCGCCAACACTCTGGACGGCGGGGGCGGGAACGACAACCTATCGGGCTTCGGCGGCGTCGACATCCTGATCGGTGGCGCCGGCAACGACATCCTCGATGGTGGGGCCGGGGCCGACACCACGACGGGCGGCCTGGGCGACGACATTCACTACGTCGATGACGTGAATGACGTGGTCAACGAAGCGGCCGGTGAAGGAACGGCCGACCGCGTTATCGCCAGCGTCAGCTACGTCTTGGCGGCGGGGGCTGAGATCGAACTGTTGACCACCAGCGCCTTTACCGGCACGGGCGCCATCAACTTCACCGGCAACGAGTTTGGTCAGACCATTCAGGGCAACAACGGCGTCAACGTCATCCTGGGTGGGGCCGGTAACGACACCCTGACCGGTTTCGACGGCAACGACACCCTGAACGGCGGGGATGACAACGACACCCTGGACGGCGGCAATGGCAACGACATCCTGCTGGGCGGCCTGGGGACCGACATCCTGACCGGCGGCGCCAACGACGACTCGCTGGATGGCGGCGACGGCAACGACACGCTGAACGCGGGCGACGGCAACGACACCTTGATCGGCGGCATCGGCAACGACGTCCTGAACGGCGGCAACGGCATCGACACGGTAGACTACTCAGCGGCGGCGGGCGGCATAACGATCGACCTTCGTACAGCTCTCGCTCAGAACACCGGCAGTGCCGGTACCGACACGTTGTCCTCCATCGAGGGCTTCATCGGCTCGGCCTTCGCTGACAACGTCATCGGTAATACCGGGGCTGACACGCTCAATGGTGGCGACGGCGCCGACACTATCGACGGCTGGACGGGGGATGACATCATCACCGGCGGCGAGGGCGACGACACCCTCAAGGGTGGCGACGGCATCGACAGCCTGTCGGGCGGCAACGGCATCGATAACCTGCAGGGCGGCAACGGTGATGATGACCTGTCGGGCGGGGCCGGCAATGACATTCTGACCGGCGGCGTCGGCAGCGACATCACGAGAGGTGGCCTGGGCGATGACCAGCATTTCGTGGATTCTGCCGGCGACGTGGTCTTCGAAGCGGTCGGCGAAGGCACCGCGGACCGAGTTCTGGCGAGTGTCAGCTACGTCCTCGCGGCTGGCGCGGAAATCGAACTGCTGACGACCAACCAATCGAGCGGTACGACAGCCATTAACCTCACGGGCAACGAGTTCTCCCAATCTGTGCAGGGCAACAACGGCGTTAACACGCTGGACGGTGGGGACGGCAACGACAGCATCTCGGGCTTCAACGGTGACGACTTCCTGATCGGGGGAGCCGGAAATGACATCCTCGAAGGCGGAGCCGGGGTCGATACGACCAATGGCGGCATTGGCGACGACTATCACTATGTCGACAACGCGAATGACGTCGTCATCGAAGCGGTGGGTGAAGGGAGCAACGACCGCGTCTTCACTAGCGTGAGTTACGCTCTGGCCGCTGGCTCCGAGATCGAAGTGTTGAAGACCACCAACCTCGCGGGGACCGATCCGCTGAGTCTGACAGGCAACGAGTTTGGCCAGAATGTCCGCGGCAACGATGGCACCAACACGCTGGACGGTGCCGGCGGTGCAGATACCTTGGAGGGCTTCGGTGGTGCCGATAGCTTGATCGGCGGGGGCGGCGACGATGTCCTGACGGGCGGTGATGGGGCCGACCAGTTCTGGGTCAATGCCGGACTATTCGGGGCAGACATCATCACCGACTTCACTGACGGCTCCGATCTTATCCGCGTCACCGGCATCGCTGGCGTCGACGATTTCACGGATGTTTCGGTGACGAGCAACGGCTCGGGCTGGGCGGTCATCAACTTTCCGGACGGCTCCACCATAACGTTGACCGGCATTGCCGCTGGCGCTGTGGATGCGTCCGATTTCGTGTGGATTTAGAGCAGGCTGCGCAGCGGACTCAATGACGGTACGCGCCGTTGAAAACAACTTTTTTTGGCGGGGAAATCAACCGGCACCTAGGGGCGGCGAGTCTGCGCAAGCGCCGGGCATGCTTGCTCCCGTCTGGCTTGGGTCGTGAATTCCGCTTTGCCGAGTGCGGTGCTCTCCTCAGATTTCCATGGCGGTAATCTTGATCTGACGTTTGGCGCCGCGGACGAATTCGACGCGCTGGCCCCGCCCATCCTGGCGCCAGCTGAGCACCCCGGAGGTGAACGCCGGCGCGATCTGCGTGGCTTCACCAACGCTGACGTCGCTGCCAAAGGCGAACAGTGTGCAGAAAACGGCGCCGCTTGAACGAGGCGTTGTAAGGCCAATTCGGGGGGCGGGGACCAGTCGCCGCGGACCCGGCGAGGTCCAGCCGGCAAGCTCCGGATCCTCCACCCCCAATGAGATGGGCTCAATTTCCATGTCCGGCAGCATGGGTTTGACGACCAGAGTGCGTGACGGCGCCAAGCTGTCGCTGACAGCTATTCGGTCGGCTGTATGCTCAAGCAGCCAATTGGGGGCGAAGGTGAAGCGTTGGCGAAACTCGTGGGGCGCATGCTTTGTATCGGCCAGCCAGTCGATCACCAGCAGATAGGCTCCCGGCTTCATGAAGACGACGCGCCGGTGTCGGATGGTCTCGAAATGTCGAAACTCGGACTCGGTGACGATTCCGCCCGATTGGACAGAACAGTGCTGTAACCCGCTGCCGAAGGGCGACACCTTGACCCGCGGATAGTCGAGCTGGTCGATTTCGACGCAGTTATGGGCGCGCGTGCTCTCGACGTAGATGCGCCTGGGATCGCTGTACCAATTCCCACCCAGCGCGAGCGGCGAGCCTGGTTCGGAGCGGGGGCCGTAGTCATATCGTCCCGGGTCGACCAGGATGGCTCGTCCCTGATCGTGCCAGATGAAACCTCCATGATCGGCATGCTTGTGGGTGCGGGAATGAAACCCGCAGTGCTGGGCAAGCCAGGCCGCCCGGCGCGGGTCGTCCTCTCCCGCCGCCAAAAGCCTGCCAAATGCATAGCCTTCTGCTCGGTACTCAGCTGCTCCCATGGGTGGCTCCGCACCGGTCCGGCCTCTCGAAACCAGCCAGGCCAGCGGCGCGAATTCAAGGTCCTCTGGGGGGCCGAGGTCGTCGCCGGCGAACACCGGATCGGTATCGCCGATGGGGGCCAGGGTGAAATCGGGCGCAATCATCCACGCGAGAACTTCCTGCATCCTGGAGAGGTCCGGCGGTACAGGGAGATCGGCGATCAGGCCCGACGCGCGCGCGCCCAACAAGGTCCCCAGCACCATCTGATGGTAGCCTGGGGAGTGCTCCAGGTGGACGCCCTTGTTTGAAAACTGGGCATTGAGGATCTCTTCCCACCGCTTCAAACCCTGCTCGGCGTAGGCGGCCATCATCGGCAGGTCTGCGAACCGTCGTGCGGCGGCGAACTGACCTATGGCCTGGTAGAACCCGTGGTTGCTGTGGCTGCTGAAACCCGCTTCGCGCCCCAGCACAGCCAAGTGGACGTAAAGCGCGCGCAGCGCACTGCGAAACGCGGCGTCCGATACAGAGGCGTCTCCCGCAATCTGATCGCAAAACCAGGCCAGGCGGTAGGTGCGAAGACCCACGGCCATATCGTACCAGGCCATGGGAAAGGTGGCTTCGTCGAGCTCGCCCAAAAGGGCGCCGTCGGGTCCCACCTTGGGCGCGACGTAGACCTGACGAAGCCAGGCGAAGGCGAACTTCTTCAGCGCCGAATAGTAGATCTCCGCGCCGGTCGTTTCGAAGCCGGCGGCGAGCCGCAGGAATGGCTCCCAGGACTGCAGGCGAAATTCAAAACTGCGCGAATAGCCTGACCAGCTAGGCTTGTCGGATAGCTCGAAGCGTTCACCGCCCCATTCCCAGCCGCCGGTGAGCAGGCCCTTGAGACTGGCGTCCAGATCTTCCTGGATTCGGCTGGATCGGCCCCCCAGCTGCTCCAGCCGCGCAGGCGCCATTGCCGCAATGGAGCGTCGAACGTCCGCAATGGGGAGATCAGGCACGACGAAGGGTTTCACCCCTGGCGTTGTAGCCGCTCATCGGCGCCGATCAACCAGTCCGCGACGCCAGCCACATCTTTGATTACCATCCGATAGCCAAGCCAAATCAGCCCAGGTTTGTCAGGCTAGCGCGCTCGACAACCTATCGACCGGTCAAGTGGGTGTCGCGTTTGAGGGCCCGCGGCCGGTGGTCTTCAGCAGACGCTTCTTCGCTTTCGTCACCGCCTGGCGAGATACGCGCAGGCGTCGCGCAAGCTGACTTTGGGTTTCGCCGGTGGCCGCGGCGCGAGCGAACTCGCTGGTCCAGTCGCGACGCTCAGACAGGTAAAGCCCATGCCGGCGCAAGGCGCTGTAGACGGTCTGTCGCGCCACCCCCAAGCGGCCGGCGAGCGCGATGGCGGTGAGATTTTCGTGGCGCGCCGCCTCAAGCACCGCGGGCCTATCGATTCCCCTTGGAGAGGCGTGTGGCTTGCGCCTCCAGGCAATGCCCAGGCGGTCGGCGTAATAAAGAACGGTCCTGAGATCGACGTCCAGATGGAGCGCCAAATCGCTTACGTCCCAGCCGGTCTCTTGGGCCTGCTCAAACATGAGCGCCCAATCGATCGGCAGCCGCCGGCTCACCGGAGCTCACCAAGCTTGCGGGCGGCGAGCGAGACGGCCTGGCGCGAGACGCCCAGGCGGCGCGCCATCGCGCTTTGGGATTCCCCCTGCTTTCTGGCGCGCGCAAACTCAGCGCGCCAGTCGCGCCGCACGCCCAAGCCAAACCCTAGCCGTTTCGCCTGTCGCTCTACCGTCGCGCGGTGCACATCGAGACGGCGAGCCAGCCCTTTGGCGCAAACGCCTTCGCGCTGAGCCGCCTGAAGTTCGCTGATCCAATCGATGCCCTTGCTGGAGCGGCGATGGCGGATGCGCAGGTCCAGCTGATGCAGCGCCGCATAGTGGCGCACGGTGCATTGCGAAACGCCCAGACGCCGGGCCACGACAGCTGCGCCGACGTCTTCGCGCCAGGCGGCCGTGAGGAGGGCGGCCCAGTCAAGATCTCGATGGGGGCTCTTGCGTTGGCGTTGCACGGGTTGGGTCACGGGCGAGGTCAACTGAGGGCGCCAGGATCGGAAACTGGTAGACTCGTCGTGGCGGCGAAATAACCCGGCCGCAAGAGGGAACTATGGGGCGACCGCGGCAGGCAAGATCGGATGCGACCCGCGAACGCCTGATGGCGGTGGCGCGCGAACTCTTCGCCCATAGCGCGTTCCATGAGGTGAGCGTGCGACAGATCGCCGTGGCGGCCGGTCGGGCGCCCAGCAGCGTGTTTCGCTATTGGCCGGACAAGGCCGACCTATGGCGAGCGGTCATGGGCTCAGAGCCGGCGCCGCCGCCGATGGAACGTCCGGCCGAGCTTGCAGCAGAGGCGCACCTTGGGGCCGAAATGCGCGATCCGCTGGATATTGCCTTGGGCGCTGCGATCAGAACCCGGCGAACGGCCGGCGGCCTTAGCCAGTCCGATCTTGCGAAAGTCCTCAGCACCTCGTTCCAGCAGGTCTCGCGTTATGAACGGGGCCACTGCGCCATCCCAGCGGCCGCGCTTGTGAGGTTGAGCGCGGCGTACGGTTGGAAATGGACCGAGCTGGAGGGCATGGCGTCGGCATTGAAGACCCCGCCGCCGACCTAACGAAAGGATGCGTTCGGTCGGGGGTAGCATGCCTTGGTAGAGACGAGTGGAGCGATGGATGGCCTACTGCACCATCGAGACCGCCAACTCGGCTCGCGCGTCGCGGCAACTCGTTTCGGTGCGTCGACAGCTGGCGGCGCACTCAGCGTAGAGCGTGTCCTCCCGCCCAACACGGTCGCACTCCGCTGCGCAATCGCGGCACAAGGCCTCGCAGAGCATGAGCAGTCCAAGCACGACGGCTTCATTTGATCCGGTCCGGCGCGCGGCGACTCTGGCGGCAACGAGGGCGATTTCCGAACAGTCGCTCGTCAGTCTCCCGCATTGCGCAAATGCGGGGTCGAATTTCGACAAGCAGAAGTCCGAAACCACTGAGCAGGTTTGGGATGTGTCCAGCAGCGAGGTGATCACGTCGCTACCGGGACCGTTGGCAGGCGATCCAACCGGGGGTGAATCGAGAGCCGATTGTGCATGCATACTGGGACTCAAAGCGGGGACCGGGATTATCGAGGCTAGGTTGGTCCGTTGTCAAAATCTTGGCCGGACTCCGATGAATGGGCTGCGGCTATATCTTCGATTGCGCGCTCCGCGCGAGCGAAAGGGAACGCTTGGCCGCCCCGCTCATGGGCGGACAGCCAGCAAGCATTAACGCGCTCGCGATGGTGCCAAAGCGGGTTCGTATGGCCGAGATTGAGGGAAGTTCGGGTTGAGCAGAGATCAGCCGGCGACTGACAAAGCCATGCCGGCTTTGCAACGCTGCGATCGCGGTGAGCACTTCCTGATCGTTGAAAACGAAGCGCCGCCTCTCAATTAACGCCTCTGCCGCGCGGAAGATCTCGGCCGAAATAATAGGCTCATAGGCGTTTGCAACGACGATCCACTCAGCGGCGGCGGTTTGGGTTCGTGCTCGACTCAAATCGCGGCGGGTCCGCCCGAACCGTAGCTCACCTGCGTATTTGGAATTGCGAAGCAACGACCAGATCACGCGCCTCTCCCAGCCCGCCGGCGATGGTTCGGGCCAACCTTCCTCGGTCAACAGCCGGCCAATTTCGGTCGGCTCCATTCCGCCTCGGACAAACAAGGTGAATGCTCGTCGCACTGCGCCGACCTCCGACGGCGGACCCGGAACCAGGGTGGTCTTGTGATTTTTCACCGCCTTCCATTCTCCTCGCTCGAGAACCTGGCCGGGGGCGCCGGCCGCATCGAGCACAGCACGGCGCATGGCGTAGATCGCCGTGCTGCCGGTGTGGAAACCCTTGCTCGCGGTGGTCCGCAGCCCCGCGGAAATCTTGACCGAGAGTTCACGGCTATATTCCGCCGCCATCGCCCGCTTAATGCTTTTGATGATGGTCGTGGCCGGACTGCCGTCGTTTTCGAAGGGTTCGGCGCAGTAGATGACGTCGACGCCGCTGCGGCGCAGGACAAATTCATAATAGGCGCTCTCGTCGGTGTCCTGAAACCGCCCCCAGCGACTGACGTCCAGCACCAGCACGGCGTTGATCTCCGCCGCGTCCTCCAAGGCGTCGCGCAGCAGGGCCTGCAGGCCTGGCCGCCCCTTGATCGTGAGGCCGCTCTTGCCGGGGTCTACGTAACTGCGCACGATTTGCATGTCGTGCTCGTCGGCGTAGGCTTGGAGCGTGGCTTGCTGGTTCTCGAGCGAGTACTTCTGGTTATCGGTCGACATCCGTCGATAGGTTGCAACCTTCTTCATTCCCAGACCTCACGCTGCAGCCTTTCAACCATAGCGAAAGCGTCGAATCGGAGTCTACCGACGCCATACGCACGCCGGCGCAGTCGAGGGTCGCGCGGCCGGTTTTGGCGCGCTCCAGCGCCTGGCGCCGCGCGCCTAAGCCTTGTTATGAGAACCAGGCGGGCGCCAGCGAGGCCTGCGCGGATCGTTCACATCGACGCCGACCTTTCTCAGGGCGTTGGTGATCTCGCGTCTGCGCCCGTGGGTCTGGAACGGGAGACCCGCTGCAAGAATCGCATTCTGCACCGTGCCAAATCGCTTGCGCATGTGATTGAGGGTGGGCAGCAACGCGCTGCGGGATATCAACTGGTTTGTCACCGTCCCATAGGTCGCAAAGAGGTGGCGAAGTGCGGCAAACACCTCCCTGGTTGGCCAGCTCCTGCCCCGCTTGAGCCGGCGTTGCGCCCTTTCAAACAGAGCCTTCGAAACAATGGCGGGATGGGCGTGCGGAACGCTGGTCCACGTTGCGGGCGGGCGGTGTTGCAGTCGCGTCGCGAATGGCGCTGTGGTCTTACCCCAAACGACTGTCCCTACGTATTTTTCGTTCGAAACGATGGCGCGGATTCGAAGCCGCCACCAACCGCCGGGCTGCGGCGGCGGGCGTCCTTCGGCAATCATTTGCTCAGCGATTTCATTCAGGTTGTGTTCGCCCGCGGCATAAAGAGCAAAGACCCTCCGCACCGCCTCGGCTTCTTCTGGCGGACCCAAAACGAGCTTGGTGTGGTGGCTCGATAGCGCCTTCCACTCTCCGAATTGCGCGAGCGAAACGAACTTCCCGGCGGGATCGAAAATGGCGCGTCGGTAGCCGTAGCCCGCCGTGCCGCCACATCGGAACCCCCGCGCGGCGGCGCGGCGCGCGCCATTGGTGATCTTTCTGGCCAGGTCACGGCTGTATTCGGCCGCCATGGCGCGGCGCACTGCCTTCAGAATAGTGCTGCCCATGCTGTCGTCGTTGGAAAACGCTTCGGCACAGTAGAGAATCCGAACCCCGAGGTTGCGCAGCTCCTGTTCGTGGTAGGCGCTTTCGTCGACATCTTGGAAGCGGCCCCAACGGCTCACGTCGTAGACGACCACGGCGTCAAAATGCCTCTCAGATCTATGGGCCTCTGCGATCAGGGCGAGCAGGCCTGGTCGGCGTTTTAAGGTCAGGCCGCTCAGGCCAGCGTCGGAATAGACTTCAACCAGATCCAACCCCTCGGCGGCGCAGAACGCCTCAATGGCCGCGAGCTGGTTTCCAATGGAATAGATTTGAAGATGGGTGGAAGCGCGCACATAGGCCGCCACCCTCAGGGGCGCGGGTTGGTCGGTGGTCTCGATGTCCGCCTCCCGTTCAGTCTCCGAACAGCTGCCCGCTTGAAGCCAAGGGGCAGATCATCAATGCCCGCAGCCCGGTAGGCGGCCGACAGGCTTCCGAAGGTCTCCTTGAACCTGCACACCGGCGGAAGCGATCGGGTACGGCTGATCAGGGAGCAGCTGACGAACCCGTATCGCGCATGCAGGCGCTTCAAACCTGCGACCATGTCTTCGGCAGAAACCGGGGTGTAGCGCCGGGCCCGCTGCTTCTGGGCCGCGCGGAACACTGCCATGCTGACGATCGCCGGATGGGCGTCGGTCACTACCGTCCAGTCCTTTTGATCAGCGGGCACGACTCCGGTTCCCAAGGGGTTAGGCATTCTGCCGTAGAGCAGGGTGCCAGCGTACTTCTCGTTCTTTAGGATGCACTTCACCCAGCCATCGCAAAAGGAGCGCGGTGTGGGGACGGGCCACCCTTCCGCGGCAAGCATGGCGGCGATCTTCTCGCACGAGAGGCGTCGGCGGACGTAGAGGTGGAAGATGCGCCTCACCGCAGCAACTTCGGCCGGCGGCCCCAGCTTCAATGTGGTGCGTCCATTGAAGAGCGCTTTTCGCTCGCCGGCGGCGGCGTCTTGCACGACCATTCCCGTATCGCTCACAATCACTCTGCGGTAGCCATATCCGGGCACGCCTCCCTGCCGCCAACCGTCCGCCGCCAGGCGTCGCGAACCCTCGGCGACCTTGCGCGAAAGCTCGCGGCTGTATTCCGCCGCCATCGCACGTTTGATGGCCTTGACCATCGCCGCGCCGGGAGATCCGTCGTTCTCGAAGGCTTCAGCGCAATAGGAAACGGGTGCGCCGGCCAGCTTCATCGTATGTTCTAGCCAGCCCGCCTCGTCGACGTTCTGAAATCGGCCCCAGCGGCTCACATCAAGGACGATGATTGCCTCGAAAGGGAGGTTCCCGACCCTGGCGTCCGCGATCAGCGACTGAAGTCCTGCGCGGCCGGCTATGGTGAGGCCACTCTTCCCAGCGTCGGTGTAGATACGGACCAGACTGAAGTCGTTCGCATCACAATAGGCCTCAATGGCGGCCAGCTGGTTGGCAATCGAGTAGCGCTGATGTTCCGTTGACATACGGACGTACGCTGCGGCGGGCCTGGTGGTCAGGCTGGACATTCTTGACCCTACGCAGGCGAGCGAACTTTCGGCAATCGCGAGACGCTAGCCGGCTATACCGCGTGCGAGCCCCGCACGAGCAAACCGAGCGTCAGAGTCGCGAGTAGTCGATAGGGGAGTTTCCAAAGCACCAGGAAGCCCAGCGCAAGGCATTGGGAGCGCGTATCGAGGCTGCCCCAGCTCTTCAGGAAATTGCTCCAATTCATCCATTCGCCTTTCCAGGATTGCGATTGTGGGCGGACACGCGCGCTTGATGCGCTGCGCTGATCGCCGTGGATTGAAATTGCAACTTGATCCGGCCCCCTCGATCAAGTGATTCTCTTGGCGCGTGGCAGGTTGCCCGGAAACCTATGTCGGCGTTGGGGTTGCTATGCGCTCCGTCGTCATGATGTCCCCGCGGGCTAGCTCTGCTGAAAGTTGCCTTCAGCGGCGTCGCCGGACATCCAATCACTTTGCGTAACGCGGGTCGGCTTGCCGCATTTCGAAACGACCGAAGAGAGTACATTCTCGTAAGGACAACCGAGTCGGGAGTCGTGCGTGACAATCACCGACGCCGAAGCTGCGACCATCGCCCGTGGGCTCGGGCTGATATACGGCTATGAGTGCGTGCTAGCCGCTGGCCGACTGGCCTCGAGCCAGAGTGGCGAAGCGCGGCGCGTCATAATCCGTGCCCGCAGGATGCTCACCCGAGCGATGGGGGGCATGCTGGCCGCGGGCCAGTTGGACGCTTGGAACGCGCGGCGAGTGACTGCGTAACTCCAGCCCAAGCTGCAGCGCCGTTGGGCGCACCGACGAGGTTAGCGTCGGGCGGATTCTCCGTTGGGTGCTGAATACGGGGAAGTCTTAATCCAGAGACAGGTTGCGATTGGACTGCGCCCACCGCCACAGCCCTGCGTCTGCGGCGTCTTCGCCCCGCACCGGCGCCGAGGCTTATGGCGCAGGCCCCGCGCCGGCGACGCCAGCCTTCATGATCGACCCTCCAGCCAGGCCCTGGCGCGTTCGGTGTACCAGGGGATGACCTCGGGATTAGCGATCGCATCCAGATTGATGACCTTTGCAATCGGCCATCCCTGAAAGAGGCGCTTGATCGGCAGTTCCTGCTTCTTGCCCGAAAGGGTCCGCGGAATCCCCGGCGCGCGAATAAACCGGTCCGGAACGAAACGGGGCGAAAGCGAACTGCGAATGCAGGACGCCATGGCCGCCTCCAGGCGCGCATCGAGCTGGCGCCCTTCGATGGGGACGACGAACATGAGCAGCTGGCTGTCGCCGTGCCCATCCTCGAGATCGATGACGAGGGTGTCGACGATGTCGCCCAGATCCTCGACGGCGGAATAGATGTCGGCGGTTCCCATGCGCAGGCCGTGCCGGTTGATCGTCGCGTCGCTTCGGCCCGTGATGGCGCAGCTGCCGTCGGGATCGATCTGCAGCCAGTCGCCATGGCGCCAGACGCTAGGCCATTCGCTGAAGTAGGACGCTCGATAACGGCTGCCGTCGTCGTCACCCCAGAACCGGAGCGGCATGCTCGGGAACGCACGCGTGCAGACGAGCTCGCCGACCTGGCCGATGACGGGCTTGCCCTGGTCATTCCAGGCTTCGACGGCGGCCCCGAGGTGGCGGCACTGGAGCTTTCCGGGCGTCGCGGGCAATTCCCGATTGCCGGCCAGGAACGCCGCGGCGAGATCGGTCCCGCCGCTGATATTGCACCACCAGACGTCCGGCCTGTCGATCGCGGCGAACTGCTCCGATCCCCAAAGCTGGACATCGGCCGGCAGCGGCGATCCGGTGCTGCCAAGGGCTCGAATGGCGCTGAGGTTTCCGGCGTCGCCGAGGCTGATCGCCGCCTTTCGGCAGCTGGTGAAGAACGCCGCCCCGGCGCCAAACCAGGTGATCCTGTGCCGTGCCGCGAATGACCAGAGGCCAAGCCAGTCCGGCTTGCCCTTCGCCCCGCTCGGCGAGCCGTCGAACAGGCAAATTGTCGTCCCCCCGAGCAGGGCCCCGACCTGCAGGTTCCACATCACCCAACCGGTCGCGCTGTACCAGTGGAACCGCTCCCCAAAGGTGTTCGGCGAATAGCTGGCGCCGATGTCGTATTGCGTGTGCCCGGCGCAGGCGGCGAGCATGACGCCGCCGTGTCCATGAACGATGGCCTTGGGCAAGCCGGTCGTGCCGCTCGAGTAGAGGATCCAGAGCGGATGATCGAAAGGAAGCCACTCGGGCTCGAAGTTCGCCACCGCCGCGTCGTCGCGCGAGAGCGCGGCGGTGAAGCTGCTGGAATCCGGCAGGTTCGACTGGCCAAACCCTGTTTCGACAATCAGGAGCGTTTCGACGCTTGGGAGCCCGCGTCGCATCTCCGCCACCGCGGCGCTGCGATCCATCCCTCGTCCCGCGTAGTACACGCCGTCGACGGCGATGAACGCCTTAGGCGAAATCTGGCGAAGGCGGTCGAGCACCGCGGGCGTGCCCATGTCGGGCGAACAGATCGTCCAGATCGCCCCCAGGCTCGCGCACGCGAGAAAGGCGATCACCGCTTCGGGAATATTGGGGAGGTAGGCTGCCACGCGGTCTCCGCGCCGCACGCCGTTCTGGCGCAGGGCCAAGGCCAGCGACGCACTTCGCCGGCGCAGTTCGCGCCAGCCGATCTCGACGACCTGGCCCCGCTCGTCCTCGGCGACGATCGCGGGCAGGCCAAGGGCTTCGGCCCGGTCGATGTGACGAAAGACCTGGCCGGCATAATTCACTTGCGCGCCGTCGAACCATGTCACAGCGGGCAGGGCTTCGTCACGGATCACGCAGGTGAACGGCGTGGGCGAAATCAGGTGGTGGTAGTCCCAGACACTGCGCCAGAAGCCTTCCAGGTCCGTCGTCGACCAGGTCCACAGGGCGGCATAGTCGGCGAAGCTGAGACCGCGCTCGCGCTCAAGCCATTCCCGGTAGAGCTGCATCTGGGGGACAAATTTATCGTTGGACGCCGGGGCCGACGGGCGCCGTGTGATTTCCTCCCCGCGACTGACGATCACCTTGGGATATCTCTTCTCTTCACTGGACACGGGTCCTGGACACCCTCCGGGGAGGGCGATGTCCCGCCAGGCGCCGAAGCGGTTCGCAGGTTTTGCAGTGGAGCGTCCAGTCTTCAACTGGACGCTCCGCCGCCATTCCGGATCAGAATGTCTTGCGCAGATTGAGCCCGATGAAACGGCCGATCGGATTGTAGGACCCGCCTATGCCGTCGGTCCCGGGGAAGAACGGGGGATCCTGATCGAACAGGTCGTTCACCTGCAAAGCCAGCACGGCGCCGTTCGTCCAGCCATTGGCGGGAAGCTTCCAGCCGACGCGCAAATCCACGGTCACATAGGAATCCGACGTGTAGGAACTCACGCCGGTCGGCGTCGTATAGTTGTTGGTGACGCCGTTGCGGTAGTTGACGAAGCCGGCCACGGTGACCGGTCCGATGTCGGCGGCCAGCGTCGCCCGGGCCGTCCAGCGCGCCACACCCAGGTCCAGGTTGTTCGAGACGGGCGATCCCGGCGAAATCTGGGTGTCGAAGTTGAGGATGTAGTTGCCCGCCAGGTCGGCGAACACCCGGCCGAAGCTCGTCATCCAGAAGTAGCTGATGTCGGCGTCCAGGCCGTCCGTCTTGCGCACGCCGAAATTGTTGTTGCGCAGGTCGAGCAGATTGACGTCGGACCCGAACGAGCTGGGCAAATTGACCGGCACCGCGATCGCAAGCAGGTCGGTGAACTCTGGTGTCGTCGGGTTGCCCCGATGGACGATGGAATTGAAGATCGGATCCTGGAAGACATAGGGAACCGATGGAGTGCCGATCACGTCGGTGTAGTCGATGTTGTAGTAGGTGAGGCTGGCGCGCAGGCCGGGCAAAGACGTGGGGTTGAAGTCAAACCCGAATGAGTAGGTCGTGGCCTCCTCAGGTTTCAGATTGTCGTTGCCGCCCAGCAGATAGATGGTTTCGACCTGCGCCAAACCGCGCGTCGGGTCATTGGCGTAGGTGGCCGAATTGGTGGCGCTCAGATAATAGGCGCCGACCGTCGCTCCGATCTGACGCAGCCCGGGCGCCCGGAAGGACGTGCCGTAGGAGCCGCGCAGGGAAAGCCCGTCGATCGGCTCCCAGCTCATGCCGATCTTCGGATTGGTCGTCGATCCGAAGTCACTGTAGTCGTCGAACCGTCCGGACACGGACAGGACGAGGCTCTTGATCAAGGGCTGCGCGTTGCCCTCGCCAACAATGGGGACGAAGAGTTCGCCGTAGACCGAGCGAACAGTTCGATCCATGTCCTCGGGAATCCCGTTCGACGGGGTTCCGATATAGCCGCGCTGCTTGAACGTCTCGGACCGGATTTCGGCCCCGGCGGCAAATCTCGACTGCCCGCCGGGCAGATCGAAGAGGGGGCCGTCGAGTTTCACCGCGGCGACGTTCACGCCCTGCTCTTCGGTGGCGTAGGTCGGATAGTCCAGAATCGCGGCCAGAACCGCAGCAGAGGTGCCCGTGCCAAACGGATCCAGGGCCGTCGCCGTGGTCGTTCCCGCCGCCGCCGCGTCGAGCGCAGTCTGACTGAGCCCGGGCACGAAGCTGTCGTTCCTCGCCCAGTCGACGGTGCCGTAAACACTCAGATTGAGGTCGCGCGGCAACTCGAAATCAACGCCGAAGGACGAGTTGCCGACCGCCTTGTCATTGATGTTGGTGAAGTGGTCGGACCCGATCAGGTTGTCCGCGCGAAACGAGACGAATTCGTAGAAGGCGCCCGGAGGCCCCCGGAAGAAGGGGTTGCCGCCGAAGACCGGGCTGAGCATCGCGACGGTCAGCGCCGGCGCCGCCACCTGGTATTCGTCGTGACGGTCCGAATACAGGATCTGGCCCCAGACGGTGGCGCGGTCGCCGAGATCCTGGCGGCCGGACACGAAGGCGGCGTTGATCTCCGAACTCGGGAGAAGGTCGTTGAGGGCTCCGCTGTCGCATCGGTTTGCGCCAGGCGTGAACGTGGGCGCCGCGTAGGGAGTCACATAGGTGGGATTGGGGTAAACCGTCGGCGAAGGACAGGCCACCGAGCGGGTGTCGATCCCCCCATAGGGCGTGAAA
>Ga0209023_10004441_pt1 | contig 15942 bp, 9 predicted proteins | sample LakOneMetagenome_FD_187468 | JGI IMG/M metagenome (GOLD analysis project Ga0209023, IMG submission 187468) | Freshwater and sediment microbial communities from Lake Erie, Canada (SPAdes) (version 2) | ecosystem: Environmental > Aquatic > Freshwater > Lentic | place: Lake Erie, Canada | collected... | reverse complement strand
GGGCGAGTATATTTATTCTTCTGCCTATGATGAAGGGGAAGGCTGGACAACTTATGATATTGTGCCCAACTATGATTTTACGCAGGAGATATTTAACCTGAATGTATATACTGCAGGCCCTGCCAACGGGTTATCAATAAGAGCAAATGTTTTTGGTAATGCAGATAACTATAGAAATCTCCGTATAAAAATATTCCCGAATGTTGTTGTTTACAGTGGCTCAATGCCATTTTTTTCGCAAAACAGGGTTAACCTGAACAACCTTCCTTTAACCCTGTTACAAAACCCGGATAATGTTCCTATCTATATTGAAGACAGTTCGGCCAATACAACTGACCGGTTGGTACTTGCCAGTCTGGGAATAACATATCCTGCTAAATTCAATTTCAATAACCAGCGCAATTTCAGTTTCGAATTAGAGCCGTCATCAACAGGCAATTATCTCCTTATTGATAATGTTAACTACGGAACTGTTGCGCCAATACTATATGATATTACTACGGGTAAGCGTTACATTGGTGATATAACAACAACTCCCGGCAAAGTAGGTTTCGTACTCCCTGCCTATACAGCATCAGAAAGAAAATTCATGCTGATGAACCAGGAGCCTGCCAATATTAATATCATTAATAACTTTACGCAACGTAATTTTTTAAATTTTGCCAACACATCATTGCAGGGAGATTTTCTTATCATCAGTAACCCTGTATTATATAATGATGGCAATGGAAATAACTATGTAGATCAATACAGGCAATACCGCGGCACATTGGCTGGCGGAAGTTTCAATGCGAAAGTGTACAACATCGATGAACTTACAGATCAGTTCGCATTTGGTATCAAGGGGCATCCCGGTTCTATCAGGGATTTCATCCGTTATTCAAGCCAGGATTTTGCAGTAAAGCCTAAATATGTTCTATTGATCGGCCGTGGAATGAATTATATGGAACAGAAGACACATGAAAAAGACCCGCTAACAGAAAAATTAAATTTCATACCAACTTTCGGCTGGCCGGCATCTGATGTATTGCTTTCATCACCACCCGGATTGGTTGGCCCTATCGTTCCAATCGGAAGGCTCGCTGTTATCAATGGCGGTGAAATAAATAATTACCTTCAGAAATTGATGCAGTATGACCAGGTTCAGCAAAACCCCGGATCTACCATTGCAAGTACTTTATGGATGAAGGATGTGATACATGTTGCCGGTGGAAAAGATACGATTGAGAATAGCCAGTTTTTAAATAACCTGAATAGTTATAAAGCGATCATTGAGAATGATACTTCTTATGGCGGGCGTGTGGAAACGTTTACCAAGACTTCAACCGGCGCTGTTCAGCAGGCAAACAGCCAGCGCATCGAGGAAATGTTTGATAACGGGATCGGATTCATCGGTTATTTCGGGCACTCATCTGCCAGTACTTTTGAATTTAACCTGAGTGATCCGCAGATATATACCAATACCGGTAAATACCCATTCTTCAACGTTAGTGGCTGTAGTGCAGGGAACTTTTACATTTATGACCAGACAAGGCTCACCGGTAATCTCTCCCTCTCGGAAAAGTATGTATTGGCCAATCAACGTGGAAGTATCGGGTTCCTGGCAGATACACATTTTGGCATTCCTCCTTACCTGAATATTTATGATCTTGATTTTTATACACAGTTCTGCCGTACACTTTATGGAAATACCGTTGGTAACCAGATAAAAGCTGTGATCAATAGTATTGGAGGTTCCAATCCAAACATTGATCATAATGTAAGAGTACATTTGGAAGAAGTAACATTGCATGGAGATCCTGCCGTGAAGATCAATGCATTCCTGAAACCGGATTATGTGGTGGAAGATCAACTGGTAAAGATCAGTCCTAATATCATTTCTGTTGCCGATAACAGCTTTAACCTTAAAGTGAAAATGGCCAATATCGGAAAGGTTGTTAATGATTCTATCTGGGTATCGGTAAAAAGGAAATTGCCAAATGATACCATCCGTGTTTTATACAACGAGCTGATACCGGGCATCCGCTATATGGATTCACTGGAGTTCCCGGCTGTTCCCATCAATCCTGTAACAGACAAAGGTTTGAACCAGATCATTGTTACATTGGATTATACCAACAGGGTAGACGAAACCTATGAAACAAACAATACCATCACCAAGGATTTTTATATTTTCGAAGATGAACTGAAGCCTTCGTATCCATATAATTTCTCTATAATCAACCAGCAGAATATTACCTACAGCGCCAATACAGCAAACCCGCTTAGTGGCGACAGGCAATATGTGATGGAAATAGATACAACAGAGTTATTCAATTCAGCTTTCAAAAAAACATACAATAAAAGTGGTATTGGTGGCCTGGTGGAATTTACCCCTAACAACATAACGTTTACGGATAGTACCGTTTACTACTGGAGGGTTGCGATGGTGCCTGTTGGTACAGCGCCATATATCTGGAACGGGTATTCATTTGTTTATCTTCCCAATAGTTCAACAGGATTTAACCAGTCGCACTACTACCAGCACTTAAAAGATAATTTTACAAATATTAACCTTGGCAGCGACAGGAAATTTGTATTCCAGCAGGTACCAAGGAGTTTGACCATCAGGACAGGTTTATATCCTTATTTCAATTACGACAGGATAAATGTGAACCTCGATTTTGACCAGCTTGAATTATATGGTTGCGTTTACAATGCGATACAATTCTATGTTTTCGACAGCACTACCTTGCTTCCATGGAGAAACAGGAACACGGTATTTACCGGAAGTACACCAACTGCGGGTAGGTTTGGCAGTTACAAGGTTTGCCAGAACAGTGCAACCCCTTATGATTCAACCCGTGCTTTCTTTGAATTCCCGTACAGCAATCCCGGAGGCGTGCCTTACCGTAAACGTGCCATGGATTTTATTGATTCAATTCCAAACGGAATGTATGTGGCCATAACGAATATCGGTGATACAAGGGTGAATCCTGATTTTATTGATAAATGGAAAGCTGATACACTTACATTAGGTTCGGGCAAAAGTCTTTATCATAAACTGAAATCAATAGGCTTTACGCAGATCGATAGTTTTTATCACCACCTGCCATTCCTGTATTTCTTCAGGAAGGGTTCAGGTTCATTCACGCCAAGTACATTTATCGGGCCCCAGGATTCTTCTTATATTGACGAATCCTTTGCGCTGAATACAACCAATACGAATGGTATCATTGAATCTCCTGTTTATGGCCCGGCTGCCCGCTGGACCTCATTACACTGGAGAGGTACATCACCGGACCCGCTTCCTTTCAAAGACAGGGTGAATGTTCAGGTATGGGGTATTAAAGCTGATGGTACAACAGATTCGCTGGCAACAGTAGCACCTTCACAGGATACAAGCCTTGCATTTGTAAACGCATCAGTTTATCCAAACCTGAAACTGAAAATGATCAACAGTGATTCAACTTATGTAACACCATACCAGTTAACATACCTGAGGGTAAATGCAGATTATGTTCCCGAAGGTGCTGTGGCCCCTAACATTTTATTTAAGATGAAAGACAGTGTTGAACAGGGAGAAAAAATTGATTTTTCTGTTGCCTTCAAGAATATCAGCCAAACCAGGTTTGACAGCCTGATGAAGATCAAGATGAATATTACAGACAGGAATAACCTGACCACTTCAATACCAATTCCAAAAGGAAAGATTTTGATAGCGGGAGATACATTGTCTGTTAATTATTCAATTGATACAAAAAATTATCCCGGCAACAATATACTCTTTGTAGAATTTAATCCTGAAAATGATCAGAAGGAACAGTATCATTTTAACAATGTACTGTACAAAGGATTTTATGCAAGGGAAGATAAGATCAACCCGTTGCTGGATGTAACTTTTGATGGTGTACACATATTGAACAAGGATATTGTTTCGTCTAAGCCGGCAATACTGATTAAATTAAAAGACGAAAGCAGGTTCCTGGAACTGAAAGATACTTCGCTGATAAAACTGCAGGTAAGGTATCCCGATCAGTCATTGCACACATATTATTTTGGCGATACCATGCATTTCAATCCTGCAAACCTGAGTACAGGGGAAAATACAGCCAGTATTGATTTCAGGCCTTATTTGCCTGATGATGGCGAGTACGAGTTGATCGTATCAGGTAAAGATGTAATTGGGAATACAGCAGGCGCACTAAATTTTCATGTAATCTTTACTGTGATCAACAAGCCGATGATCTCAAACCTGTTGAATTATCCAAATCCATTTACAACATCTACTGCATTTGTATTCACTGTAACAGGAAGCCAGGTGCCGCAAAATATCCGGATACAGATCCTTACCATAACGGGTAAAGTTGTAAGGGAGATCACGATGAATGAACTTGGCCCGATACATATAGGAAGAAATATTACCGAATTCAAATGGGATGGGACCGATATGTATGGACAAAAACTGGCAAACGGGGTTTATATTTACCGTGTGCTCACAAACCTGAATGGAAAATCGCTTGATAAATTCAGGGCAGATGGAGATAATACAGATAAATACTTTAACAAAGGGTACGGAAAAATGTACCTGATGCGATAAAATTTCCGATATCGGAAACAAATGAAAGGCTGCTTTTAACGGGCAGCCTTTTTTATTTTTACTTTTGCAGCTAAAATATAAGTTTCAACAATCATGGCGAAGATCGGTATCAACATAGCAACCGGAAGTTTACAGAAAGAAGAAATGATCGTGGGTATCGACCTCGGTACAACAAACAGTCTCATAGCGATCATTCATCCCGATACTAAAAATGCCATTGTACTAAAAGAACATAACAGCAGTTCATTGGTGCCTTCTGTGATCCATTTTGACGAGAATGCGAATGTAACAGTTGGTGATGCTGCAAAGGAATTTTTAATTACAGCCCCGCAACAGACAATTTTTTCAGCAAAAAGATTGATGGGAAAAAGTTACAATGATATTAAGAACAATGCTTCTTTCTTTTCTTATAAAGTTATTGATGACAATACCGAAAGTCTTGTGAAGGTGCAGGTTGGAGATAAGTTTTATTCACCTGTTGACCTGTCTTCTTTTATTCTGAAAGAACTTAAACAACGTGCCGAACATATATTAAAAACACCTGTAAATAAAGCAGTGATTACGGTTCCTGCTTATTTCAACGATACTCAACGCCAGGCAACACGTGATGCCGGCAAACTTGCAGGAATAGATGTGCTGCGGATCATCAATGAACCAACGGCAGCAAGTCTTGCCTATGGTATCGGGCTCAATAAAGATGAATCTAAAATGATCGCTGTATATGATCTTGGCGGTGGCACATTCGATATTTCCATCTTAAGAATTGTTGGCGGTGTATTTGAAGTATTGTCAACCAATGGCGATACCTATCTTGGTGGAGATGACTTTGACAATGCCATTGTTCATCACTGGGCCGCCCTTGCAGGAATATCACATGATGAACTTTCTCAAAATAAATCTCTGATGCAATCGCTTCGACTGAAAGCCGAAGAAGCAAAAAAATATTTATCATCCAATGATAATTTTGAAGCCGAAGTAAATGGCGATAAACTTTCATTAAGTAAAAAACAATTTGAAGAACTCATTCAGCCTTTTATTGATAAAACAATAACCTGTTGTAAGAATGCATTGAAAGATGCATCGTTAAAAACAACGGATATTGAAACAGTATTGATGGTTGGTGGAAGTACCAGGGTTCCATTGGTTAAAGAATCAGTAAGTAAATTTTTTGGAAGGCCCGTGAATGATTCTGTTAACCCGGATGAAGTGGTGGCGCTTGGCGCAGCGATACAGGCAGATATCCTGGCAGGCAACAACAAAGAATTTTTATTGCTTGATATTACGCCGTTAAGTCTTGGTATTGAGACTGCCGGAGGTTTAATGGATGTATTGATTCCACGCAATGCCAAGATCCCTTCAAAAGCATCAAGGCAATACACAACACAGGTAGATGGGCAACCGGGCATGCGCATCAGTGTATTCCAGGGAGAACGTGACCTTGTTGCGGATAACAGGAAACTTGCCGAATTCAATCTGACAGGAATTCCCGGCATGCCTGCAGGTTTGCCAAAAGTGGAGATTGGATTCCTGATCAATGCCGATGGCATCTTAACTGTTTCTGCAAAAGAACTCAGAAGTGGTGTAGAACAGAGCATTGAAGTAAAACCACAATACGGGCTTACAGATGCTGATGTAGAAAAAATGCTGCTCGATTCTATTACAAATGCAAAGGATGATATTGCTGCAAGGGCTTTGGCAGAAGCCAAAACAGAAGGTGAACAGCTTTTGAAAACAACTGAAAGGTTCCTGCATAAGAATGCATCACTGCTGAGCAAGGAAGAATTGTTGCAAACTGCCGCCGCCATGCAGGCATTACAGTTATCAGTTACAATGGATGATAAAGACCTGATCCAGAAAAAGACAGAAGAGCTGAATGATATATCACGGCCGTATGCAGAAAGGTTAATGGATGAAGCTATCTCCGGAGCGATGAAAGGAAAATCTATTTGATATTATTGTTTACGTCATTGCGAGGTACGAAGCGATCTATGTGTTTATTGGTTTCGATCATTTAAACTATTCAATTTTACTTTTTCTTTTCATCATTAAAAATAGCAGAACGGTTAAAAATGTAACCAGGCTGATGATGACTGTATAATTTATATATCCTGGTTTGTAATAGAACTGCAACTTGTGTTTTCCTTTTTCTATAAATGAATACATAAAAGAAAGATTACCCTTTCTGATTTCAGTATCTTTTCCATCTACCAATAATTTCCAGTTCTTATTGTAATTCTGAAATAAGACAAATGGTTTGGAGGTTGTTGTATTGGTTTCGAATATCAAGCCCCATGGCGCAAATTGTTTAATGCTGATAAAACTGCTGTCATTACCGGGTTCAGTTAATGTAAGGCCGTCTTCAATAAATAAGATCTTGTTTTTTGAAGATGTCATCTTTGCGCTGTCACTATAATGAACAAGTGTATCTGCAAAATAACATACAGGATATTGCAAAACGATGGATGATATTATAACAGCACTGTCAAAACTTTTCAGGCTTTTTGTGAATGACGGGTTCAGTTCTTCTTTTACCTGCACTATTTTTTTTGTATAGAATGAAGCACAGCCATATTCACGGTTTGTTGCTCTTTCTTCAATATTGTTTTCTTCAATGGAAGTATTGATTCCAGGAATTGGGTAACCTGCCGGACTTTTAGAAATAAACTGGTTGATACGTGCAGGCGATTGTTTTGTAACAAAAGTATTTGGGATAGAGAATTGGGCCAGCAACAATGGATTAAGAATACCGGTAACGATGATCCATGTTGTCTTTTTTGATGAAGGTTTTCGCATCAGCATGATAAGAATGATCAAAAATAGTATCTGCAAAAAACCTTCAAGGATAATGGCATCTGCAAATGAAAAATCTGCGTACATGTCTTTTAAAAATGATCTTATATTTCCTGCAGGCGATGAATTGCCAATAGAACTGATCTTGCCGGTCAGGCTGCTGCTCCTTAAATAGAACATCAGCAGCATTGATATGATTGCAGTAAATGCAATGCATAGCCGCACATAAAATTTTGCAGCCCGGTTTTTAAGCGCTATAAAAAGATCATCTAAATAAAATGAACTCAGGAGCAGCAGGCCAATTGTAGTGAAGATTCTCATCGTAGCCGGGTGCCTGAACAAATTCATCAAAGGAATATAATTGTAACAAAGCCTTCTTACAGGGGTCGCATCACCCAATGAAAAAAGAAAAATGAATAGGGTTGATATTAATATGAATTTTTGCAGTCCGCTCATTTTCTTTCTGAAAATTCCGGCAAGGATGATAAGTGTCAATAACCCGATATATCCACTTCTTGCGGTTGGATCGGTACTGAGCAATGCATGATCTCGTGTTACACTTAGCGGAAATAAATATGAGATAAGAGCAAATAGGTTGAATGGGTTTTCCTGCGCTTCGGCAAGAGATGTTCCTGATGAACGTTGGTAATAAGGAAAGTAATCAATATAAGATAAAAGAGCCGGTAATGATATTAATAAAAAGACAACGCATAATAATGTATTTGCTTTTATAAGGTCCGCGACGAATTTTTTATTAAAACCATTTTGCCTGGTTTTAGCAATGATCCTGCATAACATTGAAAAGAACAATATATAACAGCACATGATAAGGAATGAAGGATATCCCGCTGTTAACAGCATGAATAAAGCAAGCGAAGTTTTTAAAACATTTTTATAAATATCATTTTTAATATTCAGCAAACGATAATAATACAGAAAGACGAAGGGGATGAATGCGGCGCTTCCTGTCCACACAGTGATCTGTCCTGTGTCAATGATAAAACCGCAGAACATATACGATGATGCAATAATTAATTTCGTATAATGGCTTGCTGAAAATGAACCAAGCAACTTATACATTCCAATTCCAGAAATAAATATGTACAGCAATGTTTCATATTGAAGCATGGTCATATTGTATTTCCCCAATAATGAAAATATCCATACAACCGGGTTCCAGGCCCCGGATTGCATATCTCCATGCATGGGAAATCCCATATAGAAATATGGGTCCCACAATGGCAGGTGGCCGCTCCGGATACTTTCACTGATGAAATGCCTGCAGGGTAAAAAATAAATATAGGCGTCGTTCTTTAAACTGAACAGGTTGCTGCTAACCGGCCAATATCCAATGATACAGATAACAGCCAGCAGCAGCCAGGCATGAACTGGTACACCGCTGATATTCTTATGTAAGATTTTATTGACCACGTGTTTAGAAATTATTTTTTCTTCCAGACTGCAATGATCGTTTTGCCTGTTTTATGAAACAATATCCTGTCAGTTATTTTTGATACTGGCACCAGGTACGAATCCCAAAGTGCAATTTGTTTTTTTGTCGGGTATTCCTGCTTTAAAAAATATTTATTGGCAAATGATGCCATCAATCCGGCACTGTCTGTAAATATTATTTTCTCAGTAATGAGTTTGTCATTGGTCAAAGCAAGCAAAGTTTTTTTTGAATACCGACGGTAATGGCCGATCGCTTTATCAAACGGGCTCATTAAATTATTATGGGCCGGCGACAGCACAATGAGCCTTCCGCCGGGGTTCAATAACTTCGTTACTGTTTCAATTTCTTTTTTGTCGTCTTCAATATGTTCTATCACATCGATATAGATAATAGTATCGAATTTCTTTGTTAGCTCTGAAGTATATCCATTGAATGTTGAACAAAAACCGGGTAATTTTTTTTCAATCACTAAATTGTTAAGTGCAGATGAAAAATGTTTATCAGGCTCCAGCAATAACCACGATCTCACTTCCGGTGTAATGAACAGCAATGTATTGGAACCTATGCCTGCGCCGGCTTCAAGTACATCACCTTTGATGTAAGGCTTTATAAGTTCTGCTACATATTTCTTCCAGTTCTTTGCAGCTGCGAATAGTTCCAATTCATTGCCAATATATTCAAATGATGCTTCGCTCATTCTATATTGTTTCTGTTTGCAAAATATAATCCTTGTAATGAAGCGCTGGAATGAATTCCCTTTTAGATTGGGTGGTGAGATAAGTAAAAATGGCGATCAGTGAAATGATAAAACTGATCAGCAGGATGATGAACATGGATGTTCCCAATGTTGATGCCCAGCCGGGAATGGCAAGGGTTGTAGTTGTTCTTATAACAAATATTGTAATAATGGCAAGGAGCGATACCAATATGAGTAAGAATGAAATGATGGCAACACGGATAATGATCCTTTCCATAAAAACGGCGATGGCCCCAAAGCCATGTAACAGTAAAGCAGTGAAATTCATTTTTGAATTCCCGGCATATCGTTTACCCCTGTCTGTTGGAATTACTTTGTATGGTAAACCGGATTTCATAATGCCGCCGGGATAATTATACCAGATCTCTGTATAAAATACAGCACGGCACAAAGCAGGATAGGGGATGACCGAATAATTCCCGAACGATATCTTTTTGCCCGTGAAGAGATAAAAACTTAGTTTGTATAGATAGTAAAATAGTTTGAAGCCAATGCCGTTGGTCCTTCTTTTTCTTTTGGCAAAGATGATTTTCGAATGGTCTTTTTTGCTTGATTCCAACAATAAAGGAATATCCTGCACCCTGTCTTCTCCATCACTGTCCATTACGATGACTGTATTCCCTTTGTGATTCTCCTTGATATAGGAAAGGCCGATGGCGATTGCTTTCTGGTGGCCAAGGTTCCTGTTTAAATGAATAATGCTGATGTTATTTTCAAAACCAGCCTTTACAACTTTAAGATCTGCAGAGCCATCATTTACAATTAGGATAGAAATATTTTTTAAAAGATCGGCAGGAAGCTTCTTTAAATCCTGTAAGGTCATCTGCAAAGACTCATTGTCATTGTACACAGGTAATAATATCGTTATCGCTTCGCTCATTGATTTATAAAGACCGTAATTTGTTTACAATAATAATAAATGTTTGAGTAGCATTTTAATTATTCGTTTTTTTAGTTACAACAAAGAACATCTGTGATAAAGGGGCAAAAGGTTTTCTTATAAAATCAAATGCTGCCGTAATGATACTGATAACAGCAAATAACGGATGGTAAATAATGGGATGACCTTTGTCTGCTTTTATGATTTTCTTTTTATGAAGCCAGTGAAGTATGCTGAAACTCCAGAATGGTGCGCCTTGTGTATATGAAAAATGCCGGGTTTCTAATCCGCAGTCATTGGCAAGGTGTTGAAAACTGTTTTTTGTGAACAATACCCAATGCCTCGGGCAATGTAATCCTCCCCAGTAAGTACTTTTGAATAAAGATGCATCAAGGCTTTTAAAATTGGGTGTTTTAATAATGATCACTCCATTGCTGCTTAACAGGGATGCCGCTTTTTTAATAACGACTCTCGGATCGGCAACATGTTCGATCAGGTTCAGCACCAGGATGACATCGTAAGTTTCATTGGTAGAAAAATTTTCTATGGTGCCATTATAGTAATGATGCCCTTTTGATTCGGCAATCTTTTTTGCTTTTATATCAATGTCCACAACCTGTGTATGTGTTATTCTTTTATCTGCTTTGATAAGGCTGTCGAGCAATGTTCCGGTTCCGCCGCCGATATCAAGTGCTTTCAATTTATTTCCGGGAACCTGCTTTAATATTTTCCTGTAAAAGATACTGTCAATAAAATCTTTTATCCTGAAAGAAATGCTTCTGTTCATTGCCGTAAAGGAATAATAATTACCAGGATAGATAATGCCCAGCTCATTTACCGGCATTGGGAAAATGAATAAAATTTCACAACCGGAACATTCATAATAATCAAATACATTGTTTGAAGTAAAATATTCCACATCAGTTGCCGTAGCGTATTTATTGGATGAAACAGCATTACAGAGAGGGCATTGCGGCATGGCTTATTTTCCTAAAAGTGAAATGAATGTTTTGAAATAGGTTGTCTGGTGTTTTTTTAATTGAGGAGCCAGTGCTGTTTTACTCAAATAATTTTCCAGTTCACGGAGATTTGTATAACTTATCTGTGGCTCGAGGTGATGCAATAAATGCCTGTCGAACCCGGCACTGCCAAAGGTTGTCGCAAAACTACCGCTGAACATCCTGTTCGTTTTTCCATGAGCTGTTTTCATGTAATTTATTTTGCCGCTGGCCCATTCACTCCTGTGTTCAAGCAATTGTCTTAATGAAGCAAAGAAAGGAAAGAAGGAACCAAAAGCAAAGAGCCATATTCCTGCAACCCAATATTGTTTTGTAATAAAAAATAAAAGCAAAAAAGAAAACTGAAAAATGATACCGGCGATAAGCATTGTTAGTTTTTGTTTCTTTATCAGTTTATCTTCTCCTTTATCAGGAATAATAAAAGTGCTGGTACTTCTGAACAAAAAAATGCGCAGGGCACTGATGCCTGTGAGGCTTTCCAAAAAGAATTTAAACCCAAGGCTGTTGAAGTAACTATGCTCTGTATCTTCCGGTGTGCCCAGGTGTACATGATGTTGCCAGTGTACGAGCCTGTAATGATTGATGTGCTGCGCCTGCAAAATGCCAAGGAAACAATTAGCCAGCAGGTCATTCATTTTTTTATCACGTGCAATATTATAATGCGCCGCTTCATGAAAAAAATTACTGAGATAATTTATGATAAAACCGAATGTAACAGCATCTGCAAGTGAAGCCATTATTTTTATCAAGGGATTTTCAATTTGATTGATATAGATACCTGCGGCTATACATACTGCAAAAGCCAGCCAGCCAATTGAAATATCAAAAAATATTTTATTGAAATGGGGGCGGAGTGCTTTTTTAAAATCATGATAGGCCTGGCCGCCCGTATTTACCAGGGTTGACTTAATAGCATGAAATGTTTTTTCATCCGATAAGTTTTCCAAAACAATATCATGGTATTTTACTTCACTCATTGGTTACCTATTATTGTTTCAGCATGGCGATCCTGTTCACATATTTGCCTATCATGTCGAACTCTATATTCACAAAACCAGCTTTCCTAAGTTGTTTGATATTCGTGTGTTCAAAAGTATATGGGATGATAGCGACTGTAAAATGCTTTTTACTTACGTTGAAAATGGTAAGGCTTATTCCATCAAGCGTAATGGATCCTTTTTCGATGATCAGTGAAGCAAATTTTTTATCTATCTCAAAGATGAATTCCCAACTGCCGTTTTTTTCAATAACCTTGATACATTCTGCGGTTGTATCAACATGGCCCTGAACAATATGCCCGTCCAGGCGCCCGTTCAGTTGCATACATCGCTCAAGGTTGATGATATTTCCCTTTTGTAAGTCCGACAGGTTGGTTTTCTGAAGCGTTTCTTCAATCGCTGTCACTTTATGGACTCCGTTGTTCACGGCTTCAACTGTAAGGCAAACGCCGTTATGACTGAGGCTTTGGTCTATTTTTAAGCTGTCCGACAGCGAGGATTCGATCCAGAAGCTTGTATTGCTCCCGTTTTGTTCAATTTCTTTAACAACTCCCGTTGTTTCTATGATTCCAGTAAACATTGGTCAAATTTCGGAAAATGATTTGAAGAATTTCTTATTTTGAATAAATCTATTATCTTTGCGACCCTGTTCGAAAGAAAGAACAGAATTTTTTCACCAAAGGAGGTATATACAACAATGCTTATTATTGATTCAAAAGATTGCGAAAACATAGACAAGGCCCTCAAAAAGTACAAAAAGAAATTTGAGAAAAGCCGCGTGCTGCTTCAGTTAAGGGAAAGACAGGCTTTTATCAAGCCATCTATCAGGCGTCGTACAGAAGTGCTTAAAGCAGTGTACAAACAGCAACTGAATACCGGCAAGTTCGATAAATAATTAATTAAACCGGCAATATATTAAGACTGATGACTAGTTATCACTAACTTTAGTTATCAGTTTTTTTATGCACCTAAGTCCACAACAGAATATAAGCACTTTCCTGGATTACCTGAAATTCCAGAAAAGGTATTCGCAGCACACGATCATATCTTACCAGAATGATCTTACTGCATTCTTCGATTATACCCGGGTGCAGTTTGATGAAAGCCAGCTCCAAAACATAAAACCCACCTTTATCCGAACCTGGTTTGCCCAGCTAAAGAGTGAGGGAATAAGTTCCAAAACGATCAACAGGAAAATTTCTGCCCTTAAATCTTTTTTCAAATATAATATCAGGCAGGGCCTTATAGAAGTAAGCCCGATGACAACCATCACATCGCCCAAGGTGGGTAAAAGGTTGCCGCAGTTTGTAGAGAAAAAAGATATTGATACATTATTTGATCATGTTGAATTTCCCGACAGCTGGACGGGCAGGACTGAACGGTTGCTGCTGCAAATACTATATAATACAGGTATCAGGCAGGCAGAATTGATAAATTTGAAGGAAAACCAGGTAAACCTTTCAAATAATAGTATCAAGGTGCTCGGAAAAGGAAGCAAGGAAAGGGTAATACCTGTAAGCAATGCATTATTAAAGGAGATTGGGGCCTATACAGCTGAAAAGCGGAAACAATTTGCCAATGCAGATATTGTGTATTTACTGATCAATGAGAAGGGAAGGAAGCTGTATCCCAAATATGTGTACAATGTGGCCAAAAAATACCTAACACTGGTTACCACTATTGATAAAAAAAGTCCGCATATATTAAGGCATACATTTGCAACGCATCTTACCAACAATGGCGCCGACCTGAATGCTGTTAAAGAATTGCTTGGCCACAGCAGCCTGGCAGCAACACAGATATACACGCACAATACCATTGAGAAGCTGAAAGACGTTTTTAAAAAAGCCCATCCCAAGGCCTGAAATATTATTTTGTAATAATTCCTGCCCACGGTAAAATTTTATTTTGAAAAAAGCGTTTCATACGGTAACTTACAATTATCTTTTAGAGCATGAAATCAACCACAAAACCTTCAGCGCCTATGCTATAATTGTTACCCGACAAATTTATTTTTTCATTTAAAATCAGATGTTATGAACGTAAACATTCAGACTGTGCATTTTGATGCAGATTCAAAATTGATATTGTATATCGAGAAAAAGATTTCAAAGCTTGCGCAGTTTCACGACAGGATTACAAGTGTAGATGTGTATTTAAAACTTGACAATATTGTCCATAATATTAAAGATAAAGTAGCAGAGATCAAAGTGAATATACCACGCCATGAGTTCTTTGTAAAGCAGTCTTCCAAGTCTTTTGAAGAAAGTTTTGATGAGGCATTGGATGCTGTTATCACGCAAATAAAAAGAAAAAAAGAGAAACAGGCGGCCTGATAAACCCCATAAAAAATTAAAAAGAAGTCCTCCGGAATCCCGGGGGATTTTTTTTATTTTCAAATCCTTTAAAAAAATCTTTTACAAAGTTTTTGTATTAATGTTTTTCTCTTACCTTTGCCTTCCCAAAAAATAGGGTGCCTTGTTGTGGGCTGATTTAATGGGAAGTTCTTTTAAAAGTTTACTGGTTTATCCGTTTACTGGTTTAAAAAGGTTGTTGCCTCTATAAACTATTAAACAAATAGACTGATAAACGTAAGACGCCGAAGTAGCTCAGTTGGTAGAGCAGCTGATTTGTAATCAGCAGGTCGGGGGTTCGACTCCCTTCTTCGGCTCAAGGTATGGGCAGATGGCCGAGTGGTTAAAGGCGACAGACTGTAAATCTGTTCACGTAAGTGTACGTAGGTTCGAACCCTACTCTGCCCACAAAATGCATAATTAGCCGATCAGATGATATGCTAATGTGCTAATTAAAGTTCTTTAAAAATGTTGAAGTAATAATTGGCACATCAGCTAATAAGCACATCAGCACATTATTTCAAGCGGAAGTAGCTCATTTGGTAGAGCGATAGCCTTCCAAGCTATAGGTGGCCAGTTCGAGCCTGGTCTTCCGCTCATTTAAGTTCATTGTAAAACTCGTAGGTTTTGCTCTGCAAGCCGTGGTAGCTCAGGGGTAGAGCACTTCCTTGGTAGGGAAGGGGTCGTGAGTTCGATTCTCACCTATGGCTCAAAAGATATTTGACAAGTAGGTTGATGGTAGCTCAGGGATAGAGCATCCCGATTTTGATCGGGAGGGTCTGCAGAGTTCGATTCTCACCTATGGCTCAACAATCTTCCTGCCGTACAAGAGTGCGACGCAACGAAGTAGAACAGAAGTACTGAAGTTGGTACAAAAAATAAACGTCAATGGTTTCCAGACTTTAAATGCGAACCAAAATTTTCAAAACAATACTAAAAATTAAACAATGGCAAAAGAATCATTCAAGAGGGATAAACCCCATCTTAACGTTGGAACTATAGGTCACGTGGATCATGGTAAAACAACACTTACAGCCGCTATAACCGATGTTTTGTCAAAAAGAGGTTTAGCGGAGAAAAAAAATTATGATGATATCGATGGTGCTCCTGAA
>Ga0209023_10004440_pt1 | contig 15943 bp, 18 predicted proteins | sample LakOneMetagenome_FD_187468 | JGI IMG/M metagenome (GOLD analysis project Ga0209023, IMG submission 187468) | Freshwater and sediment microbial communities from Lake Erie, Canada (SPAdes) (version 2) | ecosystem: Environmental > Aquatic > Freshwater > Lentic | place: Lake Erie, Canada... | reverse complement strand
TTCACCTTGACGTGCTTGACCAGGCCGAGGTCGAGGCCGACGGCGGTGTTACGTTTGAAATCCAGGGGCTGGGTCATAGCAGTGCGGTTCCGTTCGAAAGTGGTTTGACGCCAAGGTGCTTGGCGAGCGTGGCGCCGATATCGGAGAAGGTGGAGGCGGTCGGCAGTTCCTGCGGCGCGACCTTCGGGCCGAAGAAGATCATCGGGATGTGCTCGCGGGTGTGGTCCGAGCCGGGCGCGGTCGGGTCGCAGCCGTGGTCGGCGGTGATCACGACCAGGTCGCCGTCCTGCAGCTTCGCGCAGAATTCCGGCAGGCGCGCGTCGAGTTCGTGCAGGGCGTTCGCGTAGCCGGACACGTCGCGGCGGTGGCCGAAGTGCATGTCGAAGTCGACGAAGTTCACAAACGTGAGCGATTTCGCAGGCGCGGTATCGGCCACTTCGACCAGGCGGTCGAACAGGGCCATATTGTCCGGGCCCTTGATCAGCTGGGTCACGCCCTGGGCCGCGAAGATGTCGCTGATCTTGCCCAAAGCGATGACTTCGCCGCCCTCGTTCTTCACGTGGTCGAGCAGGGTCGGGCCGGTCGGCGGCACGGCATAGTCGTGGCGGTTGCTCGTCCTCTTGTACTTGCCGTTCGCGCCCAGGAAGGGACGCGCGATCACGCGGCCGATATTGTAGGGCTTGACCAGTTCATAGGCCGCTTCGCAGACCTGGTACAGGCGCTCCAGGCCGAAGTGTTCTTCGTGCGCGGCGATCTGCAGCACCGAGTCGGCCGAGGTGTAGAGGATCGGGCGGCCAGTAGCGACGTGCTCGTCGCCCAGCTCGTCGATGATGGTGGTGCCCGAGGCGTGGCAGTTGCCCAGCCAGCCCGGCACGCCGGTGATCTCTTGCAGCTTGTCGGTCAGCTCCTGGGGGAAGGACGGCACCGTCTTCGGGAAGTAGCCCCAGTCGAACAGCACCGGCACGCCGGCGATCTCCCAGTGGCCGCTCTGGGTGTCCTTGCCGGTCGACTGCTCGCGTGCGACGCCCCAGGCGCCCGTGAAGCCCTCGCGCAGGCTGAAACCCGGCGCCCATTCGCCGCTCGCCTTGTGGGCGGCCGCCGCGAGACCCAGGCGTTCCAGGTTGGGCAGCGCCATCGGCTTGCCCTCTTTCGCGGCCCACTCGGCGATGTGGCCGAAGGTGTTGGCGCCCGCGTCGCCATATTTCTCGGCGTCGGGCAGCGCGCCCAGGCCGAAGGAGTCCAGCAGGAGGATGAATGCGCGTGACATTGGATTACCTCGCTCTATTTAACTGTTCAGGCTTGCGCGCGCGGGGTCGCGCCCAGGCGTTCGATGAAGGAATGGATCAGGGTGACCAGGTCCTTGGCCGCGACCGCGGCGTACTTCAGGGTCTGCTCGTGCGACAGCGGGAAGGGGCTCAATCCTTCGGCCAGGTTGGTGACCGCCGAGACGCCGGCGACCTTCAGGCCGCAGTGGCGCGCCGCGATCACTTCCGGCACCACCGACATGCCGACCACGTCGGCGCCCAGCGTCTTGAAGGCGCGGATTTCGGCGGCGGTTTCGAAGTTCGGGCCCGGGCAAGCCAGGTAGACGCCTTCGTTCAGGGTGATGCCCTTGGCGGCCGCGGTTTCCTTGACCAGGGCGCGGATCTCGGCGTCGTAGGCATTGGCCATGCTGAAGAAGCGCGGGCCGAAGCGCTCGTCGTTCGGGCCGGCCATCGGGCTGCCCGGCAGCAGGTTGATGTGGTCGCTCAGGAGCACGACGCTGCCCGCATCGACTTCAGGACGCAGCGAACCCGCCGCATTCGTCACGAACAGCATCTCGCAGCCGATCAGCTTGAACGTGCGCACGGCGGAGGTCATCACGCTGGCGCCGTAGCCTTCGTAGAAGTGGCCGCGGCCCTTCATGCACACCACCGGCACGCCCGCCAGCGTACCCAGCACCAGCTCGCCCGCATGGCCATGCACGGTGCTGATCGGGAAGCCCGGCAGGTCGGCGTAGCTGATCGAGACAGCATCGAGCATCTGCTCGGCCAGCACGCCCAGGCCGGAACCCAGGATCAGGGCGACGCGCGGCGCGAAACCGGGTTTGCGGGCCTTGATGACTTCTGCTGCTTCGAATGGGGTATTGCTGAACATGATCGTCCTTGTGGTATGCGAAATCGGGAGAGATGGGGAGGGGCTACGACGCTTTGGCATGCTTGTTGCTGCTGTGTTTCCTGATCAGCAGTGCCAAAAGCACATATGAGCCTGAATATTATAACTATGCCCGAGGGGCGATATGTATGGCAAATACCATTTTTCTTGTCGATTTATTGGTTTAAAAAATAAATTAGGCGGTGTATTGTTGGCATGCAGATACAGCGTCCATAGAGCAATTGACTATTTTAAGACATTTGTCTAGTATCAATAAACACTTGTTTATAACCCGGGAACGACCGTGAGCGAGCAGCCGAAAAAAGAACAGCTCTATGAACTGATCCGCGCGAATCCCTTCATTTCCCAGCAAGACCTTGCAGCTGGGCTGGGGCTCTCGCGCTCGGCCGTGGCCAACTACATCGCCACCCTGGTGCGCGAACGCCGCATCCTGGGGCGTGCCTATGTGCTGCCGGACCGCCGGCCCATCCTCTGCATCGGCGCGGCCGTGCTGGACCGCAAGCTGCGCAGCCTCGACAAGCTGGCCCTCGCCACCTCGAACCCGGCGACACAGAGCGAATCCTTCGGCGGCGTGGCGCGCAACATCGCGGAAAACCTGGCGCGCCTGGGCGCGCCCAGCGCCCTGATCACGGCGGTCGGCAACGACGCCTCCGGCCGCGCCCTGCTCGCCCACGCCGAAGATGCCGGGATCGACACCCGCGGCACCCTGCACCTGGACAGCGTCGGCAGCGGCACCTACACGGCGGTGCTGGACCGCGACGGCGAAATGGTGGTGGCGCTGGCCGACATGGCCTGCAACGAGCACCTGACGCCTGGCTTCATCGCCAGCCGCCAGCAGCAGCGCCTGGGCGCGGCCCTGGTGGTGGCCGACCTGAACCTGCCGCTCGAGACGGTCGCCGCCCTGGTCGAGGATTCGGCGCGCGAAGGCATCCCGCTGGTGCTGGTGGCGGTGTCGGAGCCGAAGATGGCGCGCCTGCCGGCCAGGCTCCCCGGCCTGCGCCTCCTGATCCTGAACGAAGGCGAACTGGCGGTGCGCGTTGGCCGCGCGCTCGGCAGCCTGGATGCGATCGCCGCCGCCTGCGCCGAAGTGCAGGGCCAGGGCGTGCAGGACCTGATCGTCACGCGCGGCGCCGGCGGCGTGCTGCACACCAGCCCGGCCGGCCTGCAAAGCCTGGAAGCACCGCGTGCCGACGTGGTCGACGTCACCGGCGCGGGCGACGCCTTTGCGGCCGCCGTGTGCTGGTCGCTGCACGCCGGAGAGAGCGACCTGGGCCTGGCCTGCCGGCGCGGCCTGCAGCTGTCCGCCATGACGGTGGCCTGCGCGCAGACCGTCTGCCTCGACATCGAACCCGGCCTGCTCGACGGGCCCGTGAATCAATTCAACGACACCGTATTGGACTAAGCATGCAATCCTTCCTCCTGTTCTCGCCCGAAGTGGCCGCCGCGCGCGCTGCCGGCAAGCCCGTCGTGGCGCTGGAATCGACCATCATCTCGCACGGCATGCCCTACCCGCAGAACGTCCAGACCGCGCGCGAAGTGGAGAACATCATCCGCGACGCCGGCGCCGTGCCCGCGACCATCGCCATCATTGGCGGCAAGATCTGCATCGGCCTCTCCGAAGATCAGCTGGAGCTGCTCGGCGCCTCGCCCGACGCCATGAAGGTCAGCCGCCGCGACCTGCCCTACGTGCTCTCCACCGGTAAACTCGGCGCCACGACGGTTGCCGCCACCATGATCTGCGCCCGGCTGGCCGGCATCGAGGTGTTCGTCACCGGCGGCATCGGCGGCGTGCACCGCGGCGCCGAGACCAGCTTCGACATCTCGGCCGACCTGCAGGAACTCGCGCACATCAGCGTGGCCGTGGTCTGCGCCGGCGTGAAGTCCATCCTCGACATCGGCCTCACCCTCGAATACCTGGAAACCCATGGCGTGCCGGTGCTGAGCGTCGGCCAGCCGGGCTTCCCCGCCTTCTTCACCCGCGAGTCCGGCTTCCAGGCCGACTTCCAGCTCGACACGGCGGAGGAACAGGCGGCCTTCATCCGCAGCAAGTGGCAGCTGGGCCTTGCTGGCGGCGTAGTGGTCAGCAATCCGGTTCCTGCCGAATCGGCGATGCCGAGCGAGGAAATCGACGCCATCATCCGGCAGGCGCTGGGCGAAGCGGATGCACAGGGCGTGAAAGGCAAGGCGGTCACGCCCTTCCTGCTGGCCCGCATCAAGGAACTCACAGGGGGCCGCAGCCTGGCCACCAATATCGCCCTGGTCAAGCACAACGCCCTGGTCGGCGCGCGCCTGGCCGTGGCCCTGAACGCCTGACCAGACTCCAACGAGCGCCATGTCGATCGACCTGAAACAGCTGCGCTACTTCCTCGCGGTGGCGGAAGAAAAGAGCTTCTCGCGCGCGGCCGAACGCCTGCACATCTCGCAGCCGCCGCTGAGCCAGCAGATCATGAAGCTCGAGAGCGAGCTGGGAGTGCGCCTGTTCACGCGCACCACGCGCAGTTTCGAGCTGACGGTGGCGGGCAAGGCGCTGATGGCGGAGGCGGCCGAGCTGCTGGCCAAGATGCGCATGACAATCGACACCATCCGCCAGATCGACCGTGGCGAAGTGGGCCGGCTGCGGGTGGGCATCGTCGGCTCCGCGATGTGGGGGCCGATTCCCGGCCTGCTGGAACAGTTCCAGAGCCAGTACCCGCGCGTGACCTGGACCATCCACGAGCTCGGTCCCAACGACCAGTGGGAAGCCCTGCGCGCACGCCAGATCGACGTCGGCTTCTGGCGCGAGCCGAAGCTGGAGGCGGACGTGCTGAAGCAGGCGAACATGCGCCAGGACCTGTGCTTCCGCGAGAACGTGTGCGTGGCGATCAATGCGAAGCACCCGCTGGGCCAGCAGGACGCCATCGAACTGAGCGACATCGCGGGCGAGCCGATGCTGACCCTGCACCTGGACCAGTCGGCCGAGCCGCGCTACCTGATCCAGTGCTGCGTGAACGCGGGCTTCCAGCCCACCATCTTCCAGGAAGCGGCCGAGCCCCAGACCCTGCTGGCCATGGTCGGCGCCGGCCTGGGCGTGGCCCTGCTGCCCGAGACCACCAGCCGCATCGGCTGGCCGGGCGTGCGCTTCCTGCCGGTGAAGACCAATCCGCCGTCGGCCAACCTGTACATCAGCTATCCGCTGCTGGACGATGCGCCGGTGGTGCGGGCCTTCCTGAACATCCTGTTCCCCGACCAGGCCGCATCTACTGCCGCTTGATCTCCACCGCCACCGTGCTCAGCGAGGCGATTTGGTGCCGCCGCTCGGTCGGGCGGGTCAGCACCCGCATGGTCACGTCCAAGGGCACGCCGATCCTGGCGAGTTCGGTCGCGGCGCGCGGGCGCCCTTCGCCGGCAGCCTCGTGGATGGCGGCATCGATGAGCAAGGCGGTCTTGTAGTCGTTTCGTCGGTCCATATGACAATCGTAACATTGTCGCCACTACAACAGGTCTTTGGGAAAATTGATCGAAGAAAGTGTGTCGATTTAACCTCATACAAGACACACTTTTTCTTTATTCTGCGTTACTTCGCGCACCGTCCGCACGCATGAGCTGGTGCACACTCTTGTCAAAACATGAACAACCACACCCCACCTTGACAAGGAGCACATCATGAAAACCACCGCTACCCTCTCCGCCCTGATGCTGGCTGTTGCAGTGATGGCCACCGGCTGCAAGAAAGCCGACGACAACCCGAACATGGGCCCTGCCCAGGAAGCAGGCGCTGCTGTCGACGCAGCGGCCGCCAACGCTGCCCAGGAAACCAGGGAAGCCGCACAGAACGTGGAGAACGCGACCGAAAACGCCGCCGCCCGCGTCGATGCCGCTGCCGACCGCGCCGGCGAGAACATCGAGCAGGCTGCCGACAAGGCCGGCCAGAACGTGAAGGAAGCTGGCGCCGAGATCAAGCAGGAATCGAAGGAAGCCGCTGCCGAAGTCCGCGCTGCGTCGGACAAGGTTGGCGACAAGACCGGCGCTGCTCTCGAGCGCGCTGGCGAGAAGCTGCAAGAGAAGCGTTAATCGGCTGAAGCGGGGCCCGACCCCGCCTGCTTCACCGCCACGCGGGCGCCGCGACCTTTCAGTGGGTCGCGCTGCCCGCGTGCGCCTCGTCGCGCTCCACGCGCACCGCTGTCTCGACCGCAACCCGGATTCCCGCAACAATCTCCTCCAGCGCCATCGATGGCGGCGCATCCTGCCGGCCCGCCGCCTGCTCGGGAAGGAAAGGCACATGGATGAAACCCGCCTTCACATTGCGAGCGCTCGCGGCCACATGGTGCATCAGGCCGTAGAACACGTGGTTGCACACGAAGGTGCCCGCCGTCTGCGACACGCCCGCACGCAATCCCTGGCGACGCATCGCGGCCACCATGGCCTTGATCGGCAGCGTAGTGAAATAGGCCGCCGGTCCGTCTTCGGCAATGGCGCGGTCCACCGGCTGCCGGCCCGCGTTATCGAGGATGGACGCATCGTCCACATTGATCGCCACCCGCTCGACCGAGATCTCGGCGCGCCCGCCGGCCTGGCCGACGGCGATCACGACATCCGGATGCAGCGCGTCCACCATGGCGGCAAGCGCCTGATTGGCTTCCCCGAACACGCAGGGCAGCTGGCGCACCTCGACGCGGAAATCCTCGCCGCTCCAGACCTCCAGGGCGCGCACGGCTTCCCAGGCGGGATTCACGGTGGCCCCGTTGAAGGGTTCGAAGCCGGTCAGTAAAACGGTCTTGATCATCACTGGTTCATCAAAAAGTAGAGCAGGAAGACGTTCGCCGCCAGCAGCGGCAAGGCGGTCGGGACCTGGGCCCGGATCACGGCGTTCTTGTCCGGCAGCTCGAGCAGCGCGGCCGGCACGATGTTGAAGTTGGCCGCCATCGGCGTCATCAATGTACCGCAATAGGCGCTGAACATGCCGATCGCCGCCATCACGGCGGGATTGGCGCCATAGACCCCGACCAGCACCGGGATGCCGACACCGCCCGCCATCACCGGGAAGGCGGCGAAGCCGTTGCCCATCACGATGGTGAACAGCGCCATGCCGACGCAGAAGACCAGCACCGCGATGAAGCGCGAATCCATATCGATGTACGAGGTCGTCACGTGCGCGACCGCCTTGCCCACGCCGGCCTCGGTGAACAGCAGGCCCAGCACCGCCAGCATGTGCGGCAGCACCACGGCCCAGCTCATCGCATCGACCAGGCGGCGCGCTTCACGCATGCCGGCAAGCGGTGTCGCGCGGGTCAGCCAGCAGGCCGCCGCCACCGCGATGAGCGAAGCGCAGCCCAGGCTCACCAGGGTCAGGTGCTTGTTCTCCAGCAGCAGCATGCCGCCGAACTGCACATCCTTGAATACGGTCGCGCCCAGCATGGTCACGAGGGGCAGCAGCAGCGCCGGGATGAACAGGCGGTTGCCAAGGCGCGCGCTGGCGGCGCGGCGCTCGGCCTCAAGAGGCAGGCGCGCCTTGCCGGCGGCGACGCCCTTGAAGCCGGCCACCAGCGCCATCGCAATCATCAGCGCACCGGCGATTGCCGGGGGCATGCGCTCGCCCGCCAGGTAGAGAAGCGCGTACAGGCCCCAGAACAGCGCGGTCGTGAAACGGCGCGGATTGCTGCCATCGCGCAGGTTGGCCAGCGCCACGAAGGCGAACAGCAGGCCAACCAGCAGGTAGAAATGGTCGAGGGTGATCATGCCTTTCCCAGCTCCCGCACGATGTATGCATCCAGGCGCCGCAGGTTCCAGGCGTGGATGAGGAAGGCGCTGATCGCGGTCGGGATGCCCCACAGCGCCATGTGCAGCGGATTGACGGCGATGCCCTCCGCCTGCAGGATGGTCTGCATCAGCACGATGGCGCCGAAGGCGACAAAGATGTCCTCGCCGAAGAACAGGCCCACGTTGTCGGTGGCGGCGGCCATGGCGCGGATGCGGTGGCGCACCTTGTCGGGCAGGCCGCCGTGCTGCGCCTCGGCCGCCGCTTCGGCCATCGGCGCGACCAGCGGGCGCACCATCGAGGCCTGGCCGCCCAGGCTGGTCAGGCCCGCGGCGGCGGAGGTCTCGCGTGCGAACAGGTAGACGATCAGGAGGCGCCCCGCGGTCGCCGAGCGGACCTTCGCGATGGCCGCCTGCGCGCGCTCGCGCAGGCCGAATCGCTCCAGCAGGCCGATGGCGGCCAGCGGCAGCAGCAGGATCAGCGGCAGGTTGCGGGTCTTGACGAACGCCGCGCCGAGCGACTCGAGGATGGCCACCACCGGCATGGCGGCGGCCAGCCCGGTGACGCCGCAGGCCGCCACCACCACCAGCACCGGATTGGCGCGCAGGAGGAAACCCAGGACGACGACCGCGACGCCCAGCAGCGGCCACAGATTGACAGCAGATTGCATGAACTCTCCGGCTCGGATTGGACGCCGGGGAAGTCTACCTCAGGTTCATCGCTGCGGGCTCAGCCAGGACGCACCGGATTGAATGCGCCCTCGCCCACCACCGTGTTCCACTGGCGCACGTGGAAGGCGCGCACCAGGCCGTGGGTGACGTAGGGATCGGTGGCGGCGAACAACTGCACCGGTTCGGGCGTGTCGCAGCTGAACACCAGGACGGCGTGGTCGCTCGGCTCCATCAGGGCGCCGGCGATCACCAGCTCACCGCGCTCCTGCGCTTCCCAGGCCAGCTACAGGTGTTCGTCGCGGAATTCGCCGCGGCGCTCCAGGTAGTCGGGGGCGAGGTCATACATGAGCAGGTAATGCACGGAAGGTCTCCTTCGGATTGGACGCGCGGGACGGCGACAAGCGATGGTACCCGATCGCACCCAAGCGTGCGTTTCCCTCTCCGGCCCTATGTCACACTGCTCTCCGACCCGTCAACCCAGGAGACCGCCATGCAAAAGACCACCGTCGCCGGCCATTCGCTGCACTCGATCCTGATGGCTGCCCCCGCCGTCCTCATTCCCTTCGGCTTCATCCTCGACGCCCTGCACAGCGCCACCGGCGACGAGGACTATGCCAAGGCGTCCTACCTGAGCATGGCCGGCGGCATCGCCGGCGGCCTGGTGGCCAGCGTGGCCGGCGCCGTCGACTATGCGGCCGAAAAGCCGCAGGGCGACACCAGGCACGAGGGCCAGCTGCACGCCGCCCTCACGGGCGCCGCCATGCTGGCAGGCGCGGCCAACCTGATCCTGCGCCGCGAGGGCCGCCACGACAGCGGCGGTTCGCTCGCCCTGTCGGCCATCGCCGCCGCCGGCACCCTGGCCTCGAGCTGGTTCGGCATGCGCATGAGCGGCTCCCAGCATGCCCAGGTCGGCATGGGCGCCGAAAACGCGCGGCAGGACGTGCGCATCGACCACACGGCGCTGGATGTCGAGCAGTATGTGGCGGCGGGGCCGTCGACGACGCTGCACCCGCCGCAGTAAAACTGCTACGGGCCCGTAGTGTCGTAGGGTGGGCCTGGGCGGCCCCGCAAGTCCTCCGCCCACGCGTTCAACGAACGGATTCAAACCACGGAGCAGGCCAAGAGACGTGATTTGAACGCGTGGGCAGAAACCTGCCCACCCTACAACGGCCTCAATCGTTGCGACAAAGCAACTAAATCACCGTGTTTTCGCCTTGCTGTCCACTTAGCGAAGTGCCGCACAGAACAAAGCTGAGCGGCAGGCGTAGACTGGCATCATGGACACATCGAAAAAAATGGCAGCGGGGATCACGGGTTTCGCAAGTTTCTTGTGGCTCACCCTGACGGCCGCCGTCGCGGCCAACCAGCGCCGCCTCGTGTTCAACCCCTGCATCAAGCCCGAAGTCGAAAGCCCGCGCAGCACCGGGCACCGCACCCGTCCCATCGTCCTGCGCGCCAAGGACGGCACCCGCCTCTCCGGCTGGCTGCTCACGCCCCTGGTGCCGGGTCCCCGCCCCGCCGTGATGTACTTCGGCGGCCGTTCCGAGGAAGTTTCCTGGGTCGCGCGCGACGCGGGCAAGCTCTTCCCCGGCATGACGGTGCTGGCCATGAACTACCGCGGCTACGGCCAGTCCCAGGGCGTGCCGGCCGAGATCCACATGATCGAAGACGGCTGCCACCTGTTCGACTGGCTCGCCGCCCTCGGGCAGGTCGATGCCGCGCGCATCGCCGTCGTCGGCCGCAGCCTCGGTTCGGGCGTCGCCGTGCAGGTGGCCAAGGAGCGCCCGGTGCACTCGGTGGTCCTGATCACTCCCTACGATTCGATCCTGGCGATTGCCAAGCGGCGCTTCCGCGTGATGCCGATCGAGTACATGCTGCGCCACCGCTTCGAGTCGATCAAGTACGCGCCCTCGCTCAAGGCCCCGACCTATGTGCTGCGCGCCTCCGAAGACGACGTGGTGCCGCATTCGCACACCGATCAACTGGTCGGCAAGCTGGCCACCCTGGTCGGCGACGACACGGTGCCGAACTCGGACCACATGAACATCCCCTACCTGGAAGCGACCCAGGCGCTGATCGCCAGCTTCCTCACCAGGCAGTTCAAGAAACCGGCGACGTCCCCGCAACTGCCGCCGGCGGAGCCCCCGGCCCTGCAGGCGGAAGTCGGCCTGGAAGTGGGTCCCGCCCCTGCCCCCGCACAGGCCGCCGCAGCGGCTGTCATGACGGGCGCCGCCCCGTCCGCCGCAACGACGATGGCCGTTATTGCAAAATAATTGCTGAAAATTGTCAGCAGTTATATTTCCTTGGAATAAATTGCCAAGTAAAATCGTATTTGTCATCAATATGTCGCTTGATGCATATTTGACAGGCTGAGCTGCGCAGGTCCGGAACGTCCCTTTGCGCAGTCGTGCGGCCGATTCGCGCGCCGGCGATGTTGCTGGCAAGCGACATGCATCGAGCGCTGTCCGAGAGAATCAACACCGCGTTACAAATCGACACCCCGCGCACGCCGTGCGGCTGACACAATGCGCCAAGCATTGTCCAGCTCCCTTGTGCGTGGACGATGCAGCTTGCGCTGCCCGTTCCAGGCTCAGGCTTGCGACGGGTACAATATCGAAATTCCAGGAGCCTCATTCATGAAACTCAAGCAACTCAGCATGACCATCGCGGCGCTCGTCGTCGCCGGCAGCGCGGCAGCGGCGCCAGGCGCGCCCAAGCTCGGCATGGTCTACGATGCGGGCGGCAAGTTCGACAAGTCGTTCAACCAGTCGGCCTTCGAGGGCCTGCAGCGCTTCTCGAAAGAGACCGGCATCAAGGTCTTCGAGGCGCAAGCCAGCAGCGACACCCAGGCCGAACAGGTCATGCGCGGCCTCGCCCGCAAGAAGCTGGACCTGATTGCCGCCATCGGTTTCTCGCAGACCCAGGCGGTCCAGAAGGTTGCGAAAGAATTCCCGAACGTGCGCTTCGTGCTGATCGACAGCATCGCACAGGGCAACAACATCAACTCGGTGATGTTCAAGGAACAGGAAGGCTCCTACCTGGTCGGCGTCGCCGCCGCCATGGCCTCGAAGTCGAAGAAGCTCGGTTTCGTGGGCGGCATGGACATCCCCCTGATCCGCGCCTTCGCCTGCGGCTACGCGCAAGGCGCCAAGGCCCAGTATCCGAAGTCGGAAATCGTCCAGAACATGGTCGGCACCACCGCCGCCGCCTGGAACGACCCGGCCAAGGGCGGCGAGCTGGCGCGCGCGCAGTTCGACCGCGGCGTCGACGTGGTCTTCGCCGTGGCCGGCGGCAGCGGCATGGGCACGCTGCAGATGGCCAAGGAAAAGGGCAAGCTGGCGATCGGCGTCGACTCGAACCAGAACTACCTGCACCCGGGCACCATGCTGACCTCGATGGTCAAGCGCGTGGACGTCGCCGTCTACGATTCCTTCATGGCCATGAAGAACGGCACCTGGAAAGGCGGCGTCACCTACAAAGGCCTGAAGGAAGGCGGCGTGGACTGGGTCCTGGACAAGGACAACCGCAAGGTCGTCACGCCGGAGATCGAGAAGCGCGTCAATTCCGTGCGCACCGACATCATCAACGGCAAGATCAAGGTCATCGACTACCGCGCCGCGAGCAGCTGCCCGGTCTGATTTCCCTATCCTCATTCTGAAGCGCGCCGCACCGGCAACCCCGGTCCGGCGCGCTTTTGAATACAGCACACACCTTTTTAAGATACACAGATCGCAATGCAGCCAGCCGTAGAATTTCGCAATATCAGCAAGGCCTTCGGGGCCGTGCAGGCGAACGCTGACGTCAGCTTCTCGATCGCCAAAGGCTCGATCCACGGTGTGATCGGCGAGAATGGCGCGGGCAAGTCCACCCTCATGAGCATCCTCTACGGCTACTACAATGCCGACAGCGGCCAGCTCCTGATCGATGGGGAGGAACGCCAGATCCGCACCTCGCTCGAGGCGATTTCCATGGGCATCGGCATGGTGCACCAGCACTTCATGCTGGTCGAGAACATGACCGTGCTCGACAACGTCATGCTCGGCACCGAGGGCGGCTTCAAGCTAGCTGCCAAGCGCAAGGAAACGGAAGAGAAGCTGCGCGAGATCTGCGCCAAATACCGCCTCGACGTCGATCCGCTGGCCACCATCCACGACCTGTCGGTGGGCGCCCAGCAGCGCGTCGAGATCCTCAAGCAGATCTACCGCAGCGCCGAGATCCTGATCCTGGACGAGCCTACCGCCGTCCTCACCGCCCAGGAAACCGCCTCGCTGTTCGAGATCCTGCGGCTGTTCAAGGACCAGGGCAAGACCATCATCCTGATCACCCACAAGCTGGGCGAGATCATGGAGATCACCGACCAGGTGACCGTGATGCGCGCGGGCCGCGTGGCCGGCGCCGTCGCAACCAGGGACACCTCGAAGGAGCAGCTGGCCAATATGATGGTCGGCCGTCCGATCGAAGGCAACCTGCCGCGCAAGCCCTTCAATCCGGGCGCGCCGGTGCTCAAGGTGTCGGGTCTGCAGCTGCAGGACAAGCAGGGCGTCAAGCTCCTCTCGGACATCGACCTCACGGTGCGCGCCGGCGAGATCGTCGCGATTGCCGGCGTGTCGGGCAATGGCCAGAGCGAGCTGATGGAAATCCTGTCGGGCATGCGCCTGCCCTCCTCCGGCCGGGTCGAATTCCTCGGGGCGGAACTGCCCTATGCGCGCCGCTCCAGCGCCGACGGCCTGCCCGCCGAATTCCGCGCCCTCGGCATCGGCCACGTGCCGGAAGACCGCCTGCGCGACGGCGTCATCAAGGATTTCTCGGTGATGCAGAACACCGTCTTCGGCTACCAGGACCGGGTCAAGAACAAGGCCGGCCTGTTCGACTTCAAGGCCATCGCCGACCGCTGCGCCCACCTGCTGGAGGCCTTCGACGTGCGTCCAAAGAATCCGGACCTGCGCATCGGGCTGCTCTCGGGCGGCAACCAGCAGAAGGTCGTGATCGCACGCGAAGTGTCGGCCGCGCCGAAACTCATGCTGGTCGGCCAGCCGACCCGCGGCGTCGACATCGGCACCATCGAGAGCATCCACACCCAGCTGCTGCGCCTGCGCGACGAGGGCGTGGCCATCCTGCTGGTATCGACCGAGCTGGAAGAAGTGCGGGCGCTGGCCGACCGCATCGTGGTCGTTTCCAGCGGCCGCGTCACCGGTGAACTGAATATCGACGAATTCGACACCACCCGCATCGGCCTGCTGATGGGCGGGATGCACAAGCACTGATATGAAAACGACTGAACTCCCACGCTGGGCATCCGGCTTCGTCCTGCCCGTCCTGAACCTGCTGTCGGCGCTGCTCGTCGCCGCCCTGGTGATCCACCTGCTGGGTGAAAGCCCGGTGGAATCGCTGCAGATCCTGATCAACAGCGCCGTCATCAATCCGGAAGGCCTGAGCTACACGTTGTTCTACGCCTCGACCTTCATCTTCACCGGCCTTGCGGTCTCGGTGGCGATGAAGGCGGGCCTGTTCAACATCGGCGCCGAAGGCCAGATGTACCTCGGCGGCCTGGGGCTGACCGTGGCCATGCTGTCCTTCGACGCGACGCTCTCGCCCTGGCTCCTGATTCCGCTCGCGATGGTGGCCAGCGCCGTCTTCGGCGCCGGCTGGGCCTTCCTGCCCGGCTACCTGCAGGCCAAGCGCGGCAGCCACGTGGTGGTCACGACCATCATGTTCAACTTCATCGCCGCGAACCTGATGAACTGGCTGATCGTCGGTTTCCTGATTCCCGAAGGCGACCAGAATCCGGCCAGCCGTACCTTCAGCGAAGCGGCCGCGATGCCGCGCCTGGTGGACTGGTTCCCGGCCCTGGGCGACACCCCCCTCAACATCTCCTTCCTGTTCGCGATCCTGGCGCTGGTGATCTACGGCGTCGTGATGTCGCGCTCTTCCTGGGGCTACAAGCTGCAGGCCACGGGCCTGAACCAGCACGCGGCCCACTACGCCGGCGTGCGCATCAGCCGCATGATCATCGTCGCGATGCTGATCTCGGGCGCCCTCGCGGGCCTGGCCGCGGTGAACTCGATCATGGGCTCGACCCACTACCTGAGCCTGAACTTCCCGGCCGGCGCCGGCTTCATCGGCATCGCGATCGCGCTGATGGGCCGCCAGAACCCGGTGGGCATCTTCCTGTCCGCGGTGCTGTTCGGCGCGCTGATCCAGGGCGGCTTCGACCTGTCGCTGGAAAAACCGAACATCCCGCAGGAGACCTTCATTTTCATCCAGGGCCTGATCATCCTGTTCTGCGGCGCCATGGAAAACATGTACGCGCCGGCAGTCCTGAAACTGATCAACGCCAGCAAAAGCGCACGCAAGGGTTAAGCCATGGAAGACTTCCAGTTCGCCAGCATCATCGTCTCCACCATCCGCAACGCCCCGGTCCTGATCTTCGCGGCCATGGCCGGCCTGTTCGCCGAACGCAGCGGCGTGGTCGACATCGGCCTCGAGGGCAAGATCCTGGCCTCGGCCTTCGTGTCGGCCGGCGTCGCCTACACCTACCAGGACCCGTGGATCGGCATCGCCGCCGGCATCCTCGTGTCCGTGGCCCTGGCCCTGGTGCAGGCCTTCGTGTCGATCACCCAGAAGGGCAACCAGCTGGTCGCGGGCATCGCGATCAACATCGCCATGAGCGGCCTGACGTTTGTTGTGGCCCAGTACTTCTTCCAGCAGGGCGGCCGCACGCCCGACCTGGGCGAAGCGCGCCTGACCGACGTGGTCCTGCCGGGCACCGCGGCGGTCGCGGACATTCCCTTCATCGGCTGGCTCTACGGCCACCTGATCGGCGGCCACTCGGTGCTGGTCTACCTCGCCTTCCTGCTGCTGCCGGTCGTGCACTGGGTCCTGTTCCACAGCCGCTTCGGCCTGCGCCTGCGCGCCTGCGGCGAGAACCCGCATGCGGCCGATGCGGCCGGCGTGTCGGTGCAGCGCACCCGCTACGCCGCCATGCTGATCGCCGGCGTGCTGTGCTCCTTCTCGGGCGCCTACTTGTCGGTGGTCCAGAGCGGCTTCTTCCTGCGCGATATGTCGGCCGGCGCCGGCTACCTGGCCCTCACCGCACTGGTGTTCGGCAACTGGCGTCCGGTGCACACGGTGCTGGGCTGCCTGATGTTCGCCTTCTTCCAGGCGGTGCAGATCCAGATCGAGGGCGTGTACCTGCCGGTCGTGGGACGCATCCCGGGCTCGCTGATCCAGATGATTCCGTATGTGGTGACCGTGGTCGTGCTGGCGGGCCTGATGGCCAAGTCGGTGGCGCCGAAGGCGCTGGGCAAGCCCTTCGTGAAGTCACGCTGATCGTTTCCGCTCGCAAAGCAAATGGCCTGCATTTCTGCAGGCCATTTTTTTGGTT
>Ga0209023_10004439_pt1 | contig 15950 bp, 14 predicted proteins | sample LakOneMetagenome_FD_187468 | JGI IMG/M metagenome (GOLD analysis project Ga0209023, IMG submission 187468) | Freshwater and sediment microbial communities from Lake Erie, Canada (SPAdes) (version 2) | ecosystem: Environmental > Aquatic > Freshwater > Lentic | place: Lake Erie, Canada... | reverse complement strand
TGATCGGTGCCTTGAGGCTTGGAGAAAGCTCTCAGGTGTATTAGGTAAGGCTCATGCATTTGGGCTTGAACGGTTCTAACGTTCGCGTATTGCGCGCAAAAAAGCCTGATACAACTTAAGCGGTCCACCGCGGTCCTTGAAACCGCGAGCGGAGGATTAAAATGCCGGCCGTCCAGGAGACAGTCGATCGGGTTCGCCAGATCGATGTCGATCAGTATCGTTATGGATTCGAGACTGTCATCGAATCCGAGAAGGCCCCGAAGGGTCTTTCGGAAGACATCGTCCGATTCATTTCCGAAAAGAAAAACGAACCGGCATGGATGCTTGAATGGCGTCTTGAGGCCTATCGCCGCTGGTTGACCATGGAAGAGCCGACCTGGGCGCGCGTCCACTATCCGAAGATCGACTATCAGGATCTCTACTACTACTCCGCGCCGAAGAAGAAAGAATTGGCTTCGCTCGACGAGGTCGATCCGGAAATTCTCAAGACTTATGAGAAGCTCGGCATTCCGCTGCGCGAGCAGGAAATGCTTGCCGGTGTCGTGCGCCGTGACGAGGACGGAAATGTCATCCCCGAGCGCCGCGTTGCCGTCGATGCCGTGTTCGACTCTGTGTCGATTGCGACCACGTTTCAGGAAGAGTTGAAGAAGGCGGGCGTGATCTTCATGCCGATTTCCGAAGCGATCCGCGAGCATCCGGAGCTTGTGAAAAAATATCTCGGCACCGTGGTGCCGACCTCCGACAACTATTTCGCGACTCTGAACTCGGCTGTGTTCTCCGATGGCTCGTTCGTCTACGTGCCGCCGGGCGTGAAGTGCCCGATGGAGTTGTCGACGTACTTCCGCATCAACGAGCGCAACACCGGCCAGTTCGAACGCACGCTGATCATCGCCGACAAGGGCGCTTACGTGTCCTATCTCGAAGGCTGCACCGCGCCTCAGCGCGACGAGAACCAGTTGCACGCCGCCGTGGTCGAACTCGTCACTCATGACGATGCCGAGATCAAATATTCGACGGTGCAGAACTGGTATCCGGGCAATTCGGAAGGCAAAGGCGGCATTTACAACTTCGTCACCAAGCGTGGCGACTGTCGTGGCAAGAACTCCAAGATTTCATGGACGCAGGTGGAGACCGGCTCCGCGATCACCTGGAAATATCCGAGCTGCATCCTGCGCGGCGATAACTCGCGCGGCGAGTTTTACTCGATCGCGATTTCGAATGGCTACCAGCAGGTCGATTCCGGCACCAAGATGATTCATCTGGGCAAGAATACGACCAGTCGCATCATCTCGAAGGGCATCGCCGCTGGCGTGTCGCAGAACACCTATCGTGGTCTCGTGACCGCGCACAAGAAAGCAACGAACGCACGTAACTTCACCGCGTGCGACTCGCTGTTGATCGGCGACAAGTGCGGCGCGCATACCGTGCCGTATATCGAAGCCAAAAACTCCTCGACGCTGTTCGAACACGAAGCGACCACGTCGAAGATTTCCGAAGACATGCTGTTCTATTGCGTGCAGCGCGGCCTTTCGCAGGAAGAAGCCGTGGCGCTGGTCGTCAACGGTTTCGTGAAGGACGTGCTGCAGCAATTGCCGATGGAATTTGCGGTCGAGGCGCAGAAGCTGATCTCGATTTCGCTGGAAGGAAGTGTTGGATGACCGCGTTACTCGAAGTCAAAGGCCTTAAGGTTCAGGTGGAAGATAACGAGATCCTGCATGGTCTCGACCTCACCGTGAATCCGGGCGAAGTCCATGCCATCATGGGGCCGAACGGCTCCGGCAAATCGACGCTGTCGCATGTCATCGCGGGCAAGCCGGGCTACAACGTGACCGCAGGCGAAATCCTGTTCAAGGGTGAAGACCTGCTTGAGATGTCGCCCGACGAGCGTTCTGCCAAGGGCGTGTTCCTCGCGTTCCAGTATCCGGTCGAAATTCCCGGCGTCACCACGATGAACTTCCTACGTACAGCGCTGAATGCGCAGCGCAAGGCGCGCGGCGAAGCCGAATTTCTGGTGCCGGACTTTCTGAAGAAGGTTCGCGAAGTTTCGGCCTCGCTCAACATTCCGATGGATATGCTCAAGCGCGGCGTCAACGTTGGGTTCTCCGGCGGTGAGAAGAAGCGCAATGAAGTGCTGCAGATGGCGCTATTCCAGCCCAGCCTGTGCATTCTCGATGAAATGGATTCGGGCCTCGACATCGACGCGCTGCGTGTCGCGGCGGACGGCGTCAACGCGCTGCGCTCCAAGGAGCGCGCGATGGTCGTCATCACGCATTATCAGCGCTTGCTGAATTACATCGTGCCGGATTTCGTTCACGTCATGTCGAAGGGCCGCGTCGTGAAGAGCGGCGGCAAGGAACTGGCGCTGGAGCTGGAGAAGTCCGGCTACGCGCAGTTTGAAGATAAAGCGGCTTAATCAATGAACGTCGCATTGGTCAAACCAACCACAGAGCATGCGCTCGGCGAGTTGTTCGCCGCGGCGCGTAGCCGCTTGCCGGGGTCTGGTGTTGTTGCCGAGGTCCGGCAGAACGCATTCGATGATTTCGCGCGCCGTGGTCTGCCGCATCGTCGCATCGAGGAATGGAAATACACCGATTTGCGCGCGCTGCTGCGCGAGGTCGCGCCGCTGGCGCCTGCGCCGGATCAGGCTGCGCTGGCGCGTGCCGCGAAAGCGTTGAAGTCCATCGGCATCGACGGCACTCAAAAGCTTGTACTGGTGGACGGCGTTTTCGCGCCGCAACTGTCGGACATGGGCGCATTCGAGGCGGGCGTAACCGTTCGCGTGCTGCGCGACATTCTTGATGATACGACCGTCGCGCCGCGCGCCAATCTGCTGGTTACCAATGTCGCGTCAGACGCGATGATCTCGCTCAACACGGCGCTCGCAACCGATGGCGTGGTGATCGACGTCGCCGAAGGCGCTGCGCTTACAAAGCCGTTGCACATCGTTCATGTCGCGACGCGCTCCGGAGCATCCGCTGTCACTCGCTCGCTGCTGAAAGTAGAAAATGGCGCGCGCGTCAGCTTTATCGAAAGCTTCATCGCAGCCGAGGGCGCGACCGCCTATCAGACCTACGACTCCGTGATGATCGGGATCGGCAACGATGCCGAGTTGCAGCATGTCCGCCTGATGGAAGACGCGCTTGATGCGGCCAACATCACGACCGCTGTGTTTGCCATCGGTGCGAATGCCAAGCTCAACACGTTCAACCTGACCAATGGCGGCAGCGTCAGCCGTTATCAGGGCTTCCTCACTTTCGCAGGCGAGGGCAGTGAACTCGCCACCAATGGCGTGAATCTGCTCGGCGCCCGTCGTCATGGCGACACCACGCTGGTGGTCGATCATGCCGTCCCGAATTGCGCAAGCCGCGAAGTGTTCCGCTCCGTGTTGGACGATCGCGCTCATTCGGTGTTTCAGGGCCGCATCATCGTGCGCCCCGATGCGCAAAAGACCGACGGCAAGATGATGACCCGCGCGCTGCTGTTGTCGGACGAAGCCGAAATGGACAACAAGCCCGAGCTTGAGATTTTCGCGGACGACGTGACTTGCGGTCACGGTGCGACCACGGGTGCTCTCGACGAGAGCCTGCTGTTCTATCTTCGCGCGCGCGGATTGCCCGAGAAGGAAGCGCAGGCGCTCCTGATCGCGGCGTTCGTCGGCGAAGCCATCGAGTCCATCGCCGACGACAATCTGCGCGAGTTCGCTGTCGCTGCCGCCGAGCGATGGCTGGCGACGCGAGGCTGACCATGCATCCGGCAGTCGCCAACGGTTCATACGATGTTGAGCGCGTCCGTCAGGATTTCCCGGCGCTCGCGATGCAGATCTACGGCAAGCCGCTGGTCTATCTCGACAACGCAGCATCGGCGCAGAAACCGACCGCCGTGCTCGACCGCATGACGGATGCCTATAAATCCGAATATGCCAACGTACATCGCGGCTTGCATTATCTCGCCAACGCGGCGACGGATGCCTATGAAGGCGGCCGTACGCGGGTTGCTCAATTCCTCAACGCCAAGCGTAATGAGGAAATCATCTTCACGCGCAACGCGACCGAGGCGATCAATCTCGTAGCGTCGTCATGGGGCGAGCCGAACATCAAGCCCGGCGACGAGATCGTGCTCTCGATCATGGAGCATCACTCGAACATCGTGCCGTGGCATTTCCTGCGCGAACGATTTGGCGCGGTCATCAAGTGGGCGCCGGTCGACGACGAAGGCAACTTTCTGCTCGATGAGTTTGAAAAGCTGCTGACCGCCAAGACCAAGCTCGTCGCCATTACGCAGATGTCGAACGCGCTCGGCACCATCGTGCCGGTCAAGGATGTGGTGAAGCTGGCCCATGCACGCGGCATTCCGGTGCTGGTGGACGGCAGCCAGGGCGCGGTGCATCTGAACATCGACGTGCAGGACATCGATTGCGATTTCTATGTCTGCACCGGCCACAAACTCTACGGCCCGACCGGCATCGGCGTCCTATACGCGAAATACGATCATCTGGTCGCCATGCGTCCGTATAACGGCGGCGGCGAGATGATCCGCGAGGTCGCGAAGGATTGGGTGACTTACGGCGATCCGCCGCACAAGTTCGAGGCGGGCACTCCGGCCATTGTCGAGTCCATCGGGCTTGGTGCGGCTATCGACTACGTGAATTCTATCGGCAAGGACCGGATCGCCGCGCACGAGCAGGACCTGCTGACCTACGCGACGGACCGTCTGCGCGAGATTAACTCGCTGCGGATCATCGGCACGGCGAAGGGGAAGGGCCCGGTCATCTCTTTCGAAATGAAGGGCGCGCACCCACATGATGTGGCAACGGTCATCGACCGGGGCGGCATCGCGGTACGGGCCGGAACCCATTGCGTCATGCCGCTTCTGGAGCGATTCAACGTCACGGCGACGTGCCGTGCCTCATTTGGCATGTATAATACGCGGGCTGAAGTCGACCAGCTGGCACAGGCGCTGATCAAGGCGCGGGAGCTATTCGCATGAACGACACCGTCCAGACTGCCGAAGCTGGCTTGAAATTCGATACTAAGTCGGCGCTTCCCGTCGAGGAGACCGAGCGTCTCGGCTCGGACATCGTAGCTGCACTGAAGACGGTGTTCGATCCAGAAATTCCGGCGGACATCTACGAACTCGGCCTGATCTACAAGGTGGACATCAAGGACGACCGCTCCGTGGACGTGCAGATGACGCTGACGACGCCGAATTGTCCGGCGGCGGGCGAATTGCCGGTGATGGTGGAGAATGCGGTCGCAAGCGTTGCGGGCGTCGGTCCCGTGAACGTGAGCGTGGTGTGGGAGCCGACATGGACCCCAGACCGGATGTCCGACGAGGCGCGCCTCGTCCTGAATATGTGGTGAGTGCAAGACATTTAACATTCGGATCGTAGACTTCGATGGCGGCATTGAATCGCCGCAGGAAATGACCAAATGACTGCTATGACGCCAAATGCTTCCGCCAAGCCAGCCGTTCGCCCCCGTCCGCAGGTAATGCGTTTGACGGACGCTGCCGCCGAGCGTGTGAGGGAACTGTCGTCGCGCGCGGATTCGGAGATTGTCGGCCTGCGTGTCGGCATCAAGAATGGCGGCTGCGCCGGTCAATCCTACACCGTCGAATATGCACATGAAGTTCGCCCGACCGACGAAGTGGTCGAGGACAAGGGCGTGAAGGTACTGGTCGATCCAAAGGCCGTGCTGTTCCTGCTCGGCACCGAGATGGACTACAAGGCCGACAAGATGCAGGCCCAGTTCATCTTCAACAATCCTAATCAGGTCAGCGCGTGCGGTTGCGGCGAGTCGGTTCAACTAACGCCCGCGAAGATCGACGGCTAAACGAGCGCTTCCGGTTTTTTGGTTTTTGCGTAGTCTGATCGCAAACCTTTTCCGGATTGCGCGTCATGGACCGTGACGATCTCATCGACCTTTTCTCCGAGTTCGGCCCCATTGTCCTGCGTCGCATGTTCAGCGGATTCGGTATTTCTGCCGATGGCGTGAACTTCGCCATGTCGCTGCGCGATGGCATCATCTTCCGTGTCGATGACCACACTGTCGCGCGTTATGAGGCCGAAGGCGCGAAACCATTCCAGTATGAGACCAGCAAGAAGACAGTCGTTGTGAAGTCCTACTGGCCTCTGCCAGAGCGGCTTTATGACGATCCGGAGGAGCTTGCGGTTTGGGCGCGCGAGGCGATCGGCGCAGCGCGCCGTGCAGCGGCTAAAAAGTCAGCGGTGAAAAAGAGGGGCGCACCCAAGACAGAGAAGGCTGCACCGAAAAGGAAAACGGTCGCGAAAAAGTCCGCGCCGAAAAAAGCAGCAGCGAAGAAACGGAAGCGTCAGGCGACCTGAACGCTATTGGACGAAGAGAATTCCGGATCGGCTTCGCAGATCACGCGGTTGCGGCCGTTGCGCTTGGCGGCATAGAGACATGTATCCGCGCGCTCGATCAGGCGTTCGCGGTCGTCGCCCGGTTGCAACATGGACACGCCGACGGAAACAGTGACGCGACCGAGAATTTCACCGGTCGATTTCTTCTTGAGCTGCTTGGACATCACGGCCCGGCGGATATTGTCGGCGACCGTGAGAGCCTGACGCAGCGCCGTATTGGGCAGCACGACTGCGAATTCCTCGCCGCCATAACGCGCGGTGATGTCCTGTCCCTTGATGGTCTGCTTCAGCGACAACGCCACGAGACGCAGCACCTGGTCGCCCGTGAGGTGACCGTAATTGTCGTTGAACGCCTTGAAGTGGTCGATATCGAGCATCAGCAGCGACAGCGGCTCGCCGGTTTCGGCAGCGTGTTGCATGGCCCCGTCGATGGCGCGATCGAAGAACTTGCGATTGCCGAGCGAGGTGAGGGGGTCGGTCAGGCTCTCGTGGCGGATGGCCTCGAGGCTCTGCTGGAGATTGCCGATCTCCTGTTTGGAGGCGGTCAAGCGCGCTTCCAGAGCCCGGTTGGTTTCCTGCATGTCGCGGGTGGAGGCAACAAGCGCCTCAACAATCGCCCGAACCTGGTCGCGGTCTTTCGCGCCGGACAGCTTTTGCGACGCGCCTTCAAGGCTGCGTCCGAAGGTGGACGTCATGCCCAGTGCATCCGTGATGAGAGCCATCACGTCGTCGATTTCGTTGATGACGCGGCCACCGACCTTGTCGATGCGCTCTGTGGTGCGGGTCTGGGAGAGATAGGTTTCGTAGATCTGCTCGAGATCGGATTCGCTCAGCTTGCCGTTGCGCGCGAGCGTTTCGTTGATGATCTTGTTGAGCGCCGCGTTGTATCCGGTCGCGTAAACGTACCAGATCTCATAATTCCGGGGCACCGCCGTCTGGCGCAAGGATCGGATCTGACCCAGTGCGACCTCAGCAAACGCCATTGTCCGCTCGTATTCTTCCAGCAAGCCGATCACGTTCCGTGTCCCCAAGCCAGGCTTCTGCCGGCCCTTCCTTAGCGAAAAAGCTAAAAGTATCGAAGGCACGTTAAGGGACGAGAATGAATGACCCGTAAACGGGAACTTTTTGTCGGCGGGTCAGCCGCGAGCGCGGACTGGCCGCAGCAAAAATGCTGGAAGATGCGAGTGATCCGCGGGTTCTGCGTGCTGCTCGCGCGCGGCTGGAGCCGGCATGGAGCGGCCGATCGACGGCGCCTGCTGGGCAACTTTCTCGGTCTGCTCGGGTTTGCGGGACTTGTTGCGGCCACCGCGAGAGCGTGGCGATTCGCGGCGAGGCTTGCGGTCTTCCGGTGCGCGCTCGGCGCGTGGTGCTGATGTCGCAGGGGAAGCGTCGGTGCTGACCGTGCGTTCGGTCTCGTCGCGGGTGATGGGCTGGCCGATCAGTTTCTCAATGGCAACGACCGACTTCTGGTCGGCGGGGCTGACCAGAGAGATGGCGGTGCCGAGACGTCCTGCGCGGCCGGTGCGGCCGATGCGGTGGACGTAGTCATCCGGATGATGCGGCACATCGAAGTTGAACACGTGGCTGACTTCGGGAATGTCGAGACCGCGCGCCGCGACATCGGACGCCACCAGCAGCGGCAATTCGCCTTTACGGAATTGGTCGAGGGCGGCGGTGCGGGCCGACTGGTCCATATCGCCGTGGAGGGCCGCGACACTGAAGCCATGCTTCTGCAGCGATTTATGAAGAAGGGCCACTTCGCGCTTGCGATTGCAGAAGATAATCGCGTTCTTTAGGTCTTTGGCTTCGCGCAGCAGCTGCCGAAGCATTTCGCGCTTCTCGTGCGGCTCGCGGCCAACGCCGACCTGCGACTGGGTCACCGTAATAGCGGTAGAGGCGGGCTTTGAAACTTCGACCTTCTCGGGATTGTGCAGGAAGGTCTCGGTGATGCGCCGAATTTCCGGCGGCATGGTCGCGGTGAAGAACAAGGTCTGGCGGGTGAACGGCACCAGCTTGCAGATGCGCTCGATGTCCGGGATGAAGCCCATGTCCAGCATGCGGTCGGCTTCGTCGATCACCAGCAGTTCGACGCCGGTGAGCAGCAGTCCGCCGCGTTCGGTGTGGTCGAGCAGGCGGCCCGGCGTTGCGATCAGCACGTCCACACCGCGCATCAGCTTGGTGTCCTGGTCGCCGAAGGACACGCCGCCGATCAGCAGCGCCACGTTCAGCTTCTGGCCTGCGCCGTATTTGTCGAAGTTTTCCTTCACCTGCGCTGCGAGTTCGCGCGTCGGTTCGAGGATGAGGGTGCGTGGCATGCGCGCACGGGCTCGGCCTTTTTCGAGCAGCGTCAGCATGGGGAGCACGAAGGCGGCGGTCTTGCCGGTGCCTGTCTGGGCGATGCCGAGCACGTCGCGCCGGGCGAGGACGTGGGGGATCGCTTGTTCCTGAATGGGGGTCGGTGTGGTGTAGCCGGTCGCCGCAACGGCGGCGAGAACCTTGTCGGACAGTCCGAGATTGGAAAAAGACATTTAGCCTCTGTTTGCATGATCTAATCCGGCTTTCCGGGATCATGCTTTTGGTCGAAATCGCCGTTCGGACTTTGGAGAAATATCTGTCGCGCACATCCCCGAAACGGCACGCTTTTAAGGGCACGGGGAGGACAATTCGCCGACAGGCGGCAGACCAAGTTATCGCATCGCGATTCTGGCCGCGTTTGAGCGGAACATAGGCCCCAAACCGCGAAAGTCAATGAAATTGAGGGCGGAAAGCCCGAAAACCCTTAATACGACAATAAGTTGAAAGGGTTCGAGGGCATTAGGACGGTTGTCTGAACCGCCTGCCTGTCCCAAACGACTATGACATACTGACCGCCGGAACCGGGCTCAAGAGCGCGGTCCGTCCACGGGGACAAACGACGATGACGACCTCGCGCTTCAAGACCTCATTGCTGGCTGCTCTCGCCGTTCTGGCAACGGCGGTGACCGCGCCCGCTCATGCCGAAAAGCGGGTCGCGCTGGTGATCGGCAATAACGATTATCGCAACGTCCCGCGCCTGCAGAAGGCGGTGAACGACGCGCGCACGATGAGCGAAGCGCTCAAGCAACTCGGCTTCCAAGTGCTGTTCGCGGAGAACCAGACCCGCAAGGCATTCAGCGAAACCATGCTGGCCTTCGACAAGGTGGTCGACAAGGGTGACACCGCGTTCTTCTTTTTCGCCGGACACGGGTTTGAGATCAACGGCCAAAACTATTTGCTGCCGACTGACATCGAAGCTGTCACGCAAGGTCAGGAGGAGTTGATCCGCGACGGCGCGTTCGCTGCCGAGCGCGTGATCTCGCGGCTACAGTCACGCGGCGCACGTACCTCGATCTTCGTGTTCGATGCCTGCCGCAACAACCCATTCGAGGCGACCGGCACTCGCGCGCTCGGCGGCAGCGGCGGCCTTGCGCCGATCTCGCCGCCGGAAGGCGTGTTCGTAATTTTCTCCGCAGGTGCCAAGCAGACCGCGCTGGATCGCCTCAACGATGCCGATCCGAATCCGAACTCGGTCTTTACGCGCAGCTTTGTGCGCGAACTCGCGCAGCCCGGACTCAATCTGGTCCAGATCGCCAAGCGCACGCAGACCGACGTGCGCCAGATGACAGTGGCCGCAAACCGGATGCAGACCCCGGCCTATTACGATCAGATCGTCGGCGATTTCGTTCTCAGGCCGTCCAAGGAGGGCGAGCGCGCGATTGCCGTCGAACCGCAGGTGCAGACCGCGGCGCTGCCGATTGCACCGCCGCCGCCGCTGACGAATGACAACGCGCCGATTGCGAGCTTCCTGCATCACAACGGCGGCTGGTCGATTGCTGTGTCGATCGCCGATCCGACGCTTGGAATTTCATGGCGGTTGGGCGAGAGCGGCGAATTCAAGGAGACCGGTTTTCTGGACTCGCTCGATCCGCGCACGCGGCGGCGCATCCCCAATCCGTCGATTGAATTGCCGAACGACGCGCCGGCCGCGACCATCCAGATCCGTTACATCGACCCGACCGGCCAGATGCAGGGGCCGTTCCCGATCAAGTTCGACCCGATGGCGGCGCTGATCGCGAGCGATCGCAAGCTGCTGGACATGACGTCTAATAGCTGGATCGCCTTCGGCGGATACAGCGGACCGCTGATGTATTATTCGCAGATCCTAACCTATCGCTGCGCGGTGCGTGAAATGCGCATCGGCATCGACACCACGGTGCCGAACCAGGTCGTGAAAATTCCGCCCTGCAATCCGAAAGACCCGGCAGCGATCCCCGAGAACGCCGCGTCGTACATGAAAATTCCGGCGACCACGAAATCCGTGTCGGTTGAATTGACCTATCAGGACGGCAGCGTGTCGGAGTTGAAGAACTTCCGGCGTAACTGAGAACAAGCCTTATCGCCGCAGCCCGAAGCCGAGCAGGAACGCGCCGACGAGGCTTAGTGCTGCGCCGAAATAGGCCCATTCGATCCTGCTAATCATGAAGCTGGATTTCGGCCAGTTCACATAGCCAGTGCCTTGGCCGATCCAGAGCAGCCCAATCAAAAGCGCGAGAATGCCGATGGTGAGGAAAGGTGTTCGCATGCGAAAACTACGTGTATTCCGCGAATTGGTTTCAGATGCGTAGCCGTCAATCAAACGTCCAGTAATTCCTCGCTGGCGAATTCGGCTTTGTCGGTGATGAATGCGAAGCGCGACTCGGCTTTGTTGCCCATCAGCCGCTCAACCGAATCCGCCGTGCCATCGCGGTCTTCCGTCGCCAGAACGACCCGCAGCATGGTGCGCTTGGACGGGTCCATCGTCGTTTCCTTCAACTGCGCAGGCATCATTTCGCCGAGGCCTTTGAAGCGTCCGATGTCGACCTTTGCGTTGGCGTGAAATTCCTTTTTCAAAAGTTCGTCACGATGTTTGTCGTCGCGGGCATACACGGTCTTCGCGCCGTGGGTCAGGCGATAGAGCGGCGGCACCGCGAGATACAGATGACCTTCATCGATCAGGCGCGGCATCTGGCGATAGAAGAAAGTGATGAGTAATGAAGCGATGTGCGCGCCGTCTACGTCGGCATCGGTCATGATGATGATGCGGGAGTAACGCAAATCCTCTTCGCGGTACTGCGCGCCGATTCCGGCTCCGATGGCCTGAATCAAATCGGAGAGCTGCGCGTTCGCGGTCATCTTGTCCTTCGTGGCCGACGCCACGTTCAGGATTTTTCCACGCAACGGCAAGATGGCTTGCGTCTTGCGGTCGCGCGCCTGCTTGGCGCTGCCGCCTGCGGAGTCGCCTTCGACGATGAAAAGCTCGGAGCCTTCGGACGCTGTGTTGGTGCAATCCGCGAGCTTGCCGGGAAGCCGCAGCTTCTTCACCGCAGTTTTGCGCGAGACTTCCTTTTCCGCGCGGCGGCGCAGCCGCTCGTCGGCGCGCTCGACCACGAATTCGAGCAGCTTGTTGGCTTGAACCGGATTGCCGGTCAGCCAGTGATCGAACGGGTCTTTGATGGCCTGTTCGACGATCTTCTGCGCTTCGGCGGTGGCGAGGCGGTCCTTGGTCTGGCCCTGAAATTCGGGCTCGCGCACGAACACCGAGAGCATCGCGGCGGCACCGACCATCACGTCTTCGGACGTGATCGATGAGGCTTTCTTCCCTTGTCCGACGCGCTCCGCGTAGTCCTTCAATCCGCGCAGCAGCGCGCTGCGGAAACCGGCTTCGTGCGTGCCGCCATCCGGCGTCGGCACCGTGTTGGTATAGGACGACAGAAAACCGTCGGCGTCGGCGGTCCATGCAACGGCCCATTCGCAGGCGCCGTGCGCGCCATTGCGACCGGATTTGCCGGAGAAAATATCCGGATGCACGAGCGTATCCGCATGGATCGCGGCAGCGAGATAGTCCTTCAGGCCGCCTGGAAAGTGAAACGTGTCTTCCGCCGGGACTTCGTCGACGCCCTTGAGCAATTCCTTGTCGCAGCGCCAGCGGATTTCAACGCCGCCGAACAGGTAAGCCTTCGAGCGCGCCATCTTGAACAGGCGCTGCGGCTTGAAAAGCGCCTTCGCGCCGAAGATGTCTGCGTCTGGCTTGAAGCGGATCGACGTGCCGCGGCGGTTGTTGATCTTGCCGAGTTCTTCGAGCTTGCCCTTCGGCTTGCCGCGCTCGAAGGTCATTCGATAGAGCTTCTGGTTGCGCGCGACCTCGACGACGAGTTGCGAGGAGAGGGCGTTCACCACCGACACGCCGACGCCGTGCAGACCGCCTGAGGTTTCATAGACCTTGGAGTCGAACTTGCCGCCCGCGTGCAGCGTGCACATGATGATTTCGAGCGCAGACTGTTTCGGGAATTTCGGATGGGGGTCGACCGGAATGCCGCGTCCGTTATCAACCACGGTTAGATAACCGTCAGCGCCGAGATGCACTTCGATAAAGGTCGCGTGACCGGCGAGCGCCTCGTCCATCGAGTTGTCGATGACTTCGGCGAACAGGTGATGCAGCGCTTTTTCGTCGGTGCCGCCGATATACATGCCGGGGCGGCGGCGCACAGGCTCTAGGCCTTCGAGCACCTCGATGTCCCGCGCGGTGTAGCCCGCTTCCGCTCCTGAACCTTTGGCGGCCGATTTGGCGGCGGGGCGCGGCTTGTTGCCCGACGAGGCAAAAAGATCGGTATCTTTATCTTTGTTCTTCAACAGCTTCCGCCTAGGTCTTAAATCTTGATAGATCGTGATCGGTCTAGCGAATCGTCACGGGTTACTATGCCATGCCTGCAATGGGAAATGTGACGCAGGCGGTTCCCGTACAAGCGGCGGGTGACGTGGTATCTGAAAAGCGGGGAAGCCGGCGGATCAACAGCCGGGATCGGGATAACGCATGACTTTCGAGGAAATGACTCGCGGGCTGGCCGAATTCGTCCGTGACCATCAGGTGTGGACGATGCCTGTGGTGTTCGCGCTCGCCTTCGCCGAGTCGCTGGCGTTTCTTTCGCTGCTGATCCCTGCCTGGGGCGCGCTTGTGTCCATCGGCGCGCTGATCGGTGTCAGCGGTATAAATTTCTGGCCTGTCTGGATCGCGGCAGGTCTCGGTGCGGCGCTTGGCGACTGGGTATCGTATTGGGTCGGCGTGAAATATCACGACCGCATTGCGCATATGTGGCCAATGTCCAGCTTTCCCGACATGCTGCCGCGCGCTGAGCGCTTCATGAAGAAGTGGGGCGTCGTCGGTATTTTCATCGGACGCTTTTCGGGTCCGCTGCGCGCCACCGTTCCGCTCGTCGCAGGCGTAGTGGAAATGGAATACTGGCATTTCCAGTTCGCGAATTTCACGTCGGCCTTCGTATGGGCCGGAGTGTTGATGGCGCCCGGTCTGCTCGGCGTCAAAATGCTCATGTGACCGCCGCGCGGATCAACGCAAACGACAAACAATTATGTGATCGTGGAGAGGCCGGTAACAGCGGTGTTATCGTGATATGTCGTCGTGCGCCGTCACGTTGTGACGAGTTGCAACGATGCGGTGACAACAACCAAGAACGGGTCGCATCAAGCGATCGCGCATACCGGGAGACCTCCAATGGAACTTACACGACGTCATGCACTGACTGGTGCTGCTGCGCTATCGGCTGCACCATTGTTGCAGACAAACTTGGCAAAGGCTGCGGCACCGGTGGCAGGCAAACAGAACGCGAGTTTCTATCGTTACAAGGTCGGCGACGCCGAAGTGACGGTGGTGTCCGATGGATCGCTGACCTTTCCTTTGGCGGAAAGCTTCATCACTAACGCGAAAAAAGAAGAAGTCTCTGCAGCGCTGGAGAAGGCATTCCGACCGCGCGATACATTCACGATTTATTTTGGACCGCTTGTCATCAACACCGGCGGCAAATTGATCGTCATCGATACGGGGAACGGGCCGGGCGCTTTTGCATCGAGCAAGGGCGCCAACGGCCAGTTCGCGAGCAACCTTGCAGCCGCCGGCATCGACGCCAAGGCGGTGGACATGGTTGTCATCTCGCACTTCCACGGCGATCACGTGAACGGATTGCTGACTGCCGATAACCAGCTTGCGTTTCCGAACGCCGAGGTTTTGGTGCCGTCCGTCGAATGGAAATTCTGGATGGACGATGGCGAGATGAGCCGCGCGCCAGCAGGGCGGATGGAAGGACTGTTCAAGAACAACCGGCGTGTGTTTGAAGCGGGCCTCAAGAAAAAGGTGACGCCGTACGAATGGGGCAAGGACGTTGTGCCGGGTCTGCTCGCCGTCGAAACGATTGGCCATACGCCAGGCCACACCTCTTACGTTTTATCCTCCGGTTCGGACAAAGTGTTCATCCAGTCAGACGTCACCAACAATCCTGAACCTTTCGCAAGACATCCCGGCTGGCAGGCATCTTTCGATCAAGACGGACCGCAGGCCGAAAAAACGCGTCGCAAGGTTTATGACATGCTCGCAGCCGACAAGATGCGGGTGCAGGGCTTCCACTATCCATTTCCGGGCCTCGCCAATATCGAAAAGGATGGTGACGGCTATCGCTGGATACCTGCCCCCTGGAATCCGGCTATCTAGACAGCGTGCGCGGCGCTTGACGCAAAAGGGGCGCGGATTTATATCCGCGCCCATGATCGACGCCGCCACCATTCTGTTTGCTCGCCGCCGCAGCACCCTCGCAGTATGGGCGGCTGATCGCGTCTGATCGTCGTCGATGCCGCCGGATATGGTCCGCGGCACCTTGTTTCTCCTTACAACTTGCCGCAAGACCTCATCCGGTAGCGCTGTTTTGAACTCGCTCGGTAGGGATTGAATCATGGCTGAAAAGAAGAAAATCGGCATTCTCGGCGCTTCGGGTTACACCGGGGCCGAACTCGTCCGGCTGCTGCTGCGTCACCCCCGCGTCGAGATCGCGCTGCTGACTGCTGACAGGCGGGCTGGGCAGTTGCTTGGCGACGTGTTTCCGCAATTCGCGCCGTATGACCTGCCGCGCCTTGTGACTATCGATGAAGTCGATTGGGCAAAGGCGGGCCTCGATCTGGTGTTCTGCGCGCTGCCACACGCCACCACGCAGAAAGTTCTCAAGGACGTTTTTGCGAAAGCGCCTAACATCAAGATCGTCGATCTGTCGGCGGACTTTCGGCTGCAAGATCCGGCCGTGTACGCGAAGTGGTACGGACACGAACATCACGCGCTCGAACTGCAGAAAGAAGCGGTGTACGGCCTCGCCGAAATCTATCGGCGCGACATCAAGAAGGCGCGGCTTGTTGCCAATCCGGGTTGCTACACGACCTGCGCTCAACTGCCGCTGATCCCGCTGCTCAAGGCCAAAGCCATCGAAGCCGATGAAATCGTCATCGATGCGAAGTCAGGCATGACGGGCGCGGGACGTGCGGCGAAGGAAGAAATGCTATTCTCGGAAGTCTCTGAGGGCTTCCATGCCTATGGAGTCGGCCAGCACCGGCATATGTCCGAACTCGATCAGGAGTTCTCAAAGGCTGCCGGCAAGGACGTGGTCGCGTCCTTTACGCCGCATCTGGTGCCGATGAATCGCGGCATCTTCTCCACCATCTATGTGCGGGGCAGGCGGGG
>Ga0209023_10004437_pt1 | contig 15951 bp, 22 predicted proteins | sample LakOneMetagenome_FD_187468 | JGI IMG/M metagenome (GOLD analysis project Ga0209023, IMG submission 187468) | Freshwater and sediment microbial communities from Lake Erie, Canada (SPAdes) (version 2) | ecosystem: Environmental > Aquatic > Freshwater > Lentic | place: Lake Erie, Canada... | reverse complement strand
TTAAGTATACTGAGCAAAGTTTTGTTGTTATTTTTTGTCATTGTCTTAATCATAACAAAAAGTCGCTTTCGCGTCCCCTAGCCGATTACGGAGGGGTTCCTAAGCAATAAGAGCCACTGGATATCTACCGAAAATCCGCACGGTTACGAGTCCATAGAAGAACGAGAACGGGGCTAACGATAAGTGTGGTTATTACTATAAGGCTAGGATTCTTCATACCGATTAGTTTGTCGAAATCATTTCTCGTAAGATATAGCATTAACGCTGAAACAAATAAAAGTGCGATGCTACAGGTATATGTAATCAGTGCCCATCTTCTCATTGAACGAGTGAAACTAATGAGGACAAAGAGTGCTACTACCATACAAGCAAAAACAATACCTTCGACCTGTGGGGGCAAAATACTAAATCCTGGGATAGCCGTCAACAGCTTGGTTGTGCCCCTAGCATCGCCCGCGAAGAGTGAGGAGGCGATAAATAATCCCATTATTAACCCGAGTATTCCAAGTACATACAAAACCCTAGCTGTAGCCACGGGCTTGACTCGTAAGCACTGTGAAGAAACAGGTGGCACACTAACCGCGGGACTTGGGTTTAAGGCATGCCTCAGTACGCTATCTACAAGCTTTGGAGTCCAACCAGCCTGTACTAATCGCTGTCTGATGACGGCTAGTTCAGTCCCTTGTTCTAAGTGAGTTTGTATATACAAACTCAACTCAGGATATTGATCATTCATTACGGAGAATTATAGCAGACTCGTATTAATTAATGGATCGAAATTGATACATATGGAGGGTCATTGTAGATGTTATGAGAGAAACAGTATCAACCAAAAAGCGCAATACTCTGCAGATACGTTAGGTCAACTCAATCTACAGCCAGATAATATTAGTAATCAACTAGTTTTGTAGTAACAATTATTCGATTTTCGTAGCTCTGAGTCGTTGTATCAAACTTACCATCACAAGTTACCAGATTGAGCTGGCTGGTAATACCCTCGTGAGGTGTGAACAGATCTTGAGCAGACTGTTTTGCGGGAAGAGCTTTGGTTTCTACAACTATAAATTTTTTACTGCTTCTGTCGCCGAACTCTATCTCTACTGCATCATTTGCTTTAACCTTTTGCATCTGCTTGAAAACACCGTCTTTATAGACGCCAGAAACATGTCCATTGATTATACTAAGTCCTGGTTTACCCGGTAAGACACTATTGACGTACCATCCCGCAAAATATACGTTTGATGGTACAGCCATAACGTTATCTTTTGTAAGACCAACTCTTTGAATCAGTCCATCTATACCCACTGATTTAATACTGATCCGACGAGGCTGATCTGTAGGTACGGTATATTCACTCTGTGCAACATTACTTGGCTTTGTTTCGTCCGGCTGATCAGATCCTGAAGAGATAGTCAGGCTTGGATTTGGCAAGACTGGTGTGCCATGGGTTGCATTGTATCTCAGTAGTGTAAGAAAGCCGGCTATCAACAAGATGGTGATTCCAGCTAGTAGCAAAACTTTTTGCAGTGATGGTTTTTTATTCCAAATTCGAATCACTTTTTGCCGACTATTTATAGTTTTTTCGTCGTCCATATAGCGCACCAGCGATGGTAAAGATGCCCGCAAGTGTTAGTGCATAGATTATGCGACTATCTTGAGAATGCAGTCCAGTGTTTGGTGAGGCTGGCAAAAGAGATAAACCAACCGGGTCTTTGATGATTCCATTCGAGATCCCGTCTGTATCTAAGCTTCCACCGTCAGTTATAGAATAGGTCACAGTTGTTTTTACGACTCCGCCGACAGTTCGGGTACCAAAAACAGCGCCAGCAACCGTGGTGTAAGTATTTGTTGTTGAGTTATAGTGGCGCAGTACAGAGTTCCTGGTATCGTATTGCTTATCATAAATGATGGTTACTGGAACTGTTCTGCCAGCAACAGGGCAGTAAATATCGAATGACATCATTGTACTAAGTTGTGATGTGTAGCCGCTATCCGACTTGAGGCTCGCAATGTCGACACTCACAGGATTACTAGTCGTGCAACTGCTACTACTGGGGACTTCTACGGTGCTCCAGATGCTACTGGAACTTTGTGTTGAGGCAACCCAAGCCTGGAAAGAGTCGTTGGTTCCGTCGCCATTAGCATCTCCACCGTTTGGTACTGTTTGATCGGTAAAGTTACTAATGTTCCGAAGGGTCGGATAGCTAGCAGTCGTTTGCCAGGTAGTCGTGAAGTTCCAAGATGCATGATTTAACGGGGCATTTGTCGTGTTGTTTTTAAAGTAGGAAGGCGTCGCGTTGGCTGTGTTTACCGCAGTACAGTTACCTGAACCCTCCTCGTCGGCGGCGCAATTTCGCGAATATGCATCGTTGCCGTTGGCTCGGTATCGATCATAGTAATCGTTGGAGCGGGTTGAATTCCAGCCATTTGTCGTGACGAAGAAAGTTCCATATATTCCTCCAATGGAGGTGCCGGTTCCATTTATGTAGGTGGCTGAGAAGTTATTATTTGAAGCACCACGATAAGAGATGCCGATCAGCCCACCAACATAGGACGTAGCGCCAGTAACATTGATCGTTCCGGAGCTATAGACATTGCTAACCGTGCCTGAATATAGAATACCGACTGCACCACCTGCATATATGCCCGCCAGGTTGATTGTTCCATTAAACAAACTATTCGATAAGACATCGGAAGTAGGGGTAGAGAGGTTGCCCATATAGCCGACGAGCCCACCAACGTAAGCCCCGCCTGCCATTGTTCCTGAGTATGAGGAGCTATCTATACTTGTTGCGCCTGTGGCTGCACCAACTAATCCCCCGATATAGGCAGCCGAGGATGGATCTAATACTGCAATAGCCATCGATGAATGCACGTTTGACAGAGTCGAATTGATTGCATATCCAACAAAGCTGCCCTGGTTGCCATTGCCCGTAGATGTCCCTGAAGAGATAGTCAGGTTACGTATGGTTGCGCCCGCGGTATACGCAAATAGTCCAGAGGTGCTGACGCTAAGGTTGGATATTGTGTGATTATCCCCGTCGAGGTTACCAGTAAACGGTGTCGTGTATGCCCCAACAGAAGTGAATACGGTACCAGTACAGTCAATGTTCGAGACTAGTTTGTAGTACCCTGCGAGGTTATTGGTCATTTCCTGAAGTTGTGCACAAGTGGCTACACGATAAGGGCTTCCGGAAGTTCCAACGCCATAGGCACTAAATGCAGCTACTAAGCCTGGAGATAACAAAGCAAGCAGTAATAACAAGCCAGTGACCGCAAACAACCTTACTTTTCTCATTAATACACCCCTCAGCACAAAGTTCTATTGTTTTTAATTATACACTACCGGATTGAAAATAGATTTAGAAAATTAGAAGTCTCAGTCCAAAGTTGCTCGGCCGAAGAAAAACTCCTGAAGTAACTCAGGGAACTCATCGGTCTGCATACTGCCGTAGATGAAGTGTCCGTTGTTGTGAAAGACAGTTCACTCATATGCATAACTACATCAAGAACAGAAGCTAATGTGATTTTAGGATTACATATCTTCCCAAGGACTAGCAAGCTGCAGATAATTACCTTCTGGGTCAGCAACTGTAGCTTGCATAAATTGCTTATTTTTTGGGTCAGGATTGTAGGGCTTGGCTACTTCTTTACCACCAGCAGATATTAATTTATCGTAGGATTTTTGAACATCTTTCGCCTCAATTGCTATCATAATTCTCTGAGGTTCGGATGCTGTACCTTTCACTTCGCTATGTGGTCCGAAAAATATGTGACCGCCACCGATATCCCAGCCATACCAGTCTCCTGGCATTGCCCATTTTGGCTCACCAAAAGATTTTGTATAAAATTTTGCTAGTTTCTGGGCGTCTTCAGCACCCATTTGAACACCATTGAGATTCATAGATTACTCCTTAATTCATACGTTATTCTGTAATCAAGTTATACACTAAAACACATGAGTTTAATAGCGATATTTTAAGTATACTATCCACCCACCGTCTGACCTGAAGGAGTGCAAATGGGGTACCGAGAGATGAGTGAAAAACAGTTACTGGCGTATGGAGTTCGGGTTCGCTTGACGTGGTTTCGTAATGCAGAACAACTTGTCATTAACTGTATAATCCTAGAGTTTAAGATAATGTGTTGAGCGTGAGCAAAAAGAAAAACATCTCTCGTGAGATGCTTATGCTTGGAGGACTATGGTAGAACTAATTGTAACTGGACTTATGTTGCAATCCTAACTTGATCTATGGTGCATAGTGTGGTATTGCAATTTTATAGAGGTCGTGCTAGTATGGTCTTATCAAGACGAATTGAGTTCCAAACGGCTAATTACCTAAGGAGCTCTTTTCTTATGTGCGATCTTCTTCTTCACGTCTGCATCGTCTAGGTATGCGAAGTATGGTGCACCTATTTGCTTATAGAGAGAGGATCGAAATTTCTTGTTCGGAAAGAGTATCTTTTCAAACTTTTTATTTTCAATAAGAAAATCTACAACCATCTTGTAGTCTCCATCGCCTGAGACAAGCAAAATCTTTTCAAAGTCCTCTTTGAGATACAATCGCTTCATAATAGAGAAAATGATGTCTGAGTCTACATTACCTTTTTTCTTTCCGATCATAGCAATGTGGTGCTGTCGAAACACAAGGATAAATCCTGCATTCTGTATGTTTTCATAGAGGCTTTCGATTGAGGTGCCTTCTTGAACATACCCAAGATAATAGAATGCTTTCTCTACGTGATACTTCTCACGAAGATAAGTTCTAAACTTTGCTAAATCTATGTGCCAAGGTTTTTCGGCACTCGCGGTACCAAGATACAAATTCTGTCCGTCAATATAACAGTAATTATTCACACATCAAGTATAGCAAATGTAGTAGAAAACCACCTCTGTTTTAACATAAGTGTGTTAGTGGGTATGGGTAAAAGTTATGGCTCCTCGGGAAGCATGCTGAAGAAAGTCAATTTATAGCCATCCGGGTCCGTCACAGTAAACTCACGTTTGCCCCATGGATAGTCCTGTGGGGTGCTAGCAGTCTCGATACCGCTCCGTGTAAGTTTGTCGTGGAAAGTATCTACATCCTGAACCTCAACCTGTAGGTATATGCCGGAGCCTTTATTTGGAACCCCTGCATCAGCTATATATTCACTCGTTACAGTTTTATTTTTATCAAGTAGTTCTAGCCAGAAATCACCTCGCTGAACTGAAATCTCAATATCCGCCTTCTCGTGACGCACCGTAAAACCAAGCTTCTTATAGCACTCTGCCGAGAGCTGTATATCACTAACAAGCAGTATTACGCCCGATACTTTATCCACGAGTCTTATACTCCTCGATCTCAGATAATAAATCTGGGATGTCTACGATCGATTTATGATCAAGTAATACTGGCGTGAGCTCTTCTAAGATCGCATTCAGCGCGTCTTTAGACAGTGCCACGTAATACTTGTGTTCGTTCGGAATTGCCTCACCACGATCAACCACAATGGAGCCTAACTCACCATCTACATCATTGCCAACGAACAAGTCTAGCTCATGGCCATCCTCAGCAATGTAGCCTGGTATATTACCGTAGTCTACGGGGTATGTAACACCTTTTAGGGGATATGTGCTGTCTGGAGCTACTTCAAAATCGTAGTAAGTATTTGCAGGAACATCAACTTCAAATGTACTTAATGGCTGAGGCAACTTTGTGGCGATATTCATATAAGTAGATTATAACAAAAACAGAGTTTAATTAACTCTGTTTTAGCGTAAGCGGGTTGGAGTGCGTGGTAAATCTTATCGCAGCAAAGATTAGAACTTGCTCTCGCCAAGTTTGTTAAAAACTTTGTACGCAAGCCTGTGTATAATCGTTACACACAGGACGATTACTAGGATACCAAAGAAGCCATTGATATTAATGTAGCTGCCAAATATGATATCTAACACCCAAATAAATACAAACTTGGACATGAACATAACAAGCCACACACAAAAGAACATAAGTATTCGATACAAACTCCCTTTGCGATTTTTCAGCCAAGCAATGACTAGACTTTTTAACTGAAATGCCAAATACGTGAGGATCTCTAGAATGAGTCCGGCAAAAAACAGGATTGAAAAGCTCTTTGCGTACACAATTGAAGTGTAGTCGTTAAAGAAACCGAGAACAGTAACGTATATCAGCGTCCCGATGAATATCTCTTGAAAAAGCAGTTGTCGCGAATTAGGTAACTTAGTTTTGGGTTTCACACTACCTAGTCTACCAAAAATAGAGGCTAATTAACTCTGTTTTAACGTAAGCGGGTTGGAGGGCCTGGGTGAACGCTATTGCAAAAAGTTTTTGTAGTGAGAATTATAGTCCGCCTCTAATCCCTCAAACAACTGAGTCGGTGAAACACCCAAGTCTTTCATTTTTTGATTACTAAAGATCATGTTGTAATTTCCAAAAGGAAACACCCCGTCCATTGCAGTTTCACGGTCAGTATCTTCACCATATGTGATTGTAGCCTCTCTGCCAACTAACTCTGCCATGTATTCCACTAGTCCCTTTAACGTAACGAACTCACCCCCAGCACAGTTAAATGCTCCCTCTATCTGCTTCTCCGCGAGTATCGCAAGAACTTTGGCCACATCTTCAACAAAAGCGTAGGTAACAAGTGCTTGTCCATCGCCCGGAAGTACAATTGTTTTCCCTGCATTAATTTGAGTGTAGATAAAATGTTCACGATCAAGGTAATTATCTGCACCCAATATGTATGTTGGCCGAATTGTTGCATACTTTTTGCCACTTTTTGCCAAAACATCTTCACACTCAACCTTGCCCTTGCCGTATTCTCCCATATCAGGCCACTCACCAAGTGGAGAATTTTCGGTTATTGGAAAGACTTCAGATGCTTGATAAGAGGCAACTGAGCCAAAGTGGAGAAAGAAGTTATAGGACAAATCACCAAGTGCTCTTTGAGTTTGGTCGCCAGTATAGGCGCACATATCAATTACGGTATCGAAGTGCTCATCGATTTTAAAACCATCGTTACGATCACCTTTTACAAAGGTAACCTCATCATGATAATCTGTGGTTTCTTGCCCGCGATTGAAAATCGTAACGTCTTGTCCTGCGTTAAGCAATTTCTTAATAAGTATTGGCCCGACAAATCGTGATCCACCGATAATAAGTATTTTCATGTTGCTAGTGTAACAAAAAGACGCTTTCGCGTCTTTTAAGCATAACCGTAATTGGAGGGCCTGGGTAAGTAATATAACTATGAAACTTGACTGTTCAACGCTAAGCTTGCCATGTCTTGTGCTCTTTCTGCTAATCTAGTCTGGTCTCGAACGACTGCATCGGCCCATCTTTCATAACCAGCAACAAATCTGTCATCAAGAGGAAGTAGCCCAGCCGCCTGTATTGCTTGCAAACCAATATCGTAATGTTCTTTGGCGACTGCTGGGTCAATAGGTGATCGTCTTACTTCTTCAGTGTCCGCACTCGGTAATGTATGTGTCGCCGTAAAAGCTGCACGCACACCTCGAAAGTCCATAGAATCAGTGTCAAGTCCGCTTGGCGCGATACGACGGCCGGTGTGGGGCTTACGCCACCGACGGGCGCCATCTTCATAGAATCGACGTGCATCATGTTCACCTATAACTGAGTTTAACCGGGATTGCGTAAGTCTATCTGACATAATTACATTATAACACAAAGATATTTTTTAGTCAATCTCTAGACCCCAGGAGGGACTTGAACTAAAGTTAACAGATATAAAAAACACCCTTCTGAAAAAGAAGGGCAAAGGTACGAACTAAATCCTATCTGTAGAATACTTTTGGAGGTCCATCGTGAATACTATATCAACTAAATTTCAGTCCGATTTTAGTAGCAATTAGTTTGGCAGATTCTTTAGGTGGTGTAAATGATGTGTCAATTCTGTACGCGTTCGAGAATGATATGGACTGTTGTCTTTCAGCATTTAAAAATTTTTGAAGCACATTTGGATCAAGGAGTTTTTTATGTTTACTGCGAGATTCATTCCCAACCCGTCTTAGTAGCTCCTCCTCATTAGCCACCAATTCTACAAATTCTACTTTGCCACCATGTGATTCAACTGCATCTACCTGATCCTTGATAATTGTCTCTTCGTCACCACCAAGCCCGCCATAAACATATGTAAATATTAGGTCTTTACCCTTCTGTGCACAGTACTCAAAAACATCTATTCTAAGTTTATCTACTAGATCGTAATTAGCTTCCAACTCATCGCCATATATATCTTGAACTAAATCCCTGGTCAAGTGATTGTGGAACAATGATATTCCCGTTAATTTTGATAGCTCTTCGGCAATAGTTAATTTACCTGATGCTGGCGGTCCATAGATAAAAATAAGTTTCATAGTCTAACTATATCAAAAAGCTCCTCAGATACTGAGAAGCTTAAGCATAACCGGGATTGGAGGGCCATCGTCAACGTTATAGCTACTGACCTAAAGACAGGGTTAGGTACTTAATACAGCCTCTAGTTGTGCAGCGTTATGATAAAGAACGCCGTTGATTCCCATCATATTTGCAGTTGCTACATTTTGATCATCGTCATCAAAGAATAGAACTTCACTTGTTCTTACGTTAGGCAAACTTTTCTGAAGCTTCGCTAATACATAATCCCAAAATACCGAGCTATTTTTTGTTGCGCCTATATCGCATGAGATAAAGTAGTCGTCAAAGGCGTCTGGAAACATTACTTCACGCATATATTTTGCTCGATATTTTTCTTGATGAGTAGCCAGGCACACCCAAACACCCTCACTCCTTAATTTTTCAATCTGTACAATAAGCTTCGTATCAATAACATTTTCAGATTCAAACCACATATCAATCAATTCTTGTGGGTCACTATCCCACTTCCATAAGTGGTTATACCTGATAATAATCTCCTTTAAATCTGCCTTACCCTTTATAGCTTGTGTGAAATCGCCCTCGAAAAACTCTTGAAAACCTTCGGGGTTAATTCCATACTTCTTAGCAAACTGATGCGAGAACTTCGCTTGTGGTTTGACAATCACACCATCTGCATCGAATAACACCGCTTTGTATTTTGCCATTTTTTAACTATATCAAAAACAGAGGTTAATTACCTCTGTTTTAGGTTGATCGGGCTTGGAGGACCTGGGTGGTGAGTACGACAATCTCTACATTGGCTTCGTAGCAACACACAAACGTCTGTCAGTAAGTCCTTATGCTGTGACTGCCTTTATAATCTCTGTGAACCTTGTCGTCATCGCCTCGTCTACTGTTTTTTGTTCAAAATCCAGATCGTTGCTCATAACAACCGCAAAACGATGATAGACCTCACCGCCCATGGTTCGTGCCACATCTTGAAGATGTACGCAAGGTAATAAAGCAGTAGATCCAGACCCTACACCGACTAGTACTATTTGCTTATTCTCAAGAGCGTCACCAAGCATGCAGTCGAGAGCGTTCTTAAGCACACCTGAATACGAACCGTTATAAATAGGACTTACCAAGAAGACAACCTCAGCCGCAGCAATTGCTGCCGCAAGTCCCGCAACGTTCTCGTTATTGCTCAGACCTGGGTTTTTGTGCCAAGTATGTTGAGCAAGGGGTAAAGGCATATAGCCAAGTTTCCAAACTACTGGGTGAACACCGAGATTTATAGCTTGCCCCTCAATAACATCAACAATAAAGTTGCTTCGTGATTCCTCTTGTCGTACGCTACCGCCAATTATTAACATTTTTTTCATGATTCGCATTACACAGTTACGCTACAATAGCTTGGATGGCTCCTTCCTTATGAGTTACTTTATGTACACAGCCACAACTTCGAATGTACCACACGCCAATAAGAGTACCTATGATCAGATAAGCTCCTTGGGCTACGAACGTATGTCCTAGCCCGATAGCTCCAATTGAAATACCCAGTAATACGCGAGCTACAATCTGCCCGATATTCTGAACAAATGAAACAGTAGAGAGCGTCGTGCTTCGTTGACCCGAACCAATCTGTTGATTGACGTAATCTGAAATGATTGGTTGTTGTGAATTAAGTAGCCCTTGAATGAGCATGAAGACAACCACTACGACCCATGCCACGCTTGTTGTGCCAAGTAAAACGTAAAGTAAGCCGAGACTCAGAGTAATAAAGAGTAGTATTTTATCTACCGTAAGGTGCTGCTCAAGTCGATGGGCATTACGCATGGCTACAAAATTTAGGAGTTTACCGGTAGAAAGCGCAAGACCTAAGAAGATAGCTGGCACTGCCATTGTCTCGAAGAGGGGCTGATACGTTTGACGCAGAAAGTATTCGCCGTTTATTGTTAAAAGTCCAAAGATTGTGAGCGCAAAGATTGTGTGGTTTTTTCTAACAACCTTGGCTCCTGATTTAAGTTGTTTTACCAAATCAGCTTTACCAACATGTTCAGTATGGTGTTTACACTTACGTAAAGTCGAAGCTATCCACAGACTAACTAGTGTTGCCAGGGCAGTAGCAATAATAAGCGGTAAGTATGAATTAGTGCCGAGCATCTGCACTGCTAAACCAGCAGCAGCAGTTGCGATCACAAAACCAAGTGTATCGTTTGAAAGCATCTTGCCAAAAACCTTACTATAACCATGCGCATTGCCATTTTCTTCTACATAGCTGTCGTACAGTAAAGCTTCATCAGCACCGTCACGGAAGCCAATGGCAATACCACGCACTAAGAAAAACGCTAGCAACATTGCAGGGTTATGGAGCACTAGTAATGAGAGCATACTAAGAATATCAAGAGCCATGCCGATTTGGATTGTTCGCTTTTGCCCCCAGCGATCAGCTAAAATACCGGTTGGGATAGTACTAACCAGCATACCAACCGTAAAGAGCGTCTGCGCAGCCACAATAAAGCCGAGTTCAACATTGCGCTGTAAAAGAAAGAGCGTAAAGATCGGTGTATAAAATGTCATGCCTCCGATGAGGCTCATTACTTGAAGTTTTTTTACATTACTCATAATTAGTATGGATTCCTATGCGCTTGTTCGTATATATACTGCGTACGATCCATGAGATACTTAGCAGCATCTTTGGTTACATAATGGTAACAGCGTGTACCTAGACTAGTTGACTTAACAAGTCCTACTTTCTTAAGCGCTTTTACATGATTTGATGCTGTAGGCTGAGGGATGTTGAGTGTTCTGGATATCTCTGAGATACAACTTTCCTCTTTTATTGCTGGCGCAAAGCCTACTGATTTATCAGCAATATGCATGAAGACCTGTAAACGTACAGGGTTTGATAATACCTTGTAATACATGGCTAATTTATCGTCCATGCACAAGAGTATACAGAATATATTCTAAAAGTCAAATATTTGAATGATGAAATGTTTACACCACGAGGGGCATGAACTGAGATTAACAGATACAAAAGTACCCTTCTTAAAAAGAAGGGTATAAGGTACAAACTAGATCTGATCTGTCGGATACATTTGGAGGGCCACTGTCTCTATAGTGACGACTAGTCTCTTAACCGCCCAACTGTGTCCATGAATGGATTATGAGTTACCCAATCCTGGGAATCTGATACGAAAGTCTAACGATTCATCTACATCTTCTATAGGTATAAGTAAGTCACTTGCAATCGGACCCGTCAAAGTCCCTCTCTCGGCTGGTATATCAGAGCCGAATTCTCTAAGCTCATGATAAGTCTGCTCGCTTGCGGTATTGCGAAAATTGGTAAAAGTTATACCGCCAAGACCCTGATCTCCTGCTGCACGATCACCATCCAATTGGGCAACATACTGATGGCCATTGGCTTCAGCGATTAACCGCTGTTCTTCCAGCCCCTGTGCTGCAGACAAGCTCCGGAATGGAGGATGTACGTTTATCTCAACTCTGACTCGCTTTTTATTCTTTTCAAGTGGAACACCGCGTTCATCAACAGCCTCAAATGGGCAGCAATACGGCACCCAAAGCTCAGTAGCAGTTGTTTTGTCGTCCCCAACCAAAAATCCCACCTGACCCGTCCAATCCAACTGACCATCATCCATATCTGGTTGATGCCACAAACTAACCGATAAGCGTAGTATGCCGTGACGATTACTTACGATGACTCGTTCAGGCACCTTCCAGTATGTTCTGCCTCGTTCATCAGTTGCTCGATGTAGGCCTTCAAAGAGTTGGATATCAGCTGATGGGTCTTCTATGACTTCGTAGCCTTCTAGTAAGGCTTGTTCGGCCCGTTCCAAGTCAGCGATAACTTTCTCTAAATTACGTCGGCGTAACTCATTAGCAACGCTGATAGCTCGAATAATTCCCTGTCCATCAAGTGTAGATGATGACACGCAATATGTTTCCCAAAACCTCGTACTGGTTGGTGAGGTCTTTTCACTCATAAAATGTTCATGAACAAGTGAGCCTTTCCTTACACTGCTCCAGGAGTCACCAAGATTACGTTCTGAGACCACCCCATAGCACCCTCCAACTACACGGGTTCCTTCTTCTGGCAAATCAACGCGTTGTTCTAGATCACTTTGAAGATAGTCTATGATACCAAAAGACGCTTCTGCGTCGGTATCAATTGCGGCTCGTGATACCCATTGAGCCAAGTTGTCTTCGAATCCATCTCTTACTTCAGGATCACTTGATGTAGTTGTTTTTCGACTCTGGAGATATACAAGTTGTGCCACATGATCTTCAACTGAAGTCACAACAGCTACTCGACAGTTTTTCTCACCTATCTCTGACATACCAAGATTGTAACAGAAAAGAAAAAGACAACTCAGAAGAAGTCTTTAAGCATAACCGAGTTGGAGGGCCATCGTGGTAAGTAGGGCTACTTAAATTATGGGCCACTTTCTGATTGAGAATCAAAGGGGCCAAAGTGCCAAGTATCGCTACCATCAATATTGCCACCCGGCTCAACCAGCAAGAGCCAACAATTGAGGCCCGAGGGATTGTCTCGAAAACTTTGCGATACAGTCTCACGATCGTTCAGTATGCCTTCGTAAAATATATATGACGGTGCTTCTATGGTCGGATCGTCAGGCCAACCTTCGTAACCAAGGTCAGTTAACACATGGAATTTCATTGTACCCCCCTCCATGCCTGTCAGCGTTATGGGTCGTTTCTCAAGGTAGGCTGCCTGCATATCGGGAATAGATGGAAGTTTTTCAAAGTCAATTTCTATCTGGTTAAGAAAATGCTCATACAAGGAGCCTTGGCGATGTGTGAGTTCAACCGGTACCCAGTTACGAATTCTTGCCCTGAAACCATCAAATAGTGCTAGCTGCTCACTCATGCGTTAACTATACCAAAAACAGAGGCATATTACCTCTGTTTAAACATAACCGGATTGGAGGGCCATTGTATTACTTATTGGAAGTCAGCTCAGCAGTGTAAAGTAACTTCCCTGGGGGCGGCATAGTATAGACTGATAATGTATGAAGAGTAAAACTACCTTCGATCTTCAACTTAGATAATTCTTCCATTTCTTGGTCTGTTATTGGTGATTTACTTCTCAGCGTACAATGTGGTTCGTATGCGAAATTAGTATCTTGGAATTTTATTCCTGATTCAACAAATTTTTGATGCAAAGAACGTACTAATGTTGCGTCTTTTAACTTCATAACCACGATATCTGTGCCTGGAAACCTATGAACTTTATCAAACGAAACAGTTATTGGTGACGTGCTGGCTGCTATTTCGTCGATTACTTTAAATAACTCGTCTGGATCTTGATCTTGAGAGATGCAGCCAACGCCGCTTGACCCAACAATAGTTATCTCGGTAGGCATAGAGGCTTGAAAATCATCCCCCTGTTCAGCTCTAATTTTATGTACTGTGCTGGCTATCGGCTCAGGAAGCTCTAAAACGATATATGTATCTCGATCAAACATAGTCTTATCATAACAAAATGACGCCTTGGCGTCTTTTAAGCATAACCGTATTGGAGAGCCATTGTGGAATCTGTTGAGACTTGGAAAGTTTGTCTAATATCCCACAATCGTAGCTAATGCAGGAGTCTCAGGAGCTTGGTACAGTGGACTTTCCCGGTAGCTGGCACCCGAGTAGGAGTAGCTAGCTGGTTTAGGTTGAACTTCTGGAATACCGGGTATGACCCTATACTGCGGTACGTTGTATGATGTAACACCATCGTGCCATGAGCATGCACCACGACCGACAGCACAGCTTGGTGAGAACGTGCCATCGTTACAGAGGGTGCAATAACTCGTGATCTCTTTTTTGTCTGGAGTACCTGGCTTATATGGTACGGCAGCGGTAGTGAGAGTTTTGTAAAAGTATCCCCCTTCACCTTTCTGGCAAAACCCCTTGTCCAGAGCATCGCATGCCGGTGTGCCACTCTTTATTTTTTCGAGTAATTGAGCTTCATGAGGAGCATTTAACTTCGTTATTCTATCGGCAACTTCCGCATCACTAATATGATGAATGCCATTCTTAAACCACACCACACCGCCAAAAGCTCGAAATGGCGGGTTTTTAATCTGAGGATATATCGTAACAATGACCGCTAACACGATTATGGAAAGAATGACGCCTAATGTCGGTGAACTTTTACCTGATTTTGTAGTCATAGATTAATGATAGCAAAAACAGAGGTCGTTTGCCTCTGCTTAAACATAAACGGGATTGGAGGGCCTGGGTTAGTGTTAAAGTAACTGGTCTTATGTTTTCCTAAGCACAATAATAAACATCTCGACGTAGAAAACTAACAAAGAAATCATCTGTACTCTGTAAAAGTACTTCCTCTTGACAATTAACGAGATCGGAATGGACAAAGCTAAGCATAAAGCGAGAGTCCTGGATGCTAGTTCTGCAATCTGTGGTTGTGGAATTGTAAATGCCGCCAACAACCCCATAAGGATAACTGAGACTGCCATTACATAAGCAAAGATCTCATGATACTTCTCAGCTTTACCCTTAGCAGGAATAATAGCCTGAATTATATCTGCAATCCAACCAATGGCGGCAATCGTCATGAGTATTTCGGACTGTGGCGTAGAAATAAAAAACCTTCTGGCAAATACATAGAAAGTGGTACTCGCAACTATATGACCAGCAATATACCAAGTATGGGTGCGTCTACTCTTTGCTGCATGGTAACTAATTGTTGACTTTCGATTGTGGCGTTGACGATACAATAAGTAAAAGTGCATCGAGTTCGCGACAGAAAATGAGATAAGTAGCAGTGAGAAAGTGGTAAGCATGAATTTATCATATCAAAAACAGAGGCTAATTACCTCTGTTTTAACATAAGCATGTTGGAGGGCCATTGTGGTTAGCATAGTGACTACGTAAGACATGTCGGTTCTGATCTTAGCCGCTAGGAAAAGGTTCACCGCGCCATCCAAAGTGATGCGTATTAGTACCGTCAATATTGCCACCTGGCTCAATCAGTAGAAGCCAACACTCGGCAACTAAAGGATCTCTGAGATGCACTGGCAAAGTCTCCCCTTCGTAAAACGTTCCTTCGTAAAAGACATATGGCGGAGCATCTATCGTTGGATCGTCTGGCCAACCCTCATAGCCTAAATCGGTAATTACATGGAACTTACCAGTATTACCCTCCATAGTTACGAGCGGTATCGGTCTTCCTTCTTTGTAAGCTGCTTGCATGTCTGATATGGAGGGAAGTTCCCCAAAATCAACGTCCACATAAGGGGCGTAGTTGGGACGATCAGTGATCTCAACTGGCACCCAGTGGCGCACCCTTGATACAAAACCATCGAATAGTGTTAGTTGCTCGCTCATGTGTTCACTATATCAAAAGTGGTAGACATAGTGATGCGGATGGTATGTTTTGGAGGGCCAGCGTCATTACTACATCAACTGTAATTCGTCGTGAGAAACCTGCTATTGGAGTAGCTCTGGGGTGGGCTCAGTAAACTCATTTGGTAGTGTGGCTACTTTATCAAGTTCTGATTGAGGCACTTCATTTCTATGCCATGCTAGATAATGC
>Ga0209023_10004435_pt1 | contig 15965 bp, 11 predicted proteins | sample LakOneMetagenome_FD_187468 | JGI IMG/M metagenome (GOLD analysis project Ga0209023, IMG submission 187468) | Freshwater and sediment microbial communities from Lake Erie, Canada (SPAdes) (version 2) | ecosystem: Environmental > Aquatic > Freshwater > Lentic | place: Lake Erie, Canada... | reverse complement strand
AAAGCACCTTGGCCTCGATAATGACGACCTCAAGAGTGTGATCAATATCATCATCAAGCTAAATCCCAAGCCGGGCGCAGCATATGCTGTGGTAAACAAAGCGGAAAGCTATATCATACCTGACTTCTTTGTGTTCAACAACAATGGCAATCCTGAGCTATCCCTCAACTCGAAGAATGCTCCTGAGTTGCGCGTATCCGAAGGTTATCGGGAGATGATGAAGGCATATGACCGCAGCGAGAAGAAAGACAAGCGCCAGAAAGAAGCAGTTATCTTCATCAAGCAAAAGCTGGACTCTGCTAAGTGGTTCATAGATGCTATCAAGCAGCGCCAACATACATTACTGCATACCATGCAGGCCATACTGGATTTTCAGCGTGAGTTCTTCATCACAGGTGATGAGAGCGACCTGAAACCAATGATCCTGAAAGACATTGCACAGCTCACCTCGCTTGATGTATCGACAGTATCCCGTGTGGCTAACAGCAAGTATGTACAGACCGAATACGGCACTTACAAACTGAAGTACTTCTTCTCAGAAGCATTGCAAACCGACAGCGGTGAAGAAGTATCTACCCGTGAAGTAAAATCAATTCTCAACGAATTCATCAGCGCTGAGAACAAGCACAAACCGCTCTCCGATGAACACCTGACCGATATGCTGGTAGAAAAAGGCTACAATATAGCCCGTCGTACCGTGGCCAAATACCGCGAACAGCTGAACATACCCGTAGCTAGGCTTCGTAAAGAGTTATAATTCGGCAATTCGATAATTTGACAATGTGATAATGCTGCAACAGCTAGTTTGCTGCCTCTGGCTTTATTACCATTCCCTCAAGGAACCACAATACATCCTTCATCTTCTTCACCTTGTCCACTACAAGGAGGAAGTTCTTGCCTACCTGTTTCAGACGTGCATTCTTGGTTTGTGTCTGTATGTATTTAAGGATGTGATTGAACGTATCTGACTCAAAGTAGGGCGACTCAGGATTGCTCACAAAGTAGAGGCGCATCTGTTCGTTCTTAAGTATCAGCTTCTCAAATCCCAGTTCACAGGCTATCTGGCGACAGCGCAGTGTAGTAAACAAGTCCTGCACCTGTGGCGGTATAGGACCAAAACGGTCACTCAGCTCCGCAGAAAATTTGGTGATCTCCTCCTCTGTTTCCATATCATCCAGCTGCGTGTACAGCGACAGGCGCTCGGTTATATTCTCTACATAGGTATCAGGAATCAGTATCTCCAGGTCTGTATCTATGGTACAGTCACTAACAAAATCTTTCTTGCGATCCAGCTCTGCTGCAAACACATCCTTAAAGTCCGTCGTCTTCAGTTCGCGCATCGCCTCGCCCAGTATCTTCTGGTACATCTCAAAGCCTATATCGGCTATAAATCCGCTCTGTTCGCCACCCAGCAGGTTACCCGCACCACGTATATCCAGGTCGCGCATAGCTATCTGGAAGCCACTACCCAGCTCGTTGAACTGTTCCAGCGTCTGCAATCGCTTGCGGCTGTCATTAGGGAGCAGACTCATTGGTGGCGCAAGCAAGTAGCAAAACGCCTTTTGGTTATTACGTCCCACACGGCCACGCAGCTGGTGCAGGTCACTCAGGCCAAACTGGTGTGCGTTATTGATGATTATTGTATTCGCATTGGCTATATCCACACCGCTTTCCACAATGTTGGTACAGCACAGTACATCAAATTCCTTTTCTATAAAGTTGAACAGCGCCTCCTCCAGCAAGTGTCCCTCCATCTGCCCGTGCGCCATACCTATACGCAGATCCGGGCAAAGGTTCCGCAGCAGCGTCACCATCTCAGGCAGGCTCTGCACACGGTTATGTACAAAGAATACCTGTCCGCCCCTTTCAGTTTCATAATAGATAGCGTCACGTATCGTGAACTCATCAAACACTGCTACCTCAGTTTGCACCGGCTGACGGTTGGGCGGTGGCGTGTTAATGATACTCAGGTCACGCGCATTCATCAATGAGAACTGCAGGGTTCTTGGTATCGGTGTTGCGGTCAGCGTTAGTGTATCCACGCTTGCTTTCAGCTCCCTAAGTTTTTCCTTAGACCCCACACCAAACTTCTGCTCCTCATCTATGATCAGTATGCCCAGTTCCTTGAACTTCACATCCTTGCCCAGCAAGCCGTGCGTACCTATCACTATATCTATCTTACCTTCTTCCAGTCGCTTGAATATCTCTTTCTTTTCCTTCGCAGAACGGAAGCGATTCACATAATCCACAGTGCACGGAAAGTCTTTCAACCGCTCCTTGAATGTATTGTAATGCTGGAACGCAAGAATGGTAGTAGGCACCAGTATAGCTGCCTGCTTACTGTCCGCCACAGCTTTGAAGGCAGCGCGTACTGCTATTTCCGTCTTGCCGAAGCCCACATCACCACATACCAGCCTGTCCATCGGCGCCGGCGATTCCATATCCCTTTTCACATCCGCAGTAGCCTTGCCCTGGTCAGGTGTATCTTCGTAGAAGAACGATGCTTCCAGCTCCGTCTGCATATAGCTATCGGGGGAGAACGCAAAGCCCTGGCTTGCTTTACGCTTGGCATACAGCCTTATCAGGTCTGCTGCTATATCCTTTATCTGCTTGCGTGTCTTGGTCTTCAGCTTCTGCCATGCATCACTACCCAGCTTGTTCACACGCGGCACAGTGCCTTCCTTACCGGTGTACTTGGTTATTTTATGCAGCGAGTTGATGTTCACATACAGCACATCATTGTCTTTGTAAATGATGCGTATGGCCTCCTGCATATTGCCGTTCACCTCTATCTTCTGCAGCCCGCTGTAGGTACCCACTCCGTGGTCTATGTGCGTTACAAAGTCCCCGGGGGTCAGTTCCCGCAGGGCGCGCAGCGTCAGCGCCTTGCCCTTGGTATAGGCCTGCTTTACGCTGTACTTATGATACCGCTGAAATATCTGGTGATCCGTATAGCAGATCACTTTCTTCTCATGGTCTATAAAGCCCTTGCTGATGGACGTTGGTACCGGCACAAACTGTATGCCTGCATTCAGGTCATCAAATATACTCCTGAGCCTTTCGAGCTGTTTTGGGTTCTCTGCAAATATGTAGGGCACATACTTTTCAGCTATGCGCTTTTGCAGGTCTGCTATCAGCATCGCAAACTGGCGGTTGAATACAGGCTGCTCGTCGGTAGCGAACTTGAACGTCGCATCCACCTCATTGCCCGTTATCTTCTCCAGCGAATGGTTGTACCATTCTATCAGGTGCCTGTTCTTTATCTTATCGGTCCACTCTGTGCCCGTTTCAAAATCACGCTTCGAAAATTCTTTCAGCCATTCTTCCTCATGGTCCACCGCCACCTGGCCTATCTCCATCTTATCCGGCAGGTCACCCGCCAGCTTGGCCAGCTTCCCTGTCACGAAGGACATATCCTTTGCCCAGAAGATAGTATTCTCAGGCAGGTAGTCCAGCAATGAGATCTTTTCCTCGGTATCAAATTTCGTCTCTATGTTTGGCAGTATGGACACCTGCAACAGCTTCCGTTCAGATAACTGTGTTTCCGGGTTGAATATCCTGATGCTGTCCACGTCCGTATCAAACAGTTCTACACGATATGGATGCTCATTGCCGAACGAATAAATATCCAGTATACCGCCCCTCATGGCAAACTGTCCCGGCTCATACACAAAGTCTTCCCTGCGGAAACCCAGCGATATAAACCTGTTCAGCAGCGCATCCACATCCAGTGTCTCCCCCACCTTTATACTGATCATATTGTCAGACAGCGAAGATGAGTTCACCACCTTTTCAAACAATGCCTCAGGATAAGTGACCAGCACTTTCTTATTCACCTTCTTGCCGGTAAACTTCGTCAGCGCCTCTGTACGCAGCATCACATGGCTGCTGTTCAGCTCATTAAAGGAACCGGTCTTCTTAAAAGAATCAGGGAAGAAGAAAATATCCAGCCCCTTCGTTAGGTGTTCTATATCGTTGTGAAAGTAAGCAGCCTCTTCTTTGTCATTCAGAATAAAGACGTGGTTGAAGTCTGACTGTTGCCAAAGGCCTGCCGCTATAAAGTTGATGGCAGAGCCGCGCAGGTTGTCTAAATAGACCCTAAGCTTGTGTCCGGGCAATGCGATTCCGGCCGCTATTTGTTTTAGACGGATATCGTTTTGGTAAAAACCCTGCAACACTTCCAGATTCATCGGGGTGCGAAGGTAACGATTTTCAGGGGTAAAGCGCAGCCACAATTCACCCATCCCGATTCCATTCAGCAGTCGTCTCACTCCATCACCCTTTCCAAAACAGGAGGAGCGCTTTCGAATATTATTCGTAAATTAGATGCATAGCAACCACATGGTCTATGAATTATACGCGTTCTTTCAAATATACCCTGCTACTGGTAGGCCTCTGCAGCCCTTGGCTGAATAGCGTTGCCAACACCGGGCGGGTATCTCTAAAAAAAGCGATGCTTGCTAAGTCCATCACTGTGAACGCAGTATCACTGGGCGGCTACCTGGGCACGAAGAACCTGAAACTGACACTTACCAATAACACAGATAAGGAACTGAATGTAGACATAGAGCCCGGCCTGATCTTTAAGCCGGACGATACTGCTTACCAGGATCTTGTAGTACTGGGCGACGAACACATTGCCCTTGCACCCGCTGCCCATCAGGATATAAGCCTGCAGGCATTTTGCGGTAAAAGCTATGCACGCGGTCCGCTAAGGGGTATGAATTTCACCTTCCGTAAGCAGGGCGACAGCAATATGGTAAAGACGCTTGCCTACATTAAGGCTAACAATGTACCGCCGCAACTGGCGCAGTATGCCGTATGGACCTTCACAAATGCGCATTGCCTGAATACCGTTTATGACTACCAGCAAGTAAAGACATCTGAAGGGCTGATCAGGTATATAGCCACCCTAAGAAAACTGCCGGTACCGGAATTTTATACTCAGTATAAACTGGACAGTACTGAGAACCGGCCTGTAATAGCCGCCGGCAAAGAAAAAGTGTATGTGACGATGCACTGGGGCAATACCGGCTACAAGCATATGTACCTGACCGTATTTAAGGCAGATGGCAGCAGGTATAAAGAGGTAGAAGCAGACCAGGTGATAGACAAGGATGGTTATACTGTAGTAGTGCAGTTTGACCCTAAAGTGGACCCTCCCGGCAACTACACCGTGCAGCTGCACGATGAATACAATGTGGTATGGTCGCAGAAGGTGGTGAATGTAGGGACGAGGGCGTGTGATCTTATGTGAAAATATTGAGGTGTAAAAATGTGTTTGGTGAACCATTTTCCCCTATATTTGCTGTAGCTCGCATCCGGTTGATAATATGGGCCCGGTTTTTTAGAGCATTTCAAGACATCATTTCCTTAGCTTTTTGAATTTTTAATATTTTGATGGAATACAATACTACGCGCAGCAGAATGCTGATGCCCGAATATGGCCGTAATGTGCAAAAAATGGTGGAGTACCTGGTAACAGTGGAAGACCGCCAGAAACGACTACAGCAGGCCGAAGTGATCATAGAACTGATGGGGACGCTGAACCCCCATCTGAAAACAATAGAGGACTACAAGCACAAGCTGTGGGACCATCTGTACCAGATGACGGACTTTAACCTGGATGTGGATTCTCCATACCCATGCCCGTCGCCGGAAGTCGTGTTTGCTAAGCCGGAGGTGCTGCCTTATCCGCAGGACAACTTCGTACACAGGCACCTGGGTAAGAACATACAGGTGATACTGCAGCGCGCGATAGCCGAAACAAACGAAGAGAAGCGCCATGGCCTGACACAGGCAGTGGGTTATTACATGAAGCTGGCCTATGCCAACTGGCACAAAGAGCCCGTGCATGACGACATGATCAAGAATGAGCTGGCGGAAATAACCGGTGGTGCGCTGAAATACGAAACAGGCGGCTACCGTGTGCACTTCGACAACAATCCACGCCAGAACAATAACAACAATAACCGCAACTTCAAAGGCAATAACAACAACCGCAACTTCAAGGGCCAGGGCGGACAAGGTGGTGGCGGACAGCGCAATAACAATAACTTCCGCAACAACGACAACAATGGCGGTGGTGGCGGCTATGGCGGCAACAACTTTAATAAGAACAGGAAGTTTAAGAAGAAGTAACTCCTTTAAGGCAAAAGTCAAAAGTGAAAACCTAAAAGTGTTATCACTAATATTCTGTTTTAACTTTTTAACTTTAGATGTCCTATTGACTCCGATTTCCTAGTTGTATACTTTTTGCTTTTGACTTTTAACTTTTGACTTAGATAAATGAACGCATTCGAAATACGCGGAGGACATGCACTGCATGGCTCCATAACGCCACAGGGAGCCAAGAACGAAGCGCTGCAGGTAATATGCGCTGCACTGCTTACCGATGAAAAGGTAACGCTCACCAATGTACCGGATATAATAGACGTGAACACGCTGGTGGAACTGCTGGAAGACATGGGTGTGAAGGTGGAACGACCAGCTAAGAATACCTTAGTGTTCCAGGCGAACAATATTGATCCGGACTACTTTACTACTCATGCATTCAAAAAAAAATCGGGCAAGCTGCGCGGCACTGTGATGCTGGCAGGCCCGCTGCTGGCTCGTTTCCGCAAGGCATACATACCACAGCCCGGCGGCGACAAGATAGGCCGTCGCAGGCTGGACACGCACATACGTGGCTTTGAAAAGCTAGGCGTAGATTTTACTTACGATATAGACAACCAGATGTTCAGCCTGGATACGGCGCAACTGGTGGGAACGAATATACTGATGGAAGAACCTTCCATTACCGGCACTGCCAACCTGATAATGGCAGCCAGCATGGCGGAAGGAACAACTACTATTTACAATGCAGCGTGCGAGCCCTACATACAGCAACTATGCCGTATGCTCATCAGCATGGGTGCAAACATTACCGGCATAGCTACTAATCTGCTTACCATACAGGGCGTAAAAAAACTGGGAGGTTGCACACACCGCCTGTTGGCAGATATGATCGAGGTAGGCTCCTTCATAGGCCTTGCCGCCATGACGCAAAGTGAGCTGACCATAAAGAATGTGGATGCTGCACACCTGGGTATTATCCCTGAAACCTTCCAGCACCTGGGTATAGAGCTATCCGTAAAGGGCGATGATATATACGTACCTGCACAGGAACATTACCGCATACAAAAATTCATAGACGGTTCCATACTCACTGTTTACGACCATCCGTGGCCGGGCCTCACACCCGATCTGCTGAGTATAGTACTTGTTCTTGCTACTCAGGCCAAGGGTACAGTGCTGGTGCACCAGAAGATGTTCGAGAGCAGGTTGTTCTTCGTAGATAAGCTGATAGAAATGGGCGCGCAGATCGTTTTATGCGATCCTCATAGAGCCGTGGTTATCGGGCTGGACAAACAACAATCATTGCGCGGCATCAACATGGTATCTCCCGACATACGTGCAGGTGTGGCTTTGCTGATAGCGGCACTCTCTGCCACAGGCAAGAGCACCATACAGAACATTCACCAGATAGACCGTGGCTACGAAGCTATAGATGTAAGGTTGAATGCCCTTGGAGCTGATATAAAGCGCATAAATCTTACATAATGCGTAATGACTCAATAGGTTAATGGCTCAATTTTCGATGATTTTCGAAATGAATTAACATAATATAATATTTGATCCTTTTCGCCATTAAGGTTGAGAAAAATACCTACTTTTGCACTCCGTTTAAGGCACCTATCGGGTGTTTATTCAATAAAAAATTGTAATTCATGAAGATATTAGTTTGTATCAGCCAGGTACCTGACACTACTACCAAGATCGCATTCAGCGACAACAATACTACATTCAGCTCTGCTGGTGTTACTTACATCATCAATCCATATGATGAATGGTATGCACTGGTGCGTGCATTGGAACTGAAAGAAGCTGGTGTGGCAACAGATGTACACCTGGTAACTGTAGGCAAGGCCGATGCTGAGCCGGTTATCCGCAAGGCGCTGGCGCTGGGCGGCGACGAAGCGATCCGTATAGACACAGACAGCAGCGACACTTATGTAATAGCTGCACAGATAGCAGAATATGCTAAGAGCGTTGGTTATGACCTGGTGTTGTGCGGTAAAGAATCAATAGACTACAACAACGGTACTGTGGGTGGCATGCTGGCTGAATTGCTGGATATGAACTACCTGGGCTTTGCATCTAAAATAGATGTTGCAGGCACTACAGCTACTGTAAAACGTGAAATAGAAGGCGGCGAAGAAACTGATACTTGTCCGCTGCAATTGGTTATCTCTTGCCAGAAGGGTGTAGCTGAAGCACGCATACCAAACATGCGCGGCATCATGGCTGCACGCACCAAGCCATTGAAAGTGGTAGCGCCTGCTGCAATAGATGCATTGACAGCGATCGTATCATACGAACTGCCACCTGCAAAGTCTGGCGTAAAGATGATCAGCGCAGAGAACATGGATGAGCTGGTTGCATTGCTGCACAGTGAGGCTAAAGTGATTTGATAAGCTGATGTGATGATCAGCTCATTAGCTGATGCATACCGTTCGCAGATTTCTACTTTTTAATTTTGACTTTTTAATTAATAACAATGTCCGTAATCGTTTTAGTTGAACATTCACAAGGCGTCTTCAAGAAAAAATCTCTTGAGGCGATACAATATGCTGCCAACATTGCTAAAAGCATGGGCACAGGCGTTACCGCTATAGCCACCGGCAATGTAGGTGATGACGCTATGCAGGCCCTGGGCCAGTATGGCGCACAAAAAGTATTACATACTACCGATGCTCGTTTGGATAATTTCAATTCACGCGCATACACAAAGGTGATGACTGCTGCTGCACAGAAAGAAGGTGCAAAAGTGATCGTACACCTGCACGATACAGTAGGTAAGGCTGTGGCGCCACGTGTTGCTGCCCGCCTGAAAGCAGGCCTGGTTGCAGGTGCTGTTTCTTACCCTGACCTGTCCAAAGGTTTCGTGATAAAGAAGAATGCATTTGCAGGTAAGGCGTTCGCTTTTGTGAACATCACCAGCGACGTAAAAGTGATCACGCTGATGCCGAATACCTACCCTGTAGTAAAGGGTGAAGGCAGCGCATCAGTAGAAAAACTGGACGTAACTTTTGAAGATAAAGATTTCTCCGTACAGGTAGTGGAAGTGAGCAAAGCATCAGGCAGTGTGCCATTGTCTGAAGCGGAACTGGTAGTATCAGGTGGCCGTGGTATGAAGGGCCCTGAGAACTGGCATGTGCTGGAAGACCTGGCTAAGGAACTTGGCGCAGCAACTGCATGTAGCCGCCCGGTAGCAGATAGCCACTGGCGCCCGCACAACGAGCACGTAGGCCAGACAGGCGGCACCATCCGTCCTAACCTATATATAGCAGTAGGCATTTCAGGCGCTATACAGCACCTTGCAGGTGTGAACGGCTCCAAGACCATTGTTGTCATCAACAAAGACGCAGAAGCGCCATTCTTTAAGGCTGCTGACTACGGTGTACTTGGTGATGCCATGGAAGTAATTCCAAGGCTCACAGAAGCAGTGAAGAAATTCAAAGCGAACCACTAATTTAATGACTGACCCACTATAGTAAAGGCCCCGTTCGAACGGGGCCTTTTTAATCAGGCTCATTTTATGGAATAACAGCCAATTTGTATCTTACTTAAAACCTTACCTATGCGCATGCTACCCGTCTTATTGCTTATTCATTTTTTCCCTGGCAAAGGCTTTAGCCAATCCACAGAAGTCTTTAAAGGCAATACGTTTACTATGTCGCCTGCCAGCACTGCCGAAATATATAACCCTGTGAGTGGCAAAACAGATACAGAGAAAGTTCCACCTGCTCCGGAAAGAATGAATGGTGAAAAGATATATCATGCCAGCTCACTAATGACACGCCCGGCATATAAAAGCAATACAGGAACAGAAATAAAACTATCCACCGTCCTCTTCGACTCGCTGAAAAACGAATTACAGCAACTGGAGGATGGCGAGTATATTCTTGATATCAAAATGCCGGTTATCAGCAAGGAGGGGCGTTTGGTCTATTACAAAATGGAGGGCATCAAACGATTGACAGAACACGCACAATCATCGACCACAAAGATGAATGATGCAGGCAAACCCGCTACCTATACATTAATGAGCTATACCGCCGATGACAAAAATATTCCGGTTGCCATAAAGAAGTCGATAAACACAAGAACTACCTACCTGCTGGAACATCTGCCTGCAATGAGTCCCGGAACTATCAGTAATAAGCCGGTACACGCAACAGGCGAGTTATTCCATTCCGGCAGCTGCATGATCAAGGTAAACAATCGCACAGCATCATTCAACCCGGCCTATTTTACGCTTTGATATGCGTTCTAAATGTTAAAAACCATTTACTTTGTTTCTTTTGTAACAAAAGGGGGTAATTTGCTATATACAATAAACGCAGATTGTATGAAACCACTTTTTCTATTAGTCAATGCCTTGCTATTCTTGCCATATCTTGCCTCCACGCAAACGGATGGCAAATACAGCGATTGGGTAAGTAAGGCCAATAGCTTCTATGAAGCCAAACAATACAAGCAATCTGCCGATGCTTATACAAAAGCTTTTGCGGCAAATGGCGGCAAAGGATTTGTAGACGACCGCTATAACGCCGCCTGCGTATGGGCACTGGCCGGTAACAAAGATTCCGCATTCTTTCAACTGGACCGTATTGCCACCAAGGCAAATTTTACAAACTATGATCACCTGCTGGAAGACAGTGACCTGAAAAGCCTGCATAAAGATGATAGATGGAGGACGTTGTGTGCATACGTGAAACGAAATAAGGAAAAGGCCGAGGCATTCCTTGATAAAAAGCTGATGGGAATACTGGATACCATCTTCAAAAATGACCAGGGAGGCCGGGTGAAGATGGAGGAGGTAGCTGCAAAGTATGGAGAGAATTCTAAAGAAATACAGGACCTTTGGAAGGAGCAAAATTACCTCGATTCGGTAGATCTGGTAAAGGTTACTAACATACTGGATAAATATGGCTGGGTTGGAGCAGATATTGTTGGCGGGCGCGGTAACCAGACCATCTTTCTTGTCATACAACATGCTGATATAAAAACGCAGCAGAAATACCTGCCTGTAATGCGTGAGGCAGTAAAGAATAGAAAAGCAGAACCGGGCTCACTGGCATTGCTTGAGGACAGGGTTGCACTTCGGGAAGGCAGGAAGCAGATATATGGCAGCCAGATACATGGCAGCCCTGATGGCAAGTATTGGATATCACCTCTTGAAGACCCCGACAACGTGGATAAAAGGAGAGCAGAAGTGGGTCTTGAACCCCTAGCGAACTATGTAAAGCACTGGAACATAAAATGGGATGTAGCCGAATATAAAAAGCAACTACCTGAAATAGAAAAGAAAGACAAATGGTAAGCAACAACATTACTAAATTCATTTACTGTACTGCATGTCTGCTATGTTCACTTGCAGCAAACGGGCAGGAAGACACCTTGTATACCAACGGCAGGAGCAGGGCTATTAACCTGTATCATGCCGGGGAGTACAAACGATCAGCAGAGGCCTTCAGTCATACCTTTGCAGCATACAGAGGCGGCTACAATGATGATCGGTACACTGCAGCCTGTTCATGGGCGCTTGCCGGCAACAAAGACTCAGCTTTCTACCAGCTAAACCACATAGCCACAAAAGGCAATTTCGACAATACAGACCGTCTGCTTGCTGATGACGACCTGGAGAGTCTGCGCACTGACCCTAGATGGAATAAAATGTTTGCAAAAGTGAAACAAAACAAAGAAAAAACACAAAATCCAAAGAACAAGAAAAAGTAATGCTGGTGCACTGCTAGTACCAAGCGCACATTTATATAACTGCCTCACGAAAGCCTGAAAAACCGCATCAAATCAGAACAATGATCCTGCTTAGCGCATTGGTAATCGGCCTGCTGCCTTTATGGTCAGAAGCCCAATAATAGGAGGTACTCTCTTCTTAAAATGCACTCCATAAATAGGTAGTTATTTAAACACAAGTTAATGTCAGTCGTATTTATTGCTTAGTATTTACAGACCGCAGATAAGCACCCACTAACAAACAGCATCGCCCCGAAAATCCGGGGCGATGCTGTTAATAACCGATCGGTCTATTAATTATTTACAGGCAGGTAACCATATTGCTTACCATACTCCATGCTCTGCTTGAAGAAGTTATCAGGGTATTCCACCTTCACCTCCGTAATACTGCCCGTAGGGTCCATCACAGGCACCAGCTTAGGCTGTATGAAACCCTTGTATGGCTTTATGTTCAGCTTCTTGAAGCGGGCCAAAATTTCCTTATGCAGCACAGGGTCTACCTTTACGCCATAAGTTTCTACAAGATTCTTACCGCCGTTATAGTCACCTTCTGATTTTACACGCTGTATCTCCTTCAGCAGCTGGCCAAACAATGCACGCAGTTTGGTGTAATCATTCACCTGTACATAAGTCTTGTCATTCTTTTTCACCAGCTCCACTACATTATCCTTCTTGCCATGCTCAAAAGCCCAATGTGCTACCAGTGCGCGGTTGCGCATGTGCGCCTCTTCCAGTTGTTCTCCCGGTTTCAGGCGGGTAAGCTGTGTCATCATACCATTCATCATATAGCTGTCGTACTCTGCCTTGCCTACTTCCAGGCTAGGCATTACGCCTATGTCCACCAGTTTTTTGTCCATTACGTAGTAAAGGCCTACAAGGTCAGCACGTGCTTCTTCCAGGCAGCTCGCATAGTTCTTCAGCGTTTTGTCTGTAGTCTCCACGCCCTCGTTTATTTGTCCGGATGCATGGCCTATACACTCATGCATATCAGTATGCAGGTCGCTGGCAAGCCCGCCATACTTCTTCAGCCTGTCAATTACCTGCTTGTTCACGCCAAACTCATCTGTCATGCCGCTTTTAGCGCCAAGTACATTGTATGAATGAATGATGTTTGTGAGCGCTACAGATTTAGAACCATAGTCTTTGCGTATCCATTCCGCATTTGGCAGGTTGATGCCTATAGGCGTACTTGGTGCAGCATCACCGCTTTCCACGATCACGGTTATCGCCTTACCGGTAATACCCGTTACTTTTTTCTTTTTGTGTTCTGCCGCTATAGGTGAATTATCTTCAAACCATTGCGCCTCATTCGCAATCGTCTCTATGCGTTTTGTTTCTTCCATGTCCTTCAGCGAAACAGTACTTTCAAAACTACCCTTCTTACCTATCGCATCCAGGTACACTTCTATAAAGCCATTTACAGCATCAATACGCGATGATGTTTTTACCCATTCTATATTGTAGGCATCCCACGTCTTCAGGTCGCCTGTTTTGTAGAATTGTACCAGCAACTCCAGGGATTTCTTTTGCGTTTCATCTTCTGCTACGGTCACTGCTTTCTCCAGCCAGCCGATAATTCTATCTATCGCAGCACCATACATACCGCCGCTCTTCCATGTCTTCTCTACTATGGTGCCATTCACTTTCATCAGCTTGCTGTTCAGCCCCCATGATGGCGCATTACCCTTAGTATCAAATCTGTCATACCACGCTTCCACTTCCTTCTGGGTTATTCCTTCATAGAAGTTATTTGATGAATTCACTACATTATCAATATCCGGGCGTTGGTCCACTACCTTGGGCTCAAAATTCATATCGTATACCATTGGTTTGATACGGGCGAGAAAAGCATCTACGCTTTCACTCCCGTTTTTAGGTAGTGCACCAATATCACTTGCTTTCACAATTTTAGAGAAGTATTCGAATGAGCACTCAGGAATAAACTTAATATTGCTGTAATGGTGATGATTTCCATTGCTGAACCAGAACCTGCCGCAATACACTTCAAAATTCTTCCAGTCTTTTGAATTTTTGTCTCCTTTATATGTACCATATACCGCTTCTATCGTTTTACGAAGAAGTATACCATTCTTACTTTTCTGGTCATAGATAATATCCCTTCCGCATAGTGCTGCTTCATACAGGTAGTAGGACAGCTGCTTCTGTTTCAAAGTAAGCTTATCAAAGCCCGGCACCTGGTAGCGCATTACCTGCAGATCTGCAAATGCTTGGGCCTCCACATTAAATGTGCTGTCGTAGCCATCAGCAACAGCTGGTGTAGTGTGTAATAATTGTGCGCTCATCGCCATAACCGGTATTGCCCACTTGAGGCTCATTTTATTTTTCATTAATAAACGTTGTTGTTATAAGCCTTAAAAATACTTCAATCTCTTCATTTTAAGTAACGGACAGCAATTATAGCCCTATATTTTACCCATTGGTATCACTGTAACCGTTATTTTTGCCGCCATATGCAAAAAAGAATCCTTATCGCCACTACCCTTTGCGGAGCATTGACCGCATGTAATAACAGCGGCACAGATAGTGCCATAGACTTTCCGAAGCCAGGCACCGTCGTAGCAACTGCGCAAATGCCCATCAAAGACGAACTGAACAACTTCACCTTTTCGATAAAAGTAGTTGCAGACAGCGAAGTAAAAGCCGGAGTGTATGACGTTGATGTAGATTTCGGGCCAAATTTTGCCGAAGGGAAGTTCACTATGCCCAAGGGAGGAGAGGAGCTAAAACCGCTTATCAGGACGGGCAGCAACCCATACACCTACATCATTGGCTTCAAAGTTGCAAACGATACAACTTTCTACGACTACTTTGAAGTAAGCAGCAGCAAAGACCACACAAAAATGCAGTATATCAAAACCTATAGCTTTTAGCATTCACTAGTTCTTATTCCCTTCATTCCAGGATAATAAAAAAGCCACCCTAAAACGGTGGCTTTTTTATTGAGATCATTTTATCTTACTAACGTATCAGGGTCACATCGCCTGTCTTCTCTATGCTCTTGCCACCACAATCATACTTGATGTAGTAGAAGTACACGCCCATATCCTGTGGTACGCCGTTGAAGTTACCATTCCAGCTCATATCACTGTTCGTTGATTCGAACACTGTCTGGCCCCAACGGTTTGCTACGCGGAACTCATGGAACCTGTGGTATCCATTGTATATCGGGCGGAACATATCGTTCTTACCATCGCCATTAGGCGTGAACGCAGTAGGGAAACCTACCACACAGCAAGTCGACGGATTCAGTGTCTGGCTTGTTGAAGCAGTACAACCGAACGGATCAGTTACCTGCAGCGTGATGATGCTTACGGTCTGCTCTACCCTGCCGTATATCTCGCGCTTGTTCACATTGCTGAATGAATGCTCAGGCAACCATGTGTACGCATTTCTGTAGTCATTATCACGTGCTACGAACAGTACACTGTCTTCCAGGCACAGGCCGCTCTTCGCTGCATAGCTGAACGCAGCATCTGGCTTCGTATGCACTTTGATCGTGTCTTCCGTAGGCAGTGAGGTACAACCTTCTTCAGTTGTAGACCTTACCTGTATCACGTGACGGCCACTGTCGTTCCACGTTATGCTGAATGGTCCGCCGCTGTTGCTGTTGTGAGCTACTATAGAAATTGCATTGGTCTGATCCATAAGAACATTGTCGATATAGAACTTAAAGCTTGATGCACTGGCTGATTTAGCACCAAGGGCCAGTATCACAGTATCGCCCTGGCATACATCACCTTTACTTTGTGCCTTACCGTATGGTGTAGGCACTATCTTGATGCGCATGCTTGTATCGCCTCCACAGAAGCCACCATTGTTTGTTACATGCAGGTAGATATAGTTATTAAGTGTTGCTGAATCGAAACGTACATAGATCACTGAGTCAGTTGCGATCGACTTGCCGCTTTCGCCATTGGTAGCAAATGATGCACCCTCAGGTATACTCCAGCTATACTTAGGATCGAAAATAGACGGTCCTTTATAAGCAAACTTGACAGAGTCGAACTGGCAGACAAACGGACTACCTGCTTCTATTGCAAATACCGGTTTGTAGATCACAGTCACTTTCAGCGGTACGCTGT
>Ga0209023_10004434_pt1 | contig 15971 bp, 24 predicted proteins | sample LakOneMetagenome_FD_187468 | JGI IMG/M metagenome (GOLD analysis project Ga0209023, IMG submission 187468) | Freshwater and sediment microbial communities from Lake Erie, Canada (SPAdes) (version 2) | ecosystem: Environmental > Aquatic > Freshwater > Lentic | place: Lake Erie, Canada... | reverse complement strand
CTCGGTCGCGGTGACACCGGGGGCATCGGCTGCGATAGCCGCCGTTGTGAGTGTCAGCGATGCGGCGAGCGCGGCGAATAAAATCCTCGACATGTCGTGGTTTCCCTCCCATGAGCCGTCCGTTCAGCCGGATCGGCTTATTAGTTCAATTTTAGAACTTGAAACTAGCTTTCGGGAAAAGGCGGTGCAAGCAGAAAGAATCCTTATTTCACGGCAATTCATGCGGCATAAATGCCGCTCTTGGCCAAGCGAGTGATCTATCAGTATTGATTTTAGACTTATGTCTGGTCTGAACGGTCGGTCGGGGCCGGTCCCGGCTGGAGGTCAGCGCCGTTCCGTGAAGTCGTAGCGGTCGCGGATCAGGGCGTTGAAGAATTCGCCTTTCGAGGCGGCGCGGCAGAACTGAAAGTAAACTTCGACCGGAACGCCCGAATAGGTGTAGGTCCGCCCGCTCGTGAAAGTGACGTGAAGCTCGCGCGTCGGCGCGCTATAATCGATCTGCGAAATCACACTGGACGTGACGTGCGGCACGCGGCCCTCATGGCTTCCACCCCTTGGGCATATGGGAACGGAGCCTGCGATGCCAACCCTGAAATCGAAACTCTGCACGGCGCCGAGAGGTCATCGATGAGCCCCACGACCGTCAAACCGAAGACCACCGCAAAGATCAAATTGCAGCGGCCGCCGCTGTACAAAGTGATCCTGCTCAACGACGACTACACGCCGCGCGAGTTCGTGGTCATGGTGCTCAAGGCCGTCTTCCGCATGGGCGAGGAGACCGCCAGCCGTGTGATGCTGACCGCGCACCAGAAGGGCGCTTGTGTGATCGCGGTCTATACGCGCGATGTTGCGGAGACGCGGGCGAAGGAGGCTACGGAGCTTGGCAAAGCCAAGGGTTATCCGCTGTTTTTCACGACGGAGCCCGAGGAGTAAGTCTGCCGCGCCGAGCATCGTCCGTTAGGCTGTCGTTCTCCGGTCAAAATCATGACAGCCAGTCGTCCCCCACGTCTTGCCAGCCGGGCCGCCGTCATGAACCATGCGCGGCATGACATCCGATCCTTCCCAGGCCATCCTTCCCTTGCTGACATGTGTCGAGACCCTCGGTCTTGTGGCGCGGCATCTCGATCCATCCGCGTTCGGCGAAGTCATGGAGGCCATCGGGACGCCGGAAGCCGCGTTGCAGGCGGTGCGTCCGCAGTTTGACGACAATGGCGGGCCTGACAGTGTCGGCGCTCTGCTGGCGCGTGCCAGCGACGAGGCGCTTGCAGGCTTTGCCGAGTTGCGCGAAGCCGCCGGGCAGGGCGATGTCCGCGCCGTCTTCAAGGCCTTGCGCCATTTGCCGCGCGCGCAGGAAGCGCTTTATCCGTTGGCCTCCATGATCCCGGTGGTGAGCGCGTTCTTCCTCGATCCGTCGCTGCGGTCGGATGCCGATACGCTGCGGAAGGCGATGCAGCCGCCCCGCGAGGACGAAACCGGGGTGTTTCATGTCGAGAACGAGCCGCGCACGCGCGGCGGCTTCTCGCTCTACGTGCCGGAGAACTACACGCCGGATCGCGCGTGGCCGCTGGTGGTCGCGCTGCATGGCGGCAGCGGTCATGGCCGCAGCTTTCTCTGGAGCTGGCTGCGCGATGCCCGGAGCTTCGGCGCGATCCTGATCGCGCCGACCTCGGCAGGCAATTCGCTGGGCTCGACATGGGCGCTGATGGGGAATGACAACGACACGCCCAATCTTGCACGGATCGTCGAAGGCGTGAGCGGACGATGGAATATCGATCCCAAGCGGCGGCTGCTCACCGGCATGAGCGACGGAGGTACGTTCTGCTATGTCAGCGCGCTCGATCGCGCGTCACCGTTCACGCACCTTGCGCCGGTGTCCGCGACATTTCACCCGATGCTGGTGTCGACAGCCGATCCCGAACGGTTGCAGGGCCTGCCGATCTTCCTCACCCATGGCGCGCTGGACTGGATGTTCCCGGTCGAGGTGGCGCGGCAGGCGCAGCGCGCGCTCTCTGGCGCAGGCGCGAGCGTGACCTATCGCGAAATCGACGATCTCAGCCACACCTATCCGCGCGAGATCAATGCGCCGATATTGGAGTGGCTGAAGGGGTAGGTCGTTTCTCTATCAACCGGTGACCGCCAGCACCGCTTCCTTGATCTTGGCGATCGCGAAGTTGCCGAGGACCTCGGCTTCGAGATGCGGCACGTTCGGCACTTCATCCGCGGCAACCACAGCATCGACGATGACAGGGCCGTCGGCATTGAGCGCGCCGCGAATGGCGGCTTCGAGGTCGCCCGGCAGCTTTGCCGTAAATCCCTGACCGCCGCACGCGCGCGCCAGAGCCGCGAAATCCGGATTTGGAAAATCGATAGCTTCCGTAAAGGGCGCGAGGCCGACGCTTTCGGCTTCCAGCTTGATCAGGCCGAGCGAGGAATTGTTATAGACGATCACCTTGATCGGCAGCTTGTGCTGAACCGCTGTCATGAACTCGCCCATCAGCATGTTGAAGCCGCCGTCGCCGGTCAGCACGATCACTTGCTTTGAACGATCCAGCGCCTGGATGCCGTTGGCCATGGCGACGGCAGTGCCGACGGCGGCGTTATTGTAGGAGCCGACAATGCGCTGGCTGCCGCTCTGGCGAACCCAGTTGGCAGACCACAGCGTGTTGAGGCCGGTGTCGAGGACGAAGATGGCGTCCCGCTTGGCAAGATCGCTCGCGATGCGCGCCACCGCCTGCGGATGGATGCGATCCTTGCTGCGCGCGATGTCGGCCTGCTTGTTGATCTTCTCATCCCACTTGTGGCGTTCGCCTGTCACCTTGTCGAAGAACGCCGTGTCGGTCTTGGCCGCGACCTTGTCGAGCAACAGCTTCAGCGTCGGGCGCACGGAACCGATCACGCCAAGCTGCGTCGGCGTGCGCCGACCGAGCACCTGCGCGCGTTCGTCGATCTGGATCACGCGGCCATGCGAAGGCAGGTAGTTGGAAAAGGGATAGTCGGTGCCGACCATCACCAGCAGATCGCAGTTCTGGACGGCATTGTAGACCGGCTTCGTCCCGATCATGCCGAGCCCGCCCATCCAGCGCGGATCGTCGAACGCCATGATCTCCTTGCCGCGATAGGTGTGGACCAGCGGCGCTTTCAGCTTGTCCGACAATTCGCGCAGCAGATCGGCTGCGCCGATGCAGCCATGGCCGCACATGAAGACGACGTTCTTCGCGGCATCGATCCGCCGCGCGATGTCGGCGATCTCGGATACGGCGGGCGTGATCTCGGTGCGTGGCCGGAGTGTCGCGATACTGGACGTCGTGCCATCGGCTTTGGCGGAAAGCAGATCCTGCGGCAAGGTCAGATGCGCGACTCCGGGGCCGCCATAGGCCGCTGCAATGGCCTGATGAATCACGGCAGGCGCTTGCGCGGGAACCGAGATCGTTTCGGTATACAGCGAGACATCGCGAAACAGCAGATCCGGCTCAGTGGTCTGGAAAAAGTCGGTGCCGCGCACGGCGCGCATCATCTCGCCCGACAGCGCCAGCACCGGTGCATGATCGCGCGCGGCTTCATAGAGACCGGCGACAAGATGCGTGCTGCCGGGGCCTGTGGTGCCGGCGCAGACGCCGAGCCTGCCGGTAAGCTTGGCCTGTCCGGCAGCGGCCAGTGCTGCGCCTTCCTCGTGCCGCACGCCAACCCATTCGATCTTGCTCCTGCGCACCGCATCGCCGAGCGGATTCAGCGAATCTCCGATCAGACCGAAGATCTGTTGCACGCCAATCTCTTCGAGAACCCCGACCAGAATCTCCGCGACGGTCTTCGACATGATAAACTCCGATGCTGTGCAATGGGGAGGAAAGTGCGAGGGAGACGTGGCACTTTTGGCCTGCAAGTGTAACCCGCCGAAGATCATGACGTGACGGGAGCGGAAAATGCACCACACGTTTTGCTGAATGGCTCACAGACGGCAGTGAGCCCGACTCAACGCGCCTGCACTTGATCGAGTTTCGCTTCTTCGCGGGAAATTTTGCACAATTTAACCTGATTGCGCATCGGTCGCGCCACGGGCATGATCCTGCGCAGGGGGACTACGCTCATGAACAACGAACCGATCGTTCCGCCGTCCAGGCTCCATCTTGCGCTTGAGGGGCGAGGGCTGTTCGACATCGCGGGCCTGATGGCAGCGGCGCCTTTTCTGGCCACCGCGCCGCGCGGCGCGCGTCATCCCGTGATGGTCCTCCCGGGATTGGGTGCGAATGACAGTTCGACATTCGCGATCCGCGGATTTCTGAACATGCTCGGCTATGACGTGAAGGGCTGGGGGCGGGGGCGCAACATCCGGCTTCCGCAACTCGAAGCGCCGGCGGTGGCGCAATCGATCCGCGACCTGTCGCGAAAGACCGGTCAGCGCGTCAGCCTGATCGGCTGGAGTCTCGGCGGCATTCTCGCGCGCGAAGTGGCGCGCCGGTGTCCGGAGCATGTGCGTCTTGTTGTGACGCTCGGCAGTCCATTCGCCGCGCCGCATGCGAACAATCTGCGCACGGTGTGGCGGCTGCTCACCGGCCAGCCGTCGAGCACGGTCACGGCATCGCGCATTGCCGAATTGTCACGGCCGCTGCCGATGCCGGCTACCGCGATTTATACGCGCTCCGACGGCATCGTGGCCTGGCAGGCTTGCCTTGAGCAGGAGAGTCCGACCAACGAGAATATCGAGGTGCGGACCACGCATCTCGGTCTCGGTTTTCATGCGCCCGCACTGTGGGCGATCGCGGATCGTCTGGCGCAGCCGGAAGGCCAGTGGAAACCGTTCAAGCCGTCGCTTCTGGTGTCGCCATTCTTCCCGCAATCGCGGCATTGACCATTCGCATCGGCTGTATTGCTTCGTGCGAAGAGGCTATAGTGTCACGATGAAGCGATCTCCGACAATTGTCTATTTTTTCAGCATCATGGCAATGGCGCTGGTGGCTGATGTTCCACGGCTTCACGCGCAGTCCGCCGATCTCGTGCTGTGCGACCGTCTTGCAGCCGATCCCGCCGATCCTGACAAACCAGCAGATGTGAAAGGTGTCGCCACCGTCGCGGCGGGCGATGTCGCGACCGCGATCAAGTTCTGCAAGCAGGCCTCAGGTGCGCGTCGCGCGATGTATCAGCTTGGCCGTGCCTATGCGGCTGCCGGGCAGAACGCCGAAGCCATCGGCGCGTGGCGCAAGGCCGCCGACAAGGGCAGCACGTCGGCCATGGTCGAACTTGGCGTGGCTTACGCCACCGGCGCGGGTGTCGCGAAGGATGAGGCCGCGGCAGCGAAACTGTTCGAGCGGGCGGCGCAGGCGGGCAATCCGCGCGGCGTCAGCAACCTTGCGGCGCTGTCGGGAAAGAGTGCCGCGCCTGCGGATGCAGCACGCTCGCGCGCGCTGCTGGCGAAAGCCGCAGAGACCAATGCGGAGGCGCAGTTCCAATTGGGGCTGATGTTGCAGGATGGCGTCGGCGGTCCGAGGGACGACGCCGGCGCGCGCAATCTGTTCGAGAAGGCAGCGGCGCAGGATCATTCCGGTGCGCTGGAGCGCATGGGCGCGTTTGCGAAAGCGGGGCGCGGGGGTCCGCAGGATACGAGCGCTGCGAAAGCCTATTACGAGAAGGCGGCGGCGCTCGGCAATGACGAAGCCAAGGCGGCGCTCAAGCGCGCGGAATGTCCTTATGTGCTCAAGGACAAGTCCGGCAAGGTGATGACCAATCTTTGCTTCTGAGGGCTGGTGCTTAGACGCTGTGCCGCTCGCGGACGGCCTGCGTGCTGATCGCCGTCTCGGTTGCGCGGTGACGCGGCTGCGTCTTTCCCGCATCGGGGTCGAAGTTGAAGATTTCGAGACTGCGCAGGTGCGTCGATGCGCGCGAGACGAACACCGGCGTGTCGCCGGCAATGGCGCGGATGGTCTGCGCCCCGCAACCGGTGCAGGCGTAGGTGAATTCCAGCTTGGTCATGGCCCAGCGCACGTCCATCACCTCCATCAGGTGACGCCTGCATTCCGGACACACGATCACCGCCGGCCGGGCATCCCGGAGGGGCACGTTCTCAAGCATCTGAACCTCCCTCCAGTCGGGAACGGCATTCCAGACGGCCATGGCCGTACGGAAAAAGCCTGAAACCACAGATAGTTGAGGCGGTTGCGCAGCGGCAATCGCCAAGGGTCCGGCCACTTTACTCCCCGGCGGCGGGCGGCTCCCGCCTCCAGTTGCGATATGCACAGGAAAGGCGGCCCTGTTAGACTGGAAATCTGCCGGGCGGGAGGACGTCTTGGATCGCTGGAGCGGATTTGGCTATGTCGTTTTCGGGATGCTGCTGGTCCTGTTCCTGCCGTTCATCGTTTCGCTGTTTGGGCGCGATGCGCGCCTGAAGGTGGCTGCGTTGGCGCTCTGTCTCGGCGCGCTGTTGCTGACCGGCTTCGACTCACTCCAATTCGCAAGCTGGGTTGCGGCTTGTGCGTGTGCCGGTCTTGCCATCCGGGCGCGGATCAAGGCAAAGGCAGAGGCGCATGCCAAGACAGACGACGCACCGACACATTGATGTCCGCAAGAGGCGAACCATGAAACGGCAGACCATACTTTTCGGTGCAGCTTTCGCGGTGTTGACCGGCGTGAATGCGCCGCCCGCCGCCGCGCAGCAGACTTTCCAGAACTACGTCTGTGCCGACGGCGCACGCTTCACGGCGGCTTTCCTGAAATACGATCCCAAGCAGGCGCATCTGCAGATCGACGGCAAGGCTGTGGCGTTGCGAAAGCGGTTCACGCTTACAGGATCGCGTTACACGGGTCGGGGCATCTCGCTCACCATGACAAAGAAGGGCACGTTCCTTCGCCATGGCAAGCGAGGAGTCACCGCATGCGCGGCGAGCTGATCGCCAGTGCGTGATATCTGGGAGCAAATCCGATGGCTGATCGCATTCTTGTCTTCTACGGCTCCTACCGTTCGGACCGGATGGGCATTCGCCTCGCGGATTTCATTGTCCGGAATTTCCGCGAGCGCGGCACCGATGTTGAGCTGATCGACGCCAAGGCGGTCGGCCTGCCGATGCTGGACCGGATGTACAAGGAGCATCCGAAAGGGCAGGCGCCCGCAGCTTTGGAAGAACTCGCGCAGAAGATCATTGGTGCGGACGGCTTCGTGTTCGTCACCGGCGAATACAACTGGGGCATTCAGCCGGGCCTGAAGAATCTCACCGATCATTTTCTGGAAGAGTGGTTCTGGCGGCCTGCTGCCATTGCCAGCTATTCGGCGGGGCGTTTCTCCGGCGCGCGGGCCGCGCTGGCATGGCACGGCACGCTGTCCGAAATGGGCATGGTGGTGACGTCGCAGACCATTGCAGTCGGGCCGATAGGTCAGTCGCTGTCAGAAACCGGCGAGCCGGTCGGTGAGGGCGGCAAGGCGCTGGTCAGGGCATTTCCGCGTTTCGCGGACGATCTGATGTGGTGGGTCGAAGCCGCCAAGGCGCAGAGGGCGAGAAAGGAACCGCCGTACTAGAAACGATCTTCAGGGACGAGTTCAGCTTTCCACACTCTCACATGTGCTTCTCACGGTGCCAACCAAGGGAGTTGATCATGAGCAGTCCGGAAATCTCCGCAGCAGGCGGCATTGATATGAAGTTCGAGATTGTCGTCATCCCGGTATCGGATGTCGATCGCGCCAAGAATTTTTACAGCACACTCGGGTGGCGGCTGGATGCGGACTTCGCGTCAGGCAATGACTGGCGCGTGATCCAGTTCACGCCGCCGGGCTCCGGATGTTCGGTGATCTTCGGCAAAAATGTCACCGCTGCGGCTCCCGGCTCTGCGCGGGGGCTGTATCTGATCGTGTCCGACATCGAGGCCGCGCGCAAAGATCTACTCGGCCGCGGCGTCAAGGTCGGGGAGGTATTTCACGGCGTCGGAGATAAGCATACCGGCACGGATGAGCCTTTCCTGTCGGGCAGTCACCGTGTCGCCGGTCCGGCTCCCCATCGGGGCAGCTACGGCTCATACGCCTCATTCAGCGATCCCGACGGCAACGGCTGGCTGTTCCAGGAAATCACCGCGCGATTGCCCGGACGCATGGAAGGCGACACGGCATTCACCTCGCCGGCTGATCTTGCCGCAGCGCTTCGGCGCGCAGCAGTCGCCCATGGCGAACACGAAAGGCGGACCGGCGGCAACCACGACGAAAACTGGCCGGACTGGTACGCGGCTTACATCGTTGCGGAACAGGCGGGGACGCCGCTGCCGACGTGAGTGACTAGCGCATGTTCTTGGCCAACTGATTGCGCGCGTCGCGCAGCGTCGGGTCCAGATAGCCTGGTGACAGCCTGCTCGCGCGCTCAATGGCACGCTCAACCTGTTGCCAGTAGTCAGTGCTGTCATTGGCGAAGAAGCGGGTACAGTCGTCATCGAATTTGACGGCGGCAAGGATCGCGTCGCGCAACTCGGCATCGCTTGCGCGGGGATGCGCGCGCTGAAGGCGCAGGACAGCGCCGCTTCCGGGAGCCGCGATACGGTCCTGCGTCAGGTCTTCCGCGAGCATCTGTCCATAGGCGATGGCGTCGGCCCGGTTGCTGAGATTCTGCGGGCTGGCCGCTTCTCCCTCGCGGATGAAGAACGATCGCTGCCACCACAGTGCATAAGCCGCGTCCCGCAGGGGCAGCGCCGCCGCCTCGGCGATGAGCTGTTCGGTCAGGGGCGTCAGGGGCAGGGGATCGGGCCGGATAATAATCATATGGATTGGTCGGCGCGGATGCCGCGGAGGTTCATGGTCCCGGCAAGCCTGTTAGCTGTAGCGCCGCCGGGCGGGGCGGAGTAGATACCCGGTCCATGGACGTCGCGCACAGGCCTATGAGGGCCGTTCGCCCCTGAATTAAAGCATTGAAAGGACACGGGACATGATTGAAACGGTTGGCATTATCGGCGCCGGCACCATGGGCAACGGCATTGCGCAGATCTGCGCGGCGGCGGGCCTTCAGGTCGTGATGGTGGACATTTCCGACGCTGCCGTTTCGCGCGGTGTGGCGACCATCGGCGGTAGCCTCGACCGTCTCGTCAAGAAAGATAAGATGACCGCCGCCGACCGCGATGCGGTGCTGGGGCGCGTCAACGGCACCACCGACAAGTCCAAGCTGTCCTCCTGCGACCTCGTGATCGAGGCCGCGACCGAGAACGAAGACCTCAAGATCAAGATTCTCAAGGACCTCTGCGCTAACCTGCAGCCACGCGCGCTGGTCGCCACCAACACCTCATCGATTTCGGTGACTCGCCTTGCGGCGGCGACGGATCGCCCGGACCGCTTCATCGGCATGCACTTCTTCAATCCGGTGCCGGTGATGCAGCTTCTCGAACTGATCCGCGGCCTGCAGACCTCCGACGACACCCACGCCAAGGCGCTCGCCTTCGCCCAGCGCGTCGGCAAGGTGGCGGTCACCGCGAAGAACAGCCCCGGCTTTGCGGTCAACCGCATTCTGTGCCCGATGATCAACGAAGCGATCTTCGCGCTGTCGGAAGGCATCGCGTCCGCCGAGGAGATCGATGCCGGCATGAAGCTCGGCTGCAACCATCCGATCGGCCCGCTGGCGCTGGCGGACATGATCGGCCTCGACACCATGCTGTCGGTGATGGAGGTGTTCTACACCGGCTTCAACGATCCGAAGTACCGGCCTGCGCCGCTGCTCAAGGAAATGGTCGATGCCGGTCATCTCGGCCGCAAGACCGGCCAGGGCTTCTACAATTACGCGAAGGCCTGAAGACACGCGGGCTAGGCCCGCCGCGTCTTCTCAAGGACGCATGAAGGCGAAGTCGGTGTCCGGGTCGCAGTTGTCGGCAAGAAAGCGCAACTCGGACTGGACATCGGCAACGCCGCGCGTCTCGAGATACTTGTTCACCACAAGGCCGAGCAGGGCGCGGCACACGCCGTCGGTGTCCTGTCCGGAGGCCGTGGCTTCGGCAATGGCTGCCGCGAAGTGACGGTTTGCGATTTCGGATGCGGACATCTGGGTCTCCTCGGGTCGTTCTGACTTTGCACGGCAGACGATACGCGTCCCTTGATCCGGATCAAACGACGAAGTGCCTCAACGCTGTTTCAAACAGCAGGCGGCAAATCTGTCCCGGCAAATTTTTCTCGCGCGCGGCGAGCGGAATCTTTTGCGCGCCGCCGATGTGCGGAATCTCCAATAAAATAGCGGTGCTCTGATTGCTCCGGTCTGGCACGCGGCTTGCTGAGCCATGGCAAGGTTCAATTGAGGTTTCGCATGTCGATTTCGTTGACAGGAACAGCAGCATCCACGCCATTCGCCAGCACGGCAACGTCGAGCAAGCTGGACAAGGCGCTCGATACGCAGAGCGTGGAGGAGAAGTTCCTCGAATATGCGAAGAAGACGCCTGCCGAGAAGATGTTCGAAGCCATGCTCGGACAGCTTGGAATCACGCCAGAGCAATTCGCGGCGATGGACCCGGATGCACAGCGCGCGGTGATGGAGAAGATCCAGAAGCTGATTGAGCAGCAAGTCAAGAACGGCGGCAACAATGAACCCGGCCAGATCACAGACAAGATGGCGTGAGGTCCCGGGCGCTGTCTGTTTAGATAGTTTGTAACCCCGCAGGCTGATGTAAGCTCGGCCTCGCTCGCAATTTTGCGTGGAGGCCGGCCATGCTGCTCGTCAGGGGATTGATTGCATTCGGGATCGTGATGTTGTTTGCGACCGCGCCGGACACCGCCCGGGCGGATTCATGGGGTTGCAGCTACGAGAAATGCGCCGCCGCTTGCGCCAAGGCTGGCGGGAAGTACTGCACCACCTATTGCGAGCGGCGGCTGCAGGACAAGCGCCGCGACAAGATCTGCAAATAGCAAAGACCTGAATCAAATCGGGACGGCAGCGCGGCCATGTGTTCGCGCCTTGTCCGCTGCCTTGCCCGCGCGGGGCGGGCGGCCTACATCAGGGCCATGACCGAACCGGCCAATCCTGTCCTTCACAGCTTCCATCCCGATCTGACGGAAGACAACATCGCGCGTCTGGTCGCGACCTTCTATGGCCGTGCGCGGGAGGATGAACTGATCGGTCCGATCTTCAATGCGCAGGTGAAGGACTGGGACCACCACATTGCGCAAATCAGCGATTTCTGGTCGTCGATGGTGCTGCGGACCGGCCGCTACAATGGCCGCCCGATGCGGCCGCATCTGATGCTGCCGCTCAGACCTGAGCACTTCGATCGCTGGCTGCTGTTGTTTGAGGCGACCGCGCGCGAGATTTTCGACGGCGATGTGGCCGAAGCCTTCATCGTCCGCGCCCGGCGCATTGCCGACAGTTTCGAGATGGGGATCGCGACCACACGCGGCGAGATCGCAAGGCCGAGGCATAGTGTGTGAATGGAGCAGCTGATTAAGAGTCAGCTGCTTCGAAATCACGTACCGAGCGCCGCAACCGTCAATCGACGACCTCGATTCCGGCGGTTGCCACCATCTTGCGATGAATGTCGAGCTGCCGCTTCACCAGCGCGCCAAGGTCTTCCGGTGTCGATGGCGTGAGCGCGAAATCAAGCTCGATCATCCGCTGCTTCACGTTCGGATCGGACATGGCTTCCTTGAACGCGGTGTTGAGCGTCGTCACGATATCGGCGGGCATGTTCGGCGGGCCGAACAGGCCGGCCCACGGCTCGATCCTGAAATCCGGGAAACCGGCTTCGGCAATCGTGGGCACATCCGGCGCGGCGGCGCTGCGCTTTTCAAGGATAGTCGCGAGCGCCAGGATCTTGCCGTCCTTCACCTGCGGCAGGCCGATGCCGGAGGTCGCGACCACGGCCTGGATGCGGCCCGTAATCAGGTCGGTGATGGCGGTGGGCTCACCCTTATACGGAACGGGCGTGACATCGAGATTGTTCGCTGCGGTAATGGACGCCAGCGCAAGACGGCCGGTGATGTTGCCGGAGCCTGCGGCGACCTTGCCCGGATTGGCCTTGGCATAGGCGATCAGCTCCAGCAGCGTTTTGGCCTGAATGTCCTTGCTGACATACAGAAAGAAGTTGTAGCGGCCGATCTGGGTGATCGGCGTGAAGTCGGTGACGACATCGTAAGGTGGCGTCTTGCGTGTGGTCGGCACGCCGGACATCGCGCTGTTGGTGGCGAGCAGGATGGTATAGCCGTCCGCCGCGCTGCGCTTGAGTTCGGTGGCGGCGATGGCGCCGTCCGCGCCGGGCTTGTTGTCGATGATGACCTGCTGGCCGAGCTTCTTCGAGATGGCCTCGCCAAGCGTGCGCGCGATGGCGTCGGTGGATGTGCCCGCCGGGAAGTGGACCATGAGCCGAATCGGGCGATTGGGAAAGTCTGCCGCGAAGGCCTGACCGGCCCCCAGAACCATGCAGATCGCAATGAGAAGTTGACGCAAGATAATCTCCGCTGAAAGAGCTGAAAGACAAGTGTTGAGCGATGGGTGGGTGCAATCGAAAGGGAAGCCCGGCGGCAAGCGCATGCCGCAGGACTCGCGTTGACGCAGCAGCGCGCGTGAGCTGAAAAGCCGCGCCGCGATGCGTGCTATTCGATCTTGATGTCGGCTGCGGTGATGACCTGCTTCCAGCGCCGCACTTCCTCGCCGACGAAGGTCTTGAACTCCTCCGGCGAGGTGCCCATGGCGACGATGCCCTGTTGCTCAAGCTTCTTCTTCAACTCGGGATCGGCGAGGGCCTTCTTCGCCTCGGCGGCCATGCGGTCCACGATCTCCTTCGGCACGCCCGCAGGCGCGATGATGCCCGCCCAGGTGCCGGAGGTGAAATCCTTCACGCCCTGTTCGATCAGGGTTGGCGTATCGCCCGCCGCCGGCACGCGTTCCTTCGCCGCGACGCCAAGCGCCCGCGCATTGCCCGCGCGCACCTGTTCCATCAAGGGGCCGATGATGTCGAACATCACGTTGATCTGGCCGCCGACCAGATCCTGCAGCGCGCCAGCGGTGCCCTTGTAAGGCACATGCTGGAGGTTGATGCCTTCGCGGCTCTTGAGCATTTCCATGGTCAGGTGCGCCGCGGCGCCGATGCCGCTGGAGGCGAAGTTGAGCTGGCCGGGCTTCGATTTGGCCAGCGCGATGAACTCCTGCATGTTCTTGGCGGGCAGCGATGGCGTCGCGATCAGGATCAGCGGCGCGACGCTCATCAGCGAGACATAGGTGAAGCTCTTTTCGGTGTCGTAAGGCAGGTTCGCCTTGAGCGTTGCATTGACCGAATGCGCCGCGATCACGGTGCCGAAGGTGTAGCCGTCCGGCGCGGCCTTGGCGACGGTATCGGTGCCGATCACAGCATTGGCGCCGGGCTTGTTCTCGATGACAATGCTCTGTCCGAGCGAGGCTGCGATCTTCTCCGAGACAAGGCGCGCCATCATGTCGGTGTAGCCGCCCGGCGTGTAGGGCACGACCATGCGGATCGGCCGGTTGGGCCAATTCTGGGCCGATGCGCCGCAGGTCGAGGCAGTGATGACGGCAAGCGCACCCAGCGCGCGGACGAGAGACTTCATTTTAGGCGTATTCCTTTCCCGGTGCGCGGTTTCCAGCCGTGTGGCCGGCCGCGGCTTTTGTTATCCGCGAATCCTACAACAGTCGGGAACGGCATGGAAAGGTGCGCACAGCCACCCCGCGCGCGGCAGGAGAGCGCGGCCTGGTCGGGTCAGAGCGGCGAGGCGAGCGGGGTTCGCTTCACGGTCTGCGCTGTCACCTGATAGTGTGTACCCATGTACAGGATCGCGGACCCAGTGAGGATCATGATCGCGATCACCAGCGCCAGACACATCTGCGTTTCATGTTTCTCGCTGTCGAGATGAAGCCGCATGCGCGTCACTCCGCTCGCCTCCACAGATAACAATACGCCGCGCGCCGAACCGTTCCAGCAGCAGGGCTGACGTATTTGCGGATGTTTATGTGCGGTGCGGGATACGCGCAGCGCTACTTACGCGGCGTGAGGTCGATGGAACGCACGATGATGCGCGTTGCGCCCGCTTCGAGGTCGCCATCGCTGTATTTGCGGGCGGCGCAGGTGGTAATGCGGTCCTGCAGGCGCGCGAACTGGTCGCCGCGCTGGCTGTCGCGGACGTTGCGCGCCTGCTCGGCATCATCCATCGCCGAATCCGAGACGCCGCACTGAATTTCGGTGGCGCCGTCGGCCATGAAGAACAGGAACGTGCCGCTTGGGTAATCGTGGCCCTGGGCGCGAAGGAAGGTGAGTGACATGGGGATCGTCCTTTCAGGCATGTGATGCCGGTGCCCGAAAGGAGCGTAGCGCATTTGGCCCGCGCAAGGCGGAGTATCTTTTGCAGCAATTCCCTTGAAAGGGACCCGGAAACGCCGTGTGACGCGAGAAGGGCCTGTCGTCGCCCCCATGGAGTGCAACGAGATAAGGGGAGGCGATGCGGCCAGATCATGCGGCCCCGGATGTCGCGTTGCTTCATGCGGGCGATGGTTGCGGTCTCTAAACCCTCAGCGCTTGTCGAGGTTGCAGGTCAGCACATTGCCGAAATCGCCGCCCTGTTGCCAGCAGCCGGAGGTCTTGCAGGTCGCGAGCTTCGGCGAGCAGTGATCGGAGACGCAGCTTTTGTCGGCGGCATACTTGGTCTTGCAGCGTGAGACGCAGGTGTTGAACGAACCGCTGCAGGTCGCGGCCTCCGCAGGCGCAACCAGCGTCAGGGCCATGACAAAGGCGAGGGCGGTTGCGGAAATGAGTTTGGTCACAATGCGTCTCCCGGAAATCGACTGGTTGTTATTGCGCTCAACAGACCGAGTTTAACCGGGCGGCATGACGTTACCACCACAAAGTGAGAGGCTTTGAAAAGATGTTTGCTCAGCGCCAGCCGAGCGCCGGGGCGACATGCTTGAGGATCGATTCAATCACATGGGCATTGTAATCGACGCCCAACTGATTGGGGATCGTCAGCAACAGCGTATCGGCCTCGGCAATGCCTTCATCGGCCTTGAGCTGTTCGATCAGCTTGTCCGGCTCCGCTGTATAGCCGCGCCCGAAGATCGCCTGCAGATCGGCCTCGATGAATCCGACCTGATCGCTGTCCTCGTTGCCGTTCCCGAAATAGTCGCGGTCGCGATCGTCCATTAGCGCGAAGATGCTGCGGCTCACCGAGACGCGCGGCGGGCGCGTGTGGCCGGCTTCCTTGTAGGCGTCGCGATAGAGACGGATCTGCTTGGCCTGCTGGACGTGAAACGGCTCGTTGGTCTCGTTCTTCTTCAATGTAGAACTTTGAAGATTCATGCCGAGCTTGCCCGCCCACACGGCGGTGGCGTTCGAGGCGGCACCCCACCAGATGCGGTCGCGCAGGCCTTTGGAATGCGGCTCAAGCCGGAGAAGTCCGGGCGGATTGGGAAACATCGGGCGCGGGTTCGGCTGCGCGAAACCCTTGCCCCGGATGATGTCGTAGAACGCCTCGCCGTGGCGACGTCCCATATCGGCGTCGGTTTCGCCCTCATTGGGCTGATAGCCGAAATAGCGCCAGCCCTCGATCACCTGCTCCGGCGAACCGCGGCTGATGCCAAGCTGCAAACGCCCACCCGCGATGAGATCGGCCGCGCCAGAGCGGGTTCTCGTAGCGCATGTCGATCACGGCGGTGCCGATCTCGATCTTGCTGGTCCTTGCGCCGACGGCGGCGAGCAGCGGGAAGGGCGAAGCCAACTGGCGTGCGAAATGATGCACACGGAAATACGCGCCGTCCGCGCCAAGCTCTTCGGCTGCGACTGCGAGATCGATGGATTGCAGGAGCGTGTCCGAGGCCGAGCGTGTCTGTGAATGCGAGGAGGGCGACCAGTGGCCGAAGGAGAGAAAGCCGATTTTCTTCATGGAGGCGGGGGACTCGTGCGAGTGCGGTCCGGCTCAGATGGGGATGGCGGGGGTGTGGGGCAAGGTCGGGAGGGCTAGGGTGATTTGATGCGAGCAATATGCTTACAGATCTTATGTTTTTCGCCCGGGACGGGGCGTTATGACCTGCACCCCTGAA
>Ga0209023_10004433_pt1 | contig 15972 bp, 14 predicted proteins | sample LakOneMetagenome_FD_187468 | JGI IMG/M metagenome (GOLD analysis project Ga0209023, IMG submission 187468) | Freshwater and sediment microbial communities from Lake Erie, Canada (SPAdes) (version 2) | ecosystem: Environmental > Aquatic > Freshwater > Lentic | place: Lake Erie, Canada... | reverse complement strand
AGGTCAATCGATCCTGCTTGATCGCCTGCCCGGCGCTGATGCTGCCGGTATGGCCGGCCTTGAAGACCAGACCAACTATCATTGGGGCAACATGCTCAAGGCCGCGCTCATTTCGACATTGCTGGGCGCTGGTACGGAACTCATCTCGAACGGTGATAGCGATCTCATTCGGGCGCTGCGTTTCGGCACGCAGGACACAATAAGCCAGACTGGCAGGCAGGTCGTGCAGCGGCAATTGAACGTGCCGCCGACCCTGACCGTGCGCCCCGGATTTTCGCTGCGCATTATCGTGACGCGCGATCTGGTGCTCGAACCTGTGCCTGCAGGAGGAACGCGATGACCCGTCTCAAACTGGCTGATCTGGCAGATGAAAAGCCGGTGCGGCTGACCTTGGAGCTCTCTGCCCGACTTCACCGCGATCTGGTGGCTTATGCGCTCGCCGTAAACGGCGGAGATGCCAAAGGTGCGCCGACCGCCGAGCGGCTTATTCCGCCCATGCTTGAGCGGTTTATCGCAACCGATCGGGCTTTTGCCAAAGCGCGGAAGACACCTCAGACCGGGTAACGCTCGTTGATCAGGGTAAAGAAGCGTTGCAACGCCGGATTGTCATTGTCTTCGCGCCAATAAACCGAAAATTCGAGGCGCGTCGTGCCGTTCTGATCGTAGATATCGCGGAAATGGAGATCCGGCCATGTCACGCCCTGCGAGGCTTCGGTTGCGATGGATATGAAGCGGCCGACCGACACAATGCTCAGCACGCTTTCGAGGCTGGTATTCTGCACGATGATGTTCGGCCGCCCACCCTGTCCGGTCAGCCGCGCAGCAAGCAGATTGGCAAGAGTTGGACCAATGCCGCCGCCCGGCACCACGAACACTTCGCGGCGCAGATCACTCCAGTAGATCCGCTCGCTTTCGAGAAGCCGATGGCCCGATTGCAAGGCGACCATCAGCCTGTCAGACCAGACCGAGCGCGCCAGAATGCCGCTCTCTTCCATCCCGGCCGGTGCCACCGCGACATCGATGGTCCGCGATTGCAAGGCATTCAGCAGCTTTTCAGGGGCGGCTTCCTCGCCATCGAACTGGACGTCAGGAAATCGGGTCAGATACTCGGAGAATGTCTGCTTCAGATTGCCTGCCATCAGTGACGAGCTGTAACCGACGGCAAGCCGTCCCTGCTCGCCATAGCTGACCGCCCGCGCGGTGGTTTGCAGATTGTCGATGTCAGTGATGATGCGCCGCGCGGACTCAAGAAAGACCTGGCCCATCTCGGTCGGCTCAGCTCCCCGCGTCGAACGCGTAAACAACTTGATGCCGAGTTTGTCCTCAAGTTGCGTAACCCGCAGGCTCAGCGTTGCCTGCTTCATGTTGAGCGCCGTGGCAGCACGGGAAAAGCTGCGGGTGTCTGCGGTCAGAACGGCATAGCGGAGTTGCCGAACCTCGATCGTCATGCTGCTAGTGCTCCCCCGTTCTCTTTCTTACCGACATTGAGGCGCAATTGGACTGAAATCGCAATATAAATTGCCGGAGCTTTCGCCGCATACAACGTCATTCTGGAGTTATGCTTGGCCAATCAAGCTGATACTGAATTTTACGTGCAAATATGATTGATCTATTTTGGAGCAAAGCGGTTGAAAGGAATGCCTTAAACGTAGCGCTAGCGGTCAGCGCAATTCAGTCGCTCAATACCGTCAGCTTCAATGGATACCTGCTCATATCAATAGGAAGCGGCTCCGACGGCATTGCAACCCGTATTCCAAAACATGGCATTTGCGGCCTCGGTTGCAGTCAGAATTCCGACAATTTGAGGCGCAGCGAAAAGAGGATCGCTTCGGCATTCCGCCGCATCGGCTTTGTTTGATCAACCTACGATTGAAAGGGTGAGGGCACAGTTTCGAAGGGCCAAATTGGCGACATGGTTTTCGGACACAGCCCGGTTTGGCGTCGGATTTGACCCCCAGCGCTGGCGCATTAATCGTTGCACCTTGACCCTGATCAAGGGACATTAATTGTAGCAAAATGATGCCGGATGCTGTAGCATAAATGCTGACAATCAATCATCCAATGAGCGACAATTTTGGCCATCGTTATCACAACCTGTACAAATCGAAAACGCAAGCCCGTCGATCCAGGGCTTTGTGCGATGTCGCTTGTCAAAGGTGATGTCGGTGAAGTGTCACAGCAGTGGGCGCAGAAACTTCGCGGCAACGCGCCTCGCTATTCGGCACTGGAAGTTTACGGAGGTCGATCGTTTCAAGATGCATCTTATGCCGCGAAGGTGCTTGATGCGAAGCTCTTTGTAGTTTCGGCGGGTTTGGGCTTGATCGATGCACTCGAGCAAATCCCTGCTTATGCTTGCACTGTCTCTGAAAATGCGCCTGATAGCATTTCATCTCGAATTATGGCTCGGTATCGGAAGGCTGATTGGTGGGACGCGCTGCAGCGATCTTCGCCATATGCTGTGTCATTTCTGGTAGCTGCTGGCTCAGACGATGTTCCCATTCTGGCATCGCTCCCTGAAAGTTACATGGAGATGGTTGTGGCTGAGGTTATGGGCTTGCCCATCGATCGCTTCGCTCGCCTTCGGCTCTTTACCCGGACTCCAAGGTCGCGCATTCCAGAGGGGTTGCGCAATTATGTCATGCCTTATGATGATCGGCTTGATGGACCCGATAGTGATATACGCGGAACCCGAAGCGACTTCGCAGCCCGGGCCTTGCGCCATTTCGCTGGCCTTCAGACCTATGGGACGGCAACCGAAGACGCGGCCGCCGTCGATGCGGCGCTCGCTGGCTGGCGTATGCCCAAGATACAAAACCGCATTCGCAGAGATGATTCTGAACTGCTCAACTTGATGCGGCAACATTGGGATTCAGCAGAGGGTAAATCGTCAAAGCTGCTGCGGCTTTTTCGTGACGATCTAGGCGTTGCCTGTGAACAAGGGCGATTTGCAACTTTGGCGCGCCAAGTTCGCGGAGAGCGGTCATGACCAACAGGAAATGCCTCAAAATCCGCGCGGTCCGGTCCGAGCAAGGTGAAGGCATCGGTGTCTATGCCTTTTTCATCTATGGGGCTGATATCAATCGAATCGCAGATATCAGCCGTATCCGGCGCGACGACAATGAACTTAAGGGTTTCCAGCGCCGCGAGATTCGTGACCATGTAAAGGATATTACCGCCTTCTTGGATAGCGGTCCGGTGCTTTTCCCGAATGCAATCATTCTTGCCCTTTCACCCGAGGTAGAGTTCTCGAAGTCACGCGGGCGAACGCCAGGCGGTGCTTCTGAAGTCGGTGAAACCGGCACACTGTCAATTCCTATCTATCCCGAGGGGCGTCGGGCGGCGTGGATTGTGGACGGCCAACAGCGCTCCCTTGCTCTCGGTGCCGCCAGAAACTCAGCGATTGCAGTGCCAGTAGTGGGGTTTGTTTCGGACGCGCTAACAACGCAGCGTGAGCAATTCATTTTAGTAAATAAGGTAAAGCCGCTTCCAACAGCGTTGATCAACGAACTACTTCCTGAAGTAAGCGTTCTATTACCACGGGATCTTGCCGCAAAACAACTGCCGAGCGCGTTATGCGCTGCGCTCAACGCCGATCCGAATTCACCGTTCCATGGCTTGATCAAGCGTGAATCGGATCGGACAGGTATCGTCACCGATACTGCACTCATTGAGGTAATGAAGGCCAGCCTAAAAACTGCTGCAGGTGCACTTGGCCAATTCAAGCAAAGCGGTTCGGGCAATGACACGGCTGCAATGTATGACGCCCTGCTGCTTTATTGGCGCGCTGTTCGAGACACATTTCCCGAGGGGTGGGGTAAGCAACCTACCGAAAGTCGACTTATGCACTCAGCAGGTATTCGGGCAATGGGGGCACTTATGGACCCATTAATGCTTCGGGCTGACTCGGCGCCTGACAAGGCTGCAGCTGTGCGCACCATGCTTGCGCGTTTGGCGCCGCATTGCCGTTGGACCAAAGGTGCCTGGGAAGGCTTGGGCCTCGAATGGAACGAAATTCAGTCAACTTCGCAGCATATTACGAAGCTTACTGATCATTTGTTTCATCTCGAGCGAGATCTGGCGCGAGCGTCAAAATGAAGTTCATTTTCGCCGATAGTCTAGACTATGTGGATCCAGCGTTCGACTTCATCGCTGATCGCAGTCCAGCAGACCGCCAGCCGTATTGGGACGACGCCTATCCGCACGAGATCCTCGGCTACGCTCCCTATGATGGCGTGCTTGTCTCGCGAGGCATCATCGGCGATCACCGCGTCAAAGGAAAATATACTGCCAGCCAGGCGCGCCGTTTCCATCTCGTCGGCGCCAGGAAATTTCTGCGGCTCGACAAGCCGGAATTCGCCCATCTTAATATCTTCGGCGATTGCGGCGCCTTCACCTACGTTCAGGAAGAGCGCCCTCCCTATACACCCGCCGAAATGGCTGAGTTTTACGACGAGTGTGGCTTCACCCATGGCTGTTCGGTCGACCATATCATTTTCGATTTCGACGCCAGCGAGTTTGGCCTTGCAGGTGGCTCCGAAAACGCAAAAGAGCGCTTCGAGATCACCCTCGAAAATGCCGATGGCTTCCGCCGCGAGACAATTGCAATCGGCGCGGACTTTACGCCCATGGGCGTGGTGCAGGGCTGGTCGCCCGGCAGCATGGCGGAAGCTGCACGCCGGTTAGTCGCAATGGGATACGACTATCTGGCACTTGGTGGCATGGTCCCTCTAAAATCCCCAGAGATTAAGCTTTGCCTTCAGGCGATCCGCGACGTCGTCCCGTCGGCAACTCGCCTACACATTCTGGGTTTTGCCAAAGCCGACGATATCGACAGCTTCCACGGCTACGACATTGCCAGCTTCGATACGACATCGCCGCTGATCCGGGCCTTCAAGGACGCCAAGCAGAATTACTATCTGCCCGGCAACGGCCCTGGTCTGCGCTATTTCACCTCGATACGGGTGCCCCAGGCGATCGAAAACCCCAAACTCCAGCGTGGTGTGAAAAAGGGCATGTTCCGGGCCGAGGAACTCGTCCGGCTAGAAGCATTGGCACTCAATTCGTTGAGGGCGTTCGACCGTGGCGACGCAGACCTAGAGGAAACGCTCCACAACGTGCTCGTCTACAGCGCCCCTCTTGTGGAGGAGAAGCCGTATGAAGACTGCAAGGACAGCATTGTGCTGACCCGCCTGGCAGAACGCTACCGAGTTACCCTCACGGAACAGCCTTGGAAGCAATGCTCCTGCAGAATCTGCCAGGATGCTGCGATCGACGTTATCATCTTTCGCGGCAGCAATCGTAACAAGCGCCGCGGGATACATAACCTCGCAATCTATCACGAACACATTGAACGACTGGATTTGAAGCGTGCCGTCTACCCCACCGATGACCTACCTCACCGTCTGTGCGCAGCAGAGCAATGAGCATACCGTGCTCAGTTTCGCTGCTAGTGCCGCGGACGTACTCCGTTTCGCATCGATCGAGCGTATTGGGCGAGACGCGCAGGGTGAACTCAGCGGGTTTCAGCGCCCGCAAGTGGCGGCACATATCCGCGAGATACGCGACTATCTCGACAAGCCCAACTCGGTCCTTCCCAATCCGATTGTGGTCGCCTTCACAGACCGTGTCATGGTCGAGGAACTTGGTGAAGGCCTTGTCAGATTGTCCATCGATATGAGCCAAGGCACTCCTGGATTAGTCGTCGATGGCCAGCAGCGCCTCTCGGCGCTGGCGAGCGTGAACCGGGATTTCCAGATTTTTGTCTCCGCCCTGATCTGCCGCGATGAGGCCGAGCTTCGACGTCAATTCGTGCTGATCAACAACACTAAACCACTACCCAAATCCCTGATCTACGAACTGCTGCCAACCGTCGACAATCTCCCCCCTCGGCTCAGCCGCCGTTCGGTTGCCGCCGACATCACGGCGCGGCTCAATTTCGAAAAGACAGCTCTAAGCGGGCGCATCAAACAACATACGCAGCCGGACGGCATGATCGCCGACACGGTCATGCAAAAGGTCATCATGGAATCGCTGAGCAACGGTGTGATGCGAGAGATGATCCGTGACCCGAAAGGCATTTCCCGTTGTGTTCGCCTCGTGTCCAACTTCTTCGAAGCGGTGAAGACGACGTTCTTTGAAGATTGGCACGGGCATAAACCTGCCACATCGCGCCTGCTGCACGGCGCAGGCATCCAAGCGCTCGGGGATGTCATGGAAGTGCTTGCCCAGCGCTCGGATGCCCGCAGCGTCGAGGAATTCCGCGAGGGCATCGAATGTCTCAGAGGTAAGACTGCGTGGACGAGCGGCGAATGGAACTTTGACGGCGAAACACGGCGTTGGAATTCGCTCCAGAACGTCAATCGCGACGTCGCACTTCTCAAACATTATCTGGTCGGCGTCGTTAAGGCCGATCTGCGCCGCCGCCGTAAGCCAGCCCCAGCCCCGTTGCTCGAGCCAGAGGGCCGGGCGTCATGAGTTACGCCGTCAAAGAACTGTTCAAAACCCTGCAGGGCGAAGGCGCACAGATGGGCCGTGTAGCGGTGTTCTGCCGTTTTTCCGGCTGCAATCTTTGGTCGGGACGGGAGGCAGACCGCGCGGCTGCCATATGCACGTTCTGCGACACGGACTTCGTCGGGATAAACGGAACCGGGGGTGGGCGCTTCTCGACTGCAGCCGAACTCGCCAACGCGATCGCGCGCGAGTGGGGCGGTTCAGTTGAACGACGCTATGTCGTCCTGACCGGCGGCGAACCGTTGCTTCAGGTGAATACCGCGCTGATCGACGCCCTCCACGAACGCGACTTTGAAATTGGAGTTGAGACCAATGGGACGCAGCCGGCACCAGAAGGGATCGATTGGATCTGCGTCAGTCCAAAGGAGGATGCCGAAATCGTCTTAAGGACCGGCAATGAACTCAAACTGGTTTTCCCGCAGAATTGCGCTCGGCCAGAACGGTTCGAGCATCTCGCATTCGACCATTTCTTTCTTCAACCGATGGACTCGCCGAAAGCAGCCGACAATCTCGAGGCCGCAATCACCTATTGTACCGACAACCCGCGCTGGCGCCTTTCGCTCCAGTCGCACAAGATGATCGGAATTCGCTGATGTTCGAGCTCAGCAAGCAATTTCGCTTCGACGCCGCCCACACCCTCGACCGGTTGATCGACACCGAATCGAGCCGGCGAATTCATGGTCACAGCTACCGTGCGGAGGTAACCGTGCGCGGTCGGCCTGACCCGGTCACCGGCATGGTGGTCGACCTTGGCCTACTCGAACGGAAGATGGCTGATGCCCGCGACGCGCTCGACCACCGCTTCCTGGACGAGGTCAACGATTTGGGGCCGGCGACCATGGAAAATCTCAGCCGATGGATCTGGGACCGGCTCTCGCCCGAGGTCGGCAACCTGTTCAAGGTCAGCGTCTACCGCGACAGCAGTGGCGAAGCCTGCTCTTACTGGGGCGAGGAGATCAAGGCATGACCGAGGGCACTGGCGCGCTCGTCCTTTTCTCAGGCGGGCAGGATAGTGCCACTTGCCTCGCTTGGGCGCTTGACCGGTTCGAAGTTGTCGAGACAGTCGGCTTCGATTACGGCCAGCGCCATCGTGTCGAACTCGAATGTCGGGACGAATTTCGGACGCGTGTCACTGATCTCAACCCAACTTGGGCAGCTCGACTTGGGCCCGATCACATGCTCGACCTTTCGGTGCTTGGCCAGGTCAGCGAGACCGCGCTTACCCGCGATGCAGAAATCTCGTTACGCGCAGATGGCCTTCCGAATACCTTCGTTCCCGGGCGCAATTTGCTCTTCTTCACCCTCGCGGCAGCACTCGCCTCGCGGCGGCAACTGAGGCATCTCGTCGGCGGCATGTGCGAGACCGACTATTCGGGCTATCCCGATTGCCGTGACGACACGCTCAAATCGCTTGAAGTCACGCTTAATCTCGGCATGGGCAGCCGCACTGTGCTTCACACGCCGCTGATGTGGCTAGACAAGGCCCGGACATGGGAACTCGCCGACCAGCTTGGTGGGCAGCAGCTTGTCGAACTGATCCGGATCGGTACGCATACCTGTTACCGTGGTGAGCACGACCAATTGCATAGTTGGGGCTTTGGCTGCGCGGTCTGCCCCGCATGTGACCTGCGGGCGCGGGGTTATGACAGCTTTGTGAGGGCTTTGGCATCGTGAACGAGAACAAAGTGCCCGGAGAAACATCTTGGTCCACGCCGACGTCTATGACGGAGGAAGAAACTCGGAAGGTCAAGACAGGCGCTAACCTCAATGGGTTATTTGCTGCATTTTTCTCCTTTTTCGACCGACCGCTCGATTTTTATCCACGTCAGGATACGCCTTCACGCAGCGTTTCTTCAGACGAGCTAATCGATAGATTTTACAGTCCGCCGAAGAACAATATGCCTGCGGGCATCCTTGGCGCGTGGGCGAGGCTCAAGCCGGACGATCCTGGCCTCGACAAGGCGATCGAATTTGCAAAGGCCTCGCTGCAGGAAGCCAAGGCCCAGACAGAATACCAAGACCAGAAGGCGACGAGGCTACTGACGATCTCGACCTTCCTGACTGCGCTCGCCGGTGCCTTCTACACAAGTTTCGCGACCGAATATCCGCTGAAGACGCTCGCGCTTCAGTCGGCCCGTGACTGGTGGCTGCTAGCGGCGACCTACGCCTCCTTCTTCTTGTTCATTCTGTTCTCGCTGTCAGGAGCGCTGGTGACCTTTCATGCATCACGCACGCGCTTCAAATATCCAGCGAAAGCGACAGTGGAGCGCCAGAACAGCGAGACACGGTCTTATTTGTTTTTCCGCGAGATGATCGGCGTGACCCCCGAAGGCTGGGCCAATTCATTCGTGACGGTCGAGGGCGAAGGCGAAGCGCAAACGGCTACACTCAACCCTAATCTGAAGATCGAATATCTCAAAAACTATGTGAGTGAGGCTTACCTGATCGCGGCCAAGACGGCCGACAAGCTACGTTACCTGCAGCCCGCGCAGAGCCTGCTGTCCTATGCGCTCCGCTGCCTATTGGTTTATATTCTGCTCTTAGCGTGGGTGATGACGCATCTGGTGTCGACCAAGCTGACGACCCAACCAACTGAGGTGAAGGTCGTCACATTACCGCAACCTGTGCAAGTTCAGACCATGCAAACTCCGCCCCCCCCCACCACCAGCACTGTGTCCAACGAAGAGCAGAAGGTCACGGCTCGTCCATGAGAAAGGACGACACCTCCGCGACGGTCTTCATCGATGCTGATAACACTCTCTGGGACACCGACGGTGTATTCGCGGCAGCGCAGCTAAACTTGCTCGCTGCGATCGAGCAGGCGACTGGAAAGAAAATCATCGATAGCAACCGTTTGGCTTTCGTACGGGTCGCGGATCAAGCGCTTGCCGAGCGCCACCATGCCGGTCTTCGCTATCCGCCCAGACTCCTAATCAACGCGCTAGCCGACGTTTTGCATGGCGAAGATGTCGAACGCGCAGCCCGCCTTGCTCTGACTGGATCGAGCGTGGCACATTTATCGGATGATCAAGCCCCGCCTTTGATCAGTGCATATTTTGACGACCTTGGCCATCGACCCGCCTTACGGCCGGGTGTACATGCAGGCTTAGTCGCGTTGAAAGATATTGGCTGTACGGTCCTTATCTTGACAGAAGGTGCGCAGGCTCGAGTGAAGCGAACGGCGGAAGAGCTAGGTCTTGTCGGCTTCTTCACTCGAATCGTTGAGGGAGCAAAGCGACCGGATCTGTTTCGTCGCATGCTCCGGCTAACGGACGCGCCTGACAACGCCTTTATGGTCGGCGATCAACTCGATCGAGACATCGCGCCGGCCAAGGCTGCTGGGGTCAATACGATATATTTTCCCGGCGGCTTTCAACCCAGATGGGCACCCGACTTGCAAAGCATTCGTCCCGATCATGTTATTGCTAGCTTTGCCGAGGTTCCAAACATAGTATTGAATTTCATTTCAGAAAGTAAGCGATCCAAGCCTTTGTAAGGTTCGCGCAAGGGTGGCTGTGTTTGTTCGAGCGATAGAAGGCGAGTGCCAGGTACTCGGAATAGGCAAGCAGATCGACCAGGTGGGATCGATCTGTGCCGTGCAGTATTTTGACGGCCCCACGTCGGATCCGGTTGTTCGTGAGATCAAACAAGACCTAATTGAACACGTGACGCTCGCAGAGCAGACCCGCGTTTATCACTTTGATGAAGCGGTCGGGGTTTGGGAAATTGGACGGCTGCTCGACGATCACGGGGATACCCAGCTCGTCCAGTTTCCCAACAGCAAAACCAAACATCTCAAATCTGATGGGGTGTTCGTGCGTTGGGCTCCACCGATAAAGGACCCGACGCCATTTCTGGCAAACCGGATAAACGAAAGTCCGCGGTTTTCGGACGCGCGCAGCGCCTTCGTCCGCTCGCAAATGCGCCAGCGCGCCGCATCGATAGGGATGTCGGCGCTGCTGGCCTGTGCGGTCGAACTCGAGGCGCATCAGATCGAGGTAGTACGACGCATCCTGCAGGATCCGGTCCAGCGCTACCTTCTGGCCGACGAGGTAGGCCTCGGCAAAACAATCGAAGCGGGTGTGCTCATTCGTCAATGCGTGCTCGACACACAGCATAAGTGCACCATCCTCGTGCTGGTGCCTCAGGCACTCGTGAGCCAGTGGCGCGACGAGTTGGCGAGCAAATTCTTTCTCGGTCGCAGCCTCGACCGTCTCATCCATGTCGTTGCACTCGATGATGGCGATCGCATCCGCGCGATCCTGCCAAGGGCAACCATGCTCGTCATCGACGAGGCGCATCACCTGACTGAGCGCAGCTTGGGCGGTTCCAAGGGAATTTACGCCGACATTGCTCAAACTGCGTCGGCGATCGAGCGGGTGCTGCTGCTGTCAGCGACACCGGCACTGCACAATGAGCGCGGTTTTCTCGAAATGCTGCACCTGCTCGATCCCGGCACCTACCCTCTTGATGGTGAGGCAGCATTCCGTCGCAAAGTCGAGGGGCGACAGGCACTTGCCGAAATCGTTGCTGGCCTGACGCCGGAAAATGCCCTTTATCTCGATTACACTATTGACCAGTTGGGTGCGCTGTTCCCGGATGACGACCTACTTCAGCAGCATGCCTCGGCGTTGCGCGCGATCGTCGAGACGATGCCCGACGAGAGCGACCCGGCGCTTGTTGAAGCCATCGGCCGGCTGCATGCCCATCTGAGCGAAGTTTATCGGCTGCATCGCCGCATCCTGCGTCATCGTCGCCGGAGCATTGGTGGACTCACTCCCGAACGGTCGGGTGCGGAAATTGTGCGCTACCGTAGCAGCGATCGCGCGGCGCTCACCGCGGCGATCGACGACTGGCGCTTCGGCGAAGCGCTGGCGCTCGATGCTGCGGCATCCGAGGCGCTCTGGGCCGACCGCGTACGCGCCTTCTGGCAGGTGCTCGACCGGGCTTCGCAATATCCGGGTTCGGGCGCAGGCATGATCGGGTTCCTCGCGCGGCAGACTGCAATGATCGGCGACGCCGTACGGTTTGCGTCTATCAGTCGATGCCTCGGGCGTAGTGGCTTGTTCGAGGATCGCGCCGACGCACTGATCGAGGCGCTGCGTCCCTTGCTTGGTGCCAAGACACAGTGCGTCATCTTCTGCTCCGACGCTAAGACCGCCGATATGTTGGCGAAGCGGATCGCGGAGCATCTTGGGATCGTCGTGTACCGGCACGATCCGGACGGTACGGACTGGATGGTGTTTCGCGACAGCGCCGAACATCCGATCCTGGTCTGTGATCGCCGCGCCGAAGAAGGTCTCAACCTTCAGGGCGGCAAGAAGGTAGTCGTTCACTACGACCTACCCTTTAATCCTAATCGGCTTGAGCAGCGGTTGGGGCGCGCCGATCGCTACGGATCGGGCGAGGCAGTTCGGTCGCTCGTCCTTGCTTGCGAGGATGATCCGATAGAGATCGCTTGGATCGCCTATGTCGATTCAGCGCTCAAAGTGTTCGATCGATCGGTTGCCAGCCTGCAATATCTGATCGAGCAGACAGTGCGCGACATCGCGCGCGCGCTATTCACCGACGGCGCCGAAGCGCTCGTCGATCTGACCAACGACAGCATTGGTGAGCATGGCCTGATTGAGCGCGAGATCAAGGCGATCGATCAGCAGGATGCGCTCGATGCGCTTGGGATGCCACCGAGCGATCTCGTCGACGAACTAGCCGATGTTGACGAGGATTGGCAGGCTCTGGCTAGCGACACCGCGCTTTGGCTTGAGCAGATGCTACAGTTCGGGAGGGGCGATGAACAAGGCGCGAGCGATGGACCCTCTTCACCGTTCCGTTACGTCTATTCGACGTCGAATCGACACACGCTGATTCCGCTTCCGGTCTTCATGAGCCATTGTGCAGACGCGCTCGACCTTGCGCCGAATATGCGCAGCGGCAGGTCTATTAGAACAATTCCCTATACCTTTCGGCGCCGAACCGCGCTCGGCCGCAGCGCGCGCGCGCGCGGCGTAGGGCTGCTGCGCTATGGCGACGCGCTATTGAGCGGTATGACCGCGATCACCGAGGCCGACGACCGGGGGCGATCGTTCGCAATGTGGCGCTTCGATCCAGATCACGTCGGTGATCCGGTCGCGGATGTTTACTTCCGCTTTGACTTCGTGCTCGAAGCCAACATCGCCGAAGCCGTCGAAACATTGTGCGATCACCGGCGTGACACCAGCGCGGCAGGCGCAGCGATCCGGCGGCGAGGCGACATGGCCCTGCCGCCGTTCCATCGCTCGCTGTGGCTAGACCGCGAGTTAGCGCCGGTGACCGATTCGGCGCTGCTTGCCCGGCTAGCGCGGCCTTATGCGGCGGAACCGGGTCAGGGTGGGGCGCTGGATCTCAATCTCAACGCGCGGCGCTGGCCACGTGTTCTCCAGCTAGGACTTCCGGAACTTAGTTTTTGGTCGGACCTGTGCGGAAAGGCACGCGTGGCTGCCGAAACTGCACTGCGTGCCGATCCGAATCTTATCGAAAACCTCGCGACGGCCGAGCAGCGGGCGCTCCAGATCGATCTCGGGCGGATCGGACAATTGCGAGCGCGGTCACGTGCTGAAGTGGCCGCCGAGGACGATGAAGAACTCGCCTTTGAGGAACGTCTCGCAGTAGCGCTACGAGACGGTATCCGCGCGCCAAGCGTGCGAGTCGATACAGTTGGGGCTGTCTTCGTCTCTGCAAGTCGGCCCGCCACCGATCGTGTATCGGGTGGCGTTTAATGGCTGAGTTTGATTTCGGTGACCTCCAGGATCTGACGCTCGACCCGACCAGCGATGGCGGCGGCGAGATCAACGATGGCCTCTTCAACCGGCTAGCCCAGATTCTGAAAGCATCGCAGGCAACTGGGCGGTTGCCGAGCGTGCCTGATGCGATGGCGCTATTCCGGCACGTGCTACGTCGCCAATCGCTGCGCGCTGGCCAGCAGGCGCAGTTGCGCGTACCCTTAAGACCCGGTTGGCCAGATCGCACCGCTTGGGCGTCGTGCGGCGTTCGCGCGCATAGCGAGGCGAATGGTCATGTCTTGATTGAAGCTCAGCCATGGTACGCGCCGTGGCTGGAAGAGCGTGACAATCCAGTCTTCGAAGACATTTTCGCGGAGCAGAATGTCCGGCTCGACTGGCAGCGCCCGATCGATCCCTTCCTCGGCGAGGCGAGCGGCTTTGACACCTATGTATCGCCGGGGCAGCGCGAAGCGGTGCGCAGCGCGTTTCTGCTTCCGCCCGGCGAGACGCTGATTGTTGCGCTGCCAACAGGCTCGGGTAAGAGCTTCGTAGCCCAGGCGCCAGTACTCGCGCGTGGGTTGGAGGGCGGCCTGTCAGTGTGCATCGTGCCAACGACCGCGCTCGTACTCGATCAGGCAAGGCAGATGCGGCAGATGCTCAAGCGCCGCTTTCCCCGCCGCGAAGTCCCGCCGCTCGCCTGGCATTCAGGGATAAATGGCGAGGATAGAATAGCGATCAAGGCCGCGATCCGCGAGGGCCGCCAAGGTATCCTATATTGCTCCCCGGAAGCGGCTACGGGCGCCCTGCTGCCTGCGCTCTACGATGCGGCGCGGACCGGATTGCTGGCTTATCTGATTATCGATGAAGCGCACTTGGTAAGCCAGTGGGGCGACGGCTTCCGCCCGGCGTTCCAGATGCTTGCTGGCGTCCGGCGCGGACTACTCGCGGCATGTCCGCCGAGCGCACCCTTCCGGACCCTGCTCATGTCAGCGACAATGACACCCGATACGGTCACAACCATCGACGCTTTGTTTGGTCCGACCCGCACGGTCCATATGGTCGCCTCGATCCACCTACGCCCTGAGCCACAGTATTGGGTTCACCACGAGGACGATCCGGACGCGAAAGACCGCAAGGTCCTGGAGATCCTGCGCCACGCGCCGCGTCCCTTCATCCTCTATGTGACGAAGCGCAGCGACGCGAAGCGCTGGATCAAACTGCTGCGCAAGACGGGTTATGACCGTGTCGACTGTTTCCACGGCGAGACGCCCAATCGCGATCGCCAGCGGATAATCGAGCAATGGTCGGAAAACCGCCTGGACGGCATCGTTGCAACCTCAGCGTTCGGGGTAGGGATCGACAAGCGCGACGTGCGAACAGTGGTCCACGCCGCCGTCCCCGAGACTCTCGATCGCTTCTATCAGGAAGTCGGCCGCGGCGGCCGCGATGGCTGCCCTTCTGCGTCGTTCCTAGTCTACTCGCTTGAGGATCAGGAGACCGCTAACCAGATCGCGTCGCCCTCGCTGATCAGTGACGACCTCGCATTCGAACGTTGGTCGACTATGTATAGCAACAGCGAGCAGCGCGACGGGATCGGCCAATTGCTCGAAATCGATCTCGCTGTCGTGCCGCCACGGTTGAAGCAGCAATCGGACTATAATGAGTCGTGGAACATGCGTACGCTCATCATGATGGCGCGCGCCGGGATGCTCGAACTCGAGTCGCAACCGCCCTCGAAGATCGCGCAGCAGGAAACAGAGACGGCGTCCGAATACGAGCTTCGCAACGAAGAGTATTGGTCAGACTATTTTCAGCGCGCGGTCGTCGGCATGGCTGAGTTCGGGCATTTGAGCAAAGATCGGTTCGAGGAGCTAATCGGCCAAGAACGCCAGCGCTCGTTCGACGCAGCAGCTGAAAACCGTGGCCTGCTCGACAAGCTGCTTGGCGGCTCGGTCGAAGTCTCGTCGCTACTTGACCACCTCTATCGCAGCAACGCACCGGGCCGACCGGTCATCGTGTCGCGCGCCTGCGGCGGATGCCCGACGCATCGGCGCGAAGGCACTGTGAATACCCACTATTCCGCGCCGCCCGCCTATGGCATCGAACAGGTCGGCCGACGCGACCTTAGCCTGTTCGCGGCCCGGTTCCCGCAACTTGATCTTGATGTGCCGGTTATCCTGCCGGTGGAAGAACCTTATGACGATGCCGTGTTGATCGCTCTTCTCAAGGACTTCGTGTCGCTGTTTGCGGTGCGCGAGATCGCGACAACTGCTGCGTTCCGGCAACGCAGTCCCGCGCTCGCCACGCTGCACAAGCAGAGTGAGGATCATGTGCTGCTGCTCCAGTCGCTCGAGGAGGAGACGTTGCGCCCTTCTTCCTACGAGCTTCCGCGGGTTTCGCTCTGGACCGGGGGTCCGGGAGAAAGGCTTCCGTCCCATCTTTTCACGCTTAAGCGGCCGCTGCACGTTATCATCGCGCCAGAAACGACTCCCGATCCCTGGACGAGGGGACGCCGGATCGCGGACACCGGATCAAACGTGCTGGGCGCCGACCAATTCAAGCTCGGGGCACGCCAATGAGTGTACTGAACCAGGCGAGCGACGGCCTCTATACCGTACTGATCGTGCTCGTTCGCGCGATCGTGCGATTCGGACCGCGCAGCCGTGAAGATCTTCTCCTTGCGTGCGGCGGCGCTGTAGACGCG
>Ga0209023_10004432_pt1 | contig 15972 bp, 16 predicted proteins | sample LakOneMetagenome_FD_187468 | JGI IMG/M metagenome (GOLD analysis project Ga0209023, IMG submission 187468) | Freshwater and sediment microbial communities from Lake Erie, Canada (SPAdes) (version 2) | ecosystem: Environmental > Aquatic > Freshwater > Lentic | place: Lake Erie, Canada... | reverse complement strand
CATGCACGGCGTCGACGTCGTCGTTGTCCTCCAGGGCGTCGATCAGCCGCAGCAGCTTGGCGGCGCCGTCCTCGTCCAACGGCACCCGCACCTTCGGCCGCTGCGTGACCTCGCTGCTCTCGAAGGCGATGCCGGCATCTTCCAGTGCCTGACGCACCGCCGTCAGGTCCGCGGGTGCCGCCAGCACCTCGAACGCGTCGCCGTCCTCAACGACATCGGTCGCACCTGCCTCGATCGCGACGAGCAGCTCGTCCTCGTCGTGCTTGCCGGCGTCGACGACGATCAGCCCGGTCTTCTCGAAGTTGTAGGCGACGGAGCCCGGCTCCCCGAGCGAGCCCCCGTGCTTGGTCAGCAGATGCCGGACGTCGGAGCCGGTGCGGTTGCGGTTGTCGGTGACGGTCTCGATCAGGATCGCGACGCCGCCGGGCGCATATCCCTCGTAGACCACCGTCTCCAGCGCATTGGCGTCAGCGCCGGCGCCGGTGCCCTTGTCGATCGCCCGCTCGATGTTGTCCTTCGGCATCGAGGCGTCCTTGGCCTTCTGCACGGCAAGCGCCAGCGACGGGTTGCCGTCGATGTCGCCTCCACCCTCCTTCGCCGCCACGGTGATCGCCCGTCCGAGTTTGGTGAAGAGCTTGCCGCGCCGCGAGTCGACGATCGCCTTCTTGTGTTTGATGCTCGCCCACTTGGAATGCCCGGACATGGGGCTGATCCTAGCTGCGCTAGACGGCGATCAGCCCGGCGCGCGCGGCGTCGAGGGTCGCGGCGAGGCCCTCGTCGAGCGTGATGGCCGGCTCCCAGCCGACAGTCGCCGTGATCAGCGAGGCGTCCAGCAGTCGATCCTCTTCCGGCGGCTCGCTTGCAGCATCGGGGAGTTCGATCCGCAACCCCTCTCCTGCCATGGCGGCGGCCCGCTCGGCGAGCTGCAGGACGCTGTGCCCGACGCCCGTGCCAACGTTGAAGGCCCGGCCGCTGACGGCGTTGGGGTCGTGTAGGAGGCGGTCCGCGATCGCCACGTAGGCCGTCACCGCGTCAGCCACGTGGAGGAAGTCACGCCGGGCCGTACTGGCGCTGCGCAGGCGGAGCGGCTCACCGGCGATCACGCTGCTCACGATCGACGGCACGATGCGCGTCGCCACCGGGTCATGCGGGCCATAGGTGTTCGACAGGCGCAGCACCGTCGCGCGCAGCCCGTCGGCCGCCGCCGCCCGCGTCAGCCGGTCGGCCGCGGCCTTGGTCTCGCCGTACAGGCCCTGACCTGCCAGCGGATGCTCCTCCGTCAGCGGCCTGCCGGTGCCAGGCGCGTAAGCCCGCTCGGAAGACGCAGTGATGACGGCAGCGGGCTTGGTCTGGGTCATCACGGCAGCCAATACGTTGGCGGTGCCGCGCTCGTTGCTCGCCCGCATCGCTGCCGGCGCGGCTGCACCGGTGCCGAGCATCAGCTCCGCCGCGAGATGCAGGACGAGGTCCGGTTCGACACGGCCGATCAGGCTCGCGACAGCAGCTGTGTCGCTGACGTCCAGCTGGTGCGCCTCGGCGCCGGCTGCGCCGCGGCTCGGCGGCCGCCGCTGGGCCGTGTGGACGACGTCACCGCGACCGACGAGCGCCTCGGTGAGGGCGCAGCCGAGGATGCCTGTGCCGCCCGTGATCAGGACCGTTGTCATCGTGCGAAGATCGGGGACACGGTCGGCATCTGGGCCGACAGCTTAGGATCTCGCGTCGATGAGCATCCCTCCGGACGTATTCAAGGCCTACGACATCCGCGGCATCTACGGCCAGGGGCTGGACCCCGCGGCTGCTGAGCAAATCGGCCGTGCCTTCGCGCAGGTCATCGCCACGATGAGCGGCAAGGCTCCGCAGGAGCTCACGCTCGGCCTCGGCCGGGACATGCGGCTCACGGCGCCGGACATGGCGGCCGGCTACCGGGCCGGCATGACCGCGGAGGGCGCGGCGGTCGTCGACGCCGGTCAGGTCGGCACCGAGATGCTCTATTACCTCGTCGGCTCGCGCGGGCTCGACGGCGGCATGATGTGCACCGCCTCGCACAACCCCAAGGCGTACACCGGGGTCAAGCTCGTCAAGGACGGCGCGATCGCGCTCTCGGGCGAGGAGGGCATCCAGCAGATGCGCGCGCTGATCGACGCCGGTCTGCCGGAGCCCACCGCCGCGCCCGGCAGCGTGACCGAGGTCGACCTCTACGCCGAGTTCCAGGCGGCGGCGCTCAAGACGATCGACCGCGGCGCGGTCAAGCCGCTCAAGGTCGTCGTCGATGGCGGCAACGGCATGGCCGGAGCGATGGTCGGGCCGATCCTGCGCGAGCTCGGCCTGGATCTCGTTGAGACGTACTGGGTCCCCGACGGCGACTTCCCCGGACACGAGCCGAACCCGCTGCTCGAGGAGAACCGGCAGTTCATCATCGACACCGTGATCCGGGAGGGCGCGGATCTCGGGATCGCCTGGGACGGTGACGCTGACCGCTGCTTCTTCATCGATGACACCGGCTCGTTCGTCGACGGCGACTTCCTGACGGCGATCCTCGCCGAACACCTGCTCGCCAAGGACGGCAACGCCGGCGCCGACATCCTCTACGACGCCCGCGCGTCGCGTGCGGTCGCGGATGTCGTGAGCGCGGCCGGTGGCACGGCACACATCAACCGGGTTGGTCACGCGTTCTTCAAGACGAGGATGCGCGACGAAGGTGCGATCTTCGGCGGCGAGGTCTCCGGTCACTACTACTTCCACGACTTCTACAACGCCGACAGCGGCACGCTGCCGGCGCTGCTGATGCTGGAGAAGCTGTCGGTCGAGGGGCGCAAGCTCAGCGAGCTGCTCGCGCCGTTCAAGGACACCTACTTCATCAGCGGCGAGATCAACTCGACGGTCGCCGACGGTCCGGCCAAGATGGCGGAGATCGAAGCCGTGTACGGCGCGATGCCCGGTGCCGAGCTGAGCTACGTCGATGGCGTGTCGATCGACTTCCCGGACTGGCATCTCAACGTGCGCCCGTCGAACACCGAGCCCCTGCTGCGCCTGACGATGGAGTCCCTCGTCTCACGTGAGGACATGGAGACCAAGCGCGATGCAATCCTGGCGCTGATCCGCGCATGAGCGACGGCTCCCATGTGGTGCCGCTCGCCGACGGCATCACCCGCATCGCCGTCCCGACACCGTTCGCGGTCGGGCGCGTCAACTGCTACCTCGTCGATGATGAGCCGCTGACGCTGGTCGACACCGGCCCGAACTCGCGTCGCTCGCTGGCCGAGCTCGAAGCCGGGCTCGCGGCGTGCGGCCGCAGCGTCGAGGAGCTCGGGCGGATCGTGCTGACGCATCAGCACATCGACCACATCGGGCTTGCCGGTGCGCTGGCCGAGCGTTCGGGCGCCGAGGTCGTGGCCCTCGCAGCGCTTGCACCGTGGCTTGCTGACTACGAGGCGTCGATGGACGGCGATGACGTCTTTGGCGGACAGGTGATGCGCAAGAACGGTGTGCCCGACGCGCTCACGATCGAGCTCAAGGCGCTGACCGCCGGCTTCCACGCGCTCGGCGCACCGGTAGCCGTGACGCACACCGTGAACGACGGGGACACGCTGCCGTTCGCAGACCGCGCATGGCGCGTGCATCACCGGCCCGGTCACTCACCCTCGGACACCCTCTTCCAGGACGCCGCGTCGGGGACCTTGATCGCCGGCGACCACCTGCTGTCGGCGATCTCCTCCAACCCGTTGATCAGCCGCCCGCTCGACCACTCCGGCATGATCGACGCCGCCGCACGGCCGCCGGCGCTGCTGACCTACATGGCGTCGTTGGCGAAGACCGCCGAACTGGAGACGCCGATCGTGCATGGTGGGCACGGCGAGCCCGTCACCGACCACCGCGCCCTGATCACGAAGCGGATCGCGTCCCACGGCCGGCGTGCGGACAAGATCGCGGGTCTGCTGGCAGACGGACCGTCGACGGCGTTCGATCTTGCCCAGCGCATGTGGGGCGACGTCGCGATGACCCAGGCCTACCTCACGCTGTCCGAGGTACTGGGGCACCTCGATCTGCTGGAGCGTGACGAGCGCGTCACGCGCATCGCCGGCGACATCGACAGCTTCGCGCTCAAAGCGTAGGCCAGCCGAGCAGGGCCGCCAGCTCGGCGTCCACGGCTGCCGCGGTCGCCTCCCAGCTGAACGCGGCCGACCGCGCGAGTCCGGCGGCCCGCCAGGGCTCGGGCTGCGCGATCGCGCTGACAATTGCCGCAAGGATCGCCTCTGCATCGTGTGGCTCGACGAGCTGTGCTGCATCGCCGCAGACCTCAGGCAAAGATCCGGCGTCGGCGGCGATCACCGGCACGCCGCTCGCCATCGCTTCCAGCGCCGTCAGACCGAATCCCTCGTAGAGCGACGGCAGAACGAATGCCGACGCACCGGCGTACAGACCCGGCAGTAGCTCGTCCGGAACGAGTCCCAGCTCACGCACCGCGCTCGCGCCGGAGGCCGTCCGAAACTGCGGCCGGTCCCCCCCGGCCGCGAGGACCGCGATTCCCTGCAGCCCGAGCTCCCGCGCCGGGGCCTCGAGGACCGCCAAATTCTTCCGTGCGGTGCGCGAGCCGACCGTGAGGACATACGGTCCGGCGGGCAGCTGGAGCGCTGAGCGCGCGGCGCCCGCGTCGGCCGTCGGCGAGAAGCGGTTGTCGCAGGCGCCCGGCACCACAGCGATCCGATCGGCCGCGACGCCGAGCAACTCCTGAATCTCATGTTGCGCGAAGCTCGACGGTGTGATGATCCGCGCCGCGTTGCGGGCGATGCGCGGCAGGACGAACCGCTGCCAGCGAACATACGCGGGCGAGTACCAAGCCGGCTCGCGCAGCGGCGCAACGTCGTGGATCACGACAACGGACCGGCGCGCGGCAAGGGGAGCCAGGTTCGCCGGGCACAGCACGAGCTCACTACGACGGAGCGGCAGGATCGTCTGTTCCCAGAGGTGGCCGGCGCGGTGCACCATCGCCTGCGGCGGTCGGGCCACGCGGTAGGCATCGGGACGCAGGGCGGGCAGCCGCGCCGACAGCTCCCTCGCCCATCGCTCGACCCCGCCGAGCTCCGGTCGCATGGCGGCACGCGCGTTGATGAGGACGGTGCCGGCCATGCGGGAAGCAGTATGCCGAGCGAGGAGGATTGGACGTCCACGCAGATGCTCACCATCCGTCCAGTTTCTGGTCTTTGTGGCAAGCGCCGGCGAGGAATGCGCCGACCATTTCCCTAATGGAGAACGGCGACATTGACGTTTACGGGGTACGGGACGGTCATGCCCAGGCCCTGCACCAGCTCGCGGTCCGCCGCGGTGCCAGCGTCCTGGCGTACTGCAACCACGTCTGCGGGCCGGCGGTCGGTCCGTCTGCCGCCGCCGAGACCTTTGCGCGCACCCGTGCGGTGCTCCGCGATGACCCGAACGTCGCAGCAGTCGAGGCCGACCAACTGCTGAAGCGGGCAACGCGACACACGGCCGCCGCGGTGGCGCGGACGCCGCAGGGGCCGCCGCCGACCGGCGCGATCCCAGGACGCGGCACGAGCACCTGCATGGACGTCGCGATCGCGCTGGCCGCCGCGTCCGACGGACGCCTGCCGACTGAGCAGCGCGCACGACTGCGGGCGCACATCGACGACTGCGCGCGGTGCGCCGCGCTCGCCGAGATCACGCGGCGCGCCGACAGCGCCTACAGCGATCCGGTCAACGACCGGATCGGCTCCGAGCACGCTGATCGCTTCGCCGCAGCGATGGCCTCGATCCCGAGCGACGGTCCCGGCACCGCGCCGCCGCCGACGACGGATTCGGCAGCCACGACGCAGACCGTCTTCCCAACGCTGCCCGAACTGCACGAAGAGGTCTCGGTCGGGCCGCCGGTCGAGCCGATGGCCGAGGTCGTCGAGATCACCTCCGCCCCGCGTAAGCCGCGGCGTTTCGCGCGCGTCCTGCGCCAGCGCCGCGCGGCCGATGACGTAGCCGCCTAGGCGGGCGTTGCTGCGGCGGGCCGTGAGGCTGGGCCGACCGCGGCGAGCCATGCCGCGTGGATGCGGTCCTCGCCGGTGATCTCCGGGTGGAACGCGATCACGGTCACCGCTCCCTCGCAGGCTGCCACCGGATGGCCGTCGACCTGGGCGAGAATCTCGACCGCTGGACCGACCTCGCTGATCCACGGTGCGCGGATGAAGACCGCGGTCACCGGGCCGCCCACGAGACCCTCCAGTTCGAGCTCCGCCTCGAAGGAGTGCAGCTGGCGGCCGAAGGCGTTGCGCTCGGCCTTGATGTCGATGATCCCGAGATGCTCGCGATCGAGCATGATCAGGCCCGCGCAGGTGCCGAGGATCGGCGTTCCGGCGGCAGCGAGCGCACGGAGTGGCTCACCGAGCCCCTCGCGCTCGATGCCCAGGGTCATCGTCGTCGACTCGCCGCCGGGTATGACCAACCCCGCAAGGCCCGCGAGGTCTGCCGGCGTCCTCACCCGACGCGTCGTCGCGCCGAGCCGTGCCAGCACCCGCTCATGCGCGGCGAAATCACCCTGCAGGGCAAGTACGCCAATGAGCAAGTGCTACCAACCCCTGGTCGCGAGAATCTGGTCCGGTGCGAGCTTGCGGGCCTCGAGCGACTGCATCGCCTGGCCAAGCCCCTCGGAGACCTCAGCCACGCGCTGCGCGTCCTCGAAGTGCGTCGCAGCGGCGACGACGGCGCGGGCCATCAGCTCCGGCTCGGATGACTTGAAGATGCCGGACCCGACGAAGACAGACTCCGCGCCGAGCTGCATCATCAAGGACGCATCCGCGGGCGTGGCGATGCCACCAGCCGAGAACAGCGGCACCGGCAGCTTGCCCTCACGCGCGACCCGCACGACGAGGTCGTGTGGCGCCTGCAGGTTCTTGGCGGCGACGAAGAGTTCATCCTCAGCCATCGAGCCGAGCCGCGCAATCTCACCCCGGATCGAGCGCATGTGCCGCACGGCTTCAACGATGTCGCCGGTGCCGGCCTCGCCCTTGCTGCGGATCATCGCCGCGCCTTCGGCGATGCGTCGCAGCGCCTCACCCAGGTTCGTGGCCCCGCAGACGAATGGCACGCCAAACGCCCACTTGTCGATGTGGTTCGCCTCGTCGGCGGGGGTCAGCACCTCGGACTCGTCGATGAAGTCGACCTCGAGCGCCTGCAGGACCTGCGCCTCGGCGAAGTGGCCGATCCGGGCCTTCGCCATCACCGGAATCGTGACGGCTGCCTGAATGCCCTTGATCATTTCCGGGTCACTCATGCGCGCAACCCCACCGTCGCGGCGGATGTCCGACGGCACGCGCTCCAGCGCCATCACGGCGGCCGCACCGGCGTCCTCGGCGATGCGCGCCTGCTCGGCATCGACGACGTCCATGATCACGCCGCCCTTCAGCATCTCTGCCAGGCCGACTTTTGTCCGGAACGTCGCTTCGTCACGCATTGCTCAGCAGGATAGAGCAGCCGAACCCCCGCCCCGCTGAGACACGCGAGAGTCCTGCCGCGTTGGACCTACTTGAGCCTGAACGCTTTGATGCGGTCCGCGTACTGCTCGGTGTCGCGGTTGTAAACGCCGTAGGCCAGGCCCTGGATCGTCGACAGCAGTGCGGTGTGCGAGCGAATGAACGCCGGACTGTCGCTGGAGTAGTAGAGCGTCAGCTGCGACAGCTTCGCGACGTCGCTGAGGGTCGCGTCGACGATCGCCAGCGATGATGCGCGGCGGTGCCGGGCGAGCTTCATCGCCCGGACGACGAGCGGGCTGGGGCGACCTGCGGACAGGCCGATCAGCAGCGTGCCCTCATCGACCCGGGCGAGCTTGGCCAGGGAATCCTGCGACGGGCTTGCGACCACTTCGGCGCGCAGATCGAGCAGCATCAGCAGGTGGCGGAAGTAGCTGGCGAAGAAGGCGAGCTGATCGGTGCCGACAACCAGCACGCGCTCTGCGGACGCGATTGCGTCAACGGCATGCTCGACCTCGCTGCGGGACACGCGACGGGCCGTGTCCTCGACGTTCTGGTAATCGGCAGCGACGACATTCTCGAAGGCGTTCTGGTCCAGCGCGAACAACGGCTCAGCGCTCGAGCCGTTCGCCGCCTCGCCGGAGGCGACGCGGCGCCGGTACTCCTCGCGCGCCGAATGCTGCAGCTCGGGGAATCCCTCAAAACCCAGTGCCTGCGCGAACCGCACGACCGTGGAGCTGGAGGTGTTGGCGCGGCGTGCGAGTTCCTCTGCCGTCTGGAACGCGACCTCATCCAGATGATCGACGATGTACTGCGCGACATCCTTCTGGGAGCGCGAGAACTCGTCGAACCGTGACTGCACGTACGACGAGAGCGTTTGGTGTCCGCGGGCCTCGATGGGCGCGGGAAGAGTGGCAGCGGAGGGAGTCATGGGCGCTGGAGAATTTCGCCCCCGGCGCCACGACTCCTTCCGGCGACGCGCAGATCGCCAGTGCTAGGCGGCGGCGCGGCTGCGCGACTCGCTGCGTGACGGCAGCTCGTGCACGGTCGCGTACGGCTCACCGGGCGTGAAGCCGAGCGCGGTGCTGGCGTCCGCCGCAGCCTGCTGCAGCGCGTTGCCGGCGTCACTCGCGGCAAGTGCCAGGACAGCGACCGGTTCGGCCGGCATCGCCGCCAGTACCTCAGCCGCCGAGGCGAGGGAGTCACCGATCTTCTCGAGCCCACCGACGAAGCTGGCGATCGGCGCGACGATCAGATGCGCGACGAGCAGGAAGACCAGCGCCATCGTCGAGGTCGCGAGCACGAACAGCGACGGCGACGCCAGCACGACCGAGACCGCCGTGACAACGACGAACGGCAGAACCGCGAGAGCGAAGCTGATGCGTTGAGCGCGAATGCTCATGCACCCATTGTCGGTACCCGGATCCCTCTTCCCCAACACGTAATACGACATGTGTTGAACAACGACCCGAACGACCAAGAAGTTGCGCTAGGGGTTCAACGCCCTGCGGACTTGCAATGCTTGGTGCCGCGCGGGGCCTGTAGCTCAATTGGTCAGAGCAGCCGACTCATAATCGGTTAGATCCTGGTTCGAATCCAGGCGGGCCCACTACGGTGCGACGCCGCGGACCGCGGCATCGAGTTCCTCCGATGAGAATGCTCCTTCGAACCGCGCCGCGATCTTGCCGTAACGGTCGATCACGTAGGCCCACGGCTCGGTCTGGAGCCGGAACCGCACGAGCTGCGGCCGCAGGCCCTTCGACGGGTCGTTGTCGACGTAGACCTCTTGCTGGATGAACTCGACCTGCTTGCCGTAGCGGGCCTGGATCTCGGCCATGATGTCAACCACCGGGCCGCAGATCCTGGTCTGACACAGCTGCGGCGTCGCGAAGCCGAGCACGACCGGCCGACCGCCGAGCACCTCAGCGAAGTTGGTCGAGACGAGCGAGCGCAGCGGCGGCTTGCGCGTCGTCAGCTTGCCGAGGTCACCGCCAACGTCCTTGGGCGTCAGCGTCGTGATCCGCGGCGGCGTCTCGCCGACAGCCGGCGGTCCGGAGCCGGGCTTGCCCACCGTGAGCGGGCTCGGCGTGCTGGCAAGCAGGGCGTCGCCGCGCTTGACCACGGCGACCACGCCGTACTTTCCGGGGCGCAGGAACGGCACCGTCGTCACGTAGACGTAGGGCGTCTCCTCGGTGGCGGTCTGCTCGGACTGGAACGCGGCGGGCACCTTCAGCGACTCGCGCCGCGCCGGGTAGGGACCCTTCGGGTTGGTGCCGTCGGCGTTGGCGACATAGAGCGCGACAGCGTTCTCGCGCGCCATCACGCCCTTCTTGTTGAAGAGGCCGAAGCCGATCCGGTTCTCGCCCGGCGTCAGCACCGAGACGCTGGGTGCGAACTCCGGGCCACCGGTCGAGGCGTCGCTGAGCACCTGCTCGATGCCCTTGGCACCCGGCTTGACCGCCGGGAACGCACTTGCCGCAGCGGCGGGAGCGCTGTCGGCGCGTGCGATCGGCGCCTGCGCGTCCTGATCACCGCTGCCGCAACCGCCGGTCAGCAGCGCGACGGTGAGGACAGCAGCGGTCACGCCGACACGGGAGGCCATGGAGGCAAGAGTATTGGACCGACCCACCCGTGATTGGATACGGGGATGAGCCAGAGAGCCGCAATCGTCACCGGAGCATCCAGCGGGATCGGCCTTGCGATCGCCGACACCCTCGGCGAGATGGGTTACGGGCTGACCGTGGCCGCGCGCCGCCCCGACAAACTCGACGCCGCCGCGCAGACCCTGCTCGACAAGGGTTACGCGGTGGAGGTCGTCGCCGGCTCGCTTGGCGACGAGGACACCGTGAAGGCGGTCGTCGCGGCGCACACCGCCCGCTTCGGCCGTCTCGACGTCCTGGTCAACAACGCCGGCGTCGGCATCGGCGCCGCGGTCGGCGAGATCCAGACGAAGAAGCTCGACATGATGCTCGACCTCAACCTCCGCTCCGTCGTGCTCTTCTACCGGGAGTGCGTCGGGATGCTGCGCGAGGCCGGTGCCGAGCATCAGCAGGCGCTGGTCGTCAACACCGCATCGATCGCCGGCAAGAGCGGCCAGGCCTGGCTGTCGGTCTATTCCGCCACCAAGGCCGCGGTCGTCAACTTCACCGAGGCGATGCACAAGGAGCTGTCGAACGACGGCATCCGCAATACGGCACTCTGCCCGGGCTTCGTCGATACGCCGATGACCGAGTTCGCGAAGGCCAACGGCATCGAGGCTGAAGCGATGATCCGCCCGCAGGACATCGCCGAGTCGGTGCGCTTCCTCCTCACGGTCTCCCCCGCCTGCGTCGTGCCGGAAATCCAGTTCATCCGCCCCGGCGACGCGGCGTTCTAGCCCGATGAAGCTCGGCGTCCACATCGGCTACTGGGGGCTTGGGCTCTCGAGCGAGGATCAGCTCGCGATCGTGCAGGAGGCCGAGCGGCTCGGCTACGACAGCGTCTGGACCGCGGAGGCCTACGGGTCGGACGCGGCGACGATCCTCGCCTGGGTCGCGGCGCAGACGACCACGATCAAGATCGGCTCGGCGATCTTCCAGATGCCGGGCCGCAGCCCGGCGATGACGGCGATGACGGCGGCGACGCTCGATCAGTTGTCGAACGGCCGGATGCTGCTCGGCATCGGGCCGTCAGGGCCCCAGGTCTCCGAAGGCTGGCACGGCGTGCGCTTTGCCAAGCAGCTGCAGCGCACGCGCGAGTACGTCGAGGTGGTGCGGCTTGCGTTCTCGCGTGAGCGGGTGATCTACAACGGCGAGACGATCCAGCTGCCGCTGCCCGACGGTCCCGGCAAGGCGCTGAAGCTGACGATCGGCACGGTGCAGGACGAGATCCCGATCTACCTCGCCTCGATCGGCCCGAAGAACACGGAGCTGACCGGTGAGATCGGTGATGGCTGGCTGCCGACGATCGTCAGCCCCGAGCACATGGACGTCCTGACCGAGCCGTTGCGCGTCGGCGCAGAGCGCGCCGGTCGCTCGCTGGCCGAGATCGACATCGCCCCGACCGTCAACGCCAACGTGACCGACGACCACGCCGGCGCCCGCGATGCGATGCGGCCGTTCCTGGCGTTGTACATCGGCGGCATGGGATCGAAGAAGAAGAACTTCTACAACGAGGTCGTGCAGCGCTATGGCTTCGAGGACGCTGCCGCGAAGGTGCAGGACCTCTATCTCGACGGCAAGAAGGATGAGGCCGCCGCGGCGATCCCGGACGAGCTGATCGATTCGGTCTCGCTCTGCGGCTCAGAGGATCGCGTTCGTGAGCAGCTGCGGCTCTACCGCGCCGCGGGCGTCGGCACGCTGATCGTCACGCCGATGGCCTGGAGCCGCGAAGAGCGGATCATTCAGCTGCGCAAGGTCGCGGAGCTGAACGACCAGGCGCGCTAGGCGAGCTGGACGTCGACCGGCTCACGCGCCAGCGGGTCCTGCAACTCGAAAAACTCGGCCGGCTCGAAATGGAAGGCGCTGGCGATGAGGTTCGACGGCACTGTCTGGGTGCGCGTGTTGTAGGCCCGCACGTTGCCGTTGTAGAAGCGGCGCCCGGCGGCGATCCGGTCCTCGGTGAGCGCGAGCTGCTTCTGCAACTCAAGGAAGTTCTCGCTCGCCTTGACGTCCGGGTAGGCCTCAGCAACCGCGAACAGCCCGCCGAGGGCGACGCCGAGCTCGGCCTCCGGCTCCTGCCGCGCGACCGGACCGTCGTCCTTGTGCGCGACCGCTTTGCTGCGGGCATTGGTCACGTTCTCGAACACCGCGCGTTCGTGGGCCGCGTAGCCCTTGACCGTCTCAACGAGGTTGGGGATCAGGTCGAAGCGGCGCTGCAGCTCGACGTCGATCTGCTTCCACGACTCAGCGATCAGGACCTTCTGCGACTGGAAGCGGTTGTAGGACACGATCACGCCGGCAACCACCAGGGCGACGAGAACGGCAACGATGATCAGGGCGGTGCTCATACCGGGCCCAGCCTAGGCGGTGACGGGGTCGAACGTCCCGCGTCGACCTTGAGGTGCTCGGGGATGAGGTCGATGGAGCGAGCCAGCAGGTCGAGTCCCAACAGGATGTCGTTTTCCGGGACGTGCCCCGGCCGGACGATCATCAGGTCGGAACCGCACATTCTCCAGCCGATGTGGGGCTCACACAGCAGGAGCTCCATCATCTGCGGCGTGAGCAGGTTCGATGCGAACTCACGATCGGGACCGAAGACCCAGAACGCGCGGTTGAACTCCTCTGACTCGAGGTCGATGTTGCTGAACGGCAGTTTGGATTGGATCGTTTCCGGCACGACGTTCAGCGCGGGAAACACGGCACCGGCATCCATGGCGATAACGGTGAAATGGGCGAACTCGAAGCCGGCGACGGAAGCCGCCAGCTCCGATGGCATGTCCGCGGATTGACTTGGCTCGTGCTCGCCGGTCAGCACCTCAGAGAGGTCGCCGTACGTCCAATACGTGTAGTCGAAGACCACCACGCTGCGTCGACGCCACTCGCCGCGGATGACGTTGCGAGCCTCCCGGTCCACGCTGATCGCGCTGAACACCCCTTTGCAGCCCCTCCAACGATCAGGGAGCGAGTCGTCGCGAACGGTGAACGAGAGGCCGTTGCGGCGTGCGAACTGCCGCGCTGCCCGCGTCTGTCTCGCTCGCTCGACACGTGAAAGGCGGAGCACTCCGAGCAGCGCTGCCGCCACCACGGCAACGACGATCAGCGCCGTCGTCACGTCAGTCCGAGATTGGGCGGAGCAAGGGTCGAGGGGCCGGCAGCCTGCTGGACATGCTCGGGAATCAGCTCGATCGACCGCGCCAGCAGCTGCAACGGGATTGTCAGCGCATCGAGATCGAGATGCCCCTGCTCGACGAGCATCAGGTCCGGCCCGCACAGTGTCCAGCCACTGCGCGGCTCGCGCATCAGCAGCTCCATCATCTGTTGCGTCAGCACGTCGGTCGCGAAGCGGCGGTCGTGGCAGCGCACCGTGAACTCACGGTTGAACTCCTCCCACTCCAGGTTGATGTCGGAGCCCGTGAGGCGGCCGACCATGCGCGAGAACATGTTCTCCGGCGTCACGCTGAGCAACGGGTACACCTGCCCGGTGTCGAGCGCGACCACGGCGCGATCATGGGCCTGCTTGGTCTGCGTCACCTGGCCCTGACTGTTCGTCGAGCTCTCCATCGTGTGAAAGCGGTACTCGAACAGCAGCGCGCTCCGTCCCTCCCAGGTGCCGTTGAGGATGTTGCGCGCCTGCCGGTCGAAGCCCTCATCGAAGACACCGGCAAACGCCTCCCAGCGGGCGAGCAGGGAGTCGTCGCGCTCGGTGAAGTACAAGTTGTGCCGCAACGCGAAGGCACGCAGCGCCGCCAGCCGAGCCTGATTGCGACGATAGGACAGGTAGGCGAGTCCGGCGGCCAGCGCAACGAACCCGATCATGATCAACCAGAACGACACTGCGGCGGCATGCTAGGCCGCGAAACGGACGAGCGCCGGTGAAAGCCTTTCTCGGCGCGTTCGGCGATGCCGGACACGTCTTCCCGATCATGGCGCTGGGCCGTGCGCTGGCAGACCGCGGCCACGAGGTCACGGTGGAGACGTACACGCGGTGGCAGCCGGAGGTCGAGCGTGAAGGGTTCCGCTTCGTCGCGGCACCCGAGTTCGCCGGCAACCCCGACGACTCGAGATTCTTCCTCGCCCCCTTCAAGGCGGTAGAGCAGGCCACGCACATCACCCGCGAGCAGCTCCGCGCCGACCGGCCCGACGTCGTCGTGTCCGACATCCTGACGCTTGCGCCCGCGCTGGCGGCCGAGCTCGAGGGGATCCCGGTGGCGACGCTGGTGCCGCACATCGATCCTCGCCCACACCCCGGGCACCCGCCGTACTCACTCGGCGCCCAGTACCCGCGAACCGGCGCCGGCCGCGCGATCTGGCGCCCCTTCGAGCGCCTCGTGGTCCGCGGCGGGGAGATGGGTCGGAACGAGCTCAACGAGACACGGCGCCGCGTCGGCCTGGCGCCGCAGCCACAGATCCACAACGGCATCAGTGAGCAACTCGCGTTGATCGCGAGCTTCCCGCAGATGGAGTATCCGCGCGACAGCTGGGGTCCGAACACGCACGTGATCGGACCGCTCGAGTGGGAGCCGCAGACCGACGCGGTGGCGCTGCCGGACGGTGAGGCGGACTGGCCGCTCGTGGTCGTCGCGCCGTCAACGGCGCAGGACCCGACCGGGCGCCTCTTGATCGCTGCGGCCAACGGGCTCGCCGACCTGCCGATCCGGCTGCTGATCACCACCAACCGCAGGCCGCCCGCGGGAGGGCTGCGGGCAGCGCCGAACGTGACGGTCGTCGACTGGCTGTCGTACTCGCAGGCGATGCCCCACGCCGCGGTGGTCGTCTGTCACGGCGGCCACGGGACACTCGTGCGCGCGCTGTCGAGCGGCGCAGTGCCCGTGATCTGGCCCGCCTATGGCGACATGGCCGAGAACGCGGCACGCGCCGCCTGGGCCGGCGCTGCGGTGCGCGTGCCGCGGCGCTTCCTCAGAGCGCGGACGCTGCGACTCGCCGTGATGCGGGCGATGAGCGAGCCGGGGCTGGCCGCGCGAGCCGCGGAGCTGGCCGCCTGGTCCGCCGCTCACGACCCGGCAGGTGACGGCGCCCGGCTCGTCGAAGAACTGGCCGCTAGGATTGCTGGGCCCATTCCGGGGTAGCTCAACGGCAGAGCATTCGACTGTTAATCGAAGGGTTGTGGGTTCGAATCCCACCCCCGGAGCTGGTGGTGCATGTCCTACGGACATGCACCATTGATCGAAGGTGCGAGGCACCTTCGATCGAGCCCTTGTCCTACCCCTCTCGCCCGGCGGCCTGGAAGGTAGAGGCGATCAGGCGGTTCTTCTCTGCCACGAGGTCATCGAGCTTGTGCCGCAGGGTGCTGACCTCCGAGGTGCCGTTCTGCATCGCGGCATCGATCTCGCGGTGCAAGACCGCGATGTCGATCGCGACGAGCTGCGCCTCGATGACCTCACGGCACGCCACGGGGTCCATCTCGGCGGCGTCGGCTGCGAGGCCGGCGACGGCCTGGGCGAGGCGGTCGTCATCGGCGGGCAGCGCCTCCATCGGCTCCTCCAGATGCGCCTGGAGGTACTCGACCACGCGCCACATGCCATCCGAGCTGAAACGCTCGCGCGTCAGTCCCGCCAGAACCGGCGCGCCGTAGGCGGGAGCTGCGACGCACGCGACGAGGAGGTCCCGCTCAGCCGCGACCACCGGTGGCAGCGTCGCCGGGCGATGCGCGATCGGGGCCGCCGCGTCCTGCTGCGTCGGCACGGCGCGACGCACAGGTGCTGCCGGCCCGGCGCCCGGTGCGGGCAGCCAGGACGAGACGAGCGCCGGCTGCAGCTCCAGCCGGCCGGCGACGAGCTCCAGCAGCTCCTCACGCATCGCGCTTGGCGGAATCGTGGCGAAGACCGGCGCGAGCTTCGCGATCA
>Ga0209023_10004431_pt1 | contig 15973 bp, 13 predicted proteins | sample LakOneMetagenome_FD_187468 | JGI IMG/M metagenome (GOLD analysis project Ga0209023, IMG submission 187468) | Freshwater and sediment microbial communities from Lake Erie, Canada (SPAdes) (version 2) | ecosystem: Environmental > Aquatic > Freshwater > Lentic | place: Lake Erie, Canada... | reverse complement strand
CGAGGACGCCAAGTTTCTGGTCCATCACTCGGCACTGGCCGCGGATCGCATCATCGGCGTGGAGACCGGCGGTTGCCCGCACACTGCCATTCGCGAGGACGCCTCGATCAATCTCGAAGCCATCGATCGCCTGCAGCGCGCCTTCCCGGACGTTGAGCTGATCCTTGTCGAATCGGGCGGCGACAACCTCGCTGCCACGTTTTCACCCGAACTGTCCGACCTGACGCTGTACGTGATCGACGTCGCGGCCGGCGAGAAGATTCCGCGCAAGGGCGGCCCGGGCATCACCAAATCGGACCTGCTGATCATCAACAAGATCGACCTCGCGCCCATGGTCGGCGCCTCGCTGGACGTCATGGCGCACGATGCCAAGGCCCAGCGTGGCGAGCGCCCGTTCATCTTTACCAACCTGAAGTCCGGGCAGGGGCTGGATGGGATCATCGCCTTCATTCGTGAAAAAGGCATGCTGTAAGCCACTTTGCCGCACGAAGCCTGCCGCGCAATACCGTGAAACAACATTTCAAATTTGGCCTAAATTTCCGGTTGACCGCAACAATCGCATCCCCCTGGCGTACACTTCGCCCCTCACAAATTTGGCAGGACGCCCGATGCAACAAGAACACTTCATTCCGGGCAAAGATGCCTCGCTCGAACACTCCATCGCCACGATGCAGGCCAAGCTGCTGGCCCGCGGCTTCGACATCGAGGAATGCTCCTGGCTGAACCCGGTCGATAACGTCTGGTCCGTGCATGTGCGCAATCGCGCCTGCCACCTGATGTTCACCAACGGCAAGGGCGCCACCAAACTGGCCGCCCACGCCAGCGCGCTGGGCGAGTATTTCGAGCGCCTGTCCTGTAATTACTTCTGGAACCATTACTACCTTGGCGACCAGATCGCCAACCGCGAATTCGCCCACTACCCGCGCGAACGCTGGTTTGCGTTGCCGGAAGGAAGCACCGACTGGCCGCCCGAACTCCTGACGCCGGAACTACAGGCCTTCTACAACCCGGAAGGCAACATCCCGGCCGAAGCGCTGATCGACGTCAACACCGGCAACTTCGAGCGCGGCATCTGCGCCATTCCCTACGTGCGCCAGCGTGACGGCGCCGAGGTCTTCGTGCCGGTCAACATCATCAGCAACCTTTATGTCAGCAACGGCATGTCGGCTGGCAACACCCAGGCCGAGGCGCGCGCCCAGGCGCTGTCGGAAATCCTCGAGCGCCACGTCAAGTTCAAGGTCATCGCCGAAGGCCTCTGCCTGCCCGACGTGCCGGAAGCCGTCATTGCCCGCTACCCGACCATCGCCGCCGGCATCCAGGGCCTGCGTGACGCCGGCTTCGGCATTCTGGTCAAGGACGCCTCGCTCGGTGGCAAGTACCCGGTCATGTGCGTGACCATGCTCAACCCGAAGGACCAGGGCGTCTTCGCCAGCTTCGGCGCCCACCCGCGCTTTGAAATCGCCCTCGAACGCGCCCTGACCGAATTGCTGCAGGGCCGTGCCCTCGAAGCCCTCGACGGCTTCCCGCCCCCCGGCTTCGACCTCGATGAAGTGGCCAGCGCCCCTAACATCGAAATCCATTTCGTCGACTCCAGCGGCATCGTGCATTGGAATTTCTTTGGCGATACCCCGGACTTCGACTTCGCCGACTGGAACTTCAACGATCTGGAAAACGGCAAGACTGCTGACGACTACACCTGGCTGGCCGAGCGCATTCACGATGACGGCCACGACATCTACGTCGCCGACTTTGACCATCTCGGCGTCTACGCCTGCCGCATCCTGGTCCCCGGCATGTCCGAGATCTACCCGATCGACGACCTGGAATGGGAAAACAACAGCAACGGCGCCGCCGTCCGCCCGGCCATCCTCAATCTGGCCGAACTGGACGACGATCAGTGCGGACAGCTGCTCGACCTGCTGAACGAACTGAACATCGCCGAGGAACGCCCGGTGGCCGCGCTGATCGGTCTGGCGCCGGATGCCGGCACGATCTGGGCCGATCTCCGTATCGGCGAACTGAAAGCCATGCTGGCGCTGGCCGTCGGCGACACCGATGCCACGCTCGAAGGCTGCGAATGGGTGCGTCAATTCGGGCAGCTCGACGCCGGCCGCCGCCGCATTTACCAGTGCATCGCCACGCTGCTCGAGATGGACGACCCGAATAGCTTCGAAGATGCGCTGGTCAGCCTCTACGGCGAAGAAACGCTGGACATGGCCACCGACCTGATCGACGGCGACGTGCGTTTCTTCGGCCTGGCCTCACCGGGCCTGGCACTCGACGGCTGCGACCTGCATCAGCGTTTGCTCCAGGAATACGAGAAAGCGAACGCGAGCAAATAAAATCTGACCGCATACCCCACGCGTGCTTGATTCGGGGGTCGCGCGGTCAACCGGAAAAAACAGCCAAAATCCAAATATTTTTTGGCCCCCAACAAAGGTGCGGTGGCGGGCAAGCGCGCCGCCAACCCTGGAGTCCATTCATGAAAATCATCATCAGAGCCTTCTTCAAAACCCTGCGTCTCGTCCTCGGCCCGGTCATGCTGCTGAGCGAATTCATCCGCCGCCCGAAGGGCATCGTTCGCCCGCCGGCCGCCCAGGCCGAAATTGATCGCCAGACCGCCAGCCTCGCGCTGTATCAGTACCAGACCTGCCCGTTCTGCATCAAGGTCCGCCAGGAGATGCGTCGACTGTCATTGAACGTCAACAAACTCGACGCCCAGCACGAAGGCAAAAACCGTGACGATCTGGTACATGGCGGCGGCAAGGCCAAGGTGCCCTGCCTGAAAATCACCGATCAGGCCGGCCAGACCCAGTGGCTGTACGAGTCGGGCGAGATCATCCACTTTCTGCGTGGACGCTTCAGCAAGACGACTGTCTAGCATTTTGCCGACAGTCAAGCGAGGTCGCGGATAACCGGGATTCCGGCAATCAGACGCACCAAACCGGCCTGGCGCTCGGAACCTGTCTTGTGGAGAACCGCACTCAGCTGCGTTCGCACGGTTGACAGCCGCACACCTTGATCGTGCGCGTACTCTTCGACCGAACTGCCGTGGCAGATAGCCCGTGCAAGCCGCGCCTCGGCGGCCGACAGTCCAAATAATTCCATCAACTGGCGTGCCGTGGCAATCCGTCGGCCATCCAGCGGCGCCACCAGGCACAGAACCTTTGTCTCACTGTCACGGGCACCACCGGCAGTCATATCCTCACGCGCCCTCATCGGCGTCAGGCTCAGGCTGAACCGCCGCCCCGGCTGGGCTTGCTTGTGGATCAAAATATTCTTCGGGCGTCCGGATTCGATGGCTTCGGACAACGATGAATTGAAAATCACCTGAAATTTTTGCTCGACGCAACAGAGGAAACCCTTAGAAAGGCGCAAGACATCCCCGGCTTTGAGCAGAGAATGCGCGCGGCTGTCGCAATCCACCACGCCACCGGTGGGCGCCAGGACAAACACTGCGACATGACTTGCCTGCCCCTGCTGGCTGACGGAGTGCTCGGCAAACTCCCGCAATGCACGGCCATGCATTACAAGCTCGACAACGCGATGCCAATTCAATTGCTTGCCATCGAACAGCAAACACACCACGCAATGGGCTTCGTCGCCTTGCGAAAAACCCTGCATCGGCTGGAAGCCCTGACAAGGAACGGCGTGAGTCTCGCCCTTCAAGCCATGCGGACAATAAGGTGGCGGCACCGCTGGCAGAGAGTCCGCCAAATTATTTTTCGGCGACTGCTCCAGCCATCCTGCCAGCAAAGCAAGCGCATCCGGCAGTTTTTCAGGCACCACGATGCCTTCAAAAAGCGCGCCGACCAGATGATCAAGGTGACGAGTCATGAAACACCCCAAAGCTCAGGCCGCGGCTAGCGGGGGTGAATGGTCACCGCCGCATGGCCGGGATCATTCATTTGAATGATGCTTTCAGTATATGCCATGCGATACGCTGCGTTCCATACCCCCCTACAACAACAAGGAGACACCATGATCACAGCCTCGCAAATTCGTACCACTGGCATGGCAAGCCTGATCTTCGCTGGTACCGCTCTCGCCAGTTCGGCGATGGCAGCCGCACCCACTGTCAGTGATCTCTTTGCGCTTCGCGTCAATAACAGCGCCAACAGCGACAACCTCGCCACGGGCGACATCCTTGTTTGGGGAGCCAATGGTGTCAGCCCTTATGGGGTCGGCCTCAATGCAGCGAGCTTCGGTGTTACCGGGCAGTGTCCGCCCAGCTTGGAATGTACGTCGTTTTCCGACCCGGATCTTGTGCGCCAGTCGCTATTCCTTAGAAACTGGACGCTTCGCCCTGATCAATACTTCGCCAGTCGCCCATACTCACTGGAACTAACCAACCCCTGGACGCTGGTGCTTTCATCGACCCAGAACTTTGCCGCCGGAACCAATACCGTCGTCAACACACCGGCGGTCGGAAGCGTCGATTTGATGCCACTTGTCATGCAGATGTCGGCCAGTGGCACTGGCGTGACACCGACCATTTCGTGGCAACTGCCTACTACCGGGCCGATTGTAGACGTGATTCGTTTTAGGGTATTTGACCGGAGCAACCCAATTCAGGTCGTCTCGAAAGACCCCAACAACCCGCGCAGTTTTTCACAAGCTGACCTGATCTTCGAACAAATGTTATCGGGGAGCACCACCTCGTTCGCTTTACCAACAAGCTGGACATTGCCCAATGGCCAATCACGGTCACTAGCATTCAATTCGCAGTACTCGATTGATATTGCGCTGGAGCATAACCGTACCGATGGCTCGCCAGTTTCCCGCTCCTCGTCCTATTTCGACTTTACGCCAATCAACCTTCCGGGTATCGGCAACATCGCTCTGCCGAGTGCAACACCGGTTCCAACCACGGCTGAATTGACCGGCGGCGGACAACCCCCCTATCAATTCCGTCAGGTCGACGCCTCACCAACCAGCGTTACCTACATCGATCCGCTGGTTGCTACCGGATTCACCTATGCCATCGGCGCTGGCGATCCTAATTTCAAGAGTGTGCTGATCCCCACCCAATATGGTGACGGGCTATACAACGTGCTGGTATGGAACGGTTCGGACTGGATTCCTGCCAAGGACGGCCTTGCTGTTAACGAAACCTTCGATTTCACGCTTAATGGGCATCTCAATGGCGTCGAAAAATTCCGTATCGTCGGCATTGAAACCTCTGCCGGAGTCAGCCCGTTGGATGTCAGCGGTTTTGTTACCGGACTGACTTTCATGAAAGAAGGCAAATTCAACGGCACCATGCAGGCCATCGTGGTCGATACCATCGCCCCAGTCCCGGAACCGGAAAGCTACCTGATGTTGCTTTCCGGACTAGGCATGCTTGGATTTACGGCCTTTCAACGGCGCCGGATTGCTGCACAATAAAAACTCGCATTGCCACGGTCAACCGAAAAAAGAGCAAAAAAACAAAATACTTCCTAACAGAAGCTCGAACTCTGGCCTAGGCATTCAGACAAATAGCGACTCAATGCGCCGCTTTCGCCAGCCACTTGAGCAGCGTCGCGTACAAATGCGCCGGGGCGACCGGCTTGGCGATGAAGTCGTTCATGCCGACCTCGAAGCAACGCGTCCGGTCCTCCGAAAAGGCGTTCGCGGTCATGGCCAGGATAGGGATGCGGCTGCCGTTCGGCCGCGCCCGCACCATCCGCGTCGCCGTCAGGCCATCCATTTTCGGCATTTGCATGTCCATCAGGATCAAGTCGTAATCATTGCCGGCTAGCATTTCAAGCGCCGCCACACCGTCTCCGGCCACTTCGACGACCAGCCCGACGTCATCCAGCATCGCCAGCGCAATCTCCTGATTGATTGGCTCGTCTTCCACCAGCAGAATCCGGCAGCCCGAGTGATCGCGGCGCAGGATTTCTTCAGCGTGTGCCAGGTTGGTCGAATCATCGGACAGATCGATGACATTCCCCCGCTTCAGCCGCATGGTCAGCCAGAATGTGCTTCCCTGCCCTGATTGGCTCTCGGCACCGGCATCGCCCCCCATCAGGTGCGCCAGTTTTCGGGTAATCGCCAGACCCAATCCGGTGCCACCATACTTGCGGGTAATGGAGTTGTCGGCCTGTTCAAACGCGCCAAACAGCCTCGGCAGTTCATCCTCGGCGATACCGATGCCGGTATCCGCCACCTCGAACCGCAAAAGTACACTCTGGCTGTCCTGTTCCAGCAATTTCGCCCGCAGCGTGACGCGACCGGCATCGGTAAACTTGATGGCATTGCTGGCATAGTTGAGCAGGGCCTGCTGCATGCGTGTCGCGTCGCCCAGCAGGGGCGGCAACCGCGGATCGCACTCGACGACCAGCAACAAGCTCTTGGCGTGGGCTCGGTCGTGCAGCATCGAGGCAACATTGCCGAGAACGGACTCGACGCGAACCGGTGCCTCTTCGAACGTGAATTTGCCGGCTTCGATCTTGGACAGATCGAGAATGGCATTGATGATCTCCAGCAGATGCTCGCTCGCCGCTTCCAGACGATCGAGTCGTTCCATCTGATCAGGTGCCAGCCCATGTCGCCGGATCAGATGCGCCATGCCGGTGATGGCATTGAGCGGGGTACGGATCTCGTGCGACATGTTGGCCAGAAAATCGCTCTTGGCAACACTGGCGGATTCGGCGGCTTCCTTGGCAACAGCGAGTTCGGCAGTACGTTCGACAACCAGTTGCTCGAGCCGATGCCGATGTTGCTGGAGCTCCTGCTGATCCAGAATGCGCTCCGTGATATCGCGACTAATGCCAAAAATCCCGACGACCTTTCGCTCTTCGTCAAACAAGGGCCATTTATTGGTCTGAACGTAGCCGGTCTGGCCATCCTTGTCGTAATACGGCTCCACCTTGTCGATCAATGGCCGGCCCTCCGTGAAGACGGGATATTCCTCTGCCTCATAGAGGCATGCAGTATCCGGCGGAAAAACCTCCCGGTCGTGTTTGCCGATCATGTCACGCCAGCTGGCATGGCCGGTAATGTCGGCCAGCGTCTGGCTGCAAAAACGAAAGCGGCTATTGATATCCTTGAAATAGACGAAATCGGTAGTCTGATTGAGGAAGCCCTCGACATCCCGGTTGAACTCACGCAGCTTCTGCTCTGCCAGCTTGCGATCGGTAATATCCACATCCATACAGACCATGATCGGCGCCAGCCTGTCTTCGCCCGGAATCAAAAATGCGGTCGACTCCACCCAGCGCAATTCACCCGTTCGGGTGCGGGTTGCATATTCAGTTGGCCCATCCGGCTGGCCAGTGGCCATGACTTCCACAAAGACACTCTGGCAACGCGCCGCTTCGTCCTGCGTAAAAATCAGCTCATCCAGCCGCTTGCCTTTTGCCTCGTCTGCCGACCAGCCATAGAGTCTCTCCGAAGCGCTATTCCAGAAAATCACCCGTCCCTGCGGGTCGAACCACTGGACGGCAACATTGGGCGTGTTCTCAACCGTTGCAGAAATTTGGCGACGGGAGGCTTCAACCCGTTCAGCGGCCTGTGCTGTCAGGCGAAGCGCCCGTCCCAAGGCCAGAAACGCGCCCAGGACAAGCAGCGCAATCAGCGCAATACCCAGACGCAGTGACCATAGATTGTCGGGCTCAGGCGACCAGCCGCCATGCGGAACCGCCGCAATCTGCCACGTCCCGTAGGGCAGATGAATATCGGCCAGCACAGGCGCGTTCTTGAATAATTCAGGACGGCCATAGAAGACATCACCCGATGGGCCGCTGGCATCCTTGCCCCGGATGGCGATCTCGATGGGCAAACCCTTGTCGAGCAGGCCGCTCGCTGCATACAGTTTGTCGGCATCGATGACCGCGCTGATGATCCCCCAGAAATATTCCTGACCATCGCGCCCCGGCAGATACACCGGTAGGCGGGCGACCAGGCCAACACCGCCCTGAATCAGTTTCAAGGGCCCGGCCACAATGATTTTGCGGCTCATCCTTGCTTGCTCGACCGCGGCGAACTGGCCCGGCAATTCTCGATAATCCGCCCCAATAACCGATTCATTGCCAAGGCGCGGGTAGACCTGACGGATAACCATGTCTGGCGCAATGGCTACGCTGCGCAGCAGGGTCGCATCCGAGAACAGGCTATTTGCAGCCAATTCGAAACGGCGCCGATCCAGATCCGGCGTCAGGGCGATCACGCCGACCATGCCTTTGACCAGTTGAATATTGCTGGTCAGATTGACCTCCAGCGCATCCCGAATCACGGTCAGACTGTGTTGGACCTCGTCGCGCTCAGCGGAGGCAAAGCGCTCCCGATTGATGTTCTCGGCAAAAACCACCGCCAGCGCCATCCCGCAGACCAGCAACGCGACAATGATGGCAAGCAACCTGCGACTCATGACTGGCCCTCATGGGCAACACAACAGGAAAGTCGGTCGAATCTGACGCGAAGGATCATGGGTCCGCGGCTTCGAGAAAGAATGAGATGACGCATTGAATGATTATTCCACCTGCGTTCAGGCGAAGGAAGCGAAAAATCACTCAGCACAGGGGTAAACGTATCACGAAGGTGGTGACCAGACCTTCAGCGCGGGCAGCAATCTCGCCACGATGTGCCAACACGATGGAGCGCGTGATCGCCAGTCCGAGACCGCTTCCTTCGCTGTCAGTGCCCAGGCGGACAAAGCGGTCAAAAATCCCATCGAGGGCGCCTGCGGGAATGGGATGCCCGACATTGCCGATGGTGATCACGGCCATCCCCGCCGTTTCGTCAATGCGCAGCGTGACCGAGCCATTGTCCGGGGTGTGCTGAATGGCATTCACGACCAGGTTGCCAATCGCCCGCTGCAACATCAGCCGGTCACCGGGAACGGTGAGGTCTTCTCCCTCCAGCGCGAGCACCAGATGCTCGGCCAGCAGCCCGTAGTATTCGAGCAGTCCGGCACAGAGGGCTTTCAGCTCGACGTCATCCCGATTCGGGATGACCAGCCCGTGATCGGCCTTGGCCAGAAATAGCATGTCGGCGATGATGCGCGACAGGCGTTCATACTCTTCCAGATTGGACGCCAGCAATTCGCGGTATTCATCCACATTGCGCGCCTTGCCGAGCGACACCTCGGTCTGCATGCGCAGGCTGTGGATCGGTGTACGCAACTCGTGGGCGATGTCCGCCGAAAAATCGGACAGGCGCTTGAATGATTCTTCCAGCCGGCCCAGCATGGCATTGAAGGCATGGACCAGTTCGGCCAGTTCCGGCGGTACCTTGTCTTCCGGAATACGTTCGGCCAGTTGCCCGGCCGAAATACGGCCGGCAGCGCGGGCAATGTCGCGGACCGGGTGCATGCCACGGCGCACGATCAAGACGCCCACCACTGCAGTCAATATCGCAGCGGCGAGAATGGCCATCCAGAAATCGTGCTGCAACTGACCCAAAAAATCCGTGTGATGACGAATATCGCGGGCGACCACCACGCGCGCGGTGCCACCCCAGGTCGTGTCCATATCCGCGACCACGACCCGATACTCGGCCCCCCCCAGCGCCAGCCGGATCGGCGTTCGACCCAGGGTCAGGCCAGCCGCCGCCAGCGGCGCCGCCAGGTGCGCATCAGGCCATTTGAAAATTGGGCCTTTTTCCCCGTCGACCGTGACAATCACCCCGTGTTCGCCAATCAGCGCATCGCCAAGGCGTGCAGCGAAGGCTTCGGCCGAATGCGCCTGCGTGCCGACGTGGCCAATCAACGCCAGCTTGCCGAAAAGGTCATGGGCATCAAGTTCGGCCATGTGGGCATCGGCAGCGCGGCTGAAATAAAGGCCGAGCGCCGCGAAAACCACCGTCGCCAATGCTGCGAACGCCACCGAAAGGCGCAGCGTGATCGAATGTTTCCAGTCATTCACAATCAGCGAATTTCCATGACATAACCCATGCCGCGCAGGGTGTGGATCAGCTTGGGCGAAAAATCGTCATCGACCTTGGCGCGCAGACGGCGGATGGCGACTTCAACCACATTGGTATCGGAATCGAAATTCATGTCCCAGACCTGCGAGGCGATGAAACTGCGAGCCAATACTTCGCCCTGCCGACGCAGGAACAGTTCGAGCAGCGCGAACTCCTTGGCCGTCAGGTCGATCCGCTGGCCAGCGCGAGTGGCCCGCCGCTTCAGCGCATCCAGTTCCAGATCGGCAATGCTCAAGCGCTCGGCTTCCCTGGCCCGCCCCCGGCGCAACAGCGTGCGAACACGAGCCAGCAGTTCCGAAAAAGCAAAGGGCTTGACCAGGTAATCGTCGGCGCCGAGTTCCAGTCCTTTCACCCGGTCTTCGACCTGGTCGCGCGCGGTCAGGAACAGTACCGGCAGATCGCGCCCGGCGGCGCGCAGGGCTTTCAGGACCTGCCAGCCATCCAGCCCCGGCAAATTGACATCGAGGATCAGCAGGTCGTAATCGCCGGCCAGTCCTTCGTGCATGCCGTCCACGCCGTTGCGCACCAGGTCGGCCATAAAGCCGGCCTCGCCCAAGCCTTGTCTGAGGTAGTCGCCTGTCTTTGCTTCGTCTTCGACAATCAGTATCTTCATGCCGGCATTTTGCCCGACAACCCGCCGCCTTGTCCGGCCGCCAGGCGCCAAGCTAAATGCAGGTCAGGCGACCACGGCGACGGGACAGACGGTAGACCGCCTTCCAGCGGCGCAGGGAATGAAAGAGCAAACCTCGCCGAACCCCTTGCAGGCGCTGACGAATAGCCATCAGCGCTGCTTTCGTTCGCTGGTAAACGGGGTGCCGGTGCAAGGTCTCAAAAACATGGTTCCTGAAACGAACCAACGCCTCAAAACTGCGGGCGAACCAGGTGATTTCCATGAGTTGCGGCCTGGTCAGCGCAAAAATCCGCGCCACCAGTGCTGTACCGACCACCTTGGCCAGCAGAAAAGTCGCGACACCCAGTGCTGCCGCGCCATGGCCCAGAAAATAGAGGCCAAGGAGCTTGAAGGGCAGCAGCACAGCGCCGGGCACCACAAAGCAGGCGAGCGCCACATAGCGCGAGGAACGCGAAATCCACGCATCCGCAAGGCGCAACACCGGCCACTGGCCGATCTTTGCCATGACGCGTTCCAGCGGATCCCACAGCCATTCCCAGAACCACAATACCAGCGCCGCCACAACGATGAACGGCGGCGTCAGCAAGCGTTTCAGTGTCGATTCCATATGCACTTTCAGGTAGATGCGTCAGCAATATACCGGACGCCGGGCATCTCACCCTGGCCAAAAGCGTGACAACGTGTCACCGGACGTTACCAGCCCATTGCGAATGTCAAATGGGCGCCTGCCGCTTGAGCACCTGTAAATTCGATTCGGCAAACGGCGTCGGCAATGCCTCAAAGCCTGCGACCAATTGTCACGCCATAAGCAAATAATGATTAATCTGATCTATAAAAAAAGAGGAAAGGTCTGCAAGTTGATCGCCCAAGGAAAATACCCGGACGGCAATCCCACTCATATCCGCTGATCAGGTTGAGGCTGACTTCGTTCGACAGGGGCGGAGCCGGTGTTTCATCTTCAGCCAGTCTTCAAACAGGTCGAAGTGCCATCCCTGTCGGGCGCTTCAAGGAGCCAGTCATGACCAAACAAAAATTGATTCTTTCGACACTCTGCGCCGCTCTCTGCCTCTCCTCGGGACTCACCAAGGCGGCGGATCAGGCACCCATGAAAGCCGGTTCGCAAACCCAAAATCAGGAGCAGATCTACGGCAGTCAGATGATGACTCAGCAGGAGCGAGCTGAACATCGCGCCAGAATGCGGGCGGCCAAGACCGCCGAGGAGCGCGAACAAATTCGCCTGCAACACCATGAGCAAATGAAAATACGCGCCAAGGAACGAGGGGTGGCACTACCGGATGAGCCTCCCGTCAGAGGGGGTGGCATGGGTCCTGGCGGTGGCATGGGTCCCGGCGGTGGCATGGGTCCCGGCGGTGGCATGGGTCCCGGCGGTGGCATGGGTCCCGGCGGTGGCATGGGACCGGGTGGTGGCATGGGCCCCGGTGGTGGCAGAGGTCGTTAGCCATCTACGCACCTCCTGGCTTTGAATTGTTCATGGCCAGTCAGTCATTTCTGAATTTTGGCAAGTCAGGCGCTAGGTCGCCTGACTTTGCATTTAGGCCGACCGGTCATCCGCTGGCAGCCAACAAACCCAAGCTGTACCGATTCGCCAATGCATCGCCCGAGGCAAGCTTAACGTCGATAAACGTTCTACAATAGTTGGCGAAACGGTTGGATGAAGACGCACAATAGCCAATTGTTGCGACCAGGAACTCACATTCACCACCCATTTACAGCAGTGGCACAAGCTTGTTCTGAAAAAGTGAGGCTGTGCCTGCACTTCACTGACCTACCTGTTGGAATCCCCGTCCATTAATGACCATTAGCCCACGCAAGCCTGATCAAACTCGCCGCCTGACCTTTTACTCAGCAAAGTGTACAGCCATCGGATTGTGCTGTTTTATCGCGCTGGCGCTCCCCGGGTGTACGACTCTGCCAGCGTCAGCGCCGGCCGATCAAGCTCCCGCCAAGGCAGACATCAACGTCACACACGGCGCCGCCCCGGCAGGGAAGGATCATGCGGACTCTGTTGCTGATGAAAAGCCCGGCACGACCGTTAACGACGACCATGTAATTTACTTCCCGATGCGCGTTGCGATCGTCGACGACGCTGGCAAAAAAAAGCTCAGGCAACATGCCGAGTATCTGAAACAAAACCCGAAAACGGTGGTGACGCTCGTCGGTTATGTTGATGACGCCGGCAGCCGAAGCTATAACCTGGCGATCACCGAACAACGAATTTTGGCCGTCAAGCAATTGCTTCGCACCTACGGTACCCCCCGCAAGCAGATTCGTCGCAACAGCGATAAAACGCAATCCAAATGTGTATCAGCCGCCTGTAAGCAAAACATGCGTCGGGTGGAACTGGTTTACACCCCTTGATCGGCCACCAGGCCTGACAGAAACGTCAATTCACCCGCCAGCCGGATTGTTTGAAGACCTCCCCTCAGCTATGCTGCGCCCCGCGGCAAATTAGCTGCGCCCGTCCATCCCACAATCCCGACTGCCTCCCATGATCGTACGTCCCCACCTGCACTGGTTTCGGCTGCTTTTTGTCTGGCGCGGCTCGGTTCTGCCCTACATCATTACCCGCCTGCTGCTCGTGCTCGCGGTTTCCATCCTCAGCATATTGAGCCTGGACTGGTGGATGACCCTGCATGGGGCATCAGCCCTGTCGATTCCGCCGTTCACCCTGATGGGCGTGGCGCTGGCCATTTTTCTCGGCTTCCGCAACACCGTCAGTTACGACCGTTACTGGGAGGCCCGCAAACAGTGGGGCGCCCTGCTGATCGGTGCGCGTTCACTGACCCGTGAAATCGCCAGTTTCGCGCCTGGCGAAGTGGCATTGCAACAACGCGTCGCCCGCACCCTGTCGGCCTTCACGTATGCGCTGAAGCACCAACTGCGGGGCACCGACCCGCGGGAGGATCTGGCCTGCCGCCTGGATACGGCCATCCTCGAGCGCGTCTGCGCCACCCGCTTCGTCCCGCCCAACCTGCTCCTCTGCCTTGCCGAGGACTTTGCCGCCGCGCAAAAGGCCAGCATGGTCAGTGATCTGCAGTTGCAGTCGCTGGATCGTAACCTGAATCTCCTGACCGAGGCATCGGGCGCATGCGAACGCATTGCCAATACGCCCATTCCCTACACCTACCGCGTACTCATGAACCGGACCGTGATGGTCTACTGCCTGTTGCTGCCCATTGGCCTGAGTACCTCGATTGGCTGGGTGACCGTGCTGGTAGCCCCCTTCATCGCCTATACATTTTTGGCACTGGATGTCATCGGCGAACAAATCGAGGAGCCGTTCGGCAAGGAACCGAACGATCTTGCACTGGCCTCGATGTGCCACGGGATCGAAGTATCCGTCTGCGAAATGGTCGGCGAAACACCGCGCAGCGCACCACCGGAGATCGTTGACTACATTGTGATCTGACTTGTATTGGCGCTCTCCAAGTCGTCCATAAAAAAGGGCCGGACTTGCCGACCCTTCTCATTCTAAATGCAGGACGCTATTCCTTATTGCATCCACGCCTGATGCGCGCCAATCCAGCCAGCGCCAAGCCAACCAAGGCAAGCGACCCTGGCTCTGGAATTCTTCCTGGATCAGTCGTCACCGTATTTGTAAACGAGAAGCTGAGATCGTTGAAATCAAATGGCCCGTTAAGCAAGTCTTCAAAGCTGACCAGCGTTTCGTTAGGCTGCCAATTTTCCTGAACGCGAGCATGAGCGCTGTTGTCCGGATTACGGGAGGCTGACCCGGTAAAATAATCGGTGTTGGTGTTGTTTACGTGAAGGCGAAACATCAGTTCCGTTCCGACCGCAAACGACCCAAGGCTCTTGGTACTCCCAACTGCCGAACCTTGGTTATTAAAGATAAACAGATCATTAGTCGTATCGCCGTCGTTGCCCGGATTACCGAGTGCATCCAGCATGAGATACAGATCGTTGCTGTATGACGCCGAGTTGCCCTGATAGGTTGCGATGATGCTGGAAGCGCTCCCCACGAGCACCTGTAAGCCGGTACCCGTATTGGCTATCGGAAAAGCATGGGAAGTAGCTGGAAACATCAGTACAGCGACGCTCGCCAGGATACTGCAGCAGTGGATAATTTTCATGGTTCGCTCCAGAGAATGAAACTATATAACGACTACAAAGCAATAACGGAACCAGACTGGTAACTATCTGACTTTAATGACAACGCAAGAACCACAGTCAAGCATATGTAAATTATCCCGACACACTGAAAAACTGACGGAGGCTCGTCGTTTCGAACACCCCTCTGCAAAAGCAACTCAGGAACGGTCTATACAGACCCATAAAGTTCACCTCATACCCCGCATTAGCGGCATCCAACCTTAAGATTACAAAGTTGTAATTTGGCCGTCAGATACCTGTTGACCGCAGCAGTGCACAATCGACGCACCAATTTACCAAGGAATCGCCATGCGCCTGCTGCTTGCCCTGATGCTCTCCCTCAGCCTCCCCGCGTTCGCCCAGCACGACCCGCATGCCGGCCACATGGCCGCGATGCAGGCGGCGCCGCTGAGCGACGGTTTGGTCAAGAAGGTCGACAAGGCTGCCAACGAGGTCGTCATCCAGCATGGCCAGCTTGACAGCATCGGCATGCCGCCGATGACCATGAGCTTCGGCGTGGCGGACAAAAGCTGGATCAACAAGCTGAAGGCCGGTGACAAGATCAAGTTCGCCGCTGAAATGAAGGGTGGCAGCCCGATCGTCAGCCGCTACGAAATGGCCAAGTAAGCCATGAAAGCTGGTCTTGGCACACTGCTGCTGGCGCTCGCCCTGAGCGGTTCGGCAGGAGCCGAGCCGCTGCCCGGCGCCAGCGTCGAATCGCTGCTCGCTGTCGCCCGCGAGAATAGCCCGGATCTGCGCGCGAGCCGCCTCGAAGCCGACGCGGCGCACGAACGCATCGGCCCGGCCGGCGCCCTGCCCGACCCGATGTTGCGTATCGAGCTGGAAAACATCACACGCAATGGCAATCAGGACGCGACGCTCGACCCGACCCGCGTTGGCGATACCAAATACACGCTGCTCCAGCCGCTGCCCTTCTGGGGCAAACGCGACCTGAAACGCGAGGTCGCCAGCGCCGAGGCCACCCAAGCAGAAGGCCGGGCCAGCGATACCTGGAATGAAGTGGCCAGCCGCATCAAAAGCCTCTACGCCCAGTATTGGCTGACCAGCCAGACCTTGCAGCTGACCCGCGACAACCTGGAACTGACCCGCCAACTGGAGCAGATCGCCCAGGTGCGCTACGCCAGCGGCCTGGCGGCACAACAGGATGCCATCCGTGCCCAGGTTGAACGCAGTAACCTCGACACCGAACTGGTCGGCATGGAAAGCGAATACCGCCAGATGGCCAGCTTCATCAACGCCATGCTCGCCCGTCCGGGCGACCCGCCGCTGGCCGAACCG
>Ga0209023_10004429_pt1 | contig 15977 bp, 16 predicted proteins | sample LakOneMetagenome_FD_187468 | JGI IMG/M metagenome (GOLD analysis project Ga0209023, IMG submission 187468) | Freshwater and sediment microbial communities from Lake Erie, Canada (SPAdes) (version 2) | ecosystem: Environmental > Aquatic > Freshwater > Lentic | place: Lake Erie, Canada... | reverse complement strand
CATATTAATATGACTTATTGTTTTAACATTGTTTTCTTGTCTTATCAGAATGATATCCTCTCTTTTTCCATTAATAGTCAAATCTCCTGCTAAACCAATAGCTTGCAATAATGTTAAGTTTTTTTCGGTAAAATTGTAAGTTCCAGGCATTTTTACTTCGCCCAGTATGGTTACCTTTGAATTCAGAATTCTAACGATAACCGTTGGGCCTTTTAGATGCCCTTCATCAATTAATTTTTTTGATAAAAATTGTTCAAGTTCATTCATTGATTTATCTGTAACTTTGATAATTCCTAGAACTGGAAGCGTGATATTACCTTCATTATTAACTAAGTAATTTTTCAATTGGATGGCACTAATTTGTTGAGCTGCACCATCTATCAAATCAAAATTATAAATATTTGATACTTCAATATTAGTAGAGTTAATCTTAACGCTTATAATATCATTTGGCTCTATTTTTTGGTCTAAAATTTTTGAATCAAATGTTGATTTTGATGAATTTTGGAAATACAATATTTCTTTTTTTGTTGTGCAAGACAAAAAATTGATTATTATAATAAAAAGAGCCAAGTACCTTAAACTATTGCTAAACGATTTTAATTTCATTTTTTTTAATAAATAAGTGGTATAAAATAAATGGGAGTGAAAAATAGGTTACTCCCATCGCCATAATGCATGTAAATTGAATGTTGATGTTTAATAGATTTAATGTTAAACTTGAAAAAAACAACAACAATGTTAAAAAGGAAATTAAAAAAGTAATTTCTTTATGGGTCAACCTTAGTGACAGTAATCGGTGATGCATGTGATTGCTATCTGCTAAAAAGGGGCTTTTCTTTAAGATAAACAATCTTAATGAGAAAATTCGAATAGTGTCTATTAACGGATAAAAAAACAAACTCATTACGATAATTGGTAAATTAGAAAACGATACATTTCCGATGGTAATTTCTGGATTTGATATGAATAGAATGCTTAGATAGGAAATTAAAAAGCCCACAATCATTGAGCCAGTATCACCCATGAAAATCTTTTGGTATTTTGAAAAATTATAATACAGAAAAGCAAGCAAAGCTCCCATCAATGAAAAGGAAATGACTGCATAAAATATTTCGTCTATATAATAAAAGCAAATACCAATTACAAGAGAAAACAAGATTCCAATTGAACCCGCCAAACCATCAATACCGTCTATTAGATTGTAGGCATTAATCATAAAAATATATGTGAATAATGAAAGCAATACCGATACAATGTAATTTAAATCTTCTATTCCAAATAAGCCATGTAAATTCTTAATTCTTACATCCGATATTATTATTACAATAAGCGCGGCAATTATTTGACCAAAAAACTTTTTCCTTGCAGTTAAAACTAGGACATCATCTTTTACACCCATAAAAAACAAGATAATTAAAGAAGCAGATAAAGAGCTGTAATTTTTGGATTCAAAATAGGAGCAGTAAAAAGATAGTGTCAGCATTATAGCAATGAAAATGCTAATGCCGCCTAAAGTGGGAGTTTTATTTACATGAGAACTCCTTTCGTTAAGATCAGAAACTAAATTTTTTTTGAAAGAGATGTATATTATCTTTGGAAAGATAATATAGCTTATGGTTAGCGATAGTACAAATGCCGTAATTAAACTAATTTCATCAATTAATTTAGAGGAATGTAGGTTTTGTAGTTCTTCTATTAACATTTTTCGGGATTTAATGTCAGTTTTTTTGGGTTATTTACTTTTTAGGCAATGCTTGTTTTACCTAGATTTAAAATACTATTTAGGTTTTCGAATTTTCTTTTTGAAACGGGTATTATCTTACCATTAATCATTTCACAAACCAAACCATCTGCTTTATTGATGTTGATTAATTTGTTTAAATTCAAAATGTATTTGTGATGTATTCTGCAAAAAAAGTCTGGGTTAAGTATGACTTGAAATTCACCTATATTTTTACTGGCTATCCTTTTAGTATTATTTTCAAGATGAACAATGGTGTACCTGCCATCTGCTTCTAAACAAACAATATCTTCTAATTTAACAAGTTCAATTTTTTTTGTAGAATTTATCGTTATAAAATTTTGAAACTTATTTCTTATAGAAGTATTGAAAATAGAATTGGTCTTTTCTTTTTTCTCTAAATTAATGTGATGTTTAATGATCGTATTTATTTCTTCTGATTTTGTTGGGGTAATTAAGTAATCAACCACATTGTATTTGAAAAAATTATAAGCAAAATCCTTAGAGTTACTTATTATTAATGTAGGTGTTTTAGAATGTTGAATATTTTCTAAAAAAATTAAGGATTGTTGTAAGCTTTCTTTTGTTAAGTAGAGTATGATGAATTCGTATTCAAGCTCTGAAAGAATGACTTCCGATTCATTGAAATTATCACAAAATTCAAAAGAAATAGATTTCTCATATTCTTTATCCAGAAAATTAAAAATAGTAATTCTATCTTCATTTCTGTAATTAACAACTAACACTTGACTGTTCATAATCTAAATTTGTATAAGTTCAACTCTTTTAGAAGGTCCACAAATGTAATTTTTGGTGTTCGTTGAATTTGATTATTTCGTTCAATCTCTGTTTTCTATAGACGAATTATTTCTTTTTTTAGGATTATTGAATAACCCTACAAAGAACTTCTTTTTATCTTTTTTCCAAATATTCATCGATAAGCTACACATATTCCTTTTTTATCTCGCTTATATCAATACTAGTACTTAATGGTTGATGTTAGACTAAACGCAATAATTTTGCGACATTGATAAAAAGCAAGCGTTTCCGTTTTGGATATAATACAAAATCCTCAAGCACAATAAGTCATTTACTCTAATACAAACTCAGTAGAAGAGCTAAAAATAACCAATCAACTTAAAGCCAATACATAATTAACAAAATGAAAAAAAATATATTAATAGTATTTGGTACTAGACCAGAAGCAATTAAAATGGCTCCTTTGGTTAAAGAGTTTTATAGTGCTTCAGAAATGTTTCAAACTAAAGTATGCGTAACGGCACAACACAGAGAAATGTTGGATCAAGTTTTATCTTTTTTTGAAATCATACCAGATTATGATTTAGATATTATGAAAGAAGGTCAAAATCTTTATTCGCTTACATCCGACATCATTCATAATATGAAAACAGTATTGGAGGATTACAACCCAGATTACGTTTTTGTTCATGGTGATACAACAACAACAATGGCAGTTAGTATTGCTTCTTTTTATTCAGGAGCTAAAGTTTGTCATGTAGAAGCAGGGCTAAGAACGCACAATAAATTATCACCATTTCCAGAAGAAATGAACCGACAAGTAACGGGTAGAATTGCAGATTTTCATTTTGCTCCAACACTAGCATCTAAAGCAAATTTGTTAAAGGAAAACGTTAAAGAGTCTTCTATTTTAGTTACGGGAAACACCGTAATTGATGCCTTAATAGAGAGTAGTTCCAAAGTGCATTTTTTAAAAAATGATGAAATTGAACATTTGAAAGAAATTGTAGATGCAGAGAAAAAAGTGATACTAGTTACTGGTCACCGAAGAGAAAATCATGGTGAAGGATTTATCAATATTTGCGCAGCTCTTAAAGAAATTGCCACTTCGAATCCTATGGTGCAGATAATATATCCAGTACATCTAAATCCCAATGTAAAAGGACCTGTTTATGATATTTTAGGAAACATTCCAAATATTAAATTAATAAGCCCTTTATCATACCCAGCATTTGTTTGGTTAATGAATCAAGCCTACATTATTATTACCGACAGCGGAGGGGTTCAAGAAGAAGCGCCAAGTCTTGGAAAACCAGTGTTAGTTATGCGGAATACTACAGAAAGACCCGAGGCAGTTGAGGCAGGAACGGTCATATTAGTTGGAACTCACAAAGCAAAAATAATTGATGAATGTTTGAATTTGTTGCAAGATTGCGAAAAATATAATCGAATGAGCGCTTTGCACAATCCTTATGGTGATGGCAATGCAAGTAAACGAATAGTTGATTTTATTTCAAATATATAGTTTTTAAATTTTATAAATATGGATAATCCACAAGTAGTAATGATAGGTTTGGGATATATAGGACTCCCAACGGCAGCTTTAATAGCCTCAAAAAGCATAAAGGTTCACGGGGTTGATATAAATCCTAAAATTGTAGAAACTATAAATAAAGGAGAGATTCATATTGTTGAACCTGAATTAGATATAGCTGTAGCTAATGCTGTGAAGCAAGGTTATCTAAAAGCAGCTATAAATGCTGTAGAAGCCAATGCCTATTTAATTGTTGTACCTACTCCTTTCAAGGCAAAAAACGAACCAGATATTTCTTTTGTTGAATCGGCTACTAAAAGTATCCTTCCCTTACTTAAAGAAAATGACTTATACATTATTGAATCAACTTCGCCCGTTGGAACTACAGAAAAAATGAGGGCATTAATTTATAATGCACGCCCAGAATTAAAAGATAAAGTATATATAGCTTATTGCCCAGAAAGGGTATTGCCAGGAAATGTAATGTATGAACTGGTAAATAATGACAGGGTGATTGGAGGTGTTGATGAAAGATCTACAAAAAAAGCATTAGATTTTTATTCACAATTTGTTTCAGGTCAATTGCATCCAACCAATGCCAGAACCGCCGAGATGTGTAAACTTGTTGAAAATTCTTCAAGAGACGTTCAGATAGCATTTGCAAATGAACTGTCATTGATTTGTGACAAAGCAAATATTAATGTTTGGGAGTTAATAAATCTAGCAAATAAACATCCCCGAGTAAATATTTTACAACCGGGTTGTGGCGTTGGAGGACATTGTATAGCTGTTGATCCATATTTTATCGTTTCAGAATATCCTTTAGAATCTAAAATAATAAGCAAAGCAAGAGAAGTCAATAATTTTAAATCGTTTTGGTGTGCAGAAAAAGTACAATCAACGAAATTACAATTTGAATTGAAGCATGGTCGTAAAGCAAGGATTGCCTTAATGGGTCTAGCTTTCAAACCAAATATTGATGATTTAAGGGAATCGCCAGCCAAATATATTGTGCAAAGGGTATTGCAAAATGATAATGATGGAGAATATTTTATTGTTGAACCTAACATTGAAGACCACAAAGTATTTAAGTTGACAAATTATATTGAAGCATATAATAAAGCAGATATAGTTGTTTTTTTAGTGAATCACAAAGAGTTTAAAGATATAGAAATTTCGGATGAAAAAGTAGTATTAGATTTTTGTGGAGTATTTAATAAGTAACCAAATAAAATAAATAATATTCCCAAATGAAAACGATACTAAAGACCAAAATACATTTTTTTATTAATAAGTTCAATTTAAATCAATTTGAACACCTTATAATGCATTCTTTTTGGTCGGTTTTTGGTACTTTGCTTTCAAGAGGGAGTATGCTTTTATCAACCATTATTTTAGCTAGAATTTTAGGTCAAACCGAATATGGTCAATTAGGAATTATTCGATCAACTTTGAATTTTTTTGTAATTTTTGCAGGGTTTGGTCTGGGTAATACAACCTCAAGATATATTTCACTGAATAGGGGAAACAATATTGAAGAAGCAAGAAGAGTTTTTGATATTTCGTTGATCTTTAATTTTATACTAGCGGTAATTTTATCGGTCTTTATTTTTGTTTTTGCAAGACAAATATCAGAATGGTCTTTTAATGATGTAACATTGTATAAGCAGCTTAAAATCAGTTCTTTTTTGTTGTTTTTTGCAACAATGAATGGCGTTTTTAATGGTAGTTTAGCAGGTTTTCAAAATTTCAAAGCGATTGCTAAAAATACATTTTATTCTACTTGTGTGCAATCGGTTTTAGCATTAATTGGAGCTCAATTTTATGGAGTCACAGGCTCTTTAATTGGGTTCGGATTAGGTTATGTTTATCTTTATATTTTGAATAAAAGAGCAATAAATAAATGTTTTGGAGCTCAAAAAAAAGTAGTTCGTTTCAATGAATTTTTTTCCATAAAAAAATCTTTTTTGTGGTCGTTCAGTTTACCAGCAGCTTTTTCTTCTTTTTTAGTAACACCTGTTTTTTGGTGGGCAAAGACTTTTATGATTAGAAGTTCAAATTTTAAAGAAATGGCTTTTTTTGATGCTGCAGACCAATGGAGAATGATCATACTATTCATTCCTTCAGCATTAATTCAAATTGTTTTACCAGCTCTAACAACAAGCAATAAAGAGGATTTTAAAAAAACACTAAGTTTTAACATTAAAATCAACATGTTTTTTACGTTAATTACAGCTTTGCCTATCATATTGCTTTCCAAACACATACTGTCATTATACGGGAAAGGGTACGTTAATATTGAATTGTTTATAGTATTAATTTCTTCGACATTGTTTTCTTCATTTTGTTCAGTCATAGGATTAGCTATAGCTAGTAAAGGGAAAATGTGGATTGGGTTTGTTTTCAATATGTTTTGGGCAGTATATTTTATTTTATTCACCATTTATTTTATAAATCTAGGATACGGAGCACTTGGATTAGCTTATGCTATAGCTTTAAGTTATTTATTGCATGGGGTAGCACAGATTGTGTATTTTAAATTAAAACTAAAAAATGATTAAGATGAAAATTCTCTACCTATCTATATTGCCAGTTCTAAATGATAATTTAGGAGTGGTAAAAAAAATTAAGGGACAGACAGAAAGCATCGCAATTGATAATGTGAGTATTGATGTGTGTGTTTTTTATAAAGATGAAACACCATTGTTGAATAAGAATGATTTCCCAAACTATTTTACGTTTGTTAAATACCCATATTTTGGATGGCAAAGACTCTTCCAACTGTTTAATTTGTGGAAAATGGTTGCAGGTTTTTCAAGCGCGAAAAAATATGATATCATCTATTTTAGATATCCTGGAGCGTCTTATTTTTTGTGCAGATTTATTAAAAAATTTAATAAGAAAGTTGTTTTAGAACACAATACTAAAGAGCTAGAAGAAATTAAGTTAAGTGGATATAAACCTAAATTTCGTATCTGGAAAGAAATTTATTTTGCCAAAAAATCATTTAAACATGTATTGGGAAATGTGGGTAAAGCCTCAGAATTTTCAATTCATCAACAAGAAAAAGTTGGGTATAAACTGAATGTAAAAACAATTACAAATGGTGTTTTTGTAAATGATATTCTAATAAACGATACCAAAAACAACCATTCTAAAACCAAAATTAATTTAATATTCGTTGGAAACACATCGGTTTGGCACGGTTTGGAAAGAGTGTTAATCGGTGCTAAAAATTATAAAGGCCCTATTGATTATTCCTTATACCTAGTGGGAAAAGAAAAAACCTTTCTCGATATGCTCAATCAATTGGAAATGAGCAGTTTTATTAATAAAAAAATAATTCTTACGGGATTTAAAACAGGGCCAGAGTTGGATGTTTTATTCAACAATGCAGACTTTGCAATTGGAAGTTTGGGACTACATCGAATTAATATTTTAAATGGAGTTCCTCTTAAACACAGAGAATATCTCTCCCGAGGATTACCTTTCGTCTACTCGGGTTCTGATGAAGATATTGATTATACAATATCTAAATATTTATTTAATGTTGAAGCAAATGAAACCCCTATAGATTTCAATAAATTACTTGGTTTTGTTAATGATTCTATCCTAAAAAATGAAACGGTTACAAAAGAATTAAGAAAATATGCCCTTGATAATATTGATATGGCCATAAAAACAAGAGAACTAATCACTTTTTTTAACACTTCACTAGGAAAAATGTAATGATAAAAGCTACCAAATTTGATATTGTTATCGTTTTAATAATTCTAGTTTTATTGTCGCTGGGATTATTTGGACTGCCTTTTTTTATGTTGGCCTCAGCAGCAATGATATTTATATTATTAACTATTGACAAATCAACTACAGGAGTTTTTCTAATTTGGTTCTTTTTTAATTTAGCAACTATTTGGTCCGCAATATATAAAATCAATATAAGTGGATTGATAGCATATGGGCTAGCCTTAATCTGTTTTTATTCAGTGAATTATAATCATAAGATAAAATTTAGAAAGCACATAGCTGTATTCATACCAATTTGTTTTTTATTCTTTGTTTTTTATTGCTTAGGTCCTATGCATTCCTACAGTAATGAAAAAATGATATTCATTATTTACAAAGGAATCTTTTTTAGTATTTGTTTTATAGTACTCATACTAAATCCTAAAATTAATTACATAAAACTTATTGTGTTAATTTTATTATCAACGTACCAATATTATTCATACACAAACATTGAATTAAACTGGGAAGGTCCTTCCAATTTTCTAGATTTTGGTTCATATAGAATCTTCTATCTGGGTGCTTTTGATAAAATGCAAGATCAACTTATAAATTATCAAGAAATTGGTCTTTCTTCCGTTATTGCTTTTTCATTTGTTCTTAATTTAATGCCTTCAAACAAATCATCAAAGTTGAATAATTTGTTTTTTTATCTAGGTATAATTGCCAGTATTTTGATTGTACTTTATTCTGGATCAAGGCAGTCTCTATATTCACTTCCGATTGTGTTTTTTATGTATCTTTTTTTTGAAAAAAGAATCAATAGAAAGAAAACGCTCCAATACTTGATCATATCAATTGTTGTAATTTTCTTTTTTATCGATTTTGTTTATGATGATCAATCTGTTTTTAAAGCGGGTGATGGCGATACAATAGCTGAAAAAATACACCGTCCTTACGAAATAATTCATGCCTTAGATTTGATTACTCAAAAGCCACTTTTAGGGCATGGATTGGGAGGATTTACACCCTTTTATAACAATCAGCGATATTACCCTCATAATATTTTTTTAGAGTTAATCTGCGAAGTAGGAATTATTGGGACTTTAATTTTAATTACCTACTTAATCATGCAATTAAGAATGAATAAGGTGGTATTGTCTCAAAAAGCGAAATCTAAATTTTTATTACTTCCAGTCTTTATGGCGCTATTAATGAGAGCTAATCTTAGTTCAGATTTAACAGAAACTGTTTATGTTTTTAGTTTTTTAATAGCTTGGATTTCACTTAATAATTTTAATAAAAAAGTACTGAAAAATGCGAATAGTTGAGGTAATTGCTGGTTTTGGGGCAGGAGGAGCAGAAACTCTTTTAAAAAACTTATCCATAGGTTTTGAAAGTAGAAACAATGAAGTGTTAGTGGTCATAATTGATCAATTTTCTGACGATATTACTGAAATAAACAAAATAAACGAGCTTCATGAAAATGGAATTAAAGTGGTTAGTTTAGAAAGAAAGCCTTCAGAAAACAACCTGAAAATGGTTTTTAAAATCCGAAAACTATTAAATGAATTTAAACCCAATATAGTTCATATTCATTCTCTTTTGGGAGCATATTATTTTCTTCCTTTTTCGTTCTTTTCTAAAATAAAATTTGTTCAAACTATCCACAATACCAAAATATATGACAAATTGATTCACAAGTTGTTTTATCAATTTATTTTCAAAATAAAATATAAAACAATTTATTGTTCAGAAGAATCAAGAATTTCTTTGAAAAACCATGTTGGAGAAGGAATTGTAATTGATAATGGTATCCCTATCCATCCTAATAAAAATATAAGAGAACAAATTTTAGACGAATATAAAATCCCTAAAGAGAGTTGTATTATATTAAATGTAGGTAGAATTTCTGTTCAAAAAAATCAAATTTCACTTATAAAATTAATTGAAAGATTGAATGAAGAGTTTGAAAATCAAAACTTTCAACTTCTCTTATGTGGTATGAATTATAATGACACCTATTACGCAGAATTATTGAAAAATATTGACACTTCTCCTTTAAAAAAAAACATACACTATATAGGAGTTAAAAATGATGTTAATCATCTTATGTTCTCCTCGGATTTGTTCATATCATCTTCAATTCATGAAGGATTGCCTATTACTGTTTTAGAGGCAATTAATGCAGGAACTCCAATTGTTTTATCGCCAATTAATGAACATTTAAACGTTTTTTCTAGTGTTGATGGATGCTATTTTCCTGATGAAAACAGTGTAGAATCTTACGTGGATTTATTTAAAAAACAAAAAGGTATTTTCAGCCATGATAAAGAGGAATTAATTTCGAAAAGACAAGCTATTATTGATAAATATCACATCAATACTACAGTGACTAAACATTTGGAATATTTTAAAAAAATATAAGCGATAAGAATAAAAAGACGATTCAAAAATCATTTTATACTAAACGATGAAAAATAAAATATTGATCATTACTCCGTCATTCAATTTGGTTGGAGGTGTAGCAAATCATTACATGGGACTAGGCGAGCACTGGACCAATGACGTTCGTTATCAATTTTATGGTAAAAGGCATAGAATTCCGGCAATAATAACTTTTGGGTATGATTTGCTATCATATATTTTTAAACTCATTTTCAACAGACCTCAATTAGTTATTATTAATCCCTCTTTAAGAACTTACCAACTCATAAGAGATGGAATATATTTGGCGATAGCAAGAGTTTTAAAAGTAGAAGTGATTACTTTCTTCCATGGTTGGGATATTGATTATGCTCATAAATTAAAAAATAACCCCCGACTTTTTACCTACTTCTATAATAAGTCATTATTTGTTTATGTTTTGGCTTCAGAATTTAAAAAACAATTATTAGAAATTGGAATTAATTGTGAAATAAAACTCACTACTACTAAGGTTAGCAACAAACTCTTAGCTGAATTTGATATTAATAAGAGGGATGGGAAAATTAATTCAATTCTATTTCTAGGACGAATAGTAAAGAATAAAGGAATTTTTATAATGTTAGACGCATTTAAGATCATACAAAAAAAACACAATGAAATTGAATTGGTTGTAGTTGGTAATGGTTATGATTTTGATAAAGCAAAAAGATATGTTTTAGATCAAAAAATTGATAATGTTTCTTTTAAAGGTGGACTTTTTGGTAATGAGATTATACCACAATTTAGTAATTCGCAATTATATGTTCTGCCTAGTTATCATGGAGAGGGAATGCCTACATCAGTATTAGAGGCAATGGCTTTTGGGATGCCTGTAATTACAAGACCATTAGGAGGGTTGAATGATTTCTTTGAAAGCGAAGTCATGGGAACTCTAACCGAAAGTTTAGACCCAAAAGTATATGCCTTTGAAATAGAAAAATACCTTAATAATATTGAGATGACATTGAAAATAGCCCAATTTAATCATCAATATGCCAATGAAAATTTTATGGCTAATAGGGTAGCCCAAAAAATTGAAACTGATATTAATGATTTATATAAAGAAATAAATGGTAAAAGTTAGAAATTTCATTAGATACATAGTGATATCTATTAGACATCTTATTTTAACTAAAGGATATAAAATGAATATAGCAAAAATGCTAGGGTTTCATTTGGAACAAAGTTGGACAAAACTTTTCCAGCAGGAATACATATAGATGAAGAATCTTATTTAGCTTCTGGCGCAATTGTTTTTTCTCATGATTTTTCAAGAGGCCTAAAAACAAACACCTATATCGGTAAAAAATGTTTTATTGGAGCCAATGCTATAATTATGGCTGGAATTAAAATTGGAGATGAGGTAATTGTGGGTTCTGGAGCAGTAGTAACCAAAGACGTTCCTCCTAATTGTATTGTGGTGGGAAATCCAGCTCGAATAATTAGAGAAAATATTAAAACAGGAAAATTTGGTCAATTAGCAACAGAATGATTAAGTGATTAATTTACTAGCTATTCATTTTTGCCAAACCAATATCGTACAATAAATATATTATTAAGTAATGTCTATAAATTGTAATATTAATTTTAAATTTTTTCTCGCTACTTTATATTTTATTGTATTATTCTATATTGTTTTTTTTTTAAGTCAACGAGGTGTAACTGATTTTAAAGGTGTAATTAATAGTATTCCTTGTCGTAAAGTGATCTTTTTTTTTAAATACCAAGATAACTATGAACCGCTTAGATTATTTACTTTTTTTATCGAATTATTTGGGAATGTAGTTTTATTTATGCCTTTTTCATTTGCAGTACAACAACTATTCAATAAAAAACATTCATTAAAAAAAGTTTTGAGTGTTGTGCTTTTATTAAGTGTTTTCATAGAAATCGTACAGTATGAATTTAATATTGGAGTTGCTGATATTGACGATGTCATTTTGAATACTTTGGGAGGATTTTTGGGATATTTTTTGAGTAATCGCCAAAACAAGTTAAGCATCTTATGTAGATGTAAAACAAGAAGTTAAAAAAAATAAAAGTTTATTTCATATACTATTGAAAACAATTGAATAAAGATGGAAGACTAAATACTAAAACAATACTGAATTACTAATTATAAAAAATACGATTATGAATAATAAAGTTATTAATGGAATAAAAGTCTATGCTCCAAATTCATTTGATCACTTAATAAATTTCGCAATTGAAAATAATAAAAATTTAATTGCAGTTAATGCTGAAAAAATTCTTCATGCTAACGACCAACTAAGAACACTAATCAATGCTAATATTGGGTATCCAGATGGTATTGGTGCTGTGTGGGCACTTCAAAAAAAAGGATGTAAAGAAACTATTAAAATTCCAGGTTGCGAATTATGGCTCAAAATTATTGAAAAACATCAGGATAGTAAAACTTTTTATTTCATCGGAGCAACTGATGAAGTAATGAATACTACTATTGCAAAATTAAAAAATGATTTCTCATCAATTACTATAGTAAATTATAGAAATGGATTTATAAAAACAGAAGAAGAAAAAATCAATTTAATTGAGGACATCCAAACTAAAAAGCCTGATGTAGTTTTTGTAGCTATGGGTTCGCCAAGACAAGAAATTTTAATACAAGAATTACAACAAAAACACAAAGCTGTTTATCAAGGGTTAGGAGGAAGTTTTGATGTTTATATTGGCAATGTTCAAAGAGCTCCAAGTTGGTATGTTAATAATAATTTAGAGTGGGCATACCGATTAGTAAAGCAGCCTCACAGAATATTTAGACAGATACATTTAGTTAGGTTCTTTTTTTTACTACATATTAATAGGTTTTAGAATTACACTTCTTTAAAATAAAAAGGATTAACAATATTTATGATTTGTCGACAGTTTTGTTTTTTTCAACTCAATAATTGAGCAAGTTATCGAAAAAACAAAAGTAATAAAACGATGTACTTTACTTTAGCTATAAATATCTTTCTAAGTATATATGCAGTTTTTCAATTCTTTCGGAGTAATAGTTCATGATGGGTTTTATTTGAATCAATATTCAAAAAATATTATTTCATTTGAGGATGTGAAAAAAGTTAAAATGATTAAAACTAGAACTTATAATTTAAATATATTATTTGTGGCAATGGCTTTTTCTGTAATAGCAGTAACCTCTATATTTAATAATCAAAAAGAAGCATTAGTTTTTTGTGGATATATATTGAGTCTATTGTTTTTTTGCTTAGGTTTTTTTTATAAAAAATTTAAATATCAATTTATTATTTTAAATAGAAATAGTAATTCTTTCATAGTTAATGTTGATGATCAATTTAAGAATGAAGCAAAAAAAATTCTTTTTAAGATTAATAAAAAAATAGAAGATTTAGAGAAGTTGAAAAATTTAGAAGAAATGAAAAGTGTTCGCAATACAAATGTAATTACTAGATTAAAAAGTGAAAAGGAATTAGTATTGAATTAAAAAAAGAGAATAATGAATATTAAAGCATATGTGTACGATACATCTAAAGGATTCTGTTCTTTTATTAAACATTATTATTCTGAAAAAATGGAGATTGATGTTTGTACTAATAAAAAGAATTTTTTTTTAGATGACATAAAAGATTATGAAGTGAGCTTTTTTATTGTAAATGATATGGAAGACTTCTTTAATATGAAAAAAGTGTATTTCAAAATAGAGCACTTTTTTATAGGCTCTCCTAATAGAATTATTTATGAAAAGATTCAAGATTTAAAATATGATGTGATTTATATTGATTTAAATAATCATAAAAATGATATAATTAATCAAATCAATTCTAATCTAGCATCAAAGAAAATAATGTAATTTATACTCAAACTGGCAGTATACTTTTTTTAAAGTTTAATACTTATAAAATAGTAAGGGAATTTTATAGGCAGCTGTCAGTTTTTTTTGCCCCAAATTGATCAAATTTAAATAAAGGAGTTATTATTACTCCTTTATTTTTTAACTAGATGTTGATTGAAATTAACTATTTGGTCTTTAATTATAAAAATGAAAAATATACTAATATATAATTCAAGTTTTTTTTATATAAATACTATTAAATCAAGACTTGAAAAGCAATTTTCAAAAGTAAATTTTTTTGTAGTTGATAACATTCCAGAAGTAAAGGATTTATTGTTTTCAGTTCCATTTGACTTGATGATTCTAGATGTTAATTTTGATAGTATTGATTATTTTAATCTAATTGAAACTTTTGAAAACATAGAAATAAAAAGTAAACTATTAATACTTTCTTTTATCAACGAAGATTCTTTTATAAATTACAGGGGTAAAATAAAAGTTGATTTTTTCTTAAATAAAAATTGCACTGAAGATGTATTTAATCAAGTTTTGCATAGAATAATTAATAAAAACAAAAGGCCTAATGTCAAATCACTAAAATCTAAACTAACAGAAATAAGCCAAAAATTAACCAATAAAAAGACTATAAGAAGATTGTCAAAAAGAGAAATTGAGATTGCAAAATTACTTGTTAATGGGATTCCAAATATTGAAATTTCAAAGCTTTTAAACCTTTCAATGACTACTATAAGTACTTATAAAAAACGTATAATGTTGAAGACAGAGACGAACAATATAATTGAGTTATCAAACTATTATAAAAAAAGAAACATTTCTTAATCTTGTTTGCTCTTTTTTTAAGAGAAGTGATTGTTTTCTCTAATCATCTTCTTAAACCAAAAACATTTACCCAAATTTCCAGTACAAAGGCGCTAAGTATAAAGAGTAAAAACCGATAGATTTATTTTCTATCGGTTTTTCTTTGTGTTCTTAGTGCAAAATCGTAGTGTCTTCGTTGTTAAGAAATTTACATCGACTTTTTCTGCTTATCAACAAATCCATCAGCTTGTAATTTCAATAATTCCAAAGCGCCTTTTTTTTTATAGTTATAAAGTTCTTTATCATCTTTAATATCAGCATACACTTTGTCATAAATGGCAGCATCGGTTTTCTTTTGTAAATCACTTTGATAACGGTTTTGCTCCAATACATTTTTGATTCCCATTTCAGCAGCTTCTTGTTTAAAATCATACTCACCTCTTGAGGATAACAATTTGGCAATAATAGGAGACGTTTCAATAGCAAGAAATAATAACATTATAAAAAAGGATGGCAACCAAGGCAATTTATTTAAAGCATTGATTCGTGCCATCAATCCGTCAAACCCATCAATAATAGGTTGTGTTTCGGTCACTTTTTTGTCTAAATTGGCTTGCAATGTTTTAGCGGTTGCTTCCTTTTCAGTTATGATTTTGGCATTGTTTATTTTTAATGAGTCGAGTTGTTTGGAAGCCAAATCATAAGCAGCTCGTTTTTCTTTGTAAATTGGTCCTTTACCCATTTTTTTTGTTCCAGCAGAGCCTTCAGCTTCTGTAATATAGGATTGATATAATCCAGCAACTTCTTTTTCTTTTTTTGTTATAGAAGCTTTCAAACTATCGGTTTCGGCTTTGTTTTTATCAACATCGCTCTTGAAATAATTGATTACCTGCTTTTTATTATTCATAGCCATATCATTTTTCTCTTTCAAAATAACGGTATTGATTTCCTTTTGAAAAATTTTGATTTCCAACGGTTTTGAAATTACGATGGCAATAATAATAGCCAATACAATTCGAGGGGTAGCTTGAATGAATTCATCCAAAAAATTGTCTCGTTTTTTAATGGTAGAAACGATAAATCGGTCTAGATTGAAGATTAGTAAACCCCAAATT
>Ga0209023_10004428_pt1 | contig 15982 bp, 15 predicted proteins | sample LakOneMetagenome_FD_187468 | JGI IMG/M metagenome (GOLD analysis project Ga0209023, IMG submission 187468) | Freshwater and sediment microbial communities from Lake Erie, Canada (SPAdes) (version 2) | ecosystem: Environmental > Aquatic > Freshwater > Lentic | place: Lake Erie, Canada... | reverse complement strand
GTGCTGGACGGCCTGGACGAGGGTGTCCTTCTCGCGAACCAGGGCGTCCCTGAACGCCTCGGCGGCCCTGGCGTCGGTGACGTCCGAGACGGTCACCAGCAAACGGATCGCCGTGCCTTCCGAATAGACCAGCCGGTTCGCGTTCAGGACGAGGTCCCGCGGGCCCTGGCCGGGTCGCACAAGCGTCAATTCATAGGCGGGTATCGCCGCTCCGCCGGATCCCACGGCCGTCAGCAGCGACCTCAGACGCGGCAGGTTCCACTCGCCGCGACCCAGGTCGAAGATCGGGCGGTCGGCCACGAGAGCCGGGTCCAGGTCGAACGCACGGCAGAAGGAGGCGCTGGCCGCCAGAACGCTTAACTCTCCATCCAGCAGCAGAAGCGGCGTTTGCGAGGAGGCGACCACGGCCAGGGCCAGGGTGGTCACGCTGTCGGGAGTCGGAGGCAATGTCGTGGAAGCCATGAGGCGTCCTTCCTGGCGTCCCGGCGGCTCGCGAAGCGAAAGCCGGCCCGGGAGCCGTGGCGACGGCCGGTGGTCCCGAAGGACCGGCCGGTCGTGAGGCGGGGTCTAGCACGCAGGGCGCGAGCGGCGTCATGGTTTAACGCCGCCCGGCGATCCTGCCCTGCGTTTTGGCTCAGGCCGCGACGGTGACGCGGTCTTCGACGGAGGTCACGCCTGCCGCCGACCAGGCGGCGCGTTCGATAATACTGCGATCGGCCCAAGCCTTGACCTTGCCCTCAAGGCTGACCTTGCCGCCCTGGATGGTGACGCGAATGGCGCCGCTGTCGATACGGGCCTGACGGTCGAGCGCGTCACCGATGCGCTTGTGGATGTCGCTGGCCTGAACCCGGTTCTTCAGGGTGATGTGGTTATTCAGGGCCACGACCCCGTAGAGGTTCTGGACAGCACGGGCGGCAGCGTCGCGCTGGAACTGCCAGTCGACTTCGCCCGACAGATTGACCAAGCCGTTCTCGACGCGCACCTGGATGCTGTCTGCGGGGACCACCACGTCCCATTCCAGGCTGCGGAGCGCCCGCTTGGCGATCTCGTCATCGGCCACGCCGGTGTCGCCGAACGGCCGCACCGTGATGTCCTCGGCCACGCCCTGCACGCCCTTGACGTTCAGAACCGTGCGCTCGACCGCCATCTTCTCAGCATAGGTGCCGACCGCGCCGCTCAGCGTCACGACGGCCTTGTCCACGGCGACGCCGATGTGGGTCGCATCCACGCTAGGGTTCCAGGCGAGTTCGCTCTCAATGAGCGACTTGAGGTTCTGGTCTTGCATCGGGGCATTCCATGAAAGGCGGGGTGGCCGAAGGGCCGTGTCGCCGGGGCAAGGCTGAAGGACGCCCGCTTCGACGCGGTCGCCTTGATCCAGATCACACGGCGCCGGACACGCGGCTGCGAAAGCAAATCCGCCCGGGACATGGTCTTGTGGCGATGAAAGGCCATCCCGCGACGGCCGGAGGATATGCGATGCCCAGCCGTATCGAAGAGATCGCCGACGAGATCGTGCGCCTGCAGACCGAGCTCGACCGGGAAATCTTCAAGCGCCGCAAGGCCCTGGGCTGGAAACTGCACGAGGGGCTGGTCGAGTTCGAGCACGGCGTGGTCATGGAAAACCGCCGCCTGAAGCTCAGCGCCGCCGCCTTCATCGCGCGGGCGCCCATCGTCACGGTTCTCACGGCGCCGGTGATCTATTCCCTGATCGTCCCCCTCGCCATCATCGATCTGTGGGCCTCCGCCTATCAGGCGATCTGCTTTCGGGCCTATCGCCTGCCGCGCGTCGAGCGCAGCAACTACCTCGTCTTCGACCGTCGCACCCTGGCCTATCTGAACTGGATCGAGGGCCTGAACTGCTGGTTCTGCGAATACGCCAATGGCGTCGCCGCCTATGTGCGCGAGATCGCCAGCCGGACCGAGCAGTACTGGTGTCCCATCAAACACGCCCTGAAGGTGACCCAGCCGCACAAACGCTATCAGTCCTTTGTGGACTATGGCGACGCCGGCGGATACCGCGACCGGCTCGACCGGTTCCGGGAGGCGCTTCGGGACGAAGCCGTGGAACAGGCGTCATCCCCGAGGACCGCAGGAGCCGAACCCTCCGCCTGAGCCCTGAAGCCCGTTTTGCCGATGGCGGCCTCTCGAGCCTGTCCCGCCGTCGCCCGTTTTGAGGCAGGTCAAGGCGGCGGCCGTGAACGGGTCCAGTATCGCGGGATGACAATGCCAGCCAAACCCCTGACCGCCGCTGTTCTGATCGCCCATCCCCGGGCGCGGAGCTTCACCCAGGCCATGGCCGCAAGCTTCGTCGGCGCCTTCACCGAGGCCGGTGGGCGCTGCATCGTGCGCGATCTGTACAAGATCGGGTTCGACCCGCTGCTGCATGCCAACGAGATCCCGGATCACGACGGGTTCGCCCCCCGCCCGGACGTGATCGAGGAGCGGCGCCTGATCGGCGAGGCGGACATCTTCGCGCTCTTCTATCCGCTCTGGTACAACGCGCCGCCGGCCATGATGATGGGTTATGTCGCCCGGGTCTTCGGCATGGGCTTCGCCTATTCCCCGGTGCACGCTGGCGGTAACCAGCCGCTGTTGAAGGGCCGGCGACTCGTCAGCTTCACCTCGTCCGGCGCCCCCCAGGCCTGGGTCGAAAGCTCGGGCGCCTGGGACGCCATGAACAGGAATTTTGACGCCCATTTCGCCGCCGTCTCGGGTCTCGATCCGGCTGGGCATCACAACGTCGGCGGGGTGGGGCCGGGCATGCGCCAGGAGGTCGTCGCCCGCCATGGCGCAGAGGTCGCGGTCATCGCCCGCCGGCTGGTGATGGAGCCAGACGGCGCCCTGGTCTGATCGACAGACCCGGCTGGAGACGGGCGTCACTCGCTGGAAAGCGCCGGCAGCCCGCCGACCAGGGTCCTGACCGCCAGGAAGAGGGCGTCGTCCAGCAAGGGCTTTTCGATGATCGGGACGCCGCTATCGAGGGCCATGAGCCGCACAGACAGTGTGAGGGCGGTGGGGATCAGAATGGCTGGCCGGCTCCGGCCTTCGCGGCTCAGGCGCGCCAGATAGTCCAGCCCCGACTCGCCCGGAAGCTCCTGGTCCAGAATAATGCAGGCCGCCCTGGCGAGATCGGCGGACCTGTCCGCCCGCGCGGCCGTCCGGAAGGCGAAGGCGCTGAACCCCTCCGCCTCGAACGCAAAGGCCAGCGCGCTGAGAAGCGCAAGGTCGTTGTCGATAATGAAGATGGCGGGCAACGGGAGGGCAGAAAGGAACACGGGAAAGGGCCTGGAGCGCCAGGATGGCTGGTCGAAACCCTAGCGGCATCGCCACAGCCCTCCTTGATCTGGCGCAAGTCAGAGCCCGGCGGCCAGCGCGATCCGCATCAGGCCCGGCATGTTTCGCGCCCCGGTCTTTGTCATCAGGTTGGCGCGATAGATTTCGACGGTGCGGGGGCTGATGTCGAGTTCGTAGGCTATGACCTTGTTGAGCTTGCCTGCGACCACTCCGATCAGAACGTCGCGCTCCCTTGGCGAGAGGACGGAGAGTTTCAGCTCCGCCTCCTGCAACGCCTGTTCACGCGTCGGCGCGACGTCGGATGAGGTGCAGGCCCGGACCGCCGCGATCAGGGCGTCGTCGGTGAAGGGCTTTTCGACGAAATCGATCACTCCGGCCTTCATCGCTTCGACGGCAAGCGCGACGTCGCCGTGGCCGGTGATGGCGATGACTGGATGATGATGGCCGTCCCGCCTCAGCTGACGGACCAGTTCCAGACCCGTCATGTCCGGCATGCGGATGTCGGTCAGGATGCAGGCAGGCGGCTCCGGCAAGGCCTCGAGAAAGCTGGCGGCCGAACAGTAGACCTGAACCGCGAAGCCGTTGACGTCGAGCAGGAAGGCCAGCGAGTCCCGCATGGCCTCGTCGTCGTCGATCACGTGAATGGTGGGCTTATTCGCCATGGAGAGGCTCCGCCAGCGGCAGGGAGAAGCGGAAGATCGCGCCCCCCTCAGGATTGGGCTCGGCCCAGATGCGTCCGCCGTGGGCTTCCACGATCGTGCGACAGATCGACAGACCGACGCCGAGGCCCTGGGGCTTGGTCGTAATGAACGGCTTGAACAGCCGATCGGCGACGACCGGGTCGATCCCGGAGCCGGTATCGGTCACGGAAATCACGATCATCCCGTCGACAGGCGGCAGTACGGTGATTTCCAGCTCCCGGCGATCGACCCGGCTCATGGCGTCAATGGCATTGCGGATAAGATTCAGGGCGACCTGCTGGATCTGGATCTTGTCGACGATGACCAGGCCCACGGCGCGCGCGAAGCGCAGATCGACCCGCAGCTCCTTTTCCTTGACGCCGACGAGCGCCAGGGCGCTCGCCTCCTCCATCAACCGGGCAGGGTCCTCGAGCGTGTGTTCCGTCTCGCCCTTGGCGATGAACTCCCGCAGATGCTTGATGACCGCGCCGGCGCGCAAGGCCTGGTCGGCGGCCTTGCCCAGGGCATCGCGCAGGCGGCGCAGGTCGGGCTCGGGCGCGTTGAGGAGGGTCACTGATCCCTTCATATAGCTGGCGATGGCCGAGAGCGGCTGGTTCAACTCATGCGCCAACGAGGAGGCCATCTCGCCCATGGCGGTCAGCCGCGAGACGTGGACCAGTTCGGACTGGAGCGCCTGAAGGCGGCGTTCCTGGTTGTCGTGCTCGGTCAGATCCCGGACGAAGCCCGTGAAAAACCGGTCCCCTCCCACATTCGCCTCGCCGACGGCGAGCGCCATGGGAAAGGTCGATCCATCCTTGCGCTGGCCGACCACAATCCGCCCGATGCCGATGATGCGCCGCTCGCCCGTCTCCTTGTAGCGATCGAGATACTGGTTGTGCGCATGCCGATAGGGCTCCGGCATGAGAATACTGACGTTCTGTCCCACGGCCTCGAGCGCGGTCCATCCGAACAATCGCTCCGCGGCCGCGCTGAAGGACTGCATCACTCCGCGCTCGTCGATCACCACCATGGCTTCGGGGACGGTCTCGAGGATCGACTGGAGATGGGCCTGCCGGCTCCGGGCCTCCTGGGCCTGCCGTCTCAGGCTGCCGCCGCCGAAGGCGATGGTCGGACCGATGATCAGGAAGAGAACCGCGTCGGTGAGGTTGGCGGCTTTGGTGACGAGGTCGGCCCCGAGGTAGAGGGCGCTGTCGCCGAAACACAGTCCGGTCGCCAGCAGGGTCGGTCCTCGACCGCCGAGACCGGCGACGAGCAGCAGCAACGGCACATAGAGCAGGAAGAAGGCGCGGACCTCCACGTAGGGTCCGATTGCGTATCTGAGCGCCAGCAGCGCCGCCGCTCCCGCGATGGCGATGACATAGGCGTTGCGGGTGGACGACTGCGGCTTGAGGGCCGTCAGGAATGTCATGGCGTCCTTCCGACGCCTGTGACCAGAGCCGCGCCCATGGCTTCATAGCACAGGCGCTGACGGATCCGTCCGCTAATCCGCGCGTGTCCGCCGCCGGCCGACCCGAGGTCTGCCGACCGGTGCAGACTCAGGAGGCGGCGAGGCGGTCGAGGGCGGAGCGATGCCGGATGCGAAAATGGCGGCAGCCCATGAACTCCACCACGCCGTCGGCCTGAAGACGTCCCAGCATGCGCGAAATGGTCTCTATGGTCAGGCCGAGATAGTCCGCCATGTCCTGACGGCTCATGGGCAGGACCGTGAGTTCGGCCTTGAAGCGGTTCGCGATGCTGAGAAGAAAGCTGGAGACCTTTTCGCAGGCCGTCATGCGCGCCAGCAGGAGGATGTGGTCCTGGGCGCGATCAAGCTCGCGAGACGTCGCGGCCGAGATCATCCGGTCGAACCGGATGCGGTCCTCCCCGCTGCGCGACGGAGCGAAACGTTTGAGGACCTGAACCTGGCAATCCCCGAGCCCCTCGGCCGAGAACCGGTGCGTTTCAGAGGTTTCGAGGCCGAAGACGTCGCCGGGATAGTAGAAATCCCCGATCTGGCGGCGACCATCGGACAGCAGTCGGGTGCTGCGAACCGCGCCGCTGACCAGTCTGTAGACGAACTCGACCGGTTCGGCCTGGGCGTAGATTTCCTCGCCCGCCGCGAACTGCATCGCCACCCCGACAGGTTCGCGGGGTTCGGCGGTGAAGGCGCCGGGGAGGAAGAACCTGTCGATCAACAAGGCCTGGCTGGTCATGGGGCGCTCCAAATCGGTAAGCGCAATCTAGCGGGGCCTGCCCGTGCAACGACATTCGGGACCGCCGCTTAAGCATTGGCCCCTAGGTATCGCTACGGAGGCAGGTCCCCGCCAGGCCGGCGTCCCGGACGGGGGAGGCGCCGATCTTCAGGTCAGAACTTCCGGCCAACGCCGACGGAGACGACCCATGGGTCGAGATTCACATCGCTCTTCAGGGTTCCGGCGTTGATGTCGGCGTCGGTGTTGAACCAGATCTTCTTGACGTCGAGGTTGACCGTCCAGGGGCCGCGTACGGCGATGTCGGCGCCGGCCTGCAGGGCGTAGCCGAGGCCGTCGTCCAGCTTCACGGTAAAACCGTTCTGATCCTGGCCATCGAAAAAGATCATGTAGTTGAGGCCTGCTCCGACGTAGGGGCTGACCCGGGCTTCGGGCGCGGGGCGGTACTGGACGGTGACCACGGGCGGAAGCACCCAGGTCTCGTGCACGGCGACGTCGGCGCCCGTGCCTTGAGCGCGGATCTGGTGTTTCGTGGCGCCGAGGATGGCCTCGACCGAGATATGGTCGGTGAGGAAATAGGTGAAGCCCAGGGTCGGCATGACGCTGTCCCCGACGTCGACATGCAGGCCGGTCGCCGCGCCGGACGCGGTGGTGATGGCGTCGTTGGCGCCCGAGGCGACATCGGTGATCCGGCCGGTAACGATCCAGTCGCCCTTGCGGGCGACCTGCCAGTCCTGGGCGGAGGCGGGCGCGGCGGCCAGGGCCAGGACGGCGAATCCGGCGCCGAGCGCGGCGATCCGGGAAGGGGTCTTGAGGCGCATCTTGAGGTCCACGACGCGGTCCGGCGACACGATGCGGCCGGTTGGAGGCGTCGGGGACGGTGTGGTCCTGATGCGGACGCGGCGCCTTGATCCAGCGCAAACCCTAGATCAGACGCCCGTGTCTTGTGGCCGAGGGCGCCAGGCGCGTGTCGAAGGCGGCGCAGACGAGACGCACGAACGGACGGCCGACCCCGGTCACGGCGACTGTGCCGCCGCTGAGCGTCACGAGACCGTCGGCGACCAGTGGATCGAGACGCGACATGGCGGCCGAAAGCCGGTCAGGAGCAGGGCCGTGGCGTTGTTCGATGTCCCGCAGATCGACGGAAAAATCGCACATCAGCCGCTCGATGATCTCGGCCCGACGCTGGTCCTCAGGAGTCATCTTCAGTCCCCGGGCGACCGGCAGCCGACCCTCGGCGACCGCAGCGCGCCAGTCGCGCTCGACGGCGTGGTTCTGGATATAGCCCTGCCGGCTTCTGCTGATCGACGAGGCGCCGAGACCGATCAGGGTCGGGGCGGCGTCGGTCGTGTAGCCCTGGAAATTGCGATGCAGCCGACCGGTCCGGGCGGCGACGGCGAGGCTGTCGGTCGGCAGCGCGAAGTGGTCGAGCCCAATGGCTGCGTAGCCTTGATCCAGCAACCCCGCAGCGGCCGCCTGACTCTGGGCGAACCGTTCGGCCGGACCGGGCAGGTCCGCCTCATGGATCAGTTTCTGATGCGGCTTCATCCACGGCACATGGGCGTAGCCGAACAGGGCGATCCGGCTGGGCCGGAGACTCGTGACCTGATCCAGGGTCGTCAGCAGATCGTCGCGGGTCTGGAGCGGCAGCCCGTACATCAGGTCCAGGTTCAGGGATTCGACCCCGGCGTCCCGGAGCCAGCCGGCCGCCTCGACGACCGTCGCGAAGGGCTCGATGCGATTGATGGCCTTCTGCACGCGAGGCGAGAGGTCCTGGACCCCGAGGCTGGCCCGGTTGAGGCCGTGAGACGCCGCGCACCGGACCCAGGACCGCGTCAGGCTGGCCGGATCGAGTTCGGCGGCGATCTCGATGTCGGGCGCGAAATCGAACGCCTCGCGCAGGCCCGCGAACAACCTGTCCAGGTCGTCCGGCGGAAGCATGTTGGGCGTCCCCCCGCCCAGATGCAGGCGGGCGACGGTCTGGCGGCGGCCCAGCCTCGCCGAGACAAGCCTCGCCGAGACCAGCCGCGCTTCGTCCAGCAGCAGGTCGACATAGCTCCGGATCGTTTCCGTCCGGTTCACCGCCCGGGTGTTGCAGGCGCAGTACCAGCACAGGGTCCGGCAGAACGGGATGTGGACGTAAAGGGAAACCGCCTCCCCGGCCGGCACAGCCTCAAGCCAGTCGCCCCAGTCCTCGCCGCCAACCTCGGTCGTGAAGGACGCCGCCGTCGGATAGCTGGTGTAGCGGGGGACATTGGCGTCGTAGCGGGCGATCAGGGACGCCGTCCGGAGATGGCGCCGGGTCTCAGCGCAGGCCGACATCGCCTGCGTCCGTCTCGGGTTCGGACAGGCCGTGATCACCCTCGTCGAAGAGGTGGAACTCATGCCAGACGCCGTTCAGGACGCCGAAGCCGACGGCCAGGCCGAGGCCGAGGATCCAGGTGAAATACCACATGGTGAGGGCTCCTTTGAGGGTCAGTAGAGGTCGGGATTGGTCTTGAGCGCGGCCGTCGAGGTTCGGCCCCACAGCACCCGATAGACCCAGGCGGTGTAGATCAGGATCAGCGGCAGGAAGACGATCGTCACGCCCAGCATGATGAACAGGGTCGTCTGGGTCGACGAGGCGTTCCACACGGTCAGGCTCGAGCTCGGGTTGGTCGAACTGGGCAGGATGAAGGGGAACATCGACAGGCCGACCGTCGAGATGATGCCGATCACCGCGAGCGACGAGCCGGCGAAGGCGAAGGGCTCGGACCGGCGCCACAGGCCTGCCAGGGCGATGAGGGTCCCCACGAAGCCGAGCACCGGAGCCAGGATCATCCAGGGATAGAGGTGATAGTTGTCCAGCCAGGCGCCGGGCGATGCGACGACCGCCGTGCGCAGGGGATTGGAAAAGCCCGAAGGATCGACGGCGCCCACGATGCGGTAGCCGAGGTCGCCGAAGGTGACGAACAGACCGCCGCCGGCGAACAGGGCCAGGCTCAGCAGGCCGGCGATCGCGCCGAAGGTCCGGGCCCGCGCCTGGACCGGACCGCGCTCGGCCTTGAGCCCGAGCCAGACCGCGCCATGCAGGACGAGCATGGAGACCGACAGGAGGCCGCAGATCAGGCTGAAGGGCGTGAAGAGGCCCAGCAGGCTGCCCTCGTAGAAGGAGCGCAGATCGCCGTCGAGGCGGAAGGGCGCCCCCAGAAGGACGTTGCCGACGGCGACGCCGAACACGAGCGCCGGCACGAAGCCGCCCACGAACAGGGCCCAGTCCCACACGGCGCGCCAGGTCTTGCCGGGGCGTTTGGAGCGGTATTTGAAGGCGACGGGTCTCAGGATAAGCGCCGCCAGCACGAGGAACATGGCCAGGTAGAAGCCGGAGAAGCTGGCGGCGTAGACGAAGGGCCAGGCGGCGAAGATGGCGCCGCCGCCGAGAACGAACCAGACCTGGTTGCCTTCCCAGGTCGCGCCGACGGTGTTGATGACCATGCGGCGCTCTTCCTCCGTTTTGGCGACGAAGGGCAGCAGGGCGCCGACGCCGAGGTCGAACCCGTCGGTCAGGGCGAAGGCGATCAGCAGCACGCCCAGCAGGCCCCACCAGATCAGGCGGAGGGTGGCGTAGTCGAGGGGGATATCCATCTCGGTTTCCTAAAGGATGGTCAGGCGACGACAGGCGCGACGGGCGCGACGGGGTCGTGTGGCTCGGTCGCGGGATGAGGGGCGAACTCTTCCTGTTCGGCGAAGGGCCCGCGTTTGATGGTCTTGAGGATCAGTCCGACCTCGACGATCGCCAGGCCGCCGTACAGGACCGTGAAGCCGATGATGGTGGCCCACAGCTGGGGCACGCTGAGGCTTGAGGCCCCGAGGAAGGTCGGCAGCACGCCGTCGACGGCCCAGGGCTGCCGCCCGACTTCGGCGACGATCCAGCCCAGTTCCGCTGCGATCCATGGCAGGGGCATGGCGGCGACGGCCGCCAGCAGGAACCAGCGGGTCTCGTGTTTGCGCAAGGTGCACAGGGTGAAGGCCGTGGCGAACAGGGCGATCATGGCGAAGCCGATCGCGGCCATGAACCGGAAGGTCCAGAACATCACCGGCACATTGGGCACCGTGCTCCAGGCTGTGGCCACGATCTGGTCTGGCGTCGCCTGCCGGGGATCGGCGACGACCTGTTTGAGCATGAGGCCGTAACCGAGGTCCCGGCGGTGGAGTTCGAAATCGCCGCGCGCGAGGGGATCCTTCGGGTTCGCCTTGATCCGTTCCAGGGCGTCGTAGGCCAGAACCCCGGATTCGATGCGGGTCTGGGCTTCAGCCACCAGAGGAACGATGCCCTGGACCTGGCCGTCGAGGCTGCGGGTCGCCATCAGGCCGAGCGCCCACGGAATGGTGATCCCGGCGTCGGTGTGGTGGGTCTTGAGGTTCGGGAAGCCGAAGGCCGTGAGGCCGGCCGGCGCCGGCTCCGTCTCCCACATGGCCTCGATCGCGGCCAGCTTCATTTTCTGGTTGTCGGTCAGGGCATAGCCGCTTTCATCGCCGAGGACGACGACGGAAAGGGATGCGGCGAGACCGAAGGCGGAGGCGACCGTCATCGACCGTTTGGCGAAGGCGCGGTGCCTGCCCTTGAGCAGATAGAAGGCCGAGACGCCGAGCACGAAGACCGAGGCGATGACGTAGCCGGCGCTGACGGTGTGGACGAACTTGGCCTGGGCGACGGGGTTCATCAGGACGGCGCCGAAGTCGGAGACCTCCATGCGCATGGTGTCCGGATTGAACCGGGCGCCGACCGGGTTCTGCATCCAGCCGTTGGCGATCAGGATCCACAGCGCCGACAGGTTGGTGCCCAGAGCGACCATGAAGGTCACGAACAGGTGGCCGACCCTGCTGAGCTTGTCCCAGCCGAAGAACATCAGCCCGACGAAGGTCGCCTCAAGGAAGAAGGCCATCAGGCCCTCGATCGCCAGAGGGGCGCCGAAAATGTCGCCGACGTAGTGGCTGTAGTAGGCCCAGTTCATGCCGAACTGGAACTCCATCGTGATCCCGGTCGCGACCCCCAGAGCGAAGTTGATGCCGAAGAGCACGCCCCAAAAGCGGGTGATCGTCCGCCAGATCGGGCGGCGGGTCATCACATAGGTCGCCTCCATGATGACGAGCATGAAGGACAGGCCGAGCGTCAGCGGCACGAACAGGAAATGATAGAGGGCCGTCAGGGCGAACTGCAGCCGGGAGAGGTCGATGACCGCCAGGTCCATGGGAAGACTCCGAATCGTCGATCCCCACGACCAACGAGACCCTTCGCCTAGAGGGCGCGCCGACCGCCGGCCTTGATCTTGATCAAAGCCGACGCCGGACCGCTGCCCTAGGGCGTTCTACATGACGGTCGAGACCCCTGCCTGCCTTCCGAATCGCCCGGCGTTCGATCTGCCGCCGGCGCGGCGACTTCGCGCCTGGGCGCAAACCGCGCGTCGTCCGCTCGCCTTCGCTGAAGCCCTCGCGGTGCTCGACGCCGTTCCCGCCATCGGCTTCGCGGCCAGCCTCGCCGGCGCTGTCGCCCAGGTCGCCTCTGGCGAGGGCGCGCTTTGGCCCTGGCTGCTCCTGGGCGGCGTGAGTCTGACGATCCGCGCCGGTCTCGGACAGATGGCGACCCTCTACGGCGCGCGCGCAGCGACCGGGATCAAGGGCGGTGTGCGCCAGACCGTCCTGTCGGATCTCTTCGGCGGGCGGCGATCGGGCCCGGACGGCGTCTCGGCGGCGGTCGAGGGGGTGGAGGCCCTCGACGGCTACTTCTCCCGGTTCGCCGCCCTGAGGACTGCGGCGAGCGTTTCGCCGCTTCTCATTATCACGGCAGCGGCGTTCGCCAGTCCGGTGGCCGCAGGTATTCTTCTGTTCACCCTGGTCCCCTTCATCGTCGGTATGGCTCTGGCCGGCCTCGCGGCCGCCAGCGAGAGCCGCCGCCAGTTCGACGCGCTCCAACGCCTGTCTGGCCTGTTCCTCGACCGCATCCGCGCCCTGCCGGTGCTGATCGCCTTCCAGGCCGAGACCCGGGCGAGCGGCGAGATCGCCCGCGCCTCCGATGAACTCGAGCGCCGCACCAGCCGGGTGCTGAAGACGGCCTTTTTGTCGTCCGGCGTGCTCGAGTTCTTCGCGGCCCTGTCGGTGGCCCTGGTCGCCGTCTACTGCGGATTCAATCTCCTGCGGCTCCTGCCGTTCCCGGCGCCCGAGACGCTGACCCTGAGCCGGGCCTTCTTTGTGCTGGCGCTCGCGCCGGAGGTCTATGCGCCCCTCCGTCGGCTGGCGGCCGCCTACCATGATCGCCAGGCCGCCGAGGCTGCGGTCCCGGCTCTGGTCGCCTCCGCGCCCACAGCGGGATTTCCGGGGCGCAGCGGGATTGTCTGGTCGGAGCCGCCGGCCATCCTCTTCCGCCAGGTCGCCATCGGCTATGGCGCCGGCCCTGCGGTTATCGAGGCGTTCGACCTGGAGGTTCCCCCGGGCGCGATCGTGGCCCTGTCCGGCGCGAGCGGGGCGGGCAAGAGCAGTCTGCTCCACCTGCTCCTCGGCCTCGCGCCCCTGACGTCCGGCGAGGTCGAGATCGGCGGACATCGGCTGTCGGAGGTCGGGAGCTTCTCCGGCGCCCTCGGCTGGGCGAGCCAGGCGCCGATTGTCATCCCGGGAACCTTGAGCGAGAACATCGCGATCGCCCGTCGCGCTGCGTCCGCCAGCGACATCCTTCGCGCGGCCGGGCAGGCGGGCCTCAACGGCGACCTGGGCCGGCGTCTCGACGAGCGCGGCGGCGGCCTTTCGGGAGGCGAGCGTCGCCGTCTCGGTCTCGCCCGGGCCCTGCTGTCGCAGTCGAAAGTCCTTCTGCTCGACGAGCCGACCGCCAACCTCGACGCAGCGACGGAAACGCAACTGATCGAGGTCCTGCGCCGCGCCTCGCACGGGCGTACGGTCCTCATCGCCACTCACGCTCCGGCGGTTCTCGCAATTGCAGACCGGGTCGTGCGGCTGTGATGCGCGGCTTGACGCACCTGAAGGTCCTGATCGCCGACCAGAGGCGCGAACAGCGTCGGCGGCTGGTTATTGCCGCCTCGACTGCGGGCGCCGCGGCCGCCGCAAGCGTTCTGCTCCTCGGCCTGTCGGGCTGGTTCATCACCGGGGCGGCCCTCGCGGGTCTCGCGGGGGTCACGGCCGCCCAGACCTTCAATGTGCTCCTGCCCAGCGCGGCGATCCGGCTGTTGGCCATCGTGCGCACCGGCTGTCGCTATGTGGAGCGCGTCAGCGGCCACGAAGCCGCCCTCAAGGCCCTGGCGGCGCTCCGTCCGATCCTGTTCGAAGACCTGGCCTCAGCACAGCCGGAAAGGGCGCTGGCGATGTCGAGCGGCGAGGCCTCGGCGCGCCTGGTCCAGGACGTCGATGCGATCCAGACCCTGTTCGTGCGCCTTGGCGGCCCTTGGGGCGCGGCGGCCGGCGCTGCCGTATCCGTCGCTCTCGCCTCGCTCGCCGGCCCGGGCGCGGGGGCGGTCGTCACGGCGGGCCTTGTCCTGTCCATAGGCGGAAGTTTCATCATCGGACGGCGCCGCGTCGACACGGCGGGCTATCAGGTTCAGATCGTCACGGGACTGTTCAAGAACCGCCTGTCCGCCTTGCAGGCTTCGGCGCCGGAGTTGCGGGCCTACGGCCTGGAAGCCTGGGCCGTCGCTCAGGTGGAACGGGTCGGGGCGGACCTCGACGATGCAACATCCCGGGTGTCCCTGGGTGCTGGCTGGATCACAGCCTGGCAGTCCCTTGTGGCCGGCGCGGCGGTGGCCGGGGTCCTCGCCCTCTCGGCGCGCCAGTCTGCGCCGATCGCCGCTCTCGCCGCCCTCGCCGCCCTGGCCTCGCTGGAGGCCGCCGCCGCGCTGACGACCCATTTCCGCTCCGCCGGCGCGGCTGCCCAGGCCCTTGCCCGTCTTTCAGAGCTTCTGGCGCAACAGCCTGACAGAAGCCGCTCTGCCGCCCGTCCCGAAGCCGATCCCGTCCTGGGATTTGGCGCGATCGGCCTCACGGTCGCGCCTCCGCAACGGTTGGCCGTCATGGGCGCGACAGGGGCGGGCAAGACGACCGTGATCGAGCGCCTTATGGGTTTGCGCCACTTCCCCGACGCCTCGCTCACCGTGAGCGGCATCGCGTCCTTCCGGGCGGATGGGCGGTGGCTCCGCAGCCGGTTCGCCTATGCGGCCCAGGAGGTGCGTCTGCTGGAAGGCACGGTGCGCGCAAACCTCCTGATCGCCGATCCGCACGCCGACGACGCGACCCTGTGGCGGGCGCTGGAAGACGCCGACATCGCCGATCGCTTGCGTGTGCCCGGGGCCGGGCTCGACCTCTGGCTCAGCGACAACGGCATCGGTCTGAGTGGCGGCGAGCGCCGGCGCCTGGGCCTCGCGCGGGCCTATCTCCGCGCCGCGCCCTGGCTTGTGCTGGACGAACCCACGGAGGGTCTGGACGGCGCCTGCGAAGCGCGGGTCGTAGAGCGGCTGAACCAGCGACTGGTCCGAACCGGCCAGGGGTTGATCGTCATCAGCCACCGCCCTGCGCCAAGGGCGATTTGCGACACGGTGATCGCGTTGACAGGGCTGACCCCGGAGGGCTGCCCGGAGTTCACGACACCAGAGGCCCTGGCTGCGGCCGCCTGACGTCAGGCGCTGCCTTCGGCCAGGGCCTTCAGCACCTCGGGCTGAACGATCACCAGGTCCGTGAGCGACGTCAGGCGGATGACCCCGCGGGTCTTGAGCCGGGTCATCACGCGGCTCACGGTTTCGATGGTCAGGCCGAGATAGTCGGCGATCTCCGAACGCGTCATCGGCAGGTGGACATGACCGGCGAGAGTCCTTCGGGCAGGGTCGTGATCCGGAAGGTCCAGCAGGAAGGTCGCCAGTCGCTCGAGCGCCGTCTTGCGTCCGAGAAGGAGCATCTGGTTCTGCGCCGCGGCGAGTTCGTGGTGGGCGCGGTCCAGCAGAGCGGTCTCCAGCGCGGGGGTCTCGTGGACCAGGGCCCGGTAGTCGGCTTTGCGAAAGCGGCAGGCGGTGGCGGGTTCGATGGCCTCGGCCGAGAAAACATAGGTCTCCCCGGTCGCGAGACCCAGGAAATCGCCCGCGAACAGGAAGCCTGTGATCTGGCGCCGGCCGTCGGAGAGCAGCTTGTAGACCCGGACCGAGCCCGAGGTGACGTTGAACACATGCCGGGCGGGGTCGCCCTCGCGGATCAGGGCGTCGCCGGGTTGGAGGACGACATGCTCGGCCAGGGCGTCGAGCCGACCGAGATCCGCATCGTCGATGCTGCCGCAGACGCTGAGCGGCCGCGCGCCACAGCCGTCGCAGGCATTGCTGCGGCGGCGATCCGCGCATCCGGCGGGAAGGGCCTTGAGCTCGAGCATTATCTTGTCCTGACGGCCCTGAACCTAGGCCTTATGAACGGCGGCGGCAAATCACGGATTGATGGAGATCAAGGCCTCGCGTCGCGGTCTGCCCCAAACCGGGACATGACCCATGTCCGCGTTCAGCCCCTTCTGGCGACCGAATTGGACGAGGCCCTCGTCCTCGCCCGTCTGGGAGCCAATGCGCTGGACGCCGATCGTTGGCGGCTCGACACCCTGTCACGGCTCCGGGACCGTTCCACCGGAGGCGTGCTCGTCGCCCGCAACGGCGCAGGCCGACTGTGCGGGCTTCTGACCTACCGGATCGTCCGCGGGGGCGGGGCGAGACCCAGTCTGGAGGTCGAAAGGCTGGTGGCCTTCGATCTGATGCATCCCCGGGCGATCGCCGACGCCCTTATCGCGGAAGC
>Ga0209023_10004427_pt1 | contig 15985 bp, 17 predicted proteins | sample LakOneMetagenome_FD_187468 | JGI IMG/M metagenome (GOLD analysis project Ga0209023, IMG submission 187468) | Freshwater and sediment microbial communities from Lake Erie, Canada (SPAdes) (version 2) | ecosystem: Environmental > Aquatic > Freshwater > Lentic | place: Lake Erie, Canada... | reverse complement strand
AAAAATATGGGGAACAGTAAGTTGGCAAAGTAAATGACAAAGTCGAAATAATAGATGGCAATCTCTTTAAAAGGCACTTTGTTCTCAAGCATTTTATTGATCTTCTCTGAAACGTCAATAACGATTCCGATAGGAATGAATAAGAAAAGCATCACCACAAACGTGGATAAGTATTTTTTGAGAATGTAGCGGTCTATTATTGTTAGCATCTTTGGTTCTGAGTTGTCAGTTGTGAAACCTAAAATTTTATTACAAACGTTGGCTCATTTGCTTCACCATCATTTCTTTCCAAACGCGAAAATCTCCCGCTAAGATATGTTTTCTTGCTTCACGAACCAACCACATATAAAAACCAAGATTGTGAATCGTAGCAATTTGTTTTCCCAGATATTCATTAGCAGCAAACAGGTGACGTAAGTAGGCTTTAGTATATTCGGTATCTACGAAGGTCATTCCCATTTCATCTAAAGGCGAAAAATCGTCTTCCCATTTTTTATTTTTGATGTTGATGGTTCCGTGAGCGGTGAATAACATTCCGTTTCGAGCATTCCGCGTGGGCATCACACAATCGAACATGTCTACTCCTAACGCGATATTTTCCAAAATATTGATGGGAGTTCCTACGCCCATCAAGTAGCGTGGTTTGTCTTCAGGTAAAATATCGCAGACGATTTCGGTCATGGCGTACATTTCTTCGGCAGGTTCTCCAACGGATAATCCACCAATCGCATTTCCTTGTTGCCCGGCATTGGCAATATACTCGGCCGATTGCATGCGCAAATCTTTGTACGTACTACCTTGAACAATTGGAAAAAAGGTTTGCTCATAACCATATTTAAAAGGCACTTTTTCTAGGTGATTGATGCAGCGACTCAACCAACGGTGCGTCATGTGCATCGAGCGTTGCGCATAGCGATAATCGCAAGGATATGGCGTACATTCATCGAACGCCATGATGATATCGGCTCCAATGGTGCGTTGAATTTCCATGACATTTTCAGGTGTAAAAACGTGGTACGACCCGTCAATATGCGATTTAAACTTTACTCCTTCTTCCTTGATTTTTCTATTGGCCGAAAGCGAATACACCTGATAACCTCCAGAATCCGTCAGAATATTACGGTCCCAATTCATGAATTTGTGCAATCCACCAGCTTTTTCTAAAATGGCGGTTTGCGGACGCAAGTACAAATGGTACGTATTTCCAAGAATAATATCGGGATTGATTTCTTCTTTCAACTCGCGTTGGTGCACCCCTTTTACCGAGGCAACGGTTCCAACAGGCATAAAAATTGGGGTTTCAATCACTCCATGGTCGGTAGTAATGGTTCCGGCGCGGGCTTTCGATTGTGGATCTTTTTGTAATAAATCAAACTTCATATCAGGATTTTCAGTCGGCAAAGATAGCAGATTTAGAATTTTACCTTTAGGATTTAGGATTTTATTTGGATTATCAGATCCTTAAATTGGAATCTGAACCATGGCGTTCCCAAAAGGTCGGGCTATCCACGTTATCTTTTGCACCGAAACCCGGCACAAAAGGATGCTGTTCCTATCCCTAACGCGATTTTGTTGTGAGTAGGACGTTTTAGGTTTGGTAGTCATTAAGAAAAGGAGCTAAAACCCTTAATAACTATTCAAAAAATCATTTGCCTCGCGCCAAAAATAGATTTACTTTTAACGCCAATTAATTTATACTACAAACAATGCCAAACACACAACACTTAAAAGATTTTACAACACAAGTTCGAAGAGACATCTTGCGCATGGTACATGCCGTAAATTCCGGACATCCCGGAGGTTCTTTGGGTTGCGCCGAATTTATGGTAACACTCTACCAAAGCCTCATGGAACGCAAACCTGGATTTGACATGGACGGAATTGGAGAAGATTTGTTCTTCCTTTCGAACGGTCACATCTCCCCTGTTTTCTATAGCGTTTTAGCTAGAAGCGGGTATTTTCCCGTTGCCGAATTGGCCACCTTCCGATTGATCAATTCTCGCTTACAAGGACATCCTACTACGCACGAAGGATTGCCTGGCGTTCGGATTGCCTCTGGTTCTTTGGGACAAGGAATGTCGGTAGCTATTGGTGCTGCTCAAGCTAAAAAATTGAACAAAGATCCGCACTTGGTTTACAGTTTGCACGGCGACGGCGAATTGCAAGAAGGTCAGAATTGGGAAGCCATCATGTATGCTTCAGCAAAAAAAGTAGACAATCTAATTGCTACCATCGATTTAAACGGAAAACAAATTGACGGAACCACCGACGAGGTTTTGAACATGGGAAGCATCCGTGCTAAATTTGAAGCATTTGATTGGGATGTACTGGAAATCAAAGAAGGAAACAATGTGGAAGCCATCCTAAACGGCATGATTGAAGCACAATCCAGAACTCGAAAAGGAAAGCCGGTTTGTGTGTTATTGCACACCGAAATGGGTAATGGTGTCGATTTCATGATGTACAGTCACGCGTGGCATGGTAAAGCGCCAAACAACGACCAATTGGCTTCAGCCTTGGCTCAAAACCCAGAAACTTTGGGCGATTACTAAAATAGTGTTCCTTAAATAGTATTCGAAGGAATACTCAACAAAAGCAAACAGCATGAAAAAATATACAAATACAGGCAGTAAAGATACCCGATCGGGTTTTGGAGCTGGAATGACAGAACTGGGCAAAACAAATGAAAATGTGGTTGCCTTATGTGCCGATTTAATTGGTTCATTAAAATTAGATGATTTTATTAAAAACAATCCGGAGCGTTTTTTCCAAATTGGAATTGCGGAAGCCAATATGATTGGTATTGCAGCTGGGTTAACGATTGGTGGAAAAATTCCGTTTACAGGAACATTTGCTAACTTTTCTACTGGAAGAGTTTACGATCAAATTCGACAATCCGTGGCTTATTCTGATAAGAATGTGAAAATCTGTGCTTCACATGCCGGACTAACTTTAGGGGAAGATGGTGCAACGCATCAAATTCTGGAAGATATTGGTTTAATGAAAATGTTACCTGGAATGACCGTAATCAATACGTGTGATTACAACCAAACTAAAGCAGCCACCTTGGCGATTGCCGATTACCATGGGCCGGTTTATTTACGCTTTGGGCGACCAGTAGTTCCTAATTTTACTCCTGAAAATGGAAAGTTTGAAATTGGAAAGGCTGTACTTTTGAATGAAGGTTCCGATGTGACCATTGTTGCCACTGGGCATTTGGTTTGGGAAGCTTTATTAGCTGCGGAAGCGCTAGAAGCTCTAGGGATTTCTGCGGAAGTCATCAACATTCACACCATAAAACCTTTGGATGAAGAAGCTATTTTAAAGTCGATCGCCAAAACAAAATGTATAGTAACGGCTGAGGAACACAACATCATGGGTGGACTTGGGGAAAGCATTTCGAGAGTGCTAGCTTTGCAAAGCCCCACGCCACAAGAATTTGTGGCTGTTCAAGATAGTTTTGGAGAATCGGGAACACCGGAGCAGTTGATGAACAAATACCGACTGAATCACGAGGCTATTGAGGCCGCTGTTGAAAAAGTAATGAAAAGAAAATAATTGCTTTATGAAATAAAAAAATCCTGTGTCGTTTTACAACACAGGATTTTTTTTTATCTTGTAGATTTTTAATTCTAATGACATGCTCTGTCTAAGTATTTTCTTATTCTAGTAGGCGAAGTTCCATCACCGGCGCAATTTGGCACACCCATTGGTTCGCTTTCATCTATGTCAGGGGTTGCTGGATTATCTGAAATGGGGTCAAATGGATAATAGGCACTTAATCCTGCCGCACCTGCTGGTTTTTTCGTTTCCGTTTTTGTAAAAACACCATCACCATCATCATCGATATCTAAATAGTCTTGCGTACCATCGCCATCAGTATCATCATTGGTAAACAAACCGTCGTGATTGGTATCTTCATTATCTGATAAAATACCATCACCATCTTGATCGGATTGGAACACATCATACAACTTAAAACTAAAAACTAAAGGAGAATACGATGGGATTTCAATACCTGCTTTTGTTGTTTGTGCTAAATTAAAATATCCAAATCCAGACGGAATAAATATAATTCCAGCACCAAAATCTGTATAGGAAATAGGATCGTTCCCAACAGCTGGGTTAACTATGCCTGCTTTAAACATTGGAAAAACTTCCGTCCATCCCTTAACCGTTTTGCCCAAATTGATAAAACTTTCTGGGAAGGGTGCATATTCAAATTGTGTGGTAATAATACTCGTTGTAGTTACACCAGACACTGTCTCTGAAGTAGCACTTAAGAAGGATCCATCATACGATGTTAATACACTGTCAACTCTTGACGCACTTTTGCCTGAAGCAAGATCTTCTCGAAGTTTTATATAATAAATTTTATAGGTTTTACTGCTGACCACAACTTCTTTAATAAGTAATTTTGGAAATGTACTAGCATTCAAAAGTGTCATCATTGCAGGATGATCTGTGCTATTCGCGGGGATGATAGGCATGGTCACATCTTGATTCGCATCAACCGTAAGATAGTGGGTGTTTAAAAAAGTTTCTATTGTCGTTAAATCTGTGGCATACTGTACATCAAAATCACGAACGGGAGTCACGGTAGGTGAATCGGCTTTGCTACATGAAAATAAAGTAACAACGGAACATAAAACAATAAAATAAAACTTAAATTTGTTCATTAGAGCTAATTTTTGAGTGCGCAAGATACAATATTGATTTATTTTTGTGAACAATTTAACGCCGAATTTAGAAAAAACATGAGAGTCGATAAATATTTATGGTGTGTTCGGTATTACAAGACGCGGAACATGGTTACTGAGGCTTGTAAAAAGAACCACATCACCGTAAATGGGCAAGTAGCGAAACCTTCGAAGGAAGTTTTTCCTATGGATAAGATTACGTTTCGGAAGGATCAGATTACACAAACTTTAATCGTTTTGGATGTTCCACCCAATCGGGTTGGGGCGAAGTTGGTTGATATGTATCGAAAAGACGAAACACCCATTGAAGTTTTTCAACATTTAGAACTATTGAAACTCTCCAAAGAACATTATCGCAAGACCGGTGAAGGCCGACCAACAAAAAAAGACCGAAGGGATCTCCTTGATTATGAAAGTGACAATGATGATGCTTTGGAAGATGAAATAATATAGTAATGAATCGTACAGCATGAATCCAAATATCATATTGACCCACGAAGAGATACAGCACAAGATCAAAAGGATTGCTTATCAAATTTATGAAACGTTTGTAAACGAAAACACTATAGTAATTGCTGGCATTTCGAAAAATGGCTATGTATTGGCCGAAAAAATAAGCGCTGTCTTGGAACAAATCTCCTCCATACAAGTGGTCTTGTGTGAAGTAATCATCGACAAACAAAACCCTAGAAATCCCATTACTACGTCTATTCCCAAAGAGGGATATGAAAATAAAGGATTGGTATTGGTGGATGACGTGTTAAATTCGGGAACTACTTTAGTATTCGGAGTTAAGCATTTCTTAGAAGTGCCATTAAAAAAATTCAAAACCGTCGTTTTAGTAGATCGAAATCATAAAAAGTATCCTGTTAAAGCAGATTTCAAAGGGATTTCGCTGAGCACTTCTTTGCAGGAACATGTTCAAGTTGTTTTCGACACTTCGGGCGACTATGCCTATTTAGAATACTAATTCGGTAATGGCTTGAACGATATCGTCTTTTGATTTACCGTCGCAATTTACGGTATGTTTTGCGAACCTGTAAAAGTAGTTGCGTTCCAAAAGATGTTGCCCCACGAATTCTTTAAGTTCATTGGAGTCCATTGACGCAATTAATGGTCTATGGTCTTTATTGCTAAGTAATCGGGTAGTCAATTCGGCCACTGAAAGATTTAGATAAATAGATACTACGTTTGGATTTTGAAGTAGTACATGATTATTGGCATAACAAGGAGTACCTCCACCCAAACTTAAGACTAAAGAGTCAGGCTTTTGTAATAGTTGTTTTAAAATCTCATTTTCTTTTTTTCTAAAGTAGATTTCTCCTTTTTCTTGAAAGAGTGTTGGAATCGATTTACCCTCTACTTTTTCGATGACTTGATCCAAATCCTGGAAAGGTAGATGAAGCTTTTTTGCTACTAATGTCCCAATTGTTGACTTTCCGGAGCCCATATAACCGAGCAAAATTATTTTATCCATGACAATAAAACCTTATATACTAAGGCATTAAAAGTAAATATTAAAAAAAGGCAAATTTAAAATAAAATTGCTTTGAAAAATAAATAATAAGGTCTTATATTTGCACCCGCATTGGAGAAAAGATATTTGACTTGATAGCTCAGTTGGTAGAGCACATCACTTTTAATGATGGGGTCCTGGGTTCGAGCCCCAGTCAGGTCACAAATTTCTACTTTTTTCCAATTCTGACTTGATAGCTCAGTTGGTAGAGCACATCACTTTTAATGATGGGGTCCTGGGTTCGAGCCCCAGTCAGGTCACAAAAGTCGTTCACCATGGTGAATGACTTTTTTTATTTAAGGCTACGTGGAGAAATTGGTAGACTTGCCAGCTTGAGGGGCTGGTGTTCGCAAGGACGTGTGGGTTCGAATCCCATCGTAGTCACAGACAGCCCAAATTTATTAGGGATAGTATAGGTTCTAAAGAAGCGGTATTAATGTCGCTTCTTTAGAACTTTTTTTTGCAGTTGCTTATCCAAAATGATAGAATTGAAAAATTAAGAATCTTGCCAACAAATACAACAATACTACAACAACCAACATCGCAATCCCCAATCCCAATGCATTCCATAACACATTTGGAATGAATTTTAATTTAGCTGGTTTGTAGCTTGGCTCCCTTTGCAAATACTTTTTTAATTTATCCTTTGCCATGATTGTTTTCCTCTTGCAATAATTTATAGTTTAACGTTGTCTAAAATTAAAGTAATTCTACTTTCCAACTCCAATTATTCATTCTTTTTTTAAAATTCTAATTAAAAACCAATTAATCCCAACTAAATTGTTTTACTATCTTTATTTTATTTACTTTTGTTTAATCTATTTTTATAATAAATGAACAACATAAAAAATATTTTTAGTATTAAGGACCTTGAAAATCTCTCAGGTATCAAGGCTCACACTATACGGATCTGGGAAAAACGCTATAATGTTTTAGAACCTATGCGATCGGAAACCAATATCCGAATGTATGATTTGGCTAGTTTACAAAAGTTATTGAACATCACGCTTCTACACAATCATGGATATAAGATTTCAAAAATTTCAAAATACCCACCTGAAAAAATTCCTTTACTAGTTCGAGAAATCATTTCGGAAAAAAGTGCAAAGCACCATGCCATCAATGCGTTCAAAATGGCGATGATGAATTTTGATCAGACCCTATTCTTTACTACGTACAATACATTGCTATCTGAGAAATCATTCCGTGAAGTATTCTATGAAGTATTCATTCCGCTAATGACAGAAATTGGGCTTTTGTGGCAGACGGATACCATTACACCGGCTCACGAACATTTTATTAGTTACTTAATCAAACAAAAATTATTGATTAATACGGAGAAAGTCCAAATACTACCTCCTACAAAAACTGACAAAGTTTTTGTTTTGTATTTGCCCATGAATGAAATTCATGAATTGGGTATCATGTACCTTAATTACGAAATATTATTAAGTGGCTATAAAACCATTTATTTGGGCGAAAGTGTACCGACAGAAAGCCTTAAAGATTTGAATAAATATTTTGACTCGATAGTTTTTATTTGTTATACAACAGTAAAACCAGACAAAAATAGTATCAATGATTATGTTCAAGAAATTCAAGAAAAAGTTATCACTGAAAATTCCGAACTGTGGCTTATTGGCAGAATGATAGAACATATAAACCAAAAACACTTTGACGGTAAAACCAAATCATTTAATTCAATTTTGGAGTTAGTAAATGAATTATAATTCTTTCTTAAAACATAATTATTGTTTAATTTATTGCTACATTTGTTAAACAATATGAAAAAAGACATCAAAATTATCGGATCTGGGTTTTCTGCACTTGCAGCAGCTTGCTATATAGCTAAAGCCGGCCACCAAGTTACTGTTTTTGAAAAGAATGCCACCATTGGTGGAAGAGCCCGACAATTAAAAAAGGAAGGCTTTACGTTTGATATCGGTCCTACTTGGTATTGGATGCCCGACGTATTCGAACGTTTTTTTGCCGACTTCAATAAAAAACCAAGCGACTATTATGCTCTGGAAAAGCTATCGCCTGCCTACCAAGTGTATTTTGGCATCAATGAATTTGTAACCATAGCGGACAATTTAGATGAGATTGTAACCACCTTTGAATCCATTGAAATAGGAAGTGGCATAAAACTACAACGGTTCATAAAGGAGGCAAAAAGCAACTATGATATTGCGATTAAAGATTTAGTATACAATCCGGGTGTATCTCCTTTGGAGTTAGTTACGTTAGAAACTGCCAAGAAAGTGGGCCAATTTTTCAGCACTATCAGTAAAGATGTTCGAAAGTTGTTCAAAAATCAAAAACTGGTTCAAATTTTAGAATTCCCCGTTTTGTTTTTGGGCGCTAAACCTTCCGACACACCGTCTTTCTATAGTTTTATGAATTATGCCGACTTTGGATTGGGAACATGGCATCCCAAAAACGGAATGTACAGCGTGGTTTTGGCCATGGAAAAATTGGCTTTAGAATTAGGGGTTACCATTCACACCAATTGCGAAATTTCCAAAATTAATGTTACCGACAAAAAGGCCACATCACTCCTTGTTAATGGTAAAATTGAAACAGCCGATATCATTTTAAGTGGTGCCGATTACCATCATACTGAAACTCTCTTAGACCAAGAGTATCGCATGTACTCAGAGAAATATTGGGAATCAAAAGTTTTCGCCCCTTCTTCCCTTCTGTTTTATGTGGGTTTTGACAAAAAAGTGGCTAATGTGGAGCACCATTCCTTGTTTTTTGATGTCGACTTTGATGTGCATGCCGAAGCTATATATGACCACCCTAAATGGCCAGAAAACCCCTTATTTTATGCTAGCTTTCCATCAAAGACCGACAACAATTCAGCTCCGGAAGGAAAAGAAGCTGCCATTTTCTTAATCCCCATTGCTCCTGGATTAGAAGATAATCAATTTCTGCGTGACAACTACTTTGAAAAAATAATGACACGCCTTGAAAATTTAACACAACAGCATCTAAAAAATAGTATTATATTTAAGGAATCCTTTTGCGTAAATGATTTTATTAAAGATTATAATTCCTATAAAGGGAATGCCTACGGGATGGCTAATACCTTATTGCAAACTGCCTTTTTACGACCAAAATTAAAAAGTAAAAAAGTAACCAATTTGTATTTTACTGGACAACTTACGGTTCCTGGACCAGGAGTTCCGCCCGCATTGATTTCGGGAAAATTAGTTGCCGAATTAATAGAGAAACACCTTTAGATTATGAAAGCTATTTTCGATACCATTTCTTTTGATTGCAGCAGAAATGTTACCAAAACCTATAGTACTTCCTTTTCATCTGCCGTGAAGATGCTGGCGCCAGCAATTCGCCAGGATATTTATAATATTTATGGTTTTGTGCGGTTTGCTGATGAAATTGTGGATAGTTTTCACGATTACGATAAAGAACTATTGTTTGACCTTTTTGAAAATGATTTGACTTTATCGTTGAAAAATAAAATCAGTTTGAATCCAATCTTAAATGCCTTCCAATATACCGTTACCAAATACAACATCCCTCAAGATTTGATTGATGCTTTTATGAAAAGTATGAAGTTAGATCTTACAAAAACCGAATACAAAACGCACGAAGAATACAATGAATATATTTTTGGGTCGGCCGATGTTGTAGGCCTAATGTGCTTAAAAGTCTTTGTCAAAGGAGATACGGAAAAATATGAAGCGTTAAAATTAAACGCAATGCGATTGGGTTCTGCTTTTCAAAAGGTGAATTTCTTACGAGATTTAAAGGCTGATTTTGAAGGACTAAATCGCACGTACTTTCCGGAGACCGATTTAAATCAATTGGATGAAGCATCAAAATCAAAGATTATTCAAGAAATTGAGGCCGACTTCAAAGCTGGTTATGAAGGCATAATTCACTTACCTTTAGAAGCCAAATTTGGTGTATACACCGCGTACGTATACTATAAGAAGTTGCTTTCTAAACTGAGTAAAACGCCATCTTCAGAAATTAAAAACACACGGATTAGAGTACCCGACTATCAAAAATATGGGCTATTTGCGAAATGTTATTTCAGTTATAAATTTAAAATAATTTAATCATTACGAATTATGTGGATTCACATTCTTGTTTTTTTTACGACTTTTTTCTTCATGGAGTTTATGGCTTGGTTTAGTCATAAATACATCATGCATGGTTTTTTGTGGAATTTGCATGCCGATCATCATAAGAAAGATCATGATTCTTGGTTCGAAAGAAATGATGCTTTTTTTATTTTTTACGCCGTCGTGAGCGTAAGCTTTTTCTTGCTGTGGCGCTATGAGATCTTTACTCTTGGTTTAGCGGTAGGCTTGGGGATTTTTGCCTATGGTTGGACTTACTTTTTAGTGCACGACATTTTCATACACCAACGTTTTAAATTATTTAGAAATGCTAATAATTTTTATGCTAAAGCTGTAAGAAGAGCGCACAAAATGCACCACAAACACATCGGAAAAGAAGATGGCGAATGTTTCGGAATGTTACTTGTTCCTTTCAAATATTTTAAAAAATAAAAAACCCTTCCATAAAGAAGGGCTTTTTTTTATAACACTTGTTACTTTTTTAACAACTCCTGAAGTGGCTTCAATTGCTCTAAATCAATTTTTGAGTTCTTGATTACGTCAATCATTGACACGATAGCAGTTGGATTCATGTCTTTGCCCAAAATTCTGACAACGGCAAAACCATTTTCTGCTTTATTGGCATAAAGAACAAACTCTTGAATGTGCTCGTCATCCCCTACAAAACTAACCGACGCACCTTCTTTACCCGAACCAAATTTCATTAATTGCTGATACTTCTCTTCTTTTAAGATGGCACCAACTTTTGATCGCTCCATTTCAAAATCCGCTTTGTTTTTGTCAGTCACTTTGAAAGCTAAAACATTTATTTTCTCAAACGAAGCGAACGCTTTATTCTGCTCTGGAGTCAATTTAGTCGCATCAAGATTTAAAATGCTAGGCGAGACATCTAAAGCAACGAAATTTTTGTTTTCCGTATTTTCAACAAAGTATTTTTGCAAAGAAGGTTCCGAATGACAACTAACTTGTAGGATGGCAAAAAGAAACATTCCAAAGATTTGAAGTGTTTTCATATCCGATTTATTTACTTCCTTTAGCACCTTTGGTCGCTCTTTTCAAATCATCGCCACCTGGGAAACGCATCTTATCAGTAAGCACTGAAATTTCATTCAAATCGAAATCTCCTGTCAATGACATTAATACAGTGTCTTCATTGTGAGCCCCTTCTATAAACATCAACAACTCTTTAACTTGAGAATCTTTCGCACCAGATTTCACCATGATTTTGATGTTTCTTCCTGCATCATTTACTCGCATCAATTCTTCCAAACCACTAGATTTGATGTACTTGTCCGCAGCTGCTTTCATCTCATTTTCGACGCGAGTGCTTTTAGTTGTAAACACTTTCAAATTGTCCAATTTTTTTATCAGAGCCAAATATTGCTGTGTTTCTTTGTCTGAGGCGTCCATTTTAACTTTACTCATTAGGTCGAACATTTTTTTATTGACGATAATGGAAGTAACGTCGTCTTGTCCGTCAAATTTATCAAATGCTCCTTGCGCAAAAAACGGGCTACTAACTAAAACGACTACGAGGGTGATTAAAAACTTTTTCATTTTTTTGTTTTTGATTGATTAATACTATTAAAAAATTTATTGAATTATAAATATGTTATCTCTTGTTGTTTCATATCTTTCAATATATTGAAACGTATCGATGCCTTTATTTACATGACTCGACAATAAAGCTAAGGCTTTTTGTGTTTCTTTAAAGGCTATTTCTGGATCTTCAAATGTTCCTAAATTTTGAGATTGCGATTTCGTGGCACTGCTATTAAAAGCATAGAATCCAATTCCTAAAACCACGACAACCGAAGCTGCTATGGAAATCCACGTCATTTGATTTATTTTTTGCGGAGGCGTTGCAAAAACTCGTTCCGATTTTTCATTTTTGGCTTCCGAAAAATAAACAAACAATGATTGGTACTGTCTCAAATGCGAAGCCACATTTGAAGACGAAAAATAGTCTTTCAACTGTTGTTCTTCGGCTATTGAGGTTGTTCCTTCAAAATAACGCTCTAGTATTTTTTCAATTTTACTCAATTCCATGGTTATGGGTTTTTATCATAAATTCTCGAATTGTTTTTCTAGCTCTTGAAAGCGCAACGCGAACCGCCGTTTCATTCATTTCTAAAACTTTGGCAATATCTTCAAATTCGCATTGTTCGATATCCCTCATTTGAATTATCACTCTTTGTTGTTCTGGAAGTCCATTAATGCTTTTTTCAACCCAAGACCAACTATCCAAATCTTCTGCTTTTTGATATGCACTAGCGGATCTATCCGCATAATCTTCGACGATTACTTTAAAATGACTGCTACGTTTTGATTTTAATTGATCCAAACAGTAGTTCTTGGTAATGGTCATCGCAAAAGCTTCAAGACTCGAAAACGAGTCTAAAATTTCATTCTTATGCCACAATTTCACCAAAACTTCTTGAGTAGCATCTTCTGCTTCTTCCGTACTTAGGAGCAACCGCTTGGCCAATCGAAAGACTTTGTCTTTAAAAGGTGCTACTCGTTGTACGAATTCATTTTGATTCATTCCATGGTTTTTAACAGGACACGTCAGAAGCAAGACGATACCCAATTATTTTTGTTACAAAGAAGGGGAAATAATTCTAAAATAAGTAAATTTACCTTTGCAATTAATTGCCATACCGTATGAAAAAAATCACAATATTATTTTTTGCAACCGCTTTACTAGGGCTTTTTATTTCAAGTTGTGAACCTCAAAATGACAATGAAGTCCCCGAGGCCGTCGCCATCAATGATTTTGTATGGAAAGGGTTAAACTTATACTATTTGTGGGTTACTGATGTTCCTAATTTGTCTGATTTTAGATTCAAAGACCAATCCGACTTGAATCGGTTTTTATACCAATACCCCAAGCCTGAAACCCTATTCCAAGACTTGCTTTACAAACCAAGAAGCAAATATCCCGATTCAGGTGAAGCGGTCGATCGATTCAGTGTCATCTTTTCAGATTACACCCAACTCGAAGGTATTCTTGCCGGAACAACCGCAAACAATGGTGCTGATATTGGGCTGTATTACAAAGACGCTTCTCAAACAACCATTTTTGGCGTAGTGCGTTATGTTCTTCCTAATTCTGATGCAGCAGCCAAGAATTTGCAGCGCGGTACAATCTTTTATGGCATTGATGGCATTGCACTAAACAAAGATAATTATGGCGCCCTTTTGAGTTCGAATTCTTACACGCTGAATTTGGCTGAATATGACGCGGGAAACATCACTCCAAACGGACAATCTATAGCATTAACCAAATCCGTACTTTCTGAAAATCCGGTTTATATCAATACTATAATTACATCGGGAACTCATAAGATTGGCTATTTGATGTACAATGGTTTTTATCCCAATTACGAGTCCCAGCTTAATGCCGCTTTTACCAATTTAAAAGCAGAAGGTATTACCGATTTTGTATTGGACTTGAGATACAATTCTGGTGGATCCATAGCTACTGCAACACGATTGGCCAGCATGATTACAGGGCAATTTACCAATCAAGTATTTGCCAAAGAACAATGGAATCCAAAAGTGGAAGATTATTACAGTTCACACAACTCGACTACCACCATTAATTTGTTTCCTAATAAATTAGCCACTAACGAAACCATTTCCAGCTTGAACCTAACTAAAATGTATGTGCTTACAACTAAAAGTACCGCTTCTGCTAGTGAATTAGTAATTAACGGACTCGAACCTTACATCAATGTCGTTCAGATCGGAGATAAAACCATTGGAAAAAATGTGGGCTCTATTACTTTATATGATTCGCCGACTTTCACTAAACGAGATATCAATCCAAAACACCGTTATGCCATGCAACCTTTAGTATTGAAAATTGTAAACAAAGTTGGTTTTGGAGACTATACTAACGGTTTGGAACCTGATTATTTTCTAAAGGAAGATCTAGGAAATTTGGGAATCTTGGGGAATCAAGACGAACCCTTATTAAGCACCGCCATCACCACAATAGTTTCCGGCGGAAGAAAAATGCCTAAACAACCTGCAAAAACCTTTACTACTTTTGAAGACACACAAACCATCAATCGTCTAAAAACCGAAATGTATTTGGACAAAATTCCTGAAGGAATACTTCCTTCATTAAGATAAAAAAAAGGCTTTCTGCTACTATAGAAAGCCTTTCTTAGTTTCATTTCGCAAGTATTTATTGATTGAAATAAAAACCTGAAGGCCCTACTCCAACCGTATGTGTTTTTTGTAAAGTCCCAATCGGGCTATTCCCTATATTCCCCAAAGAATAAATATTGACAGTTCCGTTTTGATCATAGTTTGTATAACCAGAAACATAAATATGATTGTTCTTAATGGCAAAACCATACAATGTCGGGATTTGAGCAATGAATTTTGGTAATGCAGGTAGCCCAGTAGTATCCATCGGCATTCTATATACTTCCGAATTAATCGTGTAAAACAACTTCGAATCTGCAATGGTTAAATTGGCAGGATGCTTTGTAACAGCGCCAAAGTCGAATGCCTTTACCAATTGGTTGTTGGCGATGTTAATTTGCACCAATTTACCCGCAGTTTCAGAAGCTGCATAATATGGTTTACCAGCGCAAGTGATCCACAAGGAGCTACCATCGATTTGCATTGCATTGGGTATATCCCCTACCAAAATCGAAGACACCGAATTATTTGCGGTATTGATAACCGAAATCGTATTGCCAAAATTATATCCGCCGCTATGTGCCACATATAATGTTCCCGCTTTTTCAATAATTTTATCAGGACCTTCTGCAACAGGAATGTTCGCCGTTATTGCATTCGTTGCAGGGTCAATCACAGCAACATAGTCGTCCGAGGGTACTGTTCCGTCGCCCCAATTGGTTACGTATCCTTTACCATTTGAAAAAACAATGTACCGCGGATTATTCAAGCCCGTTGCAATAGTAGCCACACTCACCATTGTATACCGATTTACCACTTCAATCGTGTTTGATATATTCATTACAATATAAGCATATTGATTGTAAAACCCAATGCTCTGCGCCGTATCCCCTAATACTTTTGGATGATTGACCACCGAAAAAATATCGTTTTGCAAAGTATTCAAATCAAAAGAAATGTAAGAAAGTGACGCATCATTATGAAAAGCTACCCCTTCATTCACCACCAAAACACCGCTATCATAAGTACCTAATGGAACATATTTTGGTGGTTCAACGACATCGCTAGAACAAGCATTTAAAAAGATGGAGCCGATTAAAGCCGCAAAAAGGATTTTACAAATTTTCATAGTTATTAAAAATTAAAGATTAAATAAAGGTTGAAATTTCTTCCAGGCATCGGGCGTTGTGATACACTTTGATAGTTTTTGTTATAGAGATTACCTACTTGAAACCCAATTTTGTACGTTGCTATTTTCCCAAAATCATAATTTGCACTGACATTGGAAACTTGATATTCCTCTAAGACATGAGTATTATCACTCGACGTAAACACATAGCCCGTAAACAAATATTGGTAATTCAAGGTGATCTTCTGAAAGCTATAGGCCAAACTCGAATTGAATTTGTGGAAAGGAACATACACCAACTGTTTGTCGCTAAAATCATCTTTTGAAACGGTATACCCATAATTGGCATTGAAATCAAAGGCATGATTTT
>Ga0209023_10004426_pt1 | contig 15985 bp, 9 predicted proteins | sample LakOneMetagenome_FD_187468 | JGI IMG/M metagenome (GOLD analysis project Ga0209023, IMG submission 187468) | Freshwater and sediment microbial communities from Lake Erie, Canada (SPAdes) (version 2) | ecosystem: Environmental > Aquatic > Freshwater > Lentic | place: Lake Erie, Canada | collected... | reverse complement strand
TCCAGAATCGGGCCGTGGTACTTCACAAATTTTCCCATCAAACAAAAAACGAATTGCGGCTGGCATTCTAACAGCCTCTGTAAAATGTGAAACCTGAAGGTGAAAGTAAAATCGGAATGTGCAGATGTTTACAGTTGTCATCTACGTCAACATTTATATCGAATGACGTAAAAATATGATCTGTATTTAACTTCGTTCTTTTAGAAATAAAATATTGTCCAATTTCTACTTCTAATTTATAGATTTTAATACCATCGATTAAAGGGAATGGCCCCCAGCGCCCGTTTCGGTCAGTTTTGTGATCAACCAGCAGATCGCTCTCGTGAAAAAGGCGAATTTGCAGGCCGACAGCTGGCAGTCCCCGAACTAAATCTAGCGCATGTGAGCTAAGAGTTGTCACTAAAAATTCCCGTACTAGCCGACGAATTCTAGTTCATCGTAATTTAGCAGTCCATCAACAATCTTTCCGGAGTTATCCAAAAATAGCGAGGTGGAAACGTCATCTACCAGTAAGGAAATTGCACTTCGTAAACCGGACAGTGCAGAAGCAGACAGTCCTAAACTAACAAGAGCTGAGTAGTTGAACGCATATAGCCCATAGAGACGATCATTATCATGATTGTCTCGGCCGATGTACTGAAAGCTCGACCCCATATAGGGATGATTGTCGATCAATTCACTGCGAAGTTTAATCGGTGCCGTGTAACGATCGCTCCACTTAAGGATACCTTCATGAATTGTCGCCAATTCAGGGCGCATGGCCGGATCGGTAATCAATCCGGTGGATGCTATCAGGAAGTCGAGCTCCCAATAGCCAAGTCTGGTCTTGCACTTGATGACATCACCATCGCTGGCGATGTCATCAAAATCAACTCCGTGATGCAAATGGCAGTCAGGGTTTGAAGTAGCCAAGGCATAGGTATCGTTCGTAGGAGGCTGAGATTTTGCGAAAAAATCCACCATTACCTGATATTTGACAGAGTCATCGAGCGCCCGAAAATGACCCAGCATTCGCGCTCGCTCCATGTAGCGGATAGGATTTACCCGTTGCGGCTCTTTGCGACGGACGAACACGTGCACTTCTCTTGACCCTGCCGCTAATGCGAAACTCGCAGTATCAAAAGCGGAAGCGCCGCCACCAATGATTCCAACCCTTTTGCCTTTTAGTTTGTCGATCGCAATAACTGCACTGCTGTGTGAGTACTGGTGTGGTTTTAGATGTCTTGAAACGCTTTCAGGTACATACCAACCGCCACCGCCTTGAATTCCCGTCGCGAGAATAACTTTTGATGCCATGAGATATTTGAAGCCACTGGCCGCAACATGCAATTTGTGCAAACCCCGCCGGACCGGCTCGATTTTTGTGAGTTTGACATTGTTGGCAATGGGGAGTTCCAGAATCTTGCGATACCATCGCAGGTATGCCATCCAGTCGCTCCGCGCTATCTTTTGAAGACGCTCCCATGCAGTTGAACCGTGTTGCGCTTCATACCAGGCGCGAAACGTCAGCGATGGTATCCCAAGATCGATCGATGTTAGATGCTTCGGCGTCCTCAACGTTGGCATTCTGGCGTAAGTTTCCCACGGGCCCTCAAAACCGGACGGATTTTCGTCGATTACAAGGATATTCCGGATACCCTCGCGCAGTAGTCCGAATGCAGCCCCCAGACCACTCTGCCCTGCGCCGACAATAACGACGTCAAAAATTGACGCATTTTCGATTTTTTTCTCATTGACTGGCGAGCATTTTTCATAATTCAAATATGACAGGTCGGTGCAAACCCGCTTATTTAAATAGTCTAAGGTCATTTCTTCAACTGCTCGAAGCGTAACGTCATGATCTGAACAACCTCAGCGAGCGCAGTTTGTTTTTCTTCTTCTATCGAGTTCGTAATCCGTTGTTGCAATGTTTGCAAAATTTGCTGAAGATTTTTATCCCGGACCGCCAGGATGAACGGGAAACCATTCTGAGCACGATATAGTCGATTTAGCTCTGAAATTTTCTCAAGCTCTGTCGCGGTGAGTTTGTGAAGACCTGCTGACATTTGTTCGTCGCGCGAATCCATGCTCAGCGAATTTGCAGCACTCTTTATTGCCCCGAGCTCAGGGTGCCCTCGCAGCAAATCAAGCTGCTCGCTCTCGGTTGCTTCTGAAATCACCTGCATCAACACGCTGGCCAGATCATCAAACGGGCGCCGTGATGCTGCGCGCGTGATGAGCCAAGCGCTCCCTTCGCAAATGCTTGAATAGCGTTCTACAAATGCAAAATCCGAGCAAGGAGCTGTCATGTCGGGCAAACCGATAGCCAGTGCCGTGCCAGGTCTATGCGCCGGGGGATCCAAACTGAATCATGAGCACGGATATGATCGATAAAACGCGCAACAGCTGCAGTGCGTCCAGGGCGTCCCGCAATCCGGCAGTGCAGCCCAACAGTCATCATTCGCGGTGATTCCGCGCCTTCGGAATAGAGAAAATCAAAACTATCCTTGAGATATCTAAAAAAGGACTCGCCATCAGTAAATCCATTATATGCTACAAATTTCATGTCATTCATATCTAAAGAATATGGAATTATTAGCTGTTTCATTTCATTTATAATTGAATAATACGGCAAGTCATCGGAATACGAATCTGAACTATATATAAAATTACCATTTTCAGCAATTAATGAGGCCGTATTTGGGCTGGTCCGCCCTAGATACCATCCCAGAGGGATCTCCCCTGTTATTTCGCGATGTAACTCAATCGCCTTTTGTAGATGCTCTCTTTCCAGGTCTTCCGGTACACATTGGTAGTCAATCCAGCGCAAACCATGGCTCGCGATTTCCCATTCGGCCGCCTGCATTGCTTCAACCGCAGCCGGATTTTGCGCCAACGCGACTGCAACGCCAAATACTGTTACAGCTATTCCTCGTTCGGTAAAAAGCCGATGAAGCCGCCAAAAACCGGTACGCGAGCCATACTCGTAAAGACTCTCCATTGCTGCCGAGCGGGCATTAAGATGAGCTTCTGCGCCGACCATCTCGGAAATAAATGACTCGGATTTGCTGTCACCAAGTTCGATACTGCATTCTGCGCCTTCTTCGTAGTTGACAACAAATTGGACAGCGATGCGCGCATTACCGGGCCATTGCGGATGCGGTGGGCTGTTCGCATAACCGACAAGATCACGTGATGTGTTCACAATTGGCAACTCTGCGCAAAATCTTCGACAAAAAACAGCATGGCTTTCAGAGCTGAATCAGCATCTTCATGAGCGACAAATTCAGAGGGATTATGGCTAATTCCACCCCTGCACCGAATGAATAGCATTGCTGCAGGAGCAAGCGCTGTCATAACCATTGCGTCATGACCGGCCCCGCTTACCAGCTGGCAGCACTCTCCTGTCACGGCATCGACAGCCCGTTCGACGCAGTTCACAAGCTTGGTATCGAAGGTGGTGGCTTTAAGTACAAGGCATTCTTTGATTTTAACGTCAATATCGCGTCGTTCTGAAATCTCTTCTATTCGCTTACGTATAGCATGAGCCATTTGCATTGCGTCTCTATCCGAATCGCTGCGTAGATCCAGAGTAAGCATCGCCTCACCAGGCACCACGTTGCTGCCTCCAGGCAAGACAACTAGCTTTCCGACGGTCGCAACTCCCTTCTCACTTCGCAATCCAGTTTCTTCAACAGCCAAAACAATTTCAGCTGCAGCAGCCAGCGCATCGTTCCTCAGTTCCATGGGCGTTGTCCCGGCGTGCCCCGCCTTGCCCGCAAGGTTAACCTCATAACGCCGCTGCGCTGCGATTGAGTTCACAACGCCAAGGGCCATATCCATATTCTCAAGCACTGGGCCCTGCTCGATATGCGCCTCCAAATAGGCGCAAATTGAACCTGCCGGCCGCCTGGCAGTCTCAAACTGCTCGATATCAAGGCCGAAGCCAGCGAGCGCAGCTTTCAGGGTCACGCCTGCGAAGTCGGCTATATCTGGCGGTGTCCCGCCAAGAGTTCCGGCTACAGCCCGGCTGCAAAGCATTGCGCTGGCGAACCGCGAGCCTTCTTCATCCCCAAAACCAATGACTTCAATCGCAAATGGCAGTCGACGGTTTGATTGAGCCAGTGTCGCGACACATTCAATGCCCAGCAAAACACCCAACATCCCATCATAACAGCCTGCATCAGACACGCTATCCAAATGCGATCCGATCATTAGTGCTGGAGCGTCACAGGTAATGCCTTCGTAACGCCCAACGATATTGGCCGCGCTATCAACCTTTGCAGTCATACCGGCATCAACCATCCAGCGATGCAGAGCCACCAGTGTCTCGCGATATCCTTCGCCAAGATAGGGTCTGAAAAGCTGGTCTGGCCGATCGCTATAGCGACCGCCGGCCAATTCCTGGCATCGGGTCAAGGCTCTCAGTGAGCCAACCCTCGTGCGCGCCGACATTGGCAATTGCGACGCCTCACTTGGGGCCGACTCAATCACCTTCAAGTTAAGGGGAGAATCTAACAACCTCGCCACAAACCTACCCCCTGCAAACGCCGATTGTTACGACACCCAAATCGTATTTGCTAACGATGTCGTTTGATTCATCAATTCTCTTAAACGCCATTTATTGCAATCAGTGGAATGCGCTGCATATTCACGTTTAGTCTTATTGAATAGAAATATCTAACACCATGGAAGGCACGCTCTCCAATTCCCGCCTTTCCTCAAATTCAAAAGGCACAAAATTGGCTATCCTATGAATCAAAGTGATTGGATCATCTTCGACCAGCAAGAGATCTCGGTGCTGTTTATTTAAAAAGCCTTCAGTTATCATATTATCAATGAAAGAAATCATTGGATCATAATAACCGTCGATATTTAGAAGGCAGCATGGTTTGGAATGATAACCCAATTGTGCCCAGGTCCATACCTCAAAGAGCTCTTCAAGAGTGCCAATGCCTCCGGGCAAAGCGACGAAGGCATCCGAAAGTTCGGCCATTTTCGCCTTTCGTTGATGCATCGTATCGACGATGTGAATCTCGGTAGCTCCAATATTCTCACGCTCGCGATTGCGGAGATTTTCAGGTAGAACGCCTATTACCTTTCCCCCAGCTCGCGAAGCAGCCATTGCAATGGCTCCCATCAGGCCCACTGACCCACCACCATAGACCAGACCCATGCCATTCTGCGCAATCAAGCCGCCAAACTTGACGGCCAGTTCAGTATATACGGGCTTGGTTCCAAAACGAGAGCCAAGAAATACGCAAATTCGCATCCTTCCAGTCCTATCAATTCTTATTAAAAACTATTCGCGCCAAGGATGTTCGATTCTTTTTAAAACCAATTATTGAGTTACGGAGATAGTTCCGATAAAATTCATAACAATCCGAGCCGTGCAGGCTCCTTATCGTAATTTCGTTTTCCTGCAGTGAATCAAGCCATTGCTTTAGCGTTGATATGTAGTCCGTCGTACCATTTTCCATATAGATCGGCGAAAAATATTTGCACGAAGATTCATATATTTCATAGATATACGGTAGATCCGATTCCGGAAATACATTTACTGGAACAATTTGTCTTGCAAGATCTGCATGAACATTACTCCAACATATTGTCTGGAGAGACAAACGTCCGCCTTTTGTCAGATGCTCTGATGCCCACCCGAAGAAGTTATCGTAGACGCTCAAGCGCTCAGATTTACTCATCTCAGGCTTCACGAAATGTTCAAATGCTCCGATACTAATAATAGCATCGTACGCAATGTCTGGCTTGAAATGCTCATAACTACATAAATGAACATCGATGTTTTTACGACCAAAGTGGCGGACATGGAGGGCTTGCTCTTCACTCAATGTCAAACCTGTCGCTCGCCTGACACCAATCCTATCCACTGCATGGCGAAGTACACCTCCCCATCCGCAGCCAACGTCAAGAACTGTGCTATCTTGATCCGCGCCGACAGCGTCGAGGTGGAATTTGATCTTTTCAATCTGCGCGGAATGCAATGTATTAGCAAGTTCGCGACCGTTTATTGGGTCGGACCACCTGGCAGCGCTGTAAATCATATTTTCATCCAGCCACCTGGCATAGAAATCATTCCCAACATCATAATGAAATTGGATTGCCGAACTCGACGCGCCTCGATTGACAACTGGCGACTGCCGTTCGTTATCAACAGACTCATTTTGAGAAACTTGTTTTTCGGCAAAGGCGGGACGCAGCTTTGATGCAATCGTATTCACATTCCTAACCTTTCGCGAAATTAGTTACCGCTCTGTAACCACAAATATCGATCAGTTTCGAGCTTAAGTCTAGATTTCAATTTCTTCCCACTCCTCGATCTGGAGTGCGTCAAAAGTTGATCTCAATGTTAATCCATCAAATAATACAGCCAACGGAATGGTCACACCGCTCTCCTGGCGCATCTTCGCCGCAAATCGTGTTGCCGTTAGCGAATGGCAGCCAAGGTCCAAGAAGTTGTCATCAATTCCGACCGATTGGAGATTAAGCATTTCAGCCATGATGCGAGCCGCAGTCGCTTCCAGGTCGGTCCTAGGGTCGGCGTAGTCTACCCCCAAATCCGGTCGTGGATGCAAAATGCCAGCTACGCTAGTTTCTACTTGGGCGGTTGCTGCCTGGATAAACTGACCGTTTGAATCCAGTTCCATTCTGCTGACGGCGATCCTGGGCAAATCGAAGTTCAGGGCTTCGAAGAAGCAGGCCACGGCATCGTTCGTTGAAAGAGCGCTCTTAAGCCAAGCGTCGTGGATATCGCGGAAGGCTTCGGGAACTTGGTATTTAGCCGCCATCCCGACTTCGGACCAACTGTCCCAGTTGAGGGAGATTGTTCGAGAGGCGCATTGAGATATCCGCGAAGCGAAACTGTCCATAAAAGCATTCGCAAAAGCGTAATCTGTTTGACCTGGATTGCTCAAAAGCGTGGTCACCGATGAGCATAGAATAATTAGATCAAGTCTCTGAGATGAAAATATATTGCTTAGATTCAGGAGTCCGGAAATTTTGGGTCGAAGGACCTCCAGCGCCATTGCATCGGTTTTGGTGATTAGTTGGCTTCCATTGACCGTACCTGCTGCGTGGATGACAGCGCTGATTCTACCAAGTTTTGCCTGCGCCTGCTCGACCCCCAACTTGAACGATCTGTGATCAGCAACATCAGCAGTTATGATGACGAGTTCGACACCCAATTCAACCATCGCGTCTAGGCGTCTAAGAATGTCAGAATCCGCTGTATTTTCAGCGATCTTGCGTGGCCACAGTTCTTCGGCTGGCATTTTGCGACGTGAAACCAGCGCCAGCTTTCTGATTCCGCGTTGCACCAACTCTTCCGCAATTGCCAAGCCAATTCCGCCCAATCCCCCTGTAATCAGCCATGCGCCACCTTGAATGAGTTCGATCTGTAATGCTGTGGTTTGAACTTTACGTGCCAGAGGCGCCAACGCAGGGCTCCAGAACCTGCCGTTGCGCCATGCCAGAATTCGAGAGCCTGTGCCTGACAACACGGGCATGATAACTTCGGTGGTTGCCGCAACGCGATCTTGTTCCAACTGGTGCCTACAAAGATCCAGATAACTGACCGAAAGACATTCCAACTCCTGCGACAAAGAACGCGCCAAACCCAAAAGGGCAGCGCCAGCGGGTTCTACGTCTCCTGCACTCAAAACATCCTGACTATTTGCTGAAAGCAAAAAAAGATCTGTCTGACGGACGGATTGTTCGATTTGCAAGGTCGATACGAGGTGCAATATATCTAAGTAGCTGCTTTGGATGGCTTCCGGATCATTCGTTTCCAGACCAAGTGACCATAGATATACTATAGAGTTATGCTGCTTATCATCATCAAATGATTCAAGCGCCCTGGTCAATTGCGCTGCGTCACCGGACTTTATTGCGAACGTGAAATCATCGTCATATTCGAATGCATCGGCTTTTCGCAAAACGGTTATTTCGGCTCCTGTAGCCCTCAAACTCTGGATAAGATGGGTGCTTAGCGCATCTTCATTGGAAAATATCAGCCATTTGCGGGCTTGCCCGGGTAATGAGTGGCCAATTTCGCACCTGGTCCAGATTGGCTCGTACAGCTTTGCTGTGGCGGCGATGGCCGAGGGATTTGTGCCTGGCTTCTGGGAGTTCTCGTAAGCAGGAGCCAAACTGTAAGTGCGTCGTTGAAATGGGTAGGTTGGCAGCGGGATTTTTCGGGCATCCTTGGTCCGGTTTATCGCTCCCCAATCGATTTCAATTCCCGCTAGGCACAGGCTCGATGCTGCCAGCAACAGCTGATCATGCTCTGCATCGACTTCACCGGGCCTGGGTAGCGTAGCCACGGTTGCGAATTCCGACTGCTCTGTCGCCGAATTTATCAGACCGGACATCTGGCGGCCAGGACCGACCTCAAGCAATATTCCGGTGAAGCCGGCGGTTATTGCAGAAACGCCTTGCGCAAAACGGACAGGCTCCCTGATGTGCTTGCCCCAATAAGCCGGATCGACAGCCTGCTCATCGGTGATCCACTGTCCGGTCAAATTGGAGACAAAGGGAATTCGAGGTGGTTTAAAGCCAATCGAGGAAAGATGATTGATGAATGGCTCCACCGCAATTTCCATCGATGCACTGTGAAACGCGTGCGAAGTACGAAGAAAGGTGTGGGAAATTCCTTGACTGACAAGATCGTTCAAAAACTCATTGATCGCCGGTGTCGGTCCAGAAACAACGCAGGCTTGCGGTCCGTTATACGAGGCGATGGTAAGCTCCTCGGACAGCAGAGGCACGATTGCTTCGGGATCCGACATGACGGCAACCATTGAACCCGGTTGAGCTGTATTCATCAGGCGGCCTCGGGAAGACACAATTTTTAGCGCATCCTCAAGGCTGAAGACTCCTGCGACGCACGCCGCAACGATCTCACCCAGACTGTGGCCGATCAGCCCAGTGGGCTTCACACCCCATGATAACCAAAGTTGTGCCAGCGCATACGAAACTGAGAATACGGCAGGTTGAGCGAAATCGGTCCGCTCGAGCAATTTTGCTATCGATCCATCGTGCTCATCCGCGTCAACCTTCGGAAGAAGGAACGGCGCGAGATCCAGATCATGAGCTTGCCGAAGAATTGAAATGCATTGGTCAAGGGCATTGCGGTAGGCCGGTTCGTGTCGATAGATTCCGACTCCCATGGCCAAACTCTGTGTGCCTTGGCCAGGAAAGACAAAGGCCACGTCAGCATCTTTACCAAAGCTCTTGCCGCGAACAGAACTCGCGTGAGATTGAAGCTTCAGTCTGTTGGCTAACGCACTTGGATCTGGCGCGACGACCGCCAATCCAAACTCGTGCTTTGATCGACCTTCCGAAAGTGTGTAGGCTAGATCGGCCATATTGATGGCGTCATTAACCGAAAGAAACGAACTCAATCGATCTGCCATCTGTTCGAGCGCAGTTTGAGTCCGAGCAGTCAACACATAGGCTCGGTTGTGAAACAGTTTCGGCCCTTGGGGATCAATACGCGGAGCGCCTTCCAGCACCAGGTGTGCGTTGGTCCCGCCAATCCCAAAACTGCTTACACAAGCCCGCCGAAGCGGGTTTGAGTTTACCCACGGGATCAAATCGCTATTGATGAAAAACGGCGTTTGGGAAAAATTGATATTTGGATTCAATTTCGTAAAATGTGCGGTGGGCGGAATTTTGCCTGTTTCGATTGCGAAGACCGTCTTGATTAGGCCGGCAACACCAGCAGCTGCGTTCAAATGACCAATATTGCCCTTGATGGACCCGATGGCGCAGCTACGTTTTGCCCCGATGTCCCTGAAAACACGTTTCAGGCCTTCGATTTCAATCGGGTCACCAACGGGTGTCCCTGTACCATGTGCTTCGATAAAGCCGATCGAGTCAATCGGCACCCCGGACATTGCAATTGCTTCGGCGATGACCTCCGCCTGTCCTCTACTGCTTGGGGCTGCAAAGCTTGCTTTCCGGCCCCCATCGTTGTTGAGTGCCGATGCCTTTATGACAGCACGGATATTGTCACCGGCAAGCACGGCATCGTTGAGCCGTTTCAATACGACAATTCCTACACCATCACCAAAAACCGTGCCGCAAGCGTCGGCATCAAATGGTCTGCAAGTGCCGTCTGCCGAGAATACACTCCCTTCGGAAAAACGGTAACCCAATTTGGCGTAGCTAAATACAACTGATGCACCACCAGCCAAAGCAATATCACACTCTCCGGCTAGAAGACTCTGGCAGGCTAAATGCACTGCCACCAAAGATGTAGAACAAGCTGCCTGAACATTAACACTAGGGCCAGATAGATTTAGTTTATAGGAGGTTCTTGTCGCAATGTAATCTTTGTCGTTAGAAAGAATCACGAACAGCTGAGGTTCTCCAAGGGTCTCATCGAAATGAGTTAAAGCTCTCGAAAGATGTCGAATATTTAACGCCGCTCCAGCGAATATTCCGATATTGCCCGGAAATCGGTCAAAATCGCACCCACTATTTTCGAGCGCCTCCACCGAACATTCGAGAAAAATTCGTTGCTGTGGATCTATAAAACTAGCCTCAACCGGACTGAAATTGAAATATTCTGCATCAAAATCTTCTGCGTTGGCAATACGCGGCGCTACACGGACATAACCGGGGTCAGACAGATCGTTTTCAGCGACGCCAGCAGCGCGCAATTCATCTTCGGTGAAGTGATCAAACGAGATTTTGCCCGATTTCAGATTTTCCCAAAACTCATCTACATTCGAAGCTCCTGGAAACCTTCCGGACATGCCGATTATGGCGATATCTGTTGAGTTTGAATCCTTGATTTCGGGGGTATTCATGTTGGAATTTCCCCTATGGCGTTTGAATCCTGTGCCAGGGTTCGGGCATTGATCCTTTGCGAGAAACGGGTTGAGATGTTTGTGCTGACAGGCTCCCTCTTGCTTGCGATAGCCGGGACTAGTTTTTCGCACATTTTGGCCTGCTGGATTTCAGAAATAAGTTGGATTTGTTGCCTAATCGTCGCGTGTTCCATCAAATCAACGAGCGGAAACTCGACCTTGAATTTCTGCTGCATCGATTCATGCAGCTCGATCAACTGCAGCGAGGTTCCACCAACTTCAAAGAATAGACTATCAAAGCCAAAATCTGGGTGCAGCAGAGACTTGTTCCAGAGTTCGGCTATTGCTGTGCGGATATGGTTGCTGGCAATCGGAATTGATGCTTCTCCATGATGTATCAGACCTAGGTCAGCGCTTGTGCCCAGCACGGTGAATTCACCAGATTCCCACATGGATCTTGTTTTGCGGCGGGCAACTTTTCCGCTGCTTGTTTTAGGTATTGCCCCTCGTTGTACCGCAACGACGAGGCTCAATGATATTTGCTCACGTTCAGCGACATTTTGGCGCACCCGCCGAATCTGATCCGCTACTTCCAGCGGGTCACGCTTCCGGACCTCCTGGACAAGAACGATGTTTGTACCATCCAGGTCAGATTGAAATGCAGCGCTTGTGCATCCCGAAAATGCTTCATCATCTAAGGTTGCAGCCAGCTCAATATCTTGCGGATAGTGATTAACACCGTCCAAAATTATCAGATCTTTCAAGCGTCCCGTTACGTACAACTCTCCATCACGCAAAAAGCCTAGATCTCCAGTCGCCAGAAAACCGCCGCCAAACGGTTCAATCGTCAAGTCGAACGATTCGAGGCTGCCGGCACTTTCTTTCCAATAACCTGCAGCAACGCCCGGGCCACGTAAGCATATTTCACCGATGTCATTTTCTTCACATGGAACGCGTGATGTCGTGTCGACGATCACGATTTCATGTTCTGGTGGATAAGTTCCACATGACACCAGAACGCGAGATTTGCTCTCGCCTTCGGCAAGCTGCGCCCGTCCTTTTGTTTCCAGACTCTGCCGATCAAACAATTTGGCGGTTAGACCAGCGCCCAAGGGTCCGCCACTAACGTAAATTGTTGCTTCTGCCAGACCGTAGGTTGGGAAAAAGGCATTTGGTGAAAAACCTGCCGGTTCAAAACGTTCCGCAAATTTACGCAACGTCTGATCCTGGATGGGTTCCGCACCGCAAATTGCGGCACGCCAATGCCGCAGATCGAGTTTTTCAATTTCTTCTGGGGTCAACCTGTCTGCACAAAGTTGATAAGCAAAATTTGGGGCTGTGCTGATTGTTCCGCGCACATGTGACATGACTTTAAGCCAATAGGACGGTTCCGCTGCGAATTTCGTTGCGGGAATGATTGTGCTTCGCATCAAATTGCACAACGGTGCAACGATACCCCCAATCAATCCCATGTCGTGATACAATGGCAACCAATGCACCATCATGTCATCATCGAATTTATTGAAAACTCTAAGCATTGTCGCTGAATTTTCGATAAAATTGCTGTGTGTGACACAAACTCCCTTGGGGTCATTTGTGGAACCTGACGTGAACTGGATCACTGCAATCTCTGGCGTCGGGCGTCTTTGCAAAAATTCGCCGGATTTACCAAGTTCAGCGATGTCCAAAACCAAAGCGGAATTCAAAGCTGGGGATTGGTCACGGAATTCAACAAGCCGAGAAACAATTTGCTGGTCGGCAACCACGGCTGCCACATTCGACAGACCCAGGAGTCGGTCGAGTTTGACCAGAGCACCCTGCCCCTTCGCCGCTGACCCAAGTCTCGCGGGAGCAAGTGGTACGACAACGCCTCCAGCCCAGATTATCCCAAAAAAAACGGCCAGATAGTCTATTGAACTTCCTGCCATCAAAGCGACATTTCCCCCGGCGACGCCAGCAGCGGCTAAATCCCCAGCCACCATCGCGGCCTTCTTCATCAGCTCGCTGTACGTAATGTCTATTCCATTGAGGTTTGCGCTTTCCAACAATCGGTAAGCCAATTGATCGCCGCAATTGCGTTCAGCAATCTCTAACATGGATGATAAGTTTTGATGTCCAATAGTCATATAGTCTATCTTTTGGAAGATTCACATTCGAAACATGGTGAATGATTTTTTAAATTTAAATATTCCCTTGCGGGCAAATTTATGATCGCCATTTCATGTTTAGATATTGTCAATATGTGTAAATAGTGACAACAAAATGCATTAACTCTCGATAGTCAATCAATAGTAATTTGGATATTTTATTAGTTTATATTAGCTAATTGCCAATATCGAGACAGTTCGGCGAGAGATTTGAATTTTCATGTAAAACCATGTCTATCCTCCAGATTGACATGCGGATGATCCAGTTCTCCTCCTATTATGTCAACAACAAATATTCTATCGTGGGACAATTGCTTGTCAAAGTTTACGTTATGATGATATTTTGAAGAGCATTCATATTTGATATGTGGCGATTTAGTTTATTTTGATAAATATCCACCGCCTAACTGCAAACATTCAATAACCAATAGCAGTATTTGGCAACGATTAAAGCGTGCAGATGCATCTATGATTGATAAATTGTTGTCAACACGAATACGTTATTTGAGTTTGTTCAGAAAATGTATTTGAATGGTATATTGTTAATTTTATAACATTTATGTCGCGGAAACTATAGAATCAATGAATACAAAATCGTTTTATACACGAATAACTTAATACTAACATTTCCGGCGTGGAGGACAATCGCCCCAGCACCCACCGTTCGTCCGGAAAGCAACATAAATTCGCCGTCGCCAACGCCTCCTTCGCCAAGTGATCGAGTCACATGACAACCGCAAAACTAAAGCCAGCCTATTGGATTACGAGGTTGGATCTATCGTATCGGTCTAGCATGCTCTCTAATACTGGTATGACCTTATTTAAAATTGGCTCGCGCAAAATCGACATGTGGTCGCAGTCTAATGTTTCTACAGTTAGCGGACCTTGCAAAATATCATGCCAGGATCGCAATGGATCACTAAGGCCCAGGTGAGAATTGGTCGCAAGCAGATAGAGCGTTGGCGCGGATATCGGTGAAGGTCTATAGCCTGATTCTATTCGAGCAAACCCGCGAACCATTTTCGTTATTCGGTCAAGTGCGTCTGCATCAACATCCAAAGGAAACGTACCGTTTGCGATTATCTTGCTTAGGGTAATTTCGAGATCATTGATTCCGTCGGACATTAGAGAAACAGTTTCGGGCAAGAAATTAGCAAATGCATTCATGATCACATCGTTTTCCGTGCGATCATACTCCGCCAACATTTGATCAGGATGCTTGGTGTCGACAAGGCATAAGCTCGCGACAGGCATACCTGCTTGCTCGTATTGCCTCACCATTTCCGTTGCGACCAGCCCCCCCAATGAGAAACCTAGAAGATGGCATGGACCAGCGACACCAAGACGCGAAATTTGCTCGAGATAGTTGGTTGCCATTGCCTGGATGGAGTCGAAAAAACCGGCTTCCGGATCGTGATCCGTAGCCTGCAGGCCGAAGACAGGACGAGAACCTGACATGCGAGCGATAAGTGAGCTATAGGCAAGGCTTAAGCCTGGAGCTGGCGGAACGCAGATTAGCGCGGGTTGTGGGCCTCCTTTGCGCAGCAATTGGAGCGGCGACCAATCGATCGCTGTGCGTGCTAGCTGCGGTCCCGCTTGGGCGGGCTCCGCTTGAAGGCGTGCCACAAATTGCGCGACAGTTGGCGCTTCAAATAGGAGCCGGATTTCGGCATTGATCCCCAGAAGGGAGCGTGTCTTAGCAATTGCCTGGATCGATCGCAGAGAGTCGCCTCCGATATCGAAAAAATTGTCGTTTACTCCTATCTCCGTGCGATCCAGTATTTCGGCCCAAATCTGCGCCACCGCAATTTCAAGCTTGCTGCTTGGCGCCACGTATTCCGGGCCTGGATTTGACTCTTGAATCGCCGGGAGAGCGGCTAGATCCAGCTTTCCATTGTTGGTTAGTGGTACAGAATCGATCCTTACGAAGTGAGGTGGGATCATGTGGCTTGGTAGCAAGCTGGTCAGATGCGCGACCAGATTTGCGGTCGTTGGCTCATGATTTCCGTCGACCAGAAAATATGCAACCAGACGTTGCTTGCCTTGATGATCGGGCCTTGTTGTCACTACGGTTCTTTTTACGTCTTTGTGCGTAGTCAAGGCATCTTCGATTTCCCCCAGCTCGATCCGATAGCCATTAATTTTTACCTGCTGATCGATCCTGCCTAAGAATTCCAATTGGTTATCACTGCGCCATCTTACAAGATCGCCCGTCCTGTACATCCTTTGTCCGCGGGGACCTTCAATCTCCGGAATGAACTGAGTGGCCGTCAATTCGGGACGGTTGAGGTACCCCCGCGCAGTGCCTTCTCCTGCGATAAACAGCTCGCCTACAACCCCTTTTGGCACCGGGGCCAAGTTGCTATCTAGGACATAGACACGTGTATTCGCAATTGGTCTCCCTATCGGAACACCTCCTTGTTCCGGTGTACGATCGTCGATCTCGTAGGTGATCATTCCAACCGTGGATTCGGTGGGGCCATACTCGTTGATTAGCCTGATTGCGGGAGCCCTTTCACGCCAGAATGCCAATTGACTCGCAGCCAAGGCTTCAGTGCCGATGACAAAGGTGTGTGCGGCATGGCTGTGAGCCGCAGCAGGCCAAATTTGTTGTAAAGCGTCGAGATGTGTGGGCGATAATTTTATGTGGCCAAGCCCGCCTTGCTCGAGATATGCGCCAAAATCGCTAATCTCGTTTGGCCCTTCTTCGACGAGGATTATTGTCCCCCCAGAGATCAATTGGACCAGAAAACTCGTGACGGTGCCATCGAATGCAAGCCGGGTGTTCATCGTTGATGGGAGTCCTCGGTCGGCCCCGTAGGCAAGTCGTGCCCACGCAAGGTAGTTCAACACATTGCGATGCGAGGTCATGACGCCTTTGGGCTGTCCGGTGGAGCCCGAGGTGTACAGAATATAGGCGAGATTGTCGGTTTTGGCATGGCAGGTTGGCGGATGGTCAAGTTCGGATTGCGGCTGACCTGCTTGTGGTTCCAGGGTTTCGATAAGCAGCAGTTTGGGACCTGGTTC
>Ga0209023_10004425_pt1 | contig 15986 bp, 8 predicted proteins | sample LakOneMetagenome_FD_187468 | JGI IMG/M metagenome (GOLD analysis project Ga0209023, IMG submission 187468) | Freshwater and sediment microbial communities from Lake Erie, Canada (SPAdes) (version 2) | ecosystem: Environmental > Aquatic > Freshwater > Lentic | place: Lake Erie, Canada | collected... | reverse complement strand
CAACTCGACCGCCATCGGGTTCACGTCGATGCCGTAGACACAGTGGTTGATGACCTCGCGAAGGGCGTGACGTTGCTCGTCGGGCGCCGGCTCGCTCTCGCCCGACCTCACCGCAGCAAGTCGGTGGGCGATGCGATGGGCCGCGGCGATCAGGAAGTGCCCGGAGCCAGCGGCGGGGTCGACGACCTTGAGCGCAAGCAAGGCGGCCTCGGGGTCGGCCGAATTCTCCGCCTCGTCGAGCACCGGGTCGAGCGCCGAGTCGAGCAACACCCGGATGAGCGGGGTTGGCGTGTAATAGCTGCCGGTGGTCTTGCGCTCGTTCCCTGCGGCCGAGGCCAGTTTGAAGGTCGTCCCGTCGACCGTGGGGTGCAGTTCCAGCAGCGACTCGTATACCGACCCCAACTCTTCGGCGCCGAGATTCCGATAGTCGACCACACGTCGCACGGTCTTCCGGCCTCGACCTGCGTCGTTCACCATCGTGAGCTTGGCGATGGCCTCGAGCAGATGGCGGTTGGGGAGCTCGGCGGCGCCGAGATCGGCCAACGACTCCTCCGACCACAGAAACGAGCCCATGCCGTAGAGACCGAGCGCCGGCAGACCCGGGCCTGCAAGAGCACCGAAGACGATGCGGAGCCCGTCCCACAGGTCGCCGTGAGCGGTGCCACGCTGACGGCGGGCAAGGTCGACCATCCGGGTCACCGAATAGAAGCGTCGATACCGGTCGACCGTGGCCGGCTCCGCGTCGGGTGCGGCCATCAGCCCACGCGCCTCAGCCACTAAGAGGAACAGCAACCGATAAACGAGGCGCAACAGCTGGTGCTGGAACTCACCGACCGGTAGGTCGCCCTGACGAAGTCGGGAGCGGAGCGCCTCGTTGGCAGGGTCGGCGAGGAACCCGTTGCCGAGCACTTCGATCGCCGCTTCAACTCCTCCTCGGAGCTGGTCGAGAGCTCGAGTGCCCTCGGTACGGGCCTGGTTCGACCAGCGCTCGATGATCGCGGCGGACGGTGGCTCGCCGACGAACCGAGTCGAGTGGCAGACCATCCAGCACAGCGCGAACTCGGCATACTGCTGACCCCGGAAAATCGCATCGAGATCGAACTCGCAGAACGCCTGGCGAGTGAGCGACGACGAATCGCGCAGCAGGCGGAGGCGCGTCCCGTTGGTCACGATGCCCCAGAGGTGGTCGGGGCTGCGATTCAGGAACTCCTGCATCATGCCGTGAGCGGGACGGACCCCGTGGCTCGGCCGTCGGTCGAGATCGGAGCGTGCGCCCATCAGGTGAATCGCGATGCCCGCCGCCCGATGCGACACCGGGTACGGCTTGTCGTCGATGACGACCGGACTTGCAACGACCGGCTGGCCGAAGCCAAGTTCCTGGAGCAGTGGCACGATCCATTGCTTGCGCGTCTGCGCCTCGAAGGTCGTCTCGCCGTCGGGGGCGTTGTCGAGCTTGTCGGCGAACAATTGCCAGACCCCATTGAGGCGGGTCCACGAACGGACGATGGCGTCGCCGATCCGCTCGCCGGACGCGAGCCCGTAGTCCTCGGGCCGGAGGCCCGGCAGCTCAGGGTCGCCCTCGGCGATGCGCGTGAGGAGATCGGGCGGGAGCAACGCGCCCTCGGTTCGCACTGCGGTGTAACCAGTCGTGCTCATGCGGCTGGCCCTGCTGTGGAGACGCCCGGGAGCAAGACGTAGACGCCGAGCACATCCACGGGAAGGGTGGGCGAAACCTCGATCAACCCGGACATGCGCGCCTGGGCGCGAACCCGAGCGTGCGCCTCAGCCAACCGGTCCGACCGTTGTTGCGCCTCGGCGTCGAGGTGCGAGCGCCAGTTTCCTAGCTCACCCAAACACTCACCGATAAAGTCACGCGCCATCTCTGGCGACACGCTGCTCGACGGTCGAGCATCCAGCAACACGTCGAGGTCGACACCCGTCAACCATCGTGGGTCGGCGGGGTCGCCTTCGAATGCCAAAGCTGCTGCCTCCTCGGCGAGCAGTGGATGATCGGGGCGATTCCGTCGGCGCGTAACGAGCTGATAGCGAAACCTGGTCAGCACCAGCGTCGTCCGGCGAGCAACCGCCTCGGTGCGGGTGACTCCACTGCGGCGGGCCGCCGATGCCAACTTGGGATCGAGCGCCGTGTCGACCACGTAGCTGGCCAACGCTGTGATGAACGGGTGCGTCCGACCGATGAGGGTGGCACCATCCGGAGCGGGCGGCTCGAACCCGGCGACGAACTCCGAAGGAGCGACGAGCGCTAGCCGGTCACGCAACGGTGCCGGCGTCTCCCGCACGTCGATGCGAAGCAGCGGAACGCCATACCACTCCTTCGACACTGCCAACCCGTCGTGGGCCTCGATCGAAGACTTCACGAAAATCTCGAGCGTCGACGCGTCGCCAAGTGAGGCTCGGGCCGCCTCGAGCTCCCTCGACACTTCGTCGACGCTGATGCCGTGCTGCGCGAATCGCGTGCGCGACACCCGCTCGCGCTCCGCATCGGCGTTCCACTGCTCGTCGAAATCACTGACCACCCCGGGCAACTGGAGCTGATCGACCTCTTCCTCGACGTTCTCGGCTGCGAGAAGGCGCTCCGACAAAGCTTCCAGCACTTCGCCACTCGTGGCCGGCACCGGAACCGACACCCCGAGAGCCTTGCGAATCTGGAGGTGCTTCTGGATCAGCACCTCCTCGACGATGCGATCGACGACGTGCCTGCCGACCATCGTTGCGACCCGCACCGTGGGAGCCACCTGGCCGAAACGGTCAACTCGCCCCTCACGCTGCTCCAAGCGCGTCGGATTCCACGGCAAGTCGTAGTGGATCACTGCGGTGAACCCGTGCTGGAGATTGATTCCCTCCGACAGACAGTCGGTGGCGACGAGGACACGCTTGGATGACTCCATCAGTTCCTCGACGCGCTGTTCGCGCTCGGGCGGCGGGAGCTCCCCGGTGATTGCCTCGACCGTCACGTTCCTGGGCAGGCGATGCTGCAGCTCGTCGCGCACGTATTTGGCGGTGTCGATAAACCGGCAGAAGACAATTGGCTGGTAGCCGTCGGCGATCAACGTCTTCACTCGCTTGGCGAGGCGGGTGACCTTCAGATCGTCATCGCCACCGAGCGCAACGGCGCGGTCGGCGAACCCGTTGAGCGCCGCGGCCATCGAGAGATCGACGCCATCGCTCGAGTCGGCGCCTACGACAGTGTCGGTTTGCTCGACCTCGGCCTCGTCGTCGAGGACATCGAACACGCTGAAACGACCGAGGTCGTCGGCCTCCTCGACGGTCGCAGCAGCAGCGTTGATGGCGCGGGTCCGCAGCGTTGCGGCTGCTGCCGCCGGGCTCGAGGCCAACGCTCGCAACAGCGCCAGCGCCGACCACCAGCGAACCCGCTGACGCGTCTGGTCAGATGCGTCTCGCACCGTCTCTCGGGCATACGACAACACGTCGTTGAAGAGTTCCGCGTATGCCGGGCTCAAGGCATAGGTCTCGTCGATGCGCTCACGCTCCGGAAACGGCGTGTCGCCGAGGAACTTGGCGATGTCGCCACGGCGACGTTGAACGAGATGGCGAGCGAGCCGTCGCCGCTCAGCATCGGAAGGATTGTCGTCCATCTCGGCGAACGACGGGTCGAGCAAGCCGAGCAATGAACGGAACGCTGTGACCTTGCCAGAGTGAGGCGTCGCGGTCACGAGCACGATGTTGCGATCGGGGTCACTCGCCAGACCCTGTAGCAGCTGATGACGCTGATGACGGCTGCCCCGACCCTCGCTGGAGTCGGCACACGTGTGCGCCTCGTCGACGATCACAAGATCCGGACAGGCGCGAAGGAAGTCATCGCGATGGCGATCGGCCTTGATGAAGTCGAGCGACACCACGGTGATCGGATACTCCTCGAAGATCGATCGACCCACCGGCAGGTGTCGTTCGAGGCGGGCGGCGGTCGACGAGAGCACCAGCTCGGCCTCGAGGTGGAACTTCTCGGACAACTCGCGCTGCCATTGCTCGGCCAGGTGCGGAGGGCACAGGACCGCAAGGCCCGTCACGTCGCCGGTGCTCAACAACTCCTTCGCAATCAACCCGGCCTCGACGGTCTTGCCGATACCGACGTCGTCGGCGATGAGGAGGCGCACTGGGTCGAGCTTGAGCGCCATGAGGAGCGGTACCAACTGGTACGGCCTCGGCTCGACGTTGATCTCGCCGAACGAGCGAAACGGACCGGCACTCGAACGAACTCCCAGCTGCAATGCATCCCGCAACAAGCGAGCCGATCGGTAGTCGCCGAGATCGCCGACCGTCGGCGGAGCGAAGGTCGCCGGTTCAACCGTCTCGATGTCGGTCAGGATTCCCGTGATCTCGGCCTGGGTGCCACCGAGGGGACGGACCATGACGAGGTCGTCCGATGTCTCTGGCAACACCACCCACTCGCGCCCTCTGGCACGCACCAGTGAACCGACAGCGAAACTCATGACGCTCCTCGGCCGAACACGTCGGCATGCGAATCCAAAACTTGGGCCCAGTCGTCGTCGTGGGCGAAGCGAGCGACGCGCCACCCCAGGTCACGGAGCTGCCTACTGAACTTGGCGTCCCGCTCTTGACGCTCGGGGAATTTGTGGGGCGGACCGTCCACAAAGATCGCTGTCTGCTGGCCGCCACTCGTGAACTGGTAGTCGGGCGTGGTGCCCACCGAGCCGATGTGACCCCCACGGTCTGGAATTCGATAGCCGCGCTCACGCAGATAGTCGATGAACCGCTTCTCGAGTTCGGACTCCGCCTGACCATCGAGAACTTCGAGGTGCTCCTCGATGCTGGCCGCGTCGCCCTGCACCTCCTCGGTGTGCGAACCCTGGAGCGAACGGAGGATGGCAAGTGCCCTCGTGCGGTCGAGGTGCTCGTGGTCGGGCTGGTTGGAGTAGCTGAGGAGGCAGTCATAACAGGCGACGGAACACGCACCGCCTCCCTCATTGCCCGTCACGGGATCGATGTGACAGATCTCGATGGCGGCCGCAACGACTCTGTCGAGCGCGTCAGGATCGCTGACGAGTTGCCGCAGTACACCAGCGCCGCCCTCGGCCGACTCGTAGAAGAGAATGACCGACCGTTCCTTGTTGGACGGGAGCGGCTCCGATGCGAGCTCGTTCTCCTCGAGCTGGAACTCCACCTGGATGGCACGCTTGAGCGCAGCCTCGAGGGACGCCATGGTCTCGATAGGCAGCGCGTTCTCGAAACCCGGTTCGAAGATGAGGACGTTGCGGGTGTCGTCGACGTAAGGGATCACTCGCCGGGTGCGCGACGTCAGCGTCTCATCGGACGACGCCGAGTCGGAATCGTCGACCGTCTCCTCGCTCTTCGCCCAGGTGCCGTAGTTCAGGTCGAGCACGAATCCGTGCTGCTCACGGTCCTTCCGACGCCGCCAACCGAGATTGAGGCGCCAGACCGTGGCAGTCGGGCCGTACACCAGCCAACCGAGCTTCGAACCGTCGGCACCGACGATGTGTGCGTTGCGACGGGACAAGTGATGTTCCCGCTCGGCGAACCGCACCCCCGAAATCAGTTCGAACCCCTGACGCTGACGTTCCTCCTCGTCCGAGCTGATTCGATCCTGCCGGCGAGTCGTCACGTTCGTCAGGCGGAACAGATCCCGAAGCGGTGCATCGAGGGGCTCATTGCAGTGCTCGCACGTATCCGGGTACGGCTCGGCGATCAGCGGGTGCAGATAGCCGCACTTCACACACCGCTTGGCCTTCGATGTGACGAGATTGTCGGGGTCGTCGGGATTGGGGGCCACGACCGGTAGGTCGACCTTGGTGATGCGGTAGCGCGAACCCTCGTGGTAGACGAGTGCCCGCGGCCCGAACTCGTTGACGGCCAAGAAACGCGCTCGTTGCAGGAACTCGCCATCGGCCTTGCCGCGCCTCCCCGGCACGTAAGCGGTGATGGGCAACCGCGGGAAGCTGTACCCGGGAAGGAAGCCCTCCGACGCGAAGTAGCGGTACGGATCGAAGTCGTGTTGCGACAACTCGCGAGACTCAGCGACCAGTAGCTCGATTCGCTTCTCCGCCTCGTCGCGCAAACGACGCGACCGCTTCTTCTCGTCTGCCGCCCGTGTGTGGTCGGCGATGATGGCGTTGTAGGCGTCGCGCTGGCCCACCGCTTGGCGATACATGTCCCACCACCTCTGCGCCGCACGCTCGAATTGGTAGGGGATGCCGTTGATGACCCGTTCCAGCCATTCGTCATTCCACCACGGCGCCTCGGTGAGTTGGGACCCGACTGACTCCAGCACCGCCCGTGCGGAACGCAGCGCTGACGACGAGGCCTCGCCGTTTGCAAGGTCGGCGGCGATCGACTCGCGCACGACCGGCTTCGGCTCGCGAGCGACATGATCGAGATCGACGAGGTCGACCAGCGACGAGCCCAGGCTCATTCGACTCTCGGACAACCACACCGCCTGGACGTGCGACCGAACCAGGTCTTCGTTGGCGAGATCGATGCGCGGTGCAGCGACCTGGCCGGACACCATCATCTCGGGGTTCCGGAAGTAGAACTGATCGTGTGGGCTGCCCGAGGTGCAGTAGGTGAAGACGAGGGCAGGTTGTCCGCCCCGACCGGCGCGACCTGATCGCTGGGCATAGTTCGCTGGCGTTGGCGGGACGTTACGAAGGCCGACCACGTTCAGTTCGGAGATGTCGACGCCGAGTTCCATCGTCGGCGAACAGAACAGCACCGGGAGCTGCGCCGACCGGAAGCTCTGCTCCCGCTCCTCGCGCACCTCGGGCCGGACCTGCGCGGTGTGCTCACGAGCTTCGAGCGTGGCCAGATCGGCGGCGAGGCTGCGGTAGAGCGACACGAAGAACGCGTTCGTCGGCAAGCCGTCCGCGGGCGGGCGAGTCACACGCAGCGGATCATCGACCTGACGTGTGCCATCGCCGAGGTTCCACACCATTGCCGAGGCCGCAACGCGATACCGCGGATCAGCGTCGTCGCCCGGCATCCGGCGCAGGATCCCTGCCCGTTCGAGTGATGCGACGACCTGGGCGAGCACCTCCGCGCTCTCGGCCACTGTCAACTTCTCGCCATAGTCGGGGAACGTCGACGAGCGTCGGAGGAACTGACCCACCGCACCGCGAGGAGAGAGATGAGTGAAGCCTCGATAGTCGCTGGGCTTGCGAGGGCGAACGAGCATGTCGCCGGACTTACGGAGCTCGCGCTGGTCCTCGTCGATCGCCCAACGGCCCCGAAGGTGCTGGTCCGATCGACGAATCATCTGCTCCTGAAAGATGCCATCGAGATAGTCGACATCGATGACCACTTCGCGGCGGAGATAGTCGAGGAGCACCCGCGAGATCGCCGCTCGGGTCTGTCCTGACGCCCCGGCCAGGGCCGGATGCGCGTTGGCCCATGGCGCCTCGTCGCTGCACAGGTCACCGAGGGACGCGTAGTCGAAGCGCAACAGGCCACACTGCTCGAGGTTCGGTTGCGTCACCCGCCAGCCACGTTCGAGGTCCTGGTAGAGGAGATACCCCAACACCTCCCGAAGCGTGCGTTGCGTTTCGTCGAGTGCCAGGTACTGCACCTCGGGGTTGAGCGCATAGGTGTCGAGCGGAAGCGCGAGCGCATCGAACACCGCGTTGGCGAGCTGATCGTGACGAATACCGGAGGCCCCCGCTTGCTCCAGCGCACGAGTCAGGCCGGCGCGCAGAAGCGTGACCAACACGAAGTCGTTGAAGTGACCGGCCTGCAGCGACGCGTCCTGCCGATTGTCGGTGAACGCCAACAGCTTCTTCGCGACGTCGGTGAGATCGGACGTCGTTCGCAACCACCGAATCGCGGAAAGCGAGAGCTCCGTCAACGCTGACGAGCGACCTCCAGAACCCAGGGTCACCAGCTTGGTGAGATCACTTCTGACTCGACCGCCGTACGCGACCCCGCAGGCCAAACAGAACCGAAAGGGAGCGGGAATCCACCACGCGCGCTGCCCGCTACCGATGGTGCCGTCGGTGTCGACGAACAGCTCCTTGGGCAGCTGATCGCGACGATCCCGCTTGAGTCGAGGCGTCTCGGAATCCGGATCGAGCCACTCCTCCGGAACTCGCTCCAGAATGAGATCGGGATCGGTAGGCCAAGCGTCGCTGACGAGGTCGGTGGTATCGGGAGCGAGGTAGAGGAACCCTGCCTTCTCGCCGTCGTCACCAGCCCGAAGATCGACGGGCCGAGGGACGAACCGGGGGTCCTTCCACCCGTCCCCCTCATCTCGGAGAACGGTGTAGTACTCCTGCCCGCATGCACGACAGAAGGCCAACGGCACCAACACCTTGTCGGGGTCGCCAGGAACGGTCTTCTGTGCCTTGAGATACAGGGAGCGAGTCGAGGGCGGCTCGATCGACCCGTACACCGTGTCACCGCGAGAGATGAACTGATGGAGCCGAAACGCAAAGAGCGGGAAGCCACGTTCGGGATGTTTGGCCGCCGAACCAGCGAGCAGCTGCTCCTGAATGGCTGCTTCGGCGACCGAGCGGGCTTCCACACCGCACAAGTCGGCCAGTGCCGCCGCCGCACCATCAGCGCCCGAGATCGACCGGGGACTGACCCGCTCGAACCGCTCACCGACGCGTTCGATCCCGAAGTTGGACTCGATCCACGAACTCAGGGGATCGCCGAGCAGCGCCTCGTAGCCGTCCGGGACGGCGACCCGGCCGCTCACGCGGTCGGCAAGGCGTGCGCGGAACGACGCATCATCAAGGTCCATCTCGGGGGTCGAACGCCGCAGCGTCTCGCCAATCACGTTGTCAGGAGTCACCGTGTCGCCGAACAACGTAGAAGCTACGTCTGCCACGACCCGGCGACGGTCCGTGAACGAACCGGTCGCCATCGTCGCCGAGGTCCCGACCACCTTCATCTGCGATGACCGACACGCCTGCCGAAGTCGCCGAACCAGGAAGGCCACGTCGGCGCCCTGCCTGCCGCGATAGGTATGCAACTCGTCGAGCACGAGGAAGCGGAGGTCAGCCGCGTGCTGTACAAGGCGCCGGTCGCGAACCCGCGTGAGAATGAGCTCGAGCATCACGTAGTTGGTGAGCAGGATGTCGGGCGGGTCGCGCAGGATCTCCTCCTTGCGGTCCCGACTCTCCTGTCCGGTGTAACGCGCAAACGTCACTGGTGGCTTGCCGTCGAACCCGTGGCCCAGGAACTTCCCGAGCTCCTCGAGCTGCGAGTTGGCCAGCGCGTTCATCGGGTAGACGACGATTGCCTTGATGCCCTTGCCGGACCCGGTGCGCAATACATGGTCAACGATAGGGACGATGTAGCTGAGGCTCTTGCCGGAACCCGTGCCGGTCGTGAGCACGTAGTTGGCGTTGCGGCGAGCAGCCTCGATCGCCTCGGTCTGGTGCCGATGCAAGCGAAGCTCGGAACCCGCCGAGCCGGGCGACTTGCCGATTCGGAACACGTCCGCGCATGTGGGATGCAGGCGACCGTCGGCGACCAGATCGGCGATGGTGCCGCCCGGCTCGAAGTTCGGATTGAGACCCACCATTGCCTCAGGCCACAAGTGGCCGTCGTCCAGCTGCTGTCGCACATGCGACGCGATACGCGGATCGCGGAACTGCAGAAAGCTCGTGACGAAGCTTTCGTAGTCAGCGATGAGTTGTTGACGAAGGTCGAAAACGTCCATGTGAAGTCGATCAGTTGAGGCAGGCGGGCCTGCAAGAAGTGCAACGCCTCAACATACCTAAGGGGTCTGACAGTGAAGTCGGCCGATGATCGGCTCGAGGACGGCCGACGGGTGCTCGGTGCACGACAGCACGAGGCGATCGCGAGCTCGCGTCATCGCGACGAACAGCGCACTCATGCTGAGGTTGAGCTGCTCCGCGTACTCCTTGGGATCCATTCCCGGTGTTGGTGACCTCGGATACCCGCCGTCGGACAGACCCGGGAGGAAGACCACCTTGAACTCGAGCCCCTTGACTCGGTGGTGTGTGCCGACCTTCACGAGCCCATTCGCTGTTCCGTCGTACTTTCCGAGCTCCTGGGTCTCAAGACCGTGGACGCGTATCCGCGCCGTGGCCGCCTTGGCCTGCTGATTCGTCGCGCAGCAGATCACGAGGTCCCCGAGACCGAGACCCGGCTCGCTCGCCAGCAGCTCTTTCGCTCGGGCCACTATCAGGTCGATCTCCTCGTCGAACGACGCGCCGACCAGGAGTTCCACAGGCGCCCCCGAACGTCCGACCTCGGCCGGTTCCTCCGACCGGAGGTACTCCTCATCGAGATCCTCCACCTCCGCAGCTCCGGCCACCCCCACTGCCGCTTCGTAGATCGACTCGGTATTGCGGTAATTCACCTTGAGCACCGACGTGCGACCGCGCACCTCGACGCCGGCCTGCCGAAGGGTGAAACCACCGGCGTAGATGCGTTGCGCTCCATCGCCGGCGATGAACAGGGCGTCAGGCCGATCGCCATCGGGTCCGTTCACGAGTGAACGGATGAGCTGAAGTGCGACGAGCGTCAGGTCCTGCGACTCGTCGATGAGTGCAGCACGGTATGTGGGGCTCGACCTTGCACGAGCGAAGTCGCGGGCACGGAGCACGACATCATGGAAGTCTTCGACCCCTGCGCGTGACATGCCGTCATCCCACGCTTGCTTCAATGCCCAGACTTGCGACCGGAGCGGTCCGCCGAATTGCGTGCGGCGACCAGTTCGCCTGAGGTCGGCGTACTGGTCGAACGATGCCAGCCCACGGCCCTTGATCACGAAACGGATCTCGTCCATGACATAGGACTGGGTGAGTCCCGCACGTTCGATCGCAGAGCCTGCGACGACGGTTGATCTCCAGGCAGAGCGAAACGCCGAATCGACGGCCTTGGGGTCGATCGACGGGCGCGCCCCGCCCTCTATACAGATCCGGTACGCCAGCTTGTCGACGTTGAGGAACTCGACCTGCCCCGCACGAGCGTTCGGGAGCCGGCGGTGCAGCGACTCGAAGACGGGCGGAAGCGAGTTGATGTAGGTCGTGACCAAGACCTGTTCACTGGGATATCGGAGCGCGAGCGCGGCAGCGCGATGTAGTACGACAACCGTCTTGCCAGTGCCGGCCGCACCCCGCACCCGGGCAGGGCCCGAGAACTCGCGATCCACGAGCACCCGCTGGTCCGGGTGCAAGAAAAGCATCCATTCCTCGATCGGAGCCGACGCGATTCGTTGGAGCTCCTCCTCAGAGAACAACGGCGACAGCCCAGACAGAGCTCCGAACCCCGAGATCGCAGCCCGGAGACGCTCTTCCTTCGAGGCAGCCGGTTCTTCCTCCGTTCCCCGCGCCGACCATTGCTCGGGCGTGTATCCGAGAATGTCGATAGCGAGCGTGACTCGTTCGTCCGCCCAACCCGCCCGTTCGAGATCGAGAATCTCGTCCTCGGAGCGGAGACGACGGATTGAGGCGATCTCGGTAGCGCTCAAGTCGGCCAACCCGAGCTCGACGTCGGACCAGTGGTCGAAGGGGCGGGGACGATCCTCGACTTCGGCCGACGTCGCCTCCGGTCGATCTATCGCCGGCTCGTCTGATCGTTCGACGAACCCGACGAACCTCGTTTGAGGGTTGATGACGAGCCGGGCACGAGCCGCTCGTTCGTAGGCAGCGTCGTGGTGATCAGCGAACCACCAAATGTACGTATCTCCCTCGCGATACAGGATGACCCGGATGTCTCGGCCGGCACGGATCGACATCAGGTCACTCAGACTGCCGTCGAGTTGTTCCAGATTGAGGCCTGGGTGACCCGGATCTGCCTGGAACTTCAGAAGCGCCTCATTCAAGCGTTTCATGTCGACCGGATCGAGCCTCGACCACGACGCGAAATAGTCCGGATGAAAGCTGACATTCGGAGCCTTCGTACTCACCACCACTCCAAACGGATGCCGTGCTTTGCGACCGAACGATATTCAGAATTCGAAGCGTGTCAAGACACAGCCAGCCGTGCACGTCGCGACGACGAGGATCGTACCGATGAATTTCGCGACGTGCATCGGAGGCGCTCCCCGTGCCTGCCTACCAGAACGAGCGACGAAGGCCGTCGACCATTGTGGCCTCGCCCACTACGCCGCCTTCGACCGAGGAAGCCGGCCGTGGACCTGCTTGTAGCCCGTCCGCCAGACGCGTTGCCGCGTGTCGAGAGTGAGGTTGGCGGCGACCTTCGCCGGCCGCCGCTTGACCGGATACGAACGGATCCGTTCCCACATCGCCGCGGCCACCACGGCCGCTGTCTCCTCCGGACACCAGGCGCCGCAGGTACAGAACTTCACCGTGAGGTTCTTCACCGAGGGCATCATCGCCTGCAGCACGGTCCTCGCTGCGAGGTCCTCGGCGGCGGCGACGCGCACCAGAGCGAAGAGCATCGCATCGGATCCTTTCGGGTTGCCGCGCTCATTGATGCGCTCGACCACCTCCGCCAGCGAGCGCATGCCATCGAGGGCCGGCTCGCTCTCCGCCCATCGCCGCAAGGCAAAGCGTCCGTGGGCGCCTTCTCCGATCCGCTCCCACTCGCGATCCAGTTGGCGCAGTACGCCGGGTCCTGAGTCCATGTCGTCGTCCTCTCGTCGTTGGTGACGAGGCCACGTTGAGTGGTCAGGGTGGACGGATATCTGAACGTCTCGCACGCTCCCGACAACCGGTTGTCTGGCGTCGAAGCGGTCAGGGCTAACCGAATAGCTCGTCCCGAGACCTCTCGGTAGGTGCGTTTGAAAGATATTGAAATGCATTCAACGCTCTGGCACCCTCAGCGGGAGGCACGGGCGGCGGAGGGTCTCGATGGGCGGAGCGGTGGAATCGAACAGCTTGGTCATCCCTGACCAAGGGGCGGCCGAGCGCGACACGACGCGGTGCGAGATCGTGCTCGGCCTGCTTGCCCGGAAGTGGATGATCCCGATCCTCGTGGAACTCGCCGCTGCGCCTCGACGTCGGCAATACCTCTTCGTCCGGCTCAAAGTCTCGAGCAGCCGCCTCGATCCAACGATCCAGGAACTGATGAGGTGGGGCCTCATCGAGCGGGCCTGGATCCCGAACGGCCGGAGCGACGGGCCGGGCATCGCGATCTCCGCGCTTGGCCGGTCGCTGCTCGACCTGGTGACGACACTGGGCGAATGGCAACACGCACATCTCCCCGAACTGTCGGCCAACGACGCCGACTGGCGGTCGACGCATCCCGACGACATGGTCTGAACATCAGCGGGTGCGCGCACCCGCTGGCGGGTGCAATGGGCCGACGGCGGCGGCGTTTCCCCGTTGAACGCACCTCCCACGAGCCGTTCGATGGCGGGATGAACATCCGTCGATCGAGGTCTCAGAAGCGATGGTCAGCCCTGACCATCGGTCTGATCGTCCTGATTTCTGGCGGGTGTTCAGACGGGCGTCCAGACAAACGTTCAGACGCGAGTGGTTCAAACGGCAGCGTGAAAGCCAGCACCACGTCGGCCCCGGCGGCCGCAACGACCACGAGCAGCGGGGAGTCGACGACCAGCGCCGCTACGACCTCAGTCGACCCGACGAACGAGCCCGTGCTCACCGCGTACCTCGGGTTCTGGGACCTCTACATCGAGCTGGGTGGCACTCCCCCTCCGTTCGACCCGGCGAGCGTGACGGCACGGCTCGACCAGCTGACGACCGGCGCCGAGCGAACCCAGCTATTCGACTTCCTTCAGAAGAACGCGGCGACCGGCCTCGTGCTCCGGGGCGACATTGCTCACTCGCCGGACGTCGTCTCGAACGACGGAACGGTGGCGGTCGTCGAGGACTGCATGGACGACCGGATCGGGGTCTACCGGGTCGCCGACAACTCTCGAGCCGACACCGACGACCCTTCCCGCCGGCTCTACACCGTTGCCGTGCGCCAAAGCGACGGCGGCTGGAAGGTCGAAACCGTCACGACCAGGCCGGAGCCGTGCACCGTCTGATCCGCGCCCTACTGGGCGCCACCGCTGTCGGCGTTGCCGCGTGGTTCGGGCTCATCGCGCTCGCCCAACCGGCTGCAGCCGACGGTGCTGGCGGTGCCGTTACCGATGACAACGGCATCGACTACGGCGCCATCGCCGGCGACCACAACAACGGTGGCAACCATGCCGGCGGCAGCGGCGGCAGCGGATCCGGCCCCTCGTGCACCTACGTCTTGATGGGAGCGCCCGACGGGTTCCCCGTCCACGACATCGACGGGAACATCGTCGAGGTCGCCACCGGCGGCGCTTGGTACGAGAAGACCTGCGACGGGGTGTTCTACGGGGCGGTGTACCTCGCCGGGCCTCCCGACGCAGTCGACCCAGTGGCGGTGGCCGCGGGGGTGCTCAAGCGCATGACCATCCCCGTCCCAGATGTCGCCTTCAGTCCTTCAGGCGACCAGATCGTCAACCTCGCGAGCTGGTTCTGGATCCCCAACTGGGGTCCACTCACCGGCACGGCGACCGTCGGCGGCATCACCGTTCGAGTCACCGCCGAACCTGCGAGCGCCCGCTGGACCTTCGGCGACGGCACCACGACAACGTGCGCCCCTGGGGTCGAGTGGACACCCACCGCCGACGAACGCCGCGCCTGCACCCACGTGTGGACCCGATCGTCGGCGTCGCAACCGTCGGAGAGCTTCCGGCTGGGCGTCACCGTCAACTGGACCGCCTCATACACGGTCACCGGCGGCGCCGGCGGTGGGGCGCTCGCACCGCTGACTCGGACCGCTACCACCACCGTCCGCGTCGCCGAAGTCCAGGCAATCAACGACCGAGCAGGAGGATGACCGTGACCGCCATCGCCAACCGAAGCGTGTCCCGAAACGGGACGACACCGACAGGTAGGTCCGGACCACCGACAGGCACGTTGCCCAAGGCGGCGAAGTCACCAAAGTCGAGGAACACCGGCCGCGTCGCGATCGGGCTCATCGTGCTCGCACTCAGTGCGCTCGGCGCAGTCGTGCTCTTCTCGTCGGCGGCCGACCGGGTCGCCGTGATCGGCACCGCTCGCGACGTCGAGGTCGGCCAGCGGCTCACCGAGGCCGACCTCCGAGAAGTGTCCATCGCCGGCGGAAGCGGCCTTCGGAGCATCTCCGCCGATGACGCCACGTCGGTCGTGGGTCGGACGGCCACGGTCCGCCTGCTCGCCGGCTCGCTGCTCAATCCCGACCAGATTGCCGACGGTCCGACCTTCCCGGAAGGCACCGTGATCGCCGGAGCGGTATTGAAGGGTGGCCAGTACCCGGTGGGGCTCGCCATCGGCGACACGGTCGACGTCATCGAGACAACGACCCCCGATTCCAGCGGCGCCGGCCAGCCGGTCGTCCGAGGGACCGCAACCGTCATCGACATCGCCGAACCAGATGACGGCCAGAGTCAGATGCTGGTATCGCTCGCTGTCCCCGCCGATTCGGCCACGGCCGTCTCGGCAGCTGGAGCCGCCGGCCGGCTCAGCCTCGTCGTAACGACGCCATGAGCGGGCTCATCTGCATCGCCGGCGGCAAGGGGTCGCCCGGAGCGACCACGTTCGCACTCGCACTCGCACTCAGCGACCTGGAGCCCGTCACCCTCGTCGACGCCGACCCCGACGGCGGTGATCTCGCTGCATGGCTCGGCATCTCAGCGACGCCTGGTTTGGTGTCGCTCGCAGCGGCGGCGCGACACAGCTTCGCCGGTGGCGAGTTCGTGCGACACGTCCAGCACGTCCAGACCGGTATCAAGCTCCTCGGGTCGCCATCCTCGCCCGAGCAGGTCGAGGCCTCACTCACCAGCCTTGGGCGACCGTTCGCCCAGATCCTCGCTGCCGGGCCCGCGATCGCCGACATCGGGCGGTGGCGTTCGGGATCACCGGCGACGGAACTGGTCGGCGCGGCACACGCGATCGTCCTCGTCGTCCACCCGACCGTCGCCGGGGTCGCACACGCCCGATACCAGTACGAGGACCTGACGACGCGATGCACCAACGTCGTGGTCGCGTGCCGTGGCGACCGCCCCTATAACGCAG
>Ga0209023_10004424_pt1 | contig 15989 bp, 14 predicted proteins | sample LakOneMetagenome_FD_187468 | JGI IMG/M metagenome (GOLD analysis project Ga0209023, IMG submission 187468) | Freshwater and sediment microbial communities from Lake Erie, Canada (SPAdes) (version 2) | ecosystem: Environmental > Aquatic > Freshwater > Lentic | place: Lake Erie, Canada... | reverse complement strand
ACTGGTCTAGAGGATTCACGGGATGGCTTTCATGGGGGGCTCTTTTACTCTTCTCACCGCAGAGAAGGACATGGCGAAACCATGCAGCGCAGCAAACATCGGTTACCTTGCGGAAGCATGCGTGCTGCCGGGTTTTATGCAACGCAGAGTTGGAGCGTGGTTATAGCCTGTGTCGAAACACCCAATACCGCGCCACCAGAAAGTTGGCAAACAGACCCGCGATGGAGCCTGCAGCTACACCCAGCAGCGGCGCATAGGGGATGGCCGTACCGTTGGTGTAGTGCAATACAGCTACATAGGTGCCGTAGTTGAGAGCAGCCCCTCCCAGCATGGAGGCCAGGTATTGCAGATACTCCTGCAGCAATGGCGTGCGAGTCGCAGGGGAGGTTGTTGCAGCCGACGTTTTGAGGGGCGGGCGAAACGTCCATCGGCGGTTGATCAGCCAGGTGGCTGTAGCCGCTCCAACGAATGAGAAGGCGCGTGCGCCATACCAACCGAGCAAGCCAGCGGTGGCGTACAGCAAGCTGGCATCCACGATGAACCCGAGTGTGCCAGCGGCTGCAAACCATCCAAACTGGCGCAAGGAGGGCGGTTGAGCGTCGGTCATGTCGGACGGTTGGGCTCAAGCTGCTGGTGCTGCACGCGCTCGGCCACCTTCGCTATCGTAGCCGGCCGGTACTGCTGCACCAGATACAGCGGCCGGTTCTTGGTTTCGTTGTAAATGCGGCCTAGATACTCTCCCAGAATGCCGATGAACAGCAACTGGACACCACCGAGGAACAGCATGGTGACGATGAGGGTGGGGTACCCCGCTACAGGATCTCCGCGCAGCAGCGTTTTGACCGTGATCCATGTGCCCGCGAAGAAGGCGAACATCGAGATCAGAATTCCCAGATACGTTGCCACCTTGAGAGGCGCTATCGTGAAGGAAGTAATGCCCTCCAGCGCAAAGTTCCACAGTTTCCAATAGTTGAACTTGGTGATCCCCGCTGCGCGTGGGTCACGCCGATATTCAATGGCCTTGGAGGGAAATCCCACCCAGGCGAACAACCCTTTCATAAAGCGATGGTGTTCGCGTAACTGAAGCAGCGCATCGACTGTGCGGCGGCTCATGAGGCGGTAGTCACCAGTGTCTGCAGGCATCTGGACGTTCGACACCTTGCCCATCACCCGGTAGAAGTGCGCGGCGGTTGCTTTTTTCAGCCAGGTTTCTCCATCGCGATGGGTGCGGAGTGCATAGGCTATGTCAAAGCCATCCTCCCATGCTTGCAAAAACTGCGCTATCAGTTCGGGTGGATCCTGCAGGTCTGCATCAATTACGACCACGGCGTCGCCGCGCGCATGCTCCAAACCCGCGGTCATGGCGGGTTCCTTACCGAAGTTGCGCGACAGGTTGACACTGGAGACGCGCGGATCGCGCGTTTGCAATTCCTCGATCAGGCGCTGCGTGCCGTCCTTGCTGCCGTCGTTGACGAATACGATCTCCCAGTCATAGCGATCCAGAGAGGTGATGACTTGGTCAATGCGTACATGAAACAGCGGAAGCACCTGCTCCTCGTTGTATGCAGGTACCACGATGGAGATGAGCTTTTTCATGGCATTGAATGTTATGCAGTGGTCGCAATGAGCCGCGTAAAAAGTGCTTTCACCGCGTTGTGGCTGTGCTCTCACCGCAAGCAACTTCAATCACGTGAATGGCCTGGGCCGATTGAAGAGGCCCGGGCTTGCAATGCAGCTCCGTTTGCAACTGCTGCAGTACCGCGCTCGTCGTGTTTCTGAATGCGTAATGGCTGAAGATGATGACGCGGTTAGGAAGGCGTTCACGCTGGCGCACCTGCTCCACCAGCGTCGCAATCGGGCGTCCGCCCACCATGTTGCGCTCAAGCTCATCCATAGGAATGTGGTCTTTCAGGTAATGCTGGAAGTAGGTCATCAGCACAGGCTGATCCATGGGCACCAGGATCACGTCGCCAGGCCGGTAAAGTTTGGAAACCAGTGCCGCTCCACCGCGCCAATCCCCGAAGCCAATAGGCTTGGGTGATTGCTGCCACACGCCCAATCCTGTGGGTAGCAATGCGAGCACCAGCAGCCCAGCAGCGACCCTGGGCCAGCCAGGCAGTTGCGTGAAAAGTGAGACCAGCAGCAGGCATCCGGGCACCATGAAAATCATGTAGCGCTCATGGATGAACTCAGCGCGTCGCGTGCCGATGACTTGCACCACAAAAAACAGCAACAGCACACCCGTAATCATAAGAATGGCTGCGCGTAGGCTTGGGGAGGGGCGTTTATGCAGATAAGCGCAAATCCCGACCAGTCCCAGCAGCATGAATACCCAGAACGCAGTAGTACCGACTGCTGCAGGGTAAAAATCGCGCAGCAGTCCAAGGACGTTGCGCTTGAATGACATGGCAAACGACAGCGGCTCGGGTGGTGCTGCATTCAGCTTGGTGAGAATGCCCACCCAACCCAGACCAATGTAGATGAACGTGGTTGCCAACGCCGCCAACCAGCGCCACGACAGGCGCACGAAAGCAGCCACGCTGCGCACCTGCGTCAGCAGGTAGAACGCGATACTGCACGCGAACACCAAGCCGTAATAGTGCGTGAAGGCCAGCATACCGCCAAGGATCAGCAGTCCGATGGAGACACGGCCTTCCTTCAATCGCTCGGGGGCGTACTCCATATCCCGAAGTAGGCACACCAGCATCCACGCACACAGGCAGGCGCTGAGCGCGTAGTTACGCGCTTCCTGACTGTAGATCAGTAAGCAGCCCGACATTGCCAGCAGCATCAAATACACCAGACGCGTTGGTGGTGTGATGCTGCGTGGCAATGCAAGCGCTGACAGCATCGTCAGGATGCCGAAGGCTGCGCTGAGACTGCGTACGGCGAATTCGGAGATTCCCCACAGTGCAATCCAGGGAACCAAGAGCATTTCGTAGAGCGGTGGATGTGGATCCGCCAGCTTCCATGTCCAGAAACTGTCGGAAATCTCCAAGTGCGCCATGCTTCGTTCAGCCAACAGCGGGCCGTTCCACGGCCCCGCACGTACGACGTTGCTGACGGAAAACAGCTCATCGTCCCAAAAACTGAAATCCCCTAGATGATGGAATCGCAGTAGCGCACCGCATGCCAGTAGCAGCATGGTGGCGATTGCCGTGGCGCCAGGGCGGGTAAGAATTCGCTGGAATGCCATAGGGGAGGTCATGCAGAGGTTTCGGTGCGTACCAATGGATTGGCAGATTTGCGTGGCTTGAAGGCCAGCGCAGGCTTTTCGATCCAATACCAACTGGCATAGGCGGCAGCCACTGTCAGCAGCAACGCCAGGCATAACGTGCCTGTGAACCCAGCTTGTGGCCAAGCGTACTGAATGACAGTCTGCTGGATAGGAAAGGCATAGAGATAAATCCCGTAGGATGGATCTCCCCAGCGTCCTGCGCGCCGGATGATGGGCGTGGCACTCGTGCCAACAAACACGATCAGGAATGGCAAGCCGATCAGCAAAGCGGTATGCCGCCAATCAACCGCCCAGGCAATGGCGACGGCCACGCCGATGACCGTGGCCCAGGTTGCAGGCCGGCGGCGCCAGTACGGCTCCAATGTGTACAGCGCAGCGCCTGACAAAAAGAAGGCGCCCAGTTCTCGCGTGTAGTTGACAGCGCCCGTCACGTCGGCATTGCTGCGCGCCAGAAACCACGCCATGTAAATCATCACGCTCAGCAGGAGAACAGGGCGGTACTTGAGCAGTCCCAGCACTCCCATCAGACCCAGAACGATATAGCAGCGCACCTCAATGGGAATCGTCCAAAGCGAGCCATTGACGCCGCTACGGTACGGGTTGCCCTCAAACACCCCTGGAAGGACAAAATGAATTTTCATCCATAGCCCTTGCAGGTAGTCGGCCGTCGCTCGGTGTGTCACGTATTCCATGGCGGGCAACTTCGTGATCAGCGTGCCCAGGCCGTAGGCCGTCAGCACCAGCACTACCGTTAGCGCTGGCCAAATGCGCAGAAACCGTCGTAGTGCAAAGCGCCACAGATGGGGGTCTCTCTGCCAACTGGCATTGACCAGATAGCCGCTGATCACAAAGAAGATAGTGACGGCCAACCCGCCAATGCTGTGGATGCCGAAGAACGAAGGCTCCATCTGACCGGTGAGTGCGTGATGGTGACTGAACAGCACCATGGTGGCTGCGACGATGCGGATAGCGTCGAGATTGTTGCCAGGATGGGTGGCCTGCGCGAGAGACTGTTTCATGTCTGCGTTTGCATTTGGATCTTCGCTCATCCCGCCGCCTGCAATGCCAACCCCGCATGCTCCCGCAGCGGATGAAAATGAATCTTCGGAAACCGCTCTTGCGCCAGTCGCACGTCGTACGGTGACGTGCACAGATATGCCAACGTGTCCGCCGCATCGTGCGCCAGCCGCAGCGGGTACGCATCCGTGAACGCACGCAGGTCGGCTGGGGAATCGGCAGTGATCCAGCGAGCCCCCGTGTATTGGCAACCTTCCAGCCGCACGTCCGCGTCGTACTCGGCCTTCAGGCGGTGCTGCACTACTTCAAATTGCAGTTGCCCCACGGCGCCCAGCAGCATGTTGCCGCCGGCGTCGGGCTTGAAGACCTGGATCGCGCCTTCTTCGCCCAGCTGGGCCAGGCCCTGCTGGAGTTGTTTGGTGCGCAAGGGGTTCTTGAGCACCACGGTCATGAACATTTCCGGTGCGAAGAACGGCAGGCCGGTGAACTGCAGGCTGGCGCCATCGGTGATGGTGTCGCCCAGCTGTACGCCGCCGTGGGTGGTAAAGCCGATGATGTCACCCGCATAGGCCTCTTCGACCGCCTCCCGGCGTTGCGACATGAAGGTCACGACGGACGTGGGGCGCAGTTCCTTGGCGGTGCGCTGCACCCTAAGCTTCATGCCCGGCACGTACTTGCCCGAAGCCACGCGCACGAAGGCGATGCGGTCGCGGTGGTTGGCATCCATGTTGGCCTGCACCTTGAAGACGACGCCGGCAAAGCCTTCGTCTTCGGGCTGGATGGTCTTGACCACGGGCTGCTTGTTGACCTGCAGGGTGCTCACGCGCGGGCCTGGGGGCGGGGCCATGTCGACCAGCGCGTCCAGCACTTCCATCACCCCGAAGTTGTTCACGCCGGAGCCAAAGAACACGGGGGTCAGCTTGCCAGCCAGGAAGGCTTCGTGGTCCCACGTGGGCGATGCGCCGACTGCCAGCTCCATGCTTTCGAGCGCGGCATCGAACTCGGCGCCGAAGCGTGCGCGCAGCGTGGTTTCGTCAGACAGCGGAATGGCCTCGAAGTCCTGCGGGCGGCGCTCGCTGCCGGACTCGAACACCGTCATGGTCCGGTTGCGCAGGTTGATGATGCCGCCGAAGGCCTTGCCCTGGCCCACGGGCCAGGTCATCGGGCAGCAGGGCATGCCCAGCTCGCGCTCGACCTCGTCCATGATGTCCAGCGGGTCGCGCACTTCGCGGTCCATCTTGTTCACGAAGGTGATGATGGGCGTGTCGCGTTGGCGGCAGACCTCGATCAGGCGGCGCGTCTGCGCTTCCACGCCGTTGGCCGCGTCGATCACCATCAGGGCCGAGTCCACCGCAGTGAGCACGCGGTAGGTGTCTTCCGAGAAGTCCTTGTGGCCGGGCGTGTCGAGCAGGTTGATGACGTGTTCGCGGTACAGCATCTGCATGACCGACGAGGCCACCGAGATGCCGCGCTGCTTTTCGATTTCCATCCAGTCCGACGTGGCGTGGCGGCTGGCCTTGCGGCCTTTGACGGCACCGGCGATCTGGATCGCGCCCGAGAACAGCAGCAGCTTTTCAGTCAGCGTGGTCTTGCCCGCGTCCGGGTGGGAAATGATGGCAAAGGTGCGGCGGCGCCGGGTTTCGGGGGCGTAGGACACAGGGGATTCCAGAAGGGGGAGTCGAGGCTCGCTGCGGCAGGGACTGCGGCTGGCGGCGCGGCAGGCGCATGCGCCCGAATCGCGGGATTTTAACGGTCTCCGCTACCGTATCCGTGGCGGTGGCGGAACCTGGCGCCGCGATGCACCACCTGCCAGGGCACAGGTCTGCCGCATTCCGGTCTGTAGGGGGGGCTGCGCGAGGGTCTGCCTGCTTTGCGCCGTGGTGGCCGCGTCGATCTAGCCGCCCCACCGCACTTGCTTTTATAATCCGCCGATCCGAGGAGCGTTGCAGCGTCCCCAGCACAGGCGGGGCGTGAGGCTCGGAGTCACCCCGCAACGACGCTCAACCACTTCTCGCGTGGTGAGCCTCCGGCAATCCCCCGACCAGTGGTTTTTTCAAACATGCTTTGGAGCAAACCATCATGAACGCACGCGTCAACGCCCCCGTCAACACCGACTGTGTCATCACCGACATCGGCCTGGCCCCGTGGGGCCGCAAGGAAATCGCCATTGCCGAGACCGAGATGCCCGGTCTCATGGCGATCCGCGAGGAATTCGCTGCCGCCCAGCCCCTCAAGGGCGCCCGCATCACCGGCTCGCTGCACATGACCATCCAGACGGCTGTGCTGATCGAGACTTTGAAGTCGTTGGGCGCTGACGTGCGCTGGGCTTCTTGCAACATCTTCTCCACGCAGGACCACGCTGCCGCTGCCATCGCTGCGGGCGGCACGCCGGTGTTTGCCGTCAAGGGCGAGTCGCTGGAAGAGTACTGGGACTACACCCACCGCATCTTCGACTTCGGTGCCAAGGGCACTGCGGGCGAAGGCCCCAACATGATTCTGGACGACGGCGGTGACGCCACGCTTCTGATGCACCTGGGCCAGCGCGCCGAGAAGGACGCATCTTTGGTGGCCGGCAACGGCGCCAGCGAAGAAGAGCGCATCCTGTTTGCCTCCATCCGCAAGAAGCTGTCGGAAGACGCCACCTGGTACACCCGCAAGTCGGCCGAGATCGTCGGCGTGACCGAAGAGACCACCACCGGTGTGCACCGCCTGAACGAGATGTCCGCCAAGGGCACGCTGCTGTTCCGCGCGATCAACGTGAACGACTCGGTCACCAAGAGCAAGTTCGACAACCTGTACGGCTGCCGCGAGTCGCTGGTGGACGGCATCAAGCGCGCCACCGACGTGATGATCGCCGGCAAGGTCGCCGTGGTGGCCGGTTACGGCGATGTGGGCAAGGGCTGCGCCCAGGCGCTCGCTGCCCTGCGCGCCCAGGTGTGGGTGACCGAGATCGACCCCATCAACGCCCTGCAGGCCGCGATGGAAGGCTTCAAGGTCGTGACGATGGAATACGCGGCTGACAAGGCCGACATCTTCGTGACCACGACCGGCAACAAGGACGTGATCCGCCACGAGCACATGGTGGCGATGAAGAACGAGGCCATCGTTTGCAACATCGGCCACTTCGACAACGAGATCGACGTCGCGTCGATCGAGAAGTACCAGTGGGAAGAAATCAAGCCCCAGGTGGACCATGTGATCTTCCCGGACGGCAAGCGCATCACGCTGCTGGCCAAGGGCCGCCTGGTGAACCTGGGCTGCGCCACGGGCCACCCGAGCTTCGTGATGAGCAGCTCGTTCGCCAACCAGACGATCGCCCAGATCGAGCTGTTCACCAAGCAAGGCGACTACGAAGCCGGCAAGGTGTACGTGCTGCCCAAGATCCTGGACGAAAAGGTCGCCCGCCTGCACCTGAAGAAGGTCGGCGCGCAGCTGACCGAGCTGACCGACACGCAGGCCGCCTACATCGGCGTGGCCAAGCAGGGCCCTTACAAGCCTGACGCATACCGGTATTGATACCGGAAGGGGCCGCGCCTGGCGTTGTGGCGCCAGCGTGGGCTTCGGCCCGCGCTGCGTCCAGGCCAGATCAGGTTAGGCTGATGGGCGTGCGGCGTGCCGGCTGGGCGGCCAAGCGATGGTTGGCTGCTCTGTAGCCATGCAAATTGGTTGCTCCACTAGCAGCAAGGACCTGTTTGCAATCAGGCGGGTGGTCCCTTTCGCGGGGCAGCCGCTGCTTGCGGTACCTGGGGCCTGTGTCAGGCCCCAATGGTTTGCTATACAAAATATAGCTGATGGCGCTTGCTGAGCAAGCGGTAGCGGCTGTTTTTATTCATAAGAAGGACGGGCGCGATGCGCGCAGATGTGTATTTGGTAGAGCGCGGGCACGCCGCGACCCGGTCCCAGGCCCAGCGGCTCATTGCCGCGGGTGTGCAGTGGCGCCTGTCGCCGGGCATGCCCTGGCAGAAGGTGGCCAAGAACGGCGACGACATTCCCGAGATCGCGCTGGTCGAGCTGCTGGACGGCGCCGAGGCCAAGTACCTCTCGCGCGGCGGCCTCAAGCTGGAAGGCGCGCTCAAGGCCACCGGCTTGTCGGTAGACGGATTGCGCTGCCTGGACGTGGGCCAGAGCACCGGGGGCTTTACCGACTGCCTGCTGCAGCACGGCGCGGCCCAGGTGATCGGCGTCGATGTGGGCCACGGCCAGTTGCACGAACGGCTGCGCAACGATCCGCGCGTGGTCGGTGTGGAGGGGCTCAACGCCCGCTCCATGACGGCGCAGTCGCTGCAGGACGCGAGCGAAGAGGCGCTGTCCGAGCATGTGGAAACCGACGTTGATGACAACGACACCCAGCCTGTGGCGCCCTATGCGTGGATGCGCAACGGTGGCGAGGTGGACGAGGAGTACGACGACACCGACGACGCCCGCGAGCAGGATGTCGAGGCCTTCAAGGCCGAGCGCGCCGCCAAGGCCCGCGCACGCGCCGAGGGCATCGTGCCCACCAAGCGCCAGCGTAAGGCGGGGCTCGAGCAGGTGGACATCACGCCCGAGTTCGACGTCATCACCGGCGATCTGTCGTTCATCTCGCTCACGCTGGTGTTGCCGGCGCTGGTGCCGCTGCTGAAGGCGGGCGGCTCGCTGCTGATGCTGGTCAAGCCCCAGTTCGAGCTGCAGCCCGGCCAGGTGGGCAAGGGCGGCATCGTGCGCGACGAGGCGCTGTACGCTGTGGTCGAAAAGCGCATCCGCGACTGCTGCGCCGACCTGGGATTGACGGTGAGCGACTGGCTTCCCAGCGCGATCGACGGCGGCGACGGCAATCGAGAATTTTTTGTTTCTGCGAGGAGGGCTGCTGCATGAATGCTGCCAGCGCACAAGGCACCGGTTTTCCGGTGAGCTTCGAGTTCTTTCCCCCCAAGACGCCGGAGGGCGCCGAGAAACTGCGGGCCGCGCGCCAGCAGCTGTACGCGCTGCACCCGGACTTTTGCTCCGTGACCTACGGCGCGGGCGGCTCCACGCAAGAGGGCACCTTCGGCACGGTGCGCGAGATTCTGGCCGAGGGCGTGAGCGCCGCGTCGCACTTCTCGTGCATCGGCGCCACGCGCCAGTCGGTGCGCGAAGAGCTCGCCCAGCTCAAGGCCATGGGCGTGAAGCGCCTGGTGGCCCTGCGGGGCGATCTGCCCAGCGGCTACGGTGCCGGCGGCGAGTTCCAGTACGCCAGCGACCTGGTGGCCTTCATCCGGGCGGAGACGGGGCGTGACTTTTATATCGAGGTGGCGGCCTACCCTGAGGTGCACCCACAGGCGCGGTCGCCGGAGGCAGACCTCAAGGCGTATATCGCCAAGGTCCAGTCAGGGGCGGACTCCGCCATCACCCAGTACTTCTACAACAGCGACGCGTACTTCCGGTTCGTGGAAGAGGCCAAGCGCCTGGGCGCCGAGGTGCCTGTGGTGCCGGGCATCATGCCGATCGGCAGCTCCACGCAGCTGATGCGTTTTTCGGATGCCTGCGGCGCCGAGATTCCGCGCTGGATACGTCTGCGCCTGCAGTCGTTCGGTGACGACACGGCGAGCATCAAGGCATTTGGCTTGGATGTGGTGACCGACCTGTGCGACCGGCTGCGCAGCGCCGGCGTGCCAGCGCTGCACTTCTACACCATGAACCAGAGCGCTGCGACCCTGGAGATCTGTCGCAGGTTGGGGATTTGATGCGGCTGGGGCACCGCGCCGCGCTGCTGCAGGGCCCGTGGTCCGCGGTCACCGGGCTGTGGCGCCGGCGATGGCCGCACGCGCTGCTGGCTGTGCCGGTGCTGGGTGGCGCGGTCGCTCTGGCGGCGCTGTGCGGCTCTGCGCCGGTGTGGGCGCAGGGGTTTTCGGCAGAAGCCGATGCTTTGGCGCCCAATCTGTTGAGCGTGCCGGGTGAGGCCATGCTGATCGACCCGGTTCGTCCCGAGCGCCCTATGGTCGACACGCCCATGATCGTCCCGGGCGCGCAACTGGAGTTGTCGGCCGATGAAGTGGGGCTTGCATCCTGGTACGGGGCCAAGTTCCACAAGCGGCGCACGGCCAGTGGCGAGCCGTTCGACATGAAGGCCCTGACCGCCGCCCACCCCACGCTGCCGTTCGGCTCCCTGGTGTGCGTGCGCAGCCAGGCCACGGGGCGGTCGGTGGTCGTCCGCATCAACGACCGCGGCCCCCACACCCGCAAGCGAGTGATCGACCTGAGCCGTGGCGCGGCCGAGGTGCTGGGCATGGTGGGGCTGGGCCTCAAACCCGTGGAGCTGTTTGCGCTGGACGACGGGGAGCGTGACTGCCCGTCGCCTTGAGTCCATGCGTCCGGCTGCCCCCGGGCCCCCGAAGGTGTGCCTTCAGGGTGCGAGGGAGCTCAGGGCGGGGGTCAGCCTCCGGATTCGAGCGTGTGCGTCGCGTGCTTGTCCTGCGCCAGCAGTTCCACCATCTGGGGCAGCGCGGTTTTCAGCGCGGCTTTCAGGGTGAAGGGCGGGTTGATCAGGAACATGCCGCTGGCGGGCAAACCGGGGCGCTTGGTGTCCCCCGCGGCGTTGCTGATGATCTTGCTGGACTTGACCGTGAGCGTGGCGTGCAGCCAGCTCTTGCCCGCCTTGGTCGCCATGGTTTTCAGGCGGCGGGGCAGGTCGTGCGCCTCGGGGCGCGGAATGATGGGGTACCACACCGCATAGGTGCCGGTGGCAAACCGCTTGAGCGAGTCGGCCGCCATGTCGAGCACCTTGGCGTAGTCGGTCTTGATTTCGTAGCTGGGGTCGCACAGCACCAAGGCGCGGCGGGCCGGTGGGGGCAGGAATTTCTTGATGCCTTCAAACCCGTCTTCGTGCAGCACGGCCACCTGGCGGCCCGCTTCGAGCTGGGCCACGTTGCCCGCCAGGGAGCGCAGGTCGGTCGGGTGCAGCTCGAACAGCTTGAGCTTGTCGTGGTCGCGCAACAGGCGCTGGGTGATGAACGGCGAGCCCGGGTAGACCCTGAGCGCGTTGCCCTGGTTGAAGCCGCGGATCAGGTCCACATAGGCCTGCAGGGCGGGGGTGAGGGCTGGCACGTCTTGCGCAAACAGGCGAACCACGCCGTCTGCTGCTTCGCCGCTGGTGTTGGCGTAGTCGCCATCGAGCCGGTACAGCCCGGCACCTGCATGGGTGTCCAGCACGGTCAGGGCGGCATCTTTTTCGATAAGGTATTGCAGGGCGGCGATCAGGACCGTGTGCTTGAGCACATCGGCATGATTGCCTGCATGGAAGGCGTGGCGATAACTGAACATGTCCAATGGTAACGGGTGCGGGTGGGAGTTGCTTATCCCGGCGGCGGGGTTCTGCGGGGCGGCAGGGGCCCTGATGGGTCTTGCCGACGGGGTTTCCGTGACGAAGTCATGATCCGATGCCGTTTCGTCATGGCGGCCGGTGGTGCGGGGAGTCCGGGCGCGGCACAATCGGGTTGTTTGCCCAAGCGTGATGTTTTTTGCAGACAGAAAGCCTTTTGTTTCAGCAACAGTAACCGCATGCTTCATCATCGCGCCTGCAACCGCCCCGGCTCCGGGGCGTTGCTGATGCAAGCACGCATGCACGCCACGCACTCTTCAACATGAACGCAGTCTCCAGCCCCGCTTCTGCCCCAGCCAGCGGTATCAGCCACACGGATGCGCTGCCGCCAGGTACCCGGCTGGCCGAGTTCGAGATATTGGGGCTGCTGGGCGTGGGCGGGTTCGGCATGGTCTACAAGGCCTTCGACCACTCGCTGCACCGGGCCGTGGCCATCAAGGAATACATGCCGTCCGCGCTGGCGGGGCGCTCCGAAGGGCAGTCGCTGTGGGTGCGGTCGTCGTCCGACCAGCAGACCTTCCGCGCCGGGCTGGCGTCGTTCGTGGGGGAGGCGCGGCTGCTGGCGCAGTTCGACCACCCCTCGCTGGTCAAGGTGTTCCGCTTCTGGGAGGCCAACAACACCGCGTACATGGTGATGCCGCTGTACACCGGCATGACCTTCAAGCAGGCCCGCGCCCAGATGCGCACGCCGCCGTCCGAGGCCTGGCTGCGCAAGCTGCTGTGGTCGATACTGGGCGCCCTGCGCGTGCTGCACGACGGCAAGACCCTGCACCGCGACATCTCGCCGGACAACATCTTCCTGCAGGACAACGGGCCGCCGGTGCTGCTGGACCTAGGCGCTGCCCGGCACGCCATCAACGACCAGGACCGTAAGCACACCGCCGTGCTCAAGGTGAACTACGCCCCCATCGAGCAGTATTCCGACGGCGACGAGGAACTGCGCCAGGGTCCGTGGAGCGATTTGTACTCGTTGGCCGCCGTGATGCACGGCTGCCTGTGCAACGACACGCCCCTGCCGGCCACGCTGCGCTCCATCCGCGACCGCATGGTGTCTTTCTCGCGCGTGGCCCGGACGGTCAAGCGCCAGTTCGGGGTGGAGTATTCCGCGCCTTTCGTCGCTGCCATCGCCAAGTCGCTGGCCCTGCGGCCCGCAGACCGGCCGCAGAGCATCGACGAGTTCCTGCAGATCATGGAGATGACCACGGCCCCGGAGGGCAGTGAGCATTTCGATTTCAGGGCCGACCTGGGCGACATCTGGGTGGAGCCTGCCGACCGGCCGGGCCCTGGGCTGATCACGCCCACGGTGGATGTGACGTCTGCGTCGGACGCCGTCAGTGAACTGCAGGCCCAGGCCGCGCGCGCTGTGCTGCCGGACGGCGCCCTGCACGCCGCGGGCCCCGCCCATGGCCACGCTGCGGGCGATGCCGGTAGTCTTGGCACGGACACGACGGTCGACCTGGGCGGCGACACCGTGATGATGGGGCCGGACACCGTGGCGGCCGACGCCGGGGACACCGTGTTCATCGACGCGGGCGACTCCGTGGTGGACGATTCGCGCTACGACGACCCGGAAACCTACCGCAGCATGGGCGAACACAGCCACGGCAAGGCCGCCGCAGAGCCCCGGGCCAAGCAGGCCGATCGCGATGCGGGAGCGCGCACTGCCGTCAAGCCCGGCAAACCTGAAAAGAGCGGCAAACGCGTGCCCGTCGTGGCCTGGCTTGCGGTCGCGGTCTTTGCGGTGGTGGCCGCCGCCGGCGGCTTGCGCTGGGCCCAGAGCGACAAGGCGCCCAAGGACGACATCATCACCGAGATGGCCGAACCGGCCGCCGCTGCGCCCGCGGTGGTGGATGCCGCTGTGCCCGACACCGCAGCGGGTGTGCCTGCCGCAGAATCTGCCGCGTCCGCCGCCACGGTCAGTGCTGCGGCGGCTGCCGCGGCAACCGCATCGGCCGCCGCACCGGGGCCCGCCTTTGTCGCCGCATCGGCGCCTGCGACCAAACCTGCACGCACCGCCAAACGGCCCACGGCCGAGCCGGCGCCCGCCCCTGCCGTGGTGCAGGAGGAGCCCGCGCCACCACCAGCGCCCGTGGTGGCCGAGCCCCGGCCCCGCCCCACGCCGCCCCGGGCGCAGTCGCCCCAGGAAAGCTGTGCGGACGCGAATTTCCTGTCGCGGCCGATGTGCATCCACCAGGAATGCCAGAAAGCCTCGCACTCCGCGCACCCCATCTGCGTGGAGAGCCGGCGCCGCTACGAGGCCGAGGAGCAACGGCGCCGCCAGACGCCCAACTGACCAGCCCACCGGACAGGGCCGGTGGCGGGCCCTGTTTGCGGCGTGTGCACACTGCCGCTTGCGTGCACGAGGGGTAAATTCGTATAATCGAGGGCTTCGCAGCGCTTTTGTGGTCCCGCGGCGAAGATTCATTGCCACCTAAGAGGCTTCCTTCAGAGAAGCACCGACCGTGGAAAAGGACCCGCCAAACCCTCTTCATAGAGAGAATCTCATGACTACTACTTTCAGCGCCAAGCCCGCTGAGGTCGTGCACGAGTGGTTTGTGATTGACGCGACCAATAAGGTCCTCGGACGAGTAGCCAGCGAAGTTGCTCTCCGTTTGCGCGGCAAACACAAGGCCATTTACACGCCTCACGTCGACACCGGTGACTTCATCGTCATCATCAACGCCGCCCAGATCAAGGTCACCGGCACCAAGTCCCTGGACAAGGTGTACTACCGTCACTCGGGCTACCCCGGCGGTATCACGGCCACGAACTTCCGCGACATGCAAGCCAAGCACCCTGGCCGTGCGCTGGAAAAGGCTGTCAAGGGCATGCTGCCCAAGGGTCCCCTTGGCTACGCAATGATCAAGAAACTCAAGGTGTATGGCGGTGCAGAGCATCCCCACACCGCCCAGCAGCCCAAAGTGCTGGAAATCTAAGGAGCCTTGAGATGATTGGTGAATGGAACAATGGCACCGGCCGTCGCAAGTCCAGCGTCGCCCGCGTGTTTCTGAAAAAAGGCACTGGCAAGATCACGGTGAACGGCAAGGACATCCAGTCCTATTTCGGCCGCGAAACCTCGATCATGATCGCCAAGCAGCCGCTGATGCTGACCAACCACGGCGAAACATTCGACGTGATGATCAATGTCCACGGTGGTGGTGAATCCGGCCAGGCCGGTGCTGCCCGCCACGGCATCACCCGCGCCCTGATCGACTACGACGCGACGCTCAAGCCCGTACTGAGCCAAGCCGGCTTCGTGACGCGCGATGCCCGTGAAGTGGAACGTAAGAAGGTCGGTCTGCGCTCTGCACGCCGCGCCAAGCAGTTCTCCAAGCGTTAAGCTTTTGGTGCTGCCCGAAGGCCGCCTCGCGTGGCCTTCGCTTCTGCAAACGGGGCTCTTCGGAGCTTCTTTACAGAACAGAAAAACCGCCTCAGGGCGGTTTTTTCGTTTAAGGTGCGCCTTTTTCCTTGCGAACCATTCCCATGTTGCGACCCCTGAATGAAGATACGGTAGTGCCTGGCCTGCGCACCCTGCGGGTAGGTGCTGGCAAGGCTGCGGCGGGTTGCGCCGGGGCTGCCATCCTGCAGGTCACCGGCACCGGCGTCTGCCCCAGCCCCAGCAGCACCAGCACCGGCAGCGCACGGCTGCTTCAGGGCCAGTAAGCCATGCGACTTCGCTTGCTGCGCCGCCGGTTGACCATCAGCGCCCCCCGGGTCGCTATTCGCAGCGCGCTGCCCTGGCCGTTTCGCTGGCTGGCCCTGGCGGTGGTGCTGGGCCTGTGCGCCGCGGTAGCGCTGTGGGCGTTCGAGTTCGGCAAATCCATCGCGGGCCTGGACAGCATCTCCCGCGACGAGCTGAACAAGCTGCGCGCCGAACTGACCAGCCTGCGCGATGCGGGGCAGGAGCAGCAGACCGTGGCCCACACCGCCGACAGCCTGCTGATCGCCGAGCGCGCCGCCAAGGAGAACCTCATGGCGCAGGTGCGGCAGCTCGAAGCCGACAACCGCACGCTGCGCGAAGACCTGGGCTTTTTTGAAAAGCTGATCCCCGCCGCCAAGACCGAAGGCCTGGCCATCCGCAGCCTGCAGGCTGAAGTGCTCGGGGGCATGCAGCTGCGCTGGCAGGTGCTGGTCATTCAGGCAACGCGCAACGCCCCGGAATTCAATGGCCGGCTGGAGCTGGTGCTGTCCGGCATGCAGGACGGCAAGCCCTGGACGCAGACCCAGCCAGCGCAGGGCCAACCGGTGCAGGTCAAGCAGTACCGGCGCATCGAGGGCGTGCTCGATCTGCCCCCCAACGCCGTGGTAAAAACCGTGACCGCGCGTGTGCTGGAAGGCAGCACCGTCCGGGCGGTGCAGGCCATGACCATCGAGTGATGAGGATGGCGGGGCAGGGGC
>Ga0209023_10004423_pt1 | contig 15992 bp, 8 predicted proteins | sample LakOneMetagenome_FD_187468 | JGI IMG/M metagenome (GOLD analysis project Ga0209023, IMG submission 187468) | Freshwater and sediment microbial communities from Lake Erie, Canada (SPAdes) (version 2) | ecosystem: Environmental > Aquatic > Freshwater > Lentic | place: Lake Erie, Canada | collected... | reverse complement strand
TCTTGCCATTAAAACTGATGGTACACTATGGACATGGGGAAGAAATATGAACGGGCAGATCGGTGATGGAACAACAACACAAAGAAATACGCCTGTCCAGATAGGAACAGGTACTGATTGGGCAAATATTGAAGGAGGCCTTGATCACAGCCTCGGTATCAAAACGAATGGCACGGTATGGGCCTGGGGCAGTAACGGATATGGACAACTTGGGGATGGAACTACGACACAAAGAACAAGTCCTGTGCAAACAGGTACGGCAACTAATTGGATGCTTATTGACGGAGGTTCTTATCACAGTACTTCCGTTAAAAAGGATGGTACACTTTACGCCTGGGGGAGAAATATGGAAGGCCAATTGGGAGATGGAACTTCACTTAATTCCAAGCTCTCACCGGTACAGATCGGTACAACAACTGTTAGTGTAGCCATTACAGTTAATCCGTCACCTGTTGCGAATTTCTCCGGACTGGCAACAACCTATTGCACAACAGATGCATCGGTAACACTGACAGGTACGCCGGCAGGAGGCATATTCAGTGGCCCCGGGATAACTGGAAATACATTTGATCCTTCTGTAGCTGGTGCAGGATCTCATACCGTTACTTACACATACACTAATGTAAGCGGGTGCAGTAACAGTTCATCGCAACCGGTTACAGTAAATACCTGTGTTACATTTGCATCACTCAACCTAAAATTATTTTTTGAAGGGTTCTATGCAGGAGGCAATACCATGAACAGTGCCATGTTTGATCTGGGTATGAGTACGGATGCAACCGCAACTGATGATATAACAGTTAACCTTTGGTCTCCATCAGATCTTTCGAATACTGTTCCGGATTATTCCATTTCAGCAATGCTGCATACCAATGGTATGGCAAACATACAATTCCCGGCTGCGGTTGCAGGTCATCCTTTTTACATTGCAGTTAAGCACAGGAATAGTATAGAAACATGGAGTAAACTACCGGTCATGTTTACAAGTAATACGGATTATGATTTCAGCACAGGCTTAAACAAAGCGTATGATGATGGTAGTATGGCACCCATGAAAAATATGGGAGATGGTGTGTATGTGATCTATACAGGTGATATAAACCAGGACGGCGGAATTGATGGCCAGGACATGAATATAATTGATAATGAGATCGGGTTCTTCGGGTATAATATATCTGATGTAAATGGCGATGGAGGAACAGATGGCCAGGACATGAACTTTGTTGATAATAATTCACAACTGGGATTGTTTTATGCACGTCCTTATTAGACATACAGAAACATTGTAAAAAAAATCCTGTCTTTTATGACAGGATTTTTTTTATTACATTTTTTCAGCCATATCTGGTATATCAGCTGCTTTATATATCCCGGAATCTAATTTTTTCTTTACAGCTTCAAAAGCATCAAGTGTTTCATCTATATCCTTATCACTGTGCGCAGCTGTTGGTATGATACGGTAAATGATATCACCTTTGGGAATAACCGGGTAAACAACTATTGAACAAAAGATATGATAATTCTCACGCAGGTCCATCACCATTTGCGTGGCTTCCGGAACATCACCTTTCATATAGATCGGCGTAACAGGTGAGTTTGTATTCCCAATATCAAAACCACGGTCTTTCAATCCCTGTTGCAGGCGGTTTACATTGTACCATAATTTTTCCCTCAGTTCAGGCATGGTAATAACCATGTCCATACGTTTCAGCATCCCTTCTACAATGATCAATGGAAGGCTCTTGGCAAAGATCTGTGAACGGGTATTATAGCGTAAATATTTCAATACATTTTTCGGCCCGCTGATGAATGCACCAATACTTCCCATGCTTTTTACAAAAGTGCTGAAATAAAGATCGATACCATCCTGGCAGCCCTGTGCTTCATCTGCACCGGCACCGGTTGTTCCCATGTAACCGAAACCGTGAGCATCATCTATCAATATTCGGAATTCATATTTTTTCTTAAGGGCCACGATCTCTTTTAATATTCCCTGTTCTCCATCCATTCCAAAAACGCCTTCAGTGATCAATAAAATACCGCCACCATTTTTTGCAGCCAGTTCAGTGGCACGTTGTAATTGTTTTTCACAATCTTCAATATCATTGTGTTTGAATGCATAACGGTTTCCCATGTGCAGCCTTACACCGTCAACGATACAGGCATGCGCTTCTGCATCGTACACGATCACATCACGGCGGTTAACCAATGCATCAATACAACTCATAATTCCCTGGTAACCGAAATTCAGTAACATGGTGTCTTCCCTGTTTACAAATTTGCTGATCACTTTTTCCAGTTCTTCATGTTTCGTAGAATTTCCACTCATCATCCTTGCACCCATTGGGTTGCCCATACCATATTTTGCAGCAGCTTCTGCATCAATTTTTCTCACTTCAGGATGATTCACCAGGCCTAAATAATTATTCAGGCTCCACACGATCATTTCTTGTCCGCGGAATTTCATCCTCGGAGCAAGTTCCCCTTCTAATTTTGGAAATGTAAAATAGCCATGTGCCCTGTCCATATGCTGACCTATTGGCCCGCCATCTTTTACTAATTTTTCAAAAACATCCATGCTGTTTAATATTTAAGATTTTATATTGAATATTTGTTTGCCTGCATTAAATCTGATCTCAACATCGTTGTGTCATTATTATCCCGGTTTATCGGGACTCACTTGTACAGTTTATCCTTTGATCAACTATTTAATTCTATGTCTCTTATGTTCCTATGTGGTCAGAACCCTGTGATTGCCGCAAAATTAAGGCATTGAACCCAAAAACCATAACCTTCGCTTAATGCATTTACAAGCTTACTGATATTGTTATATAGGTATATTTACAGAATATTATCTTGAGGTTATGAAAAGCAAAATCTTATTGACTGCCTGTTGTTTTTTAATACTGTCTATGCAACTCCATGCGCAGCAAATAAAAAACAATAAACAAATACTTAACAATGGTATCGAAAGGCCAAAACTTGTTGTTGGGCTGGTCATCGATCAAATGCGCTGGGATTATTTATACCGCTATTATAACCGTTATAGTGAAGGTGGTTTTAAGCGCCTTCTTCAGCAGGGATATAGTTTTGAAAATACTTTTATTCCCTATACACCTGCCGTGACTGCGGTAGGACATACTTGTTTATACACCGGCTCTGTGCCTGCTATAAATGGGATCGTTGGTAACGACTGGATAGAAAGGGATAGTGGAAAAGCAATGTATTGTTCACAGGACAGATCAGTTAATACCGTTGGAAGTTTTTCAAACCAGGGACAAATGAGTCCCAAAAATATGCTTGTAACTTCCGTAGGGGATGAATTGAGGCTTGCAACAAATTTTAAAAGCAGGGTTTTTGGGATTGCTTTAAAAGACAGGGGCGGTATCTTTCCCGCAGGCCATAGTGCCAATGCGGCTTACTGGTTGGATGACAGCACGGGCAACTGGATCAGCAGTACATATTATATGAACAGTTTGCCTGGCTGGGTGAGTAGTTACAATGCTGCCCGAAAAATTGATTCACTGATGACGAACGACTGGAACCTGCTTTACGATAAGTCGATCTACGAGCAAAGTACAACCGATGATAAAAAATATGAGCGCCCGTTATTTCATGAAACAACCACAACTTTTCCCCATGCTTACAAATCGCTGATCGGGAAAAATTATTACCCGTTCAGGCAATCACCTTATGGAAACACGTTTACGCTCGACTTCGCCAAAAAAATGATACAAAACGAAAAGATCGGTATGAGCGGACAAACTGATATGCTTTGTGTAAGCCTTTCTTCAACCGATTATATCAGTCACAGGTTTGGCCCAAATTCATTGGAAGTAGAAGATACTTACCTGCGGTTGGATAAAGACATAGAAAACTTTCTAAATTATTTAGATGCAACAATCGGCAAAGGAAATTATCTTTTCTTTTTAAGTGCCGATCACGGTGCCCCGCAAGTGCCCGACTTCATGAAAGAAAATAAATTACCGGGCGGCAGTTTAACTTCTACTGAACTCATTAAAGAGTTAAACAGTTTATGTGCAGAAAAATTTGGTACTAATAAAATGGTAAAGGCAATCTATGAATACCAGGTATACCTTGACAATCGTATAATAGATTCTGCAAACCTGAACCGTGATATCATAAAAGATTTTATCATTGGTCATTTAAAAACAAAGCCCGAAGTGGTGAACGCTTTTGACTATTCGAAATTTGAAAGTTTGGTAATGCCCGAACAAAGAAAAGAAATGTTTGCCAAAGGGTATTTTTACAAGCGCAGCGGAGATATTCAGTTCATCTTGAAACCACAATACACAGATGTACTTTCAATAGGCACTGAACACGGAACTATGTATGCATATGATACACATATTCCATTGCTGTGGTATGGATGGAAGATCAGTCATGGCAAAACAAACAGGGAAGTTTACATGACTGATGTAGCCCCAACTATAAGTGCCATGCTTAAAATACAAATGCCCAACGGGAATGTCGGGCATGTATTGGAAGAGTTAGTTAAATAAATTGAACCAAAGTTTTAAAAGCCTTTCTTTTTAAAGATTGCGAACTAAACTTCTAAACTCTCTAAACTTTTCTAAACCTTTTAAAAAATAACCGTAATATTCTCCTTACTGTTCTTTATCACTGTTGTCAACGTATTACTTCCGTCAGCAGCTTTTGCCGCACCCTGTGGATCAAATTTTGAAATAGGGGAGAGCAGGAAAGTGGTCGTTTTCTGTAGTGATGTATTTGCATCATTTACTTTTATGTTCTGCAGGTTGTCAAAACCATGAAGTACTAAAGCAATACTATTGAATTTTGATGCAGACTGGCCTTCAGCTTTTTCAATCACTAATTTATTTGAAGCTGCGTTATAAGTTATTGTTCTCTTATAATACATTCCTTTTTCATTTTCAAAAGTTCGGCCGTCATCTTCATAATAAACATAACTGTTGTTTACCGATCCTTTATAAATGTGTAGTATCAAAGTGTCTGTTGGTGCAAATGCGGTTGACTGAACCAATGATTGCATTGGAATGATGCTGCTTTCTTTTACGTAAGCGGGAAGTATCTGTTGCGTTAATTCTATGAGTTTTTCCCTGTTGCCTGTTTCTTTTTCATCTGAATAAAAATTATACCAGTTGCCTGCGGGAAAATAAATTTTTGCAAGATCCTTACCGCTTTCTACAGGGATCACCATCAACGATTGTCCCAATAAAAACTGGTTCTGAAATGCCGATTTATAAATATTGTCATCAAAAGTATTTTCAATGGCCAGTGAGCGTACAACAGGCAAACCGTTCTGTGTTGCTTCATAAAAAGTGGAATACAGGTATGGCATCATTTTATAACGAAGGCTGATATAATTCCTGGCGATCTCTGTTACTTCTTCCCCGAAAGTCCATGGTTCAGCAGATTTAGTATTCACACCTGTATGGTTCCTGAAATAAGGACAGAAAGCACCGAGTTGTATCCAGCGGCTGTACAAGCCAATGGTTGGGTTACCGGTAAAACCGCCGATATCCATTCCTGTAAATGGCACTCCGCTTAGTCCAAGGCTGTTCAATAAACGTACGCCTAAAAGCATGTGACTGTCTTCAGCCCTGTTATCACCAGTCCAGATAGCTGTATAGCGCTGCATCCCTGCATATCCTGCCCTTGAAAGAACGAACGGACGTTCACCAGTAGCCGCTTTTGCACCTTCATAACTTGTTCTTGCCATCAATGAGCCATAAACATTGTGGGCTTCCAGTATGGTACCTTTTCTTCCTTCCATTTCAAAGAGTACATTGTTGGGAAATTTTTGTCCCCACGTGGCTATCTCATTCATGTCATTCCAGATCCCTTTTACCCCGTTATCTGAAAAGAATTTTACTTCCCTTCTCCAGAATGCCCTTCCTTTTTCACTGGTATAATCTGTAAAATGGCACCAGCCAGGCCATACTTCACCTGCATAGTTTTTCCCATCAGGATATTTGATATATACATCTTCTTTCAGTCCCCTTTCAAATGCAGGTGCTCCGGGTTCAATTTTAATGCCGGGATCAACGATAACAGTTGTTTCAAACCCAAGTTCTTTCAAACGTGCGGTCATTTTTTTGGGATCAGGAAAACGTTCCTTATTCCAGGTAAATAACTGGTACCTGTCCATGTAATGAATATCAAGTGTGATCCCGTCGGCAGGGATTTTTTTCTCACGCAATGTTTCGGCAATCCGCAACACTTCTGTATCGGGATAATAACTATACCTGTTTTGCTGGTAACCCAGGCTCCACAATGGCGGCATCTTCATGCGCCCTGTGAGCCAGGTGTATGACTTAATGATATCAGCAAGTTTGCTGTGATAGATAAAATAATAATTCATTTCCCCGTTGCGTGCACTGAAGGAAGAAAACCGGTCGTTGCTTGCACCAAAATTAAAATCGGTTTGAAATGTATTGTCTAAAAATATCCCGTAATTGATGTTGTGGTGGATACCAATATAAAACGGAACAGATGAATAAATGGGATCGGTATTGGTTTGATAGCCATAGGAATCAGTATTCCAGTTCGTATAGCCGTTTCCGTGCCTGTCCAGGTCACCTGTTTTTTCACCAAGTCCTACGAACCTTTCTTTTTCCTGCATATGCCTGTAACTGCTTACTTCATCACCAACCCAGGATGTATTTAATCCCTGTTCATCTTCATTGATCACGCTGCCGCTTATTGTATAGTAAGAAACAGAGAATGGTTTTTTAAGGATCACAACCTTTAAAGAATCTGTTAGTATTGTTGCCTCCTTATCATCATCAGTGATCTTTGCGTTTGTTTTCTGGGGTAATGCAACTACTGCATACGACATATCATCTTTTAACCTTAGTTTATCGATCCTAACACGGATCACATTTGCAGAATAAACTGTTATGGAAGCAAATGCATTTTCTGTAGTGATATCAATGGTTTGGCCGTTTATTTTCAGGTCACGCACATTGCCGGTATTCTTTACGGGTGATTGTGCAAAAGCCGGCATGCTTACTATCCATAAAAGCCCTGTAATAATTTTTTTCATATGATGCTTTTTCAGTTTAATGCTTAGTTTTCTATTCGTTGAATTTAATGTAAAATAGGCAATAAAAAACCGGCTGTAACAGCCGGTTTTTTATTTAGTGTATTAAAACTGTTTTGCAGTTGTTTATAATTTGGTTGTTTTAAACCATGCAGTTGCTGCAGTTGGTGCCAAAGGATCATGAACAGCATAGTTCACTTCTATTTTATAATTTCCTGATACAGCCGGTCCAGGGAAATTACTGCTAAAATCATAACCAAAGAATCCTCCGGCAGAAAGTCCGGCAATACTGTTATCTGCTACAGCATATTTATGGCTCCAGTCTCCGTTAACCGGTAAGAACAAATATTCATTACCTCCTGAAATAGGAAGAGTAAGTTCAAACTGTACAGAATTCAACCTTGTAAACTGTTGAGAAGGAACAGGAACAGGATTGCCCCATCCGCCGGGAGTAGCACTTCCTACAATGAAAAGATCTGTAGGTAATTTAGGTCCGGTATATGGAGTTAATGAGAACTTGCCATGCTGGAAGTCTACAATAACCAGGTAAGTACCTCCGCTTGCCGGGCCATTGAAATTATTTGGAGCATCATAAGCAAAATCGCCACCTGCTGCTGGTGTGCTTGGATCAACGATAGAATATTTATGGCTCCAGTCGCCATTTACAGGTAACAACAAGTATTGATTATTACCACTCATATCAAATACACCCATGTATGTTGTTTCATCAACCAATGCCAGTTCTTGTGTAGGAACAGGAACCGGGTTATTCCATCCGCCGCCTGTTGCACTACCAACAATGTACAGGTGTGCAGGAGGAACTATTTTCGGAGGAACTTTGTAAGGTGTTACCTGCAACTGGATAGTATTTGATGTGTACTGTTCATTGTTATTGCCATAAGAAGAAGTAACCCTTACATCAACAGTATATTGGGTATTGAATGCAAATCCAAAACCCAATAAAACAGTATTCAGTTCTTTTGCAGTCATTGTTGTAGAGAATTTACCAGTTACTGTTTTGGTAAATTCTTTTGAGAAATTCCTGCCGGCAGAATCTATCTCAACAACAAATTTGTACAAAGAAGAATCCTGTGCATATTTAGGATTTGTCCAGGCAAAGCTTACAACTGTATTGCTTGAATCAGCCGGTGCAGCCGCAATGCTGGTTACCGAACTGCTTAATTGAACAGCTTCTCCATTACCATAAACCGGCAAGTCACCAACTTTATTGCAGGCAGTAAAAAAAAGAACAACTGCAGCTGCCATAAAAATTTTAAAAATATGTTTCATAAATTGATTTATTGATGTTAATGATATTATTGTGTTACTGCAAATTTTCCGGTTTTAAAATTCACTGTTATTGTATAAACGCCGGCTGTAGGTGGGCCAGGAAAGTTATCACTCTTATCATATCCAAAATTACCTCCCTGCCATGTAACAGTAGAAGCATTTACAGCATATTTATGGCTCCATGAACCATTATCCGGGATGATCAGAAATTCCTTTCCGCCATGTAACGCAATAGTTATTTTGTAAACAGCAGTACTTACCCTGGTAAATTTTTGTGAAGGCACAGGAACAGGATTGTTCCAACCGGTTGCATCTCCGCCCGGAGTAGCACTTCCGATCAGGAACAGATCACCTACCGGGCTTCCTGTTACAGGTAGCGGAACTGCTAGATCCAGATATGGTGTAACCTGCATTGAAATTACATTAGAATAAACAGCCGATGGCGCATTTCCATTTAAGGTAGCTTTTATCCTGAATTCAAAATTATGCGGTACGTCTTCTTTCCAATAGGCAAATAGCAGGTTGAAATCTCCAACTTTATATGAAATTGAAAGATCTTTTGATATTCCCTGCTCTTTCAAACCAGGACTGCTGAAATTTGCACCTGCAGAATCAACCTGCAAGGTATAAATAACGTCTTGTGAACTTAGCCCTGTTGTAAATTGATAATCTGGATTAGTCCAATTAAAGCTAATAGCAGGCTGCGATTGATTAACTTGTAATAGTACCTGCGGGTCAGTACTGGATGCTTTTAATACGGGATTCGTACCGCCTCCAAAATAATCTTTATTCTCATCCTTTTTGCAGGAAACAAACAGAATTCCTGATAAAAGAAGAAAGAAAAGTTGATTTATTATTTTTTTCATATAATTTATATTTTCAGTTTAATAATTTAATATTAATAACCTGTGTTTTGACTTAAATTAGGATTAGCTGTCCGGTTAACTGCAGGAATAGGGAAGACGTTGTATTTTGGATCAACAGAAGTTCCGTTTGCAACACCGCCTTTCCATGGCCATAGGTAACTACCTGTTGTTAGCAATCCGTAACGGATAAGGTCAGTTCTTCTGTGTCCTTCCCAATATAATTCCCTGGCCCTTTCGTCAAGAACCCAACTAAGAGTAAGGTCGCCTGGAGTGATATTACCAGTGACGCTACCACCATAAGCCCTTGTGCGGATGGCATTCATATAACCCAATGCAGTTGTAAGGTCACCACCAGAAGCTCCACGTAATACTGATTCAGCATATATGAAGTACATTTCCGGTAAACGGAATACAGGGAAATCTATGTCTGAAAAATATTTACCGGGATTATCATGAACCGGTGCACCATCAGTGCGTATATTTTTATACTTGTTGATGTGCAGGCCATTTGCGAAATCGCTTGGATCTGGAATGGAAATCTGTGATGGACTAGTTCCAAACTGCGAAGTTGTGAACAGTGCCCTTTTATCAGTGGCGCCTGTAAGGTCGGTGAATTTATCAGCCAATCCTTTTGTAGCCCTGTAACCACCCCAGCCATTTCCTGCGGTAAGACCGAAATCACTTACATCGCCACCACATGGTGCATGAATTAAGAAAGTTGTATTACCGTAAGAAGTAGTATTCAATCCATCGCAATTGATGGTGTAAATGAATTCAGCTTTCTGTTTGTCATTATCTGCCATGAACAATTCATTGTATTTAGGCTGTAGGCTATAACCTGCATCAATAACTTTCTTTGCATAAGTTAAGGCATCACTATACCTGTCTGTACCTGTATACACTCCTGCATTTAAATACATACGTGCCAGTAAAGCCCAGGCAGCACCCTGGTCTACACGTCCGTAAACAGCTGTACGGGCAGGCGCCAGTAAAGATTCACTTGCCTTTAGTTCGCTTTCTATGTAAAGGAATAAAGAATCCCTTTTGATCTCTTTTGGATTAAAAAAGCCAATTCCATCAGCTTCAGTAATGAAAGTTGATTTACCAAAAAGATCCATCATTACCCAATAATTGAATGCCCTCATGAACCTTGCTTCACCGATAGAATTCTTGATATCAGTAGCATCTGTTCCTGTAATGCCTCTTGCTGCAAGTTTTTCATCGGTAGCCTCTCTTAAATATTCATTGATAAGGGTAACATTGTAAATAGGGCGTGCATAAATACCTTTCAGGAATTTATCGCTGCTTGTCCATTTCAGGTCATGAAAATCATGAATGGTTTCATCATTCCAGGAAACAATCGCCTCATCAGTTGGCAGTTCCTGGCAATTAAAATACATCCTGATGAAAGAGATCTGAGAACCCTCATCAAGGTTACCGCCAATATCGGGGTTACCTGCAGGCCCCTGGCTTCCGGAGATTGCAAGCGTTGCATATATTTTCGCAAGAACCGATTTGTATCCATCAGCAGTAGCATAATTATCAGCTGGGGCCAGTCCATTTAATGGAACTGTATCCAGTTTCTTATCGCAGGATGCCAACACAAAGGTCAAAATAGATGCTGTGATGATCGTATGAATGAATTTATTTTTCATATAAAGTATTTTATTTTTTAAAAGTCAAGATTAGCACCAATAGAATAAATTCTCGGGCGTGGATAAATGTTGTTGTCTACCCCGTTGTTGCCTGCAATTTCAGGATCTGTCCCAGTGTATTTTGTGATAACAAAAACGTTCTGAACACTGGCCGATACACGTAAAGACGTTTTATTTCTAAGAACGTTGCCAAAATTATAACCAAGATTAATATTGTCTAACCTGAAGAATGATGCATTCTCAATATAATAGTCAGACAAGTACTGGTTATTTTTAAATCCTGTTTCCAGGTAATTTTTTGAACCATTGTTTGGTGTGATCGGGTTTTGTCTTTGTATTGAATTTAAAACTCCGTTTCCAGAAGCGTAATTGTTATACAAATAATTTCCGATTGTACCATGACCTGCCAAACCTAAGCTGAATTTCTTAATGGTTAATACAGTGTTTAAGCCATAAAAGAAATCGGGGTTAGGACTCTTATACAAATAGCGGTCATCGTTGTCCACTTTTCCATCCCTGTTAACATCTTCATATAAACCTTCAATTGGTTTTCCTGTAGCTGGGTCATATATCTGCTTGTAAACATAATAAGTGTTTGGAGCATAACCAACGGCAAGTTTACCGATATAGTTACCTGTGCCACCTTGTATTCCACTAACATCTACTCCTACGAAACCCGGAGCAGCTGCATAAATTTTTTCAACATTTGCATGGTTATAAGTTACGTTGAAACCAAAATCCCAGCTTACATTGCGTTTTCTTACAATGCCTGTATTAATAGTTACTTCAACACCTTTGTTCTCAACATTTCCTACGTTCCTATACTGATCTACACCAAAACCTGCACCTGGGGCAATCGGTACGATAAACAACAGGTCTTTTGTTTTTTTCTGGTAAACTTCAACTGAACCCGATAACCTGTTTTTGAAGAATCCAAAATCAAGGCCTAAATTGGTTGTTGCTGTTTGCTCCCACTTAAGATCTTCGTTGTAATTGCTGGGCCTGGATGTATTGACAAAAACATCGCCGAACTGGTATTGGGCAGCAGTATTTCCTGTATAATAGATCGGTTGAAAATAATATAAATAAGAAGGTATATTATTCTGTTGACCTAAATCCTGTTGACCTGTTATACCATAGCTGAAACGGGCTTTTAATTCAGATACAACATTGCTGTTCTTAAAGAAGATTTCTTTCAATTTCAATGCGGCAGCACCTGCAGGGAAATAACCTACCCTGTTGTTTTTTGAGAATTTAGAACTGGCATCCCTGCGGATAGAACCGCTCAGTAATAATTTATCAAATAAAGTGATGTTCATCCTGCCCAGGTACGAATCCAACCTGTATTCTGGTTTGTCTGTTGGAAAAGCAAATGAATTGGTAATGAAAGTTCCATCAAGCCCTGAACTGGCAAAATTTATAACATTCGTGTAAAAATCCTGGTAGCTGTGTAAAGCAAGGATATCTATCTTATTACCATTGCCTAAACTCTTTTCATAAAACAGAGAAACATCAGCTATATAGTTTCTTTTCTTTTGCTCATAATGCGTTTTCTTACCCTTTGTAAGATAATCTGTAGCAAGCGTTGAATCAATCACATCATTTCCGATGCCACCGGCATTATCTAAACCAAGGTTTGCCTGTATGTGAAGATCCGGAAGGAAGTGAAGTTTGTAATCCAATTGTACATTTCCGATAATACGGTTAACCCTAGAATTATTGTCTCTCAGGTTCAATAAGGCAACAGGGTTACGGTTTGCCAGGGCAATGGGCGCCCCACCGGATTTCCATTCAAAATAACCACCCGTTTTTGAATCATTATTATGAACAAATTGAGTAGGATCCATTGCAACGGCAGAACCAACGGCTCCTTCATTAACAAAGCGGTTCTGCGTATGACTATATTTGAAATTCACATTTACCGCTAAATGATCATTAAAGAATTTAGGCGAAAGGTTTAAAGCAGTAGAAAACCTGTCAAACTTATTCGTTAATAATATGCCTTCCTGGTAAAGATATCCAAAAGACAGCCTGTAAGGAATACTCACCTTTTTTCCATTCAGGCTACCTGCAATACTCAGGCTATTATTAAAGCTATATGCATTGCGGTAAATTTGTTTTTGCCAGTCTGTATTTGCATTACCTAACAGGTTTTTATAAGTATTGTTTCCGGTTGCTGTAGCCTGGGCATTTACGACATTCCTGAACTCATCAGCAGAAAAAACATCAACATAAGAACTGTTGGCAATACGGGAAAGAGAAAGCTGTGTATTGTAATTATACCTTGTTTTGCCACGTATTCCTTTTTTTGTAGTTACGATCAATACACCATTAGAGGCCCTTGATCCGTACAATGCCGTTGCAGATGCATCTTTCAACACACTGATAGATTCGATATCATCAGGGTTGATTGTATTGAGGTAATTCGCTGATCCGGCAATACCGTTGCTTTCAACAGGTACGCCGTCAATAACGATCAAAGGATCGTTGCTTGCAGTAATGGAAGCACCAGCACGGATACGGATCGTACTACCTCCACCGGCAGAACCGCCACCTGTTGTAACCGACAGACCGGCTACTTTACCTTGCAGCAATTGCTCAGATGAAGCAATGTTTCCTTTCTGGAAATCTTTTGCATTTACCTGGGTAACAGCACCTGTCAGGTCTGTTTTTTTCCTGGTACCATAAGCAACTACCACGATCTCATCTAATTTCTGTTCAGATTGAACGAGGTTAATGTTTACGGTGCCCCCACTAACTGAGGCTTCCTGTGTGGCATAGCCCACAGAACTGAAAACCAGTGTGGATGCGTTAGCAGGAGCATTGATCTTGAATGAACCATCGGCTCCGGTTTGGGTGGAGATCCGGGTTCCTTTTACAGTAACCGTAACATTGGAAACAGCATTGCCGTTCTTTGAGTCGGTTACTTTACCGGAAATGACATTTTGTGCTGATGCAGAGAATGCAAGAAGCATGAACAAAAATGCAACCGATAAAATTTTTGAAATTTTTAGCGTTGTTTTTCTCATAATGCAACAATCAATTTTGGTTTTTTAAAATAGCAATGTGTAAATTTTACGCAAAGCAATGTGTAAGAAGTACACAAATTAGCCCTTTTTGGTGAATAAATATATAATTGTTAAATTTTTTTTAACAGTTCTGCGGGTAGGGTTTTACAAGATATCCGGATGATGGCTGAATACCGAATGAAAGAGCACTGATAGCCGGTCAATGCTGCATCTGTGCAAAGAAATCAAAAGTCAATTCCGCCCCATTTCTTTTTCTTTTTTTCGTATTTGCCATAGTTGAATTTGTACAGTTTACCGGGGCGGTGGGGTACATCCTGTTCGATCTCATCCAGGTCTATTAAAAAGTCCATAGCAAAGAACTTTTTCCTGAAATTCCGCCTGTCCATTTTGGTTCCCAGGATCGCTTCATAGAGGTTTTGTAATTCCCGCAGGGAGAACTTTTTGGGCAACAGGTTGAAGCCGAGCGGGTGTTCCTGTATTCTTTTCTGAAGGCGCTGGTAACAGGTATCAAATATCTGTTGATGGTCAAATGCCAGGTCGGTTACACTGGTCACATCATGCCAATGCAATTCATTGGCGAAAATATTCAGTTTATGATGCTGTATATTGATAAGAGAACAATACGCTATGGTTACAACCCTTCCGGCCGGGTGCCTGTTGATGGCACCAAAAGTATGCACCTGTTCCAGGTAAACATCCCTGAGCCCGGTACGCTGTTTAAGGATCCGGTAGGCTGCTTCATCCAGGTCTTCATCCACTTCAATCAGGTCGCCAAGCAGCGACCATTTGCTTTGAAACTTTTTAAGATCACTCCGGATCAATAATACTTTCAGTTTATTTTCATCAAAACCAAAGATCACACAATCAACAGACAAAGCGATCCTTTGTGTACTCTCAACTTCATGTTGTATCGTTCTAAGGGTCTTGACGCTTTTTTGATTTGCTATTTCCAATGACGTTGACATAAATAATAAGGGTATAAAAAGTAAAAAATATTATATAATATTCAGGAAACTAATATTCTTAATTTCCCTTTACAATTTTTATAGTTTGTGCCTGCTCTGATGCCAGGATATGTACCATATAAATTCCTTTTGCAAACCTGCCTGCTTCAGTTATTTCAAATGCATTGTTGCCCTGTGAAATCACAAGGTCCTTCTTCAGTAGTTGTTTCCCGCTCATGTCTGTAACGATGATGCTGGCTTTATCATTTACAGGGGATTCAATATTCAGTTTGAGGCTTTCCGTATAAGGGTTTGGCGTTGCTTCTGCAAACCATCCTTTCACAGATGTTCTTATTCTTACAACGGCACTGTATTTGAAATTTCCATCAAGGTCAACGATTTTTAACCTGTAATAATAAACAGCAGCGTTGATGCCGGCTACGTTATCTATATAACTGTAATTGCTATTACTCGTTGCTGTTATATTGCCTGTTTTTGTAAAAATGGTACCATTGGTGCTTCTTTCCAGCTCATAATGCGTAACATTCTGTTCGTTGGCAACTGCCCAGGCAAGGGCATTGGTGGTGCCGTTTCCTTTGCCGGTGAAGCTGATGATATTTACCGGGATCGGAACGAATGAATTAAGGTATACATGGTATTCGCCAGGTTGTAACGTAAACGACTGGCTGCCGCCTGTTATAGCAGTTGCTGTTCCGTTCAGGTAATCCCTGTATACGGTAGCAGAGGAAGGGAATGTAACCGATCCTGTTTGTGAAACCACATCAAAATTACCGATCACCACCAATTGGTTAGTACCCTGTGAAAGGGTGAACCATTTAATTAATCCGCTGAAATCGCGGTTGATGCTGTTGGAAGTAAACAAGTCGCTCAACCCTGGTTGTTTCCTTAGTTTGGCGAGGGCGCTATAAACTTCGTAAACCCTGTTGCGTTCGGGTACTGATTTATAATTCCATTTGATCGGTTTGGGGTCTGTTCTGCAAAGCGAATTGATCGTTCCGTTCTGGCAGAAATTGATGGTAGAATCATAGCCGAGTTCACCAAATTGCCAGATCATTTTTGGTCCGGGTAGCGGTAAGAAAAATGCGGCATTCAGTTCCATTCTTTTTAATGCCGTGGCAAGTGTCTTGATATTATAACTGCCA
>Ga0209023_10004422_pt1 | contig 15993 bp, 13 predicted proteins | sample LakOneMetagenome_FD_187468 | JGI IMG/M metagenome (GOLD analysis project Ga0209023, IMG submission 187468) | Freshwater and sediment microbial communities from Lake Erie, Canada (SPAdes) (version 2) | ecosystem: Environmental > Aquatic > Freshwater > Lentic | place: Lake Erie, Canada... | reverse complement strand
TGGCCTGGCCGTCGGCGATCATTTCCAGGCAGCGCTGCTCGGCAATGCAGGAGTAGCCCCTGGAGGAATCCTTGTTCGACACCGTGCCCGAGCCGACGATGCTGCCGGCCCGCACATTGCGGCTCTTGGCCAGGTGCGCCACCAACTGCGGGAAGTTGAATACCATGTCGGTCCCGGCATGCGGCTGGCCGACCAGGTGGCCGTTCCAGACCGAACGCAGGGGCAGGTGCACCTTGCCGTCGCGCCAGGCGTCGCCCAGCTCGTCCGGCGTCACCGCCACCGGCGCGAAGCTGGTGGCCGGCTTCGACTGCAGGAAGCCGAAGCCCTTGGCCAGTTCGTCGGGAATCAGATTGCGCAGCGAGACGTCGTTGGCCAGCATGAGCAGGCGGATCTGGCCGTGGGCTTCATCCGGCGTCGCACCATCGGCACGTCCCCGGTGACAACTGCCACTTCGGCTTCGAAATCGATCCCCCACTCTTCGTGCGCCAGCACGATGTCCTCAATCGGACCCAGGAAATCGTCGCTGCCGCCCTGGTACATCAGGGGGTCTTCCCAGAACGAGGCCGGCATCTCGGCATTGCGCGCCCGGCGCACCAGCTCGACGTGGTTGACATAGGCGGAGCCGTCGGCCCACTGGTAGGCGCGCGGCAGCGGCGCCATGCATTTCGCCGGATCGAAGTCGAAAGGACGGCGCGCGCGGCCTTCGTTCAGCAGCAGGGACAGCTCGGCCAGCTGGGGCGCGATGAAGGCCCAGTCGTCGAGGGCGGCCTGCAGGGTCGGCGCGATGCCGTCGGCGACGTGGGCAGTCTTCAGGTCGCGCGCGACGACCAGCAGCTGGCCGTCGCGGGTGCCGTCATGGAGCGTGGCGAGTTTCATCGGTGAGCGGTTCGTTTGGCAAACCGCTATTGTAGAACGCCGGTCAGTACTGGACCACCACGCCGGCGCCGATGGTGCGCTGGAAGTAGTTGTAGTCGATCAGGCTCTGCCCGTAACCCGAGAACCAGTGCACATAGCCCTTGAGCGGCCCGGCCACCGGGAAAGCCCAGCCCAGCTGGGTCGCGCTTTTGTTTGTATGGAAGTTATGGCGCAGCAGGGCCGAGAACTCGTGCCCGTCGATGCGGTAGGTGCCGGCCAGCTCGCCGCGGCCCAGGTAGTCGACGATGTCCGGGTTGTTGTCGTCCTCGAGCGACTCGTTGATGCGTTTCCAAACCTTGGCCGTCATGGCGAAGCGTCCGCGTTCCAGGCCGACCTGGGCGTAGATGCGGTTCCAGCTGCGCGACAGGGTCGAGGACTGGCCGTTCGACTGGTGGTTGAAGCCCAGGTTCAGGAATTTCAGGTTGGCCCCGAGCACGCTGACGTTCAGCGGCGTCACCAGCATGACCTCGGGCTGGTAATTGGTTTCGCGGAAGGGGCTGGAGGCTTCGCGGTTGCCGGCCTGCCAGAAGCTGTTCTGGGTATAGCCGAACCACACGTCGACCGGCAGCTCGAACGCCGTCTCGACCGCCTTCATCTTGAAGCCGAGCTGGAACTGCAGTTCCGCATGCGAGAGCTTGCCCGTGAAATCCGAGGCGCGGAAGGGTTCGTAGGGCGCCTCGTTGGGGCGGTAGGACCGGGCCGCAATCAGGTAGTTCGGATTGTGGGGGCGGAACACGAAAACCCCGCGGCGGTGCTTGTCGTCGAGCTCCCAGTGGCTCGCCATGGTGTACTCGCTCGCGGCCTCGACCAGCGGATCGATCGAGGCGGCCGGGTCCGGTTGGGGCTTGACCGGGAAGGCGCTCGGCGGCTGGCCGGGGGTGATGGTCGCCACGGCCGCTGCGGTCGTGGGTGCGATTGCGGGCGCGGCGGGCGTCACGCCATTGGCCGCGGCCAGCCGGTCGAAGCAGGACAGGCGCTGGGTCGTGTCCTGCAACTGGGCGCACTCGCCGAGTTGCTGGGACAGTTGCGGTGCTTGCTGGGCGGAGGCTTGGTAGGCGAACAGGAGCGGCAGCAGGGCTGCGGGGATCTTCTTCAAATGCATGGGCTATTCTGCGAAAACGGCTGAGAGGACGCCAAGACATGGCGGAGTATCAACACGAGTGTCGCGGAAAAGCCCAAACGGTGTCGCACGCAATGCCTTGAGGAACTGTTGGGATCGCTCTGTAGGGTGGTCGGCTTCGCCGGCCGCGCGTTCAGCTCCGGCATGCGCAGCTACGGCTCATCCGTAAGTTGGACGCGCGGTCGGCAGAGCCGACCACCCTACAGGTCAGGGAACCAGCAAGGCCAGCTGCTCCGGCTCGAGGAAACACCACTCCCCTTCTTCCAGTCCGAGCGACTCCAGCGTCAGGCCGCCGATCTGCGAGCGATGCAGCGCGCTGCAATGGTTGCCGGCGGCCGCCAGCATGCGCTTGACCTGGTGGTACTTGCCCTGCTCCAGCACGATCTCCAGCAGGTGCTCGCCGCGCTGCACGCAGGACAGCGCCTTGAGGGGTGCGGGTTCGTCGTGCAATTGCACGCCTGACAACATCTGGTCGACCAGCGCCTGCGTCACCGGTTCGGCGGTCGTGGCCTGGTAAACCTTGGGCACGTGGCGCTTGGGCGAGGACTGGGCGTGGATGAAGGGGCCGTCGTCCGACATCAGGAGCAGGCCCGTGGTGTCGTGGTCGAGGCGCCCGACCGGCTGCACGTCGCGCCAGTCGAACTGCTCGGGCAACAGGGTCAGCACGCCGAGGTGGTGGCTGGGCTTGCGCGAGCATTCGTGGTCGGCCGGCTTGTGCAGGGCGATGTAGACGTGCTCGCGGTAGCGCCATTCCTCGTCGAAGACGGTCAGGACCAGGTCGCTCGTCTCGAAGGTGGCCTTGAAGTTGTCGACGACCTCGCCGTTGACGGCGACGTCGCCGTCCTCGATCAGGGCGCGACAGTATTTGCGGGTGCCGAATCCCTGCGATTGCAGGATGCGGTCGAGGGATAGTTTGCTCATGGGGCGCCACTTTAACAGAAGGGGCAGGCCCGACAAAGCGGCGCCGCCCCCACGGCAGGGGTAACGTTTCCATGACATGCCAGGATGCGCTCGTTCATTTGACGAGCGTCAAGCTTCGGAAATTTCCTATTGATAGACTTCAACGCGTTAGGAATCCGCCTAACGCCGCGAGGAGTTCTTTACAGCAGAATCGTCTCGCCTCACCCGATAGGACACGACCGTGCACACAGAAGCGCAACCGACCGATGGACTGTTTCCGCCCGCGCCTACCCCCGCCGAGCGCCGCCAGATTGCCCGATTCCATGCAGCCCTGTTTCCGACCCGGCTTGCGCTTGCGCGCTGGCAGAACGGCGGCCACCTGCCCCACTTGCATGGCGGCGAGCCCGCATTGCGCTCCGCCTGGTTCGCCGCCGCGCAGCGCGATTTCCAGGCCTGGCTCGACCGCGGCGGCTTCAGCCAGCACGAGGACGTGTCGGCGCCGGATGCCTGCCCCCTGGACTCGCCGGTTCCCGACGGCGACACCCAACAGGTCGGAAGCTGCTGAGCCTGCTACCCAGGAAATGAAAACGACGGCCGGAGCCGTCGTTTCCACTTCCTGAGAAGGAACACAACCGTGAGGAATTGAATTCTCTCGAAGCTGCACCCGCGGTGCAGTGGGGGCGCCTCGCTGTTCCGGCCCGGCCAGGGCATTGCACCGTGGTGAACCTTCCCGCAAGTCGCTACACACAATATAGAACATGCTGCGCGAGATGCAAGGAGAACATCATCGCATCTGCGGCACGGCGCCCTTGACGACTGCCTTGACGGCGCTGTCGCCGACCGCCGCGCCGAATTTCTTCAGCACCCGTTCCGGCAAGCCCTCGTGGGCGGTGTAGTCGACGATGTCCTCGGCCTTGACGATGTCGCGCGCCACCGTGTCGACGGTGCCGAAGCCATCGGCCAGGCCCATCTCGACGGCCTTCGCCCCGGTCCAGTACAGGCCCGAGAAGGTTTCCGGCGTTTCCTTCAGGCGCTTGCCGCGCCCGGCACGCACCACCGCGATGAATTGCTGGTGGATTTCGTTGAGCATGGCCTGGGCGTGCGCCTTGTGCTTGTCCGACTGCGGGCTGAAGGGATCGAGGAAGCCCTTGTTCTCGCCCGCCGTCAGCAGGCGCCGCTCGACGCCCAGCTTGTCCATGGTGCCGACGAAGCCGAAGCTGTCCATCAGCACGCCGACCGAGCCGACGATCGAGGCCTTGTTGACATAGATGCGGTCGGCGGCCGAGGCGATGTAGTAGCCGCCCGAGGCGCACATCTCGTCCACCACCACATATAAAGGCTTGTCCGGGTAGCCGCGTTTGAGGCGCTGGATCTCGTCGACGATGATGCCGGCCTGTACCGGGCTGCCGCCGGGGCTGTCGATGCGCAGCACCACCGCCGCCGAGCCGGCGTCGGAGAAGGCTTTGTTGAGCGAAGGAATGACGGTGTCGGCCGCGCCGCTGCCTTCGGATTCGATTTCGCCGTTGATTTCGATGAGCGCCGTGTGGCGGCCCAGGTTCTCGTCGCCGCCCAGGCCGAAGGTCGAGTCGTAATAGGTCAGCAGGGCCAGGATGGCCACCAGCAGGAAGCTCAGCTTGAAGAAGATGCCCCAGCGGCGCGCCGCGCGGCGTTCCTGCACGGTGGCGAACACCAGCTTTTCGAGCGTGGCGCGCTCCCAGTTGCCCACCGTCGGATCGGCGCTGAAGCGCTGCTCGCCGCGCTCGTCGATGCGCTGTTCGCCTGGATGCTTGCCCGTGGAATCGTGCGGAGTCTGGTCGCTCATACTGTGACTGTGTCGTTATTGAATAGCCGTGTTATCCCTGGGCGCCCGGACCGCTTCGTCCGGCTGCCACCACATGCCGCCATCGCGTTCGCTGACCCCGATCGGCCGCAGCCGTCCTCCGCGGCAGGGACCGCCGGCGCATTTGCCGGTATCCGGTTCATAGACCGCGCCGTGGGTTGCGCACATCAGGTACAGCCCGCTGGATTCGAAAAAGTCGCCCTGCTTCCAGTCGAGTTCGATCGGTACATGTGCACAACGGTTCAGATAGGCAAATGGTTTACCTTCATACCGTACCACAAAGCCGGTCGCTGGCTGCCCATAGGCAATAACCGGGAAGCGCACGCCCTTGCCGCCATCGAGCAAGGCGGCGGCTTCGCACACGAAATGACCCTCTTCCACCGTCATCCTTATGCGTTCTCCAGCAACCAGGCGTGCAGCTCGGGAATCGACTTTGCCGAGAAGATCGGATGGCAAGCCTGCAGCTGGTGCACCGGGTGGGCGCCGAATTCGACCGCGATGCCGCTGGCGCCCGCATTGCTCGCCATCATCAGGTCGTGGGTGGTGTCGCCGATCATCACGGTGCGTTTCAGATCCTGGCCGAGCTCGCGGGTCAGCTCCTGCAGCATGGCCGGATGCGGCTTCGAGAAGGTTTCGTCGGCGCAGCGGGTAGCGTCGAACGTCGATAGCAGGCCGGCCGCGTTCAGGGCCCGGTTCAAGCCCACGCGGCTTTTCCCCGTGGCCACGGCCAGGAAGTAGCCTTCGTTCGCAAGATCGCCCAACATGTCGCGAACACCCTTGAACAGCACGAGTTCGTGGTCCTTGGTCAGGAAGTGGTAGCGGTAGCGCTCGACCATGCGCGGGTAAAGGGCGGGGTCGATGTCGGGCATCACGGCCTGCATGGCTTCCGCCAGGCCGAGGCCGATGACATGGGCCGCCGAGGCGTCGCTCGGCACCGGCAGGCCCAGGTCGCGCGCCGCCGACTGGATGCACTTGACGATTGTCGCCGTGCTGTCCATCAGCGTGCCGTCCCAGTCGAAGACGATCAGGTCAAATTGCTTTCTTGTCATATATACTTTATTTGTTCTTGTAGGGTGGGCGATCCCTCGCCCACGCGTTCAAACCGCGAATGCAATAGCAGATTCGTCTATTCATGGTCGGGTTGGACGCGTGGGCGGAGGACCGCCCACCCTACGGAAAGCGTTCACATATTACGTAATCGGCTGCCCCAAGCTTACCAAGAATCGGTCGCACTCGGCCGGCAGGGGCGCGCGCAGGGTGAGCGGCTGGCCCGTGTCGGGGTGGGTGAAGGTGATCTGGTAGGCGTGCAGGAACATGCGCTTGAGCGCGCCGCGCGTGTCGTTTGCCTTCTGAAGCTGCTTGTTGAGCGCAAAATCGCCATATTTCTCGTCACCGAGGATGGGAAAGCCGCTTGATGCCAGGTGCACGCGGATCTGGTGGGTGCGGCCCGTCTTGAGTTCGGCTTCCAGCAGGGCGAAGTCCTGCCACTTGCGTTTCAGGTTGAACACCGTGTGCGCTTCCTGGCCGCCGGCCTGCACCACCACGCGCCGTTCACCGTCCGGGGTCGTGAATTTATGCAAAGGGAGCTTTACATGCTGGCGCTTGTTGATCCAGTCGCCGGCGACGGCCGCCAGGTAGCGCTTGTCGGTCACGCCATCGCGCATCTGGTCGTGCAGGTTCGTCAGCGCCGAGCGCTTCTTCGCGATCAGGAGCAGGCCCGAGGTCTCGCGGTCGAGCCGGTGCACGAGTTCCAGGAACTTGGCCTGCGGCCGCGCCGCGCGTAATTGTTCGATCACGCCATAGGACACGCCCGAGCCGCCATGCACGGCCACCCCGGCCGGCTTGTCGATGACGAGCAGGTGGGCATCTTCGAACACGACAGCGAATTCCGCGCCCGGCGCCTGCTGGCTGCTGCTTTTTTCGGCAATCCGGATCGGCGGCACGCGCACCACGTCGCCTTCGACCAGGCGGTACAACTGGTCGATCCGGCCCTTGTTGACCCGCACCTCGCCCGAGCGCAGGATGCGGTAGACATGGCTCTTGGGGACACCTTTGCAGATGCGCAACAGGAAATTATCGATGCGCTGGCCGGCTTCTTCTTCGCCGATGGTGAGGAACTGCGCCTGTAGTGCTTGCTGTGATGAAGGGGGAACAACATCGTTTTGCATCGTGGTTCGCATTGTCTTCCCAGAAATTCTCTCTAAGTCCTTCATTTTGAATATATAATCGACAGGCGGCGGTCAAACCTCTGCTGGTGTAAGAATTAAAACGATATTTTACACAGGGGCGCGCTCCATCGGCCCCGCCAGTGGCAAATTCGATGGAAAAAACGTGTACGCACATTCAGGCGCGAATCAGGGTTGCACCTGCAGTTGTTAATCGGGTTGCGCGTGTGAATGCAGGATTGGATTGTTTGGATTTACAAGGACAAGTACCTGCAAGCCACTTCAAGCGGCTTGCAGGTTGATGGTGTCGATAACGCTTGTCGTTTCGCCCGACCGACGAGGTTGTGAAAATTCCCTACGGGATTTTTCGTAGACTTCAAGCAGCTCACCTGATGGCTTGAGAGCAAGGCTGATCGATACCGATCGATCGCCTCCGAAGTCTTGGTTGTTCGCTGGCGTCGGTCTGGTACGTTGTTGCACACCGCCCCGCCGAGTCCTGTCGTGCCCACCCCAACGTGGTGGCAGGCAGGTCCCGGTCGCTGGTCGCGGCGTGCGTAGACAATGACGTTCGACTCCCATCTGCGCCCTGTGCGGCAGCGATGCTTTGCGTCGTCGTGCCCACGCCCGGGCATTCCCCCCTCCAACATCCCGTCTCCGTGTACATTCCCTGTACTTCGCCGCGTCTTACAAACGCGGCATGACACGGCTTTCGGGCCGCGGAGTTTATAAAAATGAAACGAATGTTGTTTAACGCTACGCAGCAAGAAGAGCTGCGCGTAGCGATTGTCGACGGCCAGAAGCTGATCGACATCGATATCGAGACCGCTGGTCGCGAGCAACGCAAGTCGAATATCTACAAGGGTGTCATCACCCGCATCGAACCCTCCCTCGAAGCCTGCTTCGTCTCCTACGGCGAAGACCGCCACGGTTTCCTCCCCTTCAAAGAAGTTGCCCGGACCTATTTCCGCGATGGCGTCGACGTGCGTAACTGCACGATCAAGGAAGCCCTCAAGGAAGGCCAGGAAATCATGGTCCAGGTCGAGAAGGAAGAGCGCGGCAACAAGGGCGCGGCGCTGACCTCCTTCATCTCGCTGGCCGGCCGCTACCTGGTCCTGATGCCGAACAACCCGCGCGGCGGCGGCGTGTCGCGCCGTGTCGAAGGCGAAGAGCGCCAGGAACTGCGCGAGACCATGGACAAGCTCGACCTGCCGCAAGGCATGTCGGTCATCGCCCGCACCGCAGGCATCGGCCGCACCGTCGAAGAACTGCAGTGGGACCTGAACTACCTGATGCAGCTGTGGCGCGCGATCGAAGGCGCCGGCAAGTCGGCCCCGGGCGCCTTCCTGATCTACCAGGAATCCTCGCTGGTCATCCGCGCGATCCGCGACTACTTCCAGCCGGACATCGGCGAAGTCCTGATCGACACCGACGAGATCTACGAACAGGCGCAGCAGTTCATGTCGCACGTGATGCCGGACATGGCGCACCGCGTGAAACGCTACAGCGACGACGTGCCGCTGTTCTCGCGCTTCCAGATCGAACACCAGATCGAGACCGCCTACGCGCGCACCGTGCCGCTGCCGTCGGGCGGCGCGATCGTCATCGACCACACCGAAGCCCTGGTCTCGATCGACGTCAACTCGGCGCGCGCCACCCGCGGCTCCGACATCGAAACGACCGCCTTCAACACCAACTGCGAAGCGGCCGACGAAGTCGCCCGCCAGCTGCGCCTGCGCGACTTGGGCGGCCTGATCGTGATCGACTTCATCGACATGGAAGTGGCCAAGAACCAGCGCGAGGTGGAAACCCGCCTGAAGGACGCCCTGCACCATGACCGTGCCCGCGTCCAGATGGGCAAGATCTCGCGCTTCGGCCTGATGGAACTGTCGCGCCAGCGCCTGCGTCCGTCGCTGTCGGAAGGCTCCCACGTGACCTGCCCGCGCTGCTCGGGCACCGGCCACATCCGCGATACCGAATCCTCGGCCCTGCAAGTCCTGCGCATCATCCAGGAAGAGGCGATGAAGGAAAACTCGGCCGCGATCCACGTGCAGGTGCCGGTCGACGTCGCCGCCTTCCTGCTGAACGAAAAGCGCGGCGAAGTGCTCAAGATCGAGAACCGCCACCGCATCACCGTGATCCTGATCCCGAACAAGCATCTGGACACCCCGCACTACAAGCTCGAGCGCATCAAGCACGACGACCCGCGCCTGGAAGACGTGGCCGCCAGCTACACCATGGCGGAATCGGCCGAGACCGACATGAGCTTCTCCAAGCGCCAGAAGGAAGAAGCCAAGCCGCGCCAGGAAGCCGTCGTCAAGACCATCACCCCGGCCCAGCCGGCGCCGGTGGTCGACCGCAGCGAAGCCGCCAAGCCGGCCAGGGCCGCCGCCCCGGTGGCTGCCGCCCCTGCCCCGGCCGCACCGCCGGCCGAGGTCGGCTTCTTCGCCCGCATCCGCAACTTCTTCATGGGCACCCCGGTCGTGGCGCCGGCGCCCGTCGCCCAGGCCCCGGCCGCCGCTGAAAAGCCGGCTGCACCGAGCGGCGAACGCGGCGATCGCAACGGCCGTGGCGGCCAGCGCACCCGCAATGGCCGCGGCGCCAAGGGCGGCCGTGACCGCGACGAGCGCGACGCAGGCGCCAAGTCGGACGAGACCGTCAAGGCCGCCGAGGGCGTGGAAGGCAAGCCGGCCCGTCCGCCGCGCGAACCGCGTCCGCCGCGCGAGCCGCGTGCACCGCGCGAGCAGCTTGATGCCGCACAGGCCGCATCGCGCGCCGAACGTGGCGAAGGCGGCGAACGCAAGGAACGCGCACCGCGCCAGCCGCGTGAGCGTGGCGAGCGCCTCGAGCGCACCCAGCAGGCCATCGAGGCCAAGCTGGACGAAGTGAAGGTCCAGGCCGTCACGGTCCCGGAAAGCGAACTGTCCACCACCACCCCGCACGGCGACGTGCTGGAGCACGCGGTGAAGGTCGCGACCACCGGTCCGGACGGCGAAGAGCTGGACAGCGAAGGCGGCGACGAGCCGCGCCGCCGCCGCCGCCGCGGTGGCCGCAACCGCAACCGCCGCGACCGTGAGGCCGAGGGCAGCGAGTCGCTCGACGGCGTCGATGGCGCACCGGCCTTCAACCCGGTCGCCGACGAGGAAGCCGCCAAGGTTGCCGCCGAAGCCAGGTCGACGCCGAAAGCCAAGCGCCAGGCCGCACAAGCCGAGCCGGGCCCATGGCCCTTCCCGACCGCCGCATCGATCGCTGCCAAGGCCAAGGCCGAGGCGGACGCGAAGGCTGCCGCCGAAGCTCCGGCTGCCAAGCCGGCGCCTGCGGCCGCTCCGGCCCCGGCTCCGGTGGCAGTGGCCGAGCCGGGTCCATGGCTCTTCCCGACCGCGGCCTCGATGGCTCCCAAGGCTGCTCCGGCGCCGGCACCGGCTCCAGTGATTGAAGCTGCTCCGGCACCGGTGCCGGCACCGGTGGCTGCCGCGCCTGTCGTGGAAGCGCCAGCGCCTGTCGCCGCCGCTCCTGCACCGGCGCCTGCCGCTCCTGCCCCGGCCCCGGTCGACATGAGCGCCGTGCTGGCCGAAGCCGGCCTGCAGCTGGCCTCGACCGACCCGGAAAAACTGCGCGCCGCGCAGGAAGCCGCCGCCCAGGCCAACCCGCCTGTGCGCGTCGGCCGCGCCCGCAAGCCGGTGCAAGCGCCGGTGGACGAGCCGCTGATCCAGGTCGACACCCGCCAGTAAGCGCCTGTTCGCCTGAACGGCAAGAAGGGAAGCCTCTCGGCTTCCCTTTTTGTTTGTGGAACCAGACTGACATATTGCTGGGTTAGGATAGGCGGATGCCCACTTCCCTCTCCTTGCGCGAAGCCCTCCTCTACTGGTTCAAGCTCGGCTTCATCAGCTTCGGCGGGCCGGCCGGCCAGATCGCGCTGATGCACGGCGAACTGGTCGAACGCCGCCGCTGGATTTCCGAAGGGCGCTTCCTGCACGCCCTGAACTATTGCATGCTGCTGCCCGGGCCCGAGGCCACCCAGCTGGCGGTCTACATCGGCTGGCTGCTGCACCGGACCTGGGGCGGCATCCTGGCGGGCCTGCTCTTCATCCTGCCTTCGCTGCTGCTCCTGATCGGCCTGTCCTGGGTCTACCTGGCCTGGGGGCACCTGCCCGTGGTGGCCGGCGTCATGGTCGGGATCAAGCCGGCCGTGGTGGCGATCGTGATCGCCGCGGCCTGGCGCATCGGCAGGCGCACGCTCCGCAATGTCCTGCTGTGCGCGCTCGCCGCCCTGGCCTTCCTGGCCATCATGCTGGATGTGCCGTTTCCGCTGATCGTGCTCGGCGCGGCCCTGGCGGGCAGCGTGGGCGGCCGCCTGGCGCCGCAGCGCTTCCTGCCGGGTGGCGCTCATCCTGCGGATAGCAAACACTACGGTCCCGCCCTGATCGACGACGACACGCCCACGCCGGAACACGCCCGCTTCTCGCTGCGCCGCCTCGTCAAGGCCTGCGCCATCGGCATCGGCCTGCTGCTCGGCGCCTGGCTCCTGCTTGCCGCCGTCTCCGGCGTGGACGCGACCCTGGCGCGCATGGGCTGGTTTTTCACCAAGGCGGCCTTGATGACCTTCGGCGGGGCCTACGCCGTGCTGCCCTACGTGGTGCAGGGCGCGGTCGAGCAGTACGGCTGGCTCAGCGCCACCCAGATGATCGACGGGCTGGCGCTGGGCGAGACCACGCCGGGGCCGCTCATCATGATCGTGGCGTTCGTGGGTTTCGTCGGCGGCTGGACCCATGCCCTGTTCGGGCCGGCCGCCCTGCCCCTGGCCGGGGTCGCCGGCGCTCTCGTGGCGGCGCTGTTCACCTTCCTGCCCTCCTTCGTGTTCATCCTGGCCGGCGGGCCGCTGGTCGAGTCCGGGCGCGGGAACGTGCGGCTGACGGCTCCCCTGAGCGCGATCTCGGCGGCAGTCGTCGGCGTCGTCGCCAGCCTGGCGGTATTCTTCGGCCAGCACGTGTTCTTCGCCGGCGGCGCGGCTCAGCCGGGTGCGATCGCCATCGGCGCGGCCGCCAGCGTCGCCCTGCTGCGCTTTCAGGTCGGGCCCATCCGGCTGATCGTGGCCTGTGCGCTTGCGGGGCTCGTGCTATCGTATTGGCATGCCTGAAAAAATCATCCCGATCAATGATCTGCGCTCGCCCGCGCTGGCGGTGCCGGCGGTCGCCGAAGCTCCCACCGGCTGGCTCGCCGACGCCCTCGGCCGGCCGCTGCACGACCTGCGCATCTCGGTCACGGACCGCTGCAACTTCCGCTGCGTCTACTGCATGCCGAAGGAAGTCTTCGACAAGGACTATGCGTACCTGGCACACGCCGAGCTGCTCTCCTTCGAGGAGATCACCCGGGTGGCGCGCATCTTCATCGCCCACGGCGTCGAAAAGATCCGCCTGACCGGGGGCGAGCCGCTGCTGCGCAAGAACCTGGAGCGCCTGGTCGCCATGCTGCGCGCACTTGGCACGCCGAGCGGCCGTCCGCTCGACATCACGCTGACCACCAACGGCTCGCTGCTGGCGCGCAAGGCCCGGCTGCTCAAGGAGGCGGGCCTGGACCGCGTCACGGTCTCGCTCGACGCACTGAGCGACGACATCTTCCGGCGCATGAACGACGTCGACTTCGCGGTTGCCGACGTGCTGCAGGGCCTGGACGCGGCGCATGCGGCCGGGCTGGGCCCGATCAAGGTGAACATGGTGGTCAAGCGCGGCACCAACGAGGACCAGGTCCTGCCGATGGCGCGCCACTTCAAGGGCTCGCCCTTCATCCTGCGCTTCATCGAATACATGGACGTGGGCGCCTCGAACGGCTGGAACATGGAAGAAGTCATCCCCTCGGCCGAGCTGGTGCGCCGCATATCGGAAGAGCTGCCGCTCGCCCCCATCGGCGCCAACTACAGCGGCGAGACCGCGGCGCGCTGGCGCTACCTGGACGGCGGCGGCGAAGTCGGCTTCATCTCCAGCGTCACCCAGGCGTTCTGCCAGGACTGCTCGCGCCTGCGCCTGTCGACCGAGGGCAAGCTCTACACCTGCCTGTTCGCGACCCGCGGCCACGACCTGCGCGCCCTGCTGCGCGCCGGCCGCACGGACGAGGAACTCCTTGGCGCCGTGGCCCAGTTGTGGCGCGGCCGCACCGACCGCTATTCGGAGACCCGCACCGTGGATGCATCAAGCCTGGTGCGCGGCGCGAAGAAAGTCGAAATGTCGTACATCGGCGGTTAGAACACATGGACAAGAATCTCATCACGGGTCTGATCCTGGCGGGCGGCCGTGGCTCGCGCATGGGCAATGTGGACAAGGGCCTGCAGCCCTTCCGCGGCACGACCATGGCCCAGCATGTACTGGAGCGCCTCGCGCCGCAGGTCGGCAATGTCATGATCAACGCCAACCGCAACCTGGACAGCTGGCGCGTCTTCAACGTGCCGGTGTGGCCGGACGAGACGCCGGACTTCGCCGGACCGCTGGCCGGGCTGGAGGCGGGAATGCGCCACTGCGCCACGCCCTGGCTGCTGGCCGCGCCCTGCGATTCGCCCTTCCTGCCGGGCGACCTTGCCGAGCGTCTTGCCGCCGCAGTGGAAGCCGAGGACGCCGACCTGGCGTTTGCCGTGACCCAGGAAGCCGGCATGCGCCCGCAAGCGCATCCGGTCTTCTGCCTGGTGAAGGCGAGCCGGCTGCCGCAACTATCGCAGTACCTGCTGGAAGGTGGGCGCCGCGTGGACGGCTGGTACAAGGGTTTGAAAGCGGTCGAGGTGATGTTCGAGGATGCGGACGCCTTCCGCAACATCAATACGCTGGACGAACTCAAGGGCCTGGACAGCACGCTGCCGCCCTCGCTGGCGAGCGTGACGAGCTGCCTGTCTTCCTATGATCCGGACGCCCTCCCGGTTCGCGACGCCCAGCGCATCATCCGCGAGTTCGTGCAGCCGGTAAACGCCGTCGAGAAGGTCGCCCTGCGCGCCGCCCTCGGCCGGGTGCTGGCGGCGGATGTCATCTCGCCGATCGACGTGCCCGCGCACGACAACTCGGCCATGGACGGCTTCGCGCTGCGCGGCGGCGATCTACGACACGATGCCCCCGTCACCCTGCGCGTGATCGGCACCACCTTCGCCGGCAATGCTTCAAGCATGGTCCCGGCGGGCGGCGAATGCGTGCGCATCATGACGGGCGGCGTCATGCCCGACGGCTGCGACAGCGTGGTGCCGCAGGAATTCGTCAGCCAGGATGGCGACGCGATCACCCTGCCGGCCGGCGTGATCCGGCCCGGCGACAACCGGCGCTTCGCGGGCGAAGACCTGAAGGCCGGCAGCCCGGCCTTGCGCAAAGGGCGCGTGGTCCGTCCGCCCGACCTCGGCATGCTCGCCTCGCTCGGCGTGCCCGAAGTCGCCGTGCAGCGCCGCCTGCGCGTCGCTTTCTTCTCGACCGGCGACGAACTGCGCTCGGTTGGTGAAGCGCTCGACGAAGGCTGCGTCTACGACAGCAACCGCTACACGATCTACGGCATGCTGCAGCGCCTGGGCTGCGACATCGTCGACATGGGCGTGGTGCGCGACGACCCGGCCGCGCTGGAAGAAGCCTTGCGCAGCGCTTGCGAGAACGCCGACGCCATCATCACCTCGGGCGGCGTGTCGGTCGGCGCCGCCGACTACACCAGGCAGATCATGGCGAAACTCGGCGACGTGACCTTCTGGAAGATCGGCATGCGCCCGGGACGCCCGCTCGCCTTCGGCCGCATCCACTCGAACGGCCGCAGCGCCTTTCTCTTCGGCCTGCCGGGCAATCCGGTAGCGGTGATGGTGTCCTTCTACTTCTTCGCACGCGAGGCCCTGCTGCGCATGATGGGGGCGGATGCGCCCCTCCCGCTGCTGCGCGCCAGATCGTCCGGCGCGATCCGCAAGAAGCCCGGCCGCACGGAATACCAGCGCGGCATCCTCTCGCGCGGCGCGGACGGCAAGCCGGAGGTGCGCATCACGGGCTCGCAAGGCTCGGGCATTTTGCGCTCGATGTCGGAGGCGAACTGCATGGTCGTGCTGCACGATGAGCAGGGCAATGTGGCGTCGGGCGACTCTGTGGATGTCCTGGTATTCGAGGGTTTGATGTAGGGTGGGCGGTCCCCCGCCCACGCGTTCAACTCCCGTTTGATCCTCCGCACGGCTGGCTGTTTGCGGCATCATTATGATGCGCCGATGCCCCACTACCGCCGCGCCGTCACCGGCACCACCTACTTCTTCACGGTCGTAACGCACCGCCGTCGCCCGATCCTGTGCGACGATGCCATGCGCGCGGCGTTGCGCGAGGCCATCCAACGTGTCCGGGCCCGGCTTCCGTTCGAGCTCGACGCCATGGTGTTGATGCCCGATCATCTCCACTGCATCTGGACGCTGCCGGATACCGATACCAACTTCTCCTTGCGCTGGTCCCAGATCAAGCACCATGTGTCGTACACCTGTGGCGATCGGTATCCAGCAGCATTATCGACATCCCGGCAGCGTCAACGTACTGCTGCAATCTGGCAGCGCCGGTTCTGGGAGCACCAGATCCGGGATGAGCTCGATATGGAGCGCCATGTCGATTACATTCATTACAACCCGGTGAAGCACGGTGTCGTCAAGACAGCCTCGGCGTGGCCATATTCGACGTTTGACCGATTTGTACGGGATGGCGTGTATCCGGCGGACTGGGGTGGGAATCCCATGTGCGACGGGATGGAGTTCGAATAGCGTCGCAACGACGCATTGGTGAGTTGAACGCGTGGGCGGGGGACCGCCCACCCTACTCTTCCGGGCCAAGCATGAGTTGCGCGGCCTCGCTCGGCAAGGCCTCCACCGATTTGAGCTTGCGCGCCATCTGGCGGCTGCGCACCTCGGCGCTTTCGATGTTCTTGGCCGCCTTCTCCAGCGTCGCCTTGGTGGTGGCCAGCACGTCGCCGAATTTGGTGAACTCGGTCTTCACCGCGCCCAGCACCTGCCACACTTCGGACGAGCGCTTTTCCAGCGCCAGCGTGCGGAAGCCCATCTGCAGGCTGTTGAGCAATGCGGAGAG
>Ga0209023_10004420_pt1 | contig 15994 bp, 11 predicted proteins | sample LakOneMetagenome_FD_187468 | JGI IMG/M metagenome (GOLD analysis project Ga0209023, IMG submission 187468) | Freshwater and sediment microbial communities from Lake Erie, Canada (SPAdes) (version 2) | ecosystem: Environmental > Aquatic > Freshwater > Lentic | place: Lake Erie, Canada... | reverse complement strand
TCCGATCTCTCTCGGACAAGGCACAACTGCTGAATTGTGGCTGCCCGTTTCAAAGCGTCCCGCTGACGAGATCGAAACGAGTTTGAAGCCGATTGCCGTTCCAGAGAAAACGGCCACCATCCTTGTGGTAGACGACGATCCGTTGATTTCGATGAGTACCACAGAAATGCTTGAGGATCTTGGCCACGCAGTCATCGAAGCAAGCTCGGGCAAGCGCGCATTGGAGATAATTCAGGAAAACGGCTCGATAGATTTGCTGATTACAGATCACGCAATGCCCGGCATGACTGGGGTACAACTTGCCGAGAGAGCAAAAGAACTGCGCCCCGAACTGCCGATACTGCTGGCGACAGGCTTTGCGGATTTGCCCAGCGGCACACCCCTGGATTTGCCGAGACTTGCGAAGCCCTACCGTCAAGAGCAATTAAAAGAGCAGGTTGATCGGCTGCTAAATTGATTTTGTTAGGGCTGGCGGAGAGAGCGGGATTCGAACCCGCGATACGGTTTCCCGTATACACACTTTCCAGGCGTGCGCCTTCAACCACTCGGCCACCTCTCCGTGCGCGCATGTCATGAAGGGACGCGCGGCGATTTGCAAGAGAGCGCGGACGCTGCGGACGAATATTCCTTAAATATTTGATGTTGTGCCGCTATTTGGTGGCGACGAAGACCCGCAGACGGGCTGAGCTTGTCAATGATACAGCCCGCCCGCAACCGACCGCAGCGGCCGGATCATGGCAGACGGCGCCGCGGGTGCCATGGCCGCATGCGAATGCTCAAGCGTTTCGATGAAATCGGCGAACCAGCGATGGATCGTGCCGCTGCGCAGCTTATCCATCATAGCCTCCCAGCGCAGCCTGCGCTCGTTCGCGGGCATCGACAGCGCCGTCGCAATGGTGCGCGCCATACCATCGATGTCATGCGGATTCACCAGCAGCGCAGTATCGAGTTCGTTGGCCGCACCGGCAAACTTCGACAAGACGAGAACGCCGGGATCAATCGGATTTTGTGCGGCGACATATTCCTTGGCGACGAGATTCATGCCGTCGTGCAGCGGCGTGACAACACCGACCTGCGCCGCGCGATAAAAACCGGCAAGCACCGTCTGGCCATAGCCCTTGCTGAGATAGCGGATCGGTGTCCAGTCCACTTCGCCGTGACGTCCGTTGACCTCGGTGACCTGCTTGGAGAGTTCATCCTGGAGATTGCTGTAGGCCTCGATGCCGCCGCGTGATGGTGTTGCGATCTGCAAGAGCGAGACCGACCGCTTGAACGATGGCTGCGTTTCGAACAGCCGATCAAACGCGCTGATCCGGTTCACGAGGCCTTTTGAGTAGTCCACGCGATCAACACCAATCGCAAGGCGTTCGCCGTGCAGACTTTTGCGCAATCGCGAGACATCCGGATGCGACGATGCACGCTGCGCCTGCGCGGCAAATCCATCGACATCGATGCCGATGGGAAACGCCGCGATCCTCGACGTGCCAAACCGAGAGGTTACCACTCCACCGTCAACCTGAAGGCCGAGTTCGGAGCGCAGGTAAGCGATGAAATTTGCGCTGTCATGTTCGGTCTGAAAGCCGATCAGGTCATAGGCCAGCATCGCCTCGATCAGTTCGCGATGATGCGGCACGCCCGACATGATACGGCTCGCCGGCCACGGCGTATGCAGAAAAAATCCGATTGGATTGCTAACGCCAAGGTTGCGCATCTCCGCGCCGAGCGCGAGAAAGTGATAATCCTGAATCCAGAATGCGGCGGTTGGTTTGCGGAACCGCATCAGCGCACGCGCCATGAATGCGTTCACTTCGCGGTAGGATTGATAATCGTCCTGCGAGGTGCGGATCAGATCAGTGCGCGAATGTAGAGCTGGCCATAATGCGGAATTCGCGAAGCCTTCGTAATAGCCGCCATAGTGTGCAGCTGGCAGATCAAGCAATGCCAGCGCACCAGCGCCAAGCGACTCAATTTCTGCAAATGAATCTTTTGATGCGTTGTCCCGAACGCGGCCTGACGAACCGACCCAGATCGCGCCTGACTTTTCCACCACCGGCAGCAATGCTGCTGCGAGGCCGCCTGTCATCGGCTCATTCGGCTTCGCGCGCGCCACGCGATTGGAAACGACGACAAGATCCACAGGGTCACCTTCCTGGTTCCGCGGACGCAAAACCAACGCCTGTTTAACCCTCGTTCATCAATATGGTTCCTCGCCATGCTTCAGTCGGATTGACGTCAAACTCAGCGGGAACTTTGGAACCGGGTTCCTTTGTGTTTGAAGGGTGACTGAATAAACGCAGCACGCATAGACTTGACATGCATCGAATGTTTCAACGCATGCGCGACGGATAAAATCCGACTGAATAATGAAAGTGTCTTTCTCGCGACGCATCGTTCTTGATAGCGACGTTGCGCACATCATTCGCATCTAACGCGACGTCAAGTTCCGTTGCCTCAATCATCCATCGTATCGTCATCGAGCAATTGCGTCAGCCACGCACGAACGTCTTTCGGTGCCTTGAAATATCCATTCACGCCATGAGCGCGGCGGCTCACCGAAAATGAAACGCCGCGAAATGACGGCATGATAGCGAATACGGACTCATCGGTCACATCGTCGCCGATGAAAATAGGAGTGCGGCCCTTGAACGGAGCGTTACTCATCAACTCACGCACACCGGTCGCTTTTGTGAACCCGGCATGCTTGATCTCACAGACGAACTTGCCTGGCAGCACATCGATGGGTGCTTGCGGCAGATCGGCGCGGATCGCAGAGACCGCTTCATAGATCGCACGTTCGCATTCCGGCGCGAGTCGATAATGCAGCGCGACCGAATAGCCCTTGTCCTCGAACAGAATGCCGGGGCTCATCTTTGAAATCGCGATGAAGCGCCGCTTTAGATCGTTGTCCATCGGCGGTGCGTGGGAGGCGACGGCTTCATTGTCCGTCGACAGGCGCATCTCCGCGCCATGGCCGCCGACCACCGGAAATTGTAGCGGCGCAAAAATAACGTCGATATCGGTCATCGAGCGGCCGCTCACCAACGCCAGAGCGCCGTCGAGGCGCTCATGCAAGGCTTGCAGGGTCGCGCCCAGATTTGGCGGCACAATGATGTCGCGCGGCGTTGGTGCAAGTTCGATCAGCGTGCCGTCGATATCGAGCAGCAATGCACTCTGATCGAGATCAGGCACAATTCCGGCAGGAGCGGGCAACACTTCGCCTGCAACTTTCGGCTCAGGCTTTTCAATCACACGATCATCCATCAGTTACTCCTGCGCAGCCAGCGGCCGCGCAATCTCCTCTAGTGATTTACGCTCGGCATCGATGCAATATCGCCATGCAATGATCGCAGCCGCGATCATCAGCACCGATCCGAGCAGGTAACCGGCGAACACGCTGGTGCGCGAGCCGGTGTCGATCAGAACTCCGAACAGCGCCGGACCGGCGACACCGCCGATTCCCGTGCCGATGGCATAGAACAGCGCAATGGCCAGTGCGCGAACCTCCAGCGGAAATGTTTCGCTGACGGTGAGATAGGCGGCACTCGCCGCAGGCGATGCAAAGAAGAAGATCACCATCCATGCAATGGTCTGCGTCTGCGCGGTGAATACGCCGATTGAGAACAGGTATCCCGACACGGCGAGCAGCACACCCGATACACTATAGGTCAGCGTAATCATGATGCGCCGCCCAAGCGTATCGAACAATGGACCGAGCAACAGCGGTCCGAGAAAGTTACCCGCAGCGAACGGCAGGATGTACCAGCCGACATGCGCGGACGGGATCGCGAAGAAATCCGTCAAAACCAACGCATAGGTAAAGAAAATCGCGTTATAGAAAAATGCCTGCGCCACCATCAGCGAAAGTCCAACAAGAGAGCGGCTGCGATAGGTATGCAACAACGTCGTCGCAACCTCGCGCAGCGGTGTGTGCGTGCGCATCGCCAACCTGATTTTCGGCAACACGCGATTCGGCTCGCGCTGATCCGACGCAACGGATTGCTCAATTTCGGCAACGATCCGATGCGCGCGCTCCGGCTGACCGTGAATCATCAGCCAGCGCGGACTTTCGGGAATCCATAATCGCATCACGAGTACAATGAGCCCGAGAGCAGCGCCCGTCAAAAACGCCAGCCGCCACCCCCATTCCGGATCGATCACTCTCGGGTCGAGCAACACGATAGCGCTCACCGCGCCGATGGCCGCGCCGATCCAGAAACTTCCATTGACAATCAGATCGGTACGGCCGCGATAACGCGCAGGCACCAGTTCCTGAATGGTCGAGTTGATCGCGGTATATTCGCCGCCGATACCTGCACCTGTAAAAAAACGGAACAGCGCAAAGCTTGCGAGATTCCAGGATAAGGCCGTCGCAGCGGTCGCCGTGAGGTAAACCGCAAGCGTTACAAAGAATAATGTCTTGCGGCCAATGCGGTCAGTGAGCCAGCCGAAGCCAATGGCACCAATCACCGCGCCTGCCAGATAGGCGCTGGTTGCGATACCGATATCGGTGTTGGTGAATTTCAGAACCGGGCTGTCCTTCAAAGCACCTGACAGTGCGCCAGCCAGCGTCACTTCAAGCCCGTCGAGAATCCACGTGATACCAAGCGCGGCAATGACCCGCGTGTGGAAAGTTCCCCACCTCAAAGAATCCAACCGCGCGGGAATGTCGGTTTCGATAGTGCCTGTTGCGAGTGTCACAGGCGGGTTGACGCTTCTCGGATGAGAACGTTGCGCCTGGGACGCTTGGATGTTTGTCAAAACTGACATCCCGTCCCTTCGCCGGTTCATCACTGATTATTTAGCTGCTGTACCGAGTGAAGAAATGACCAGCTAAATGGTACGTGAGTGCGCAGTGGATTGATTGCGGACACCATAACGAAGCGCATCGCTTCAAACTCGACGCGGGCAACGGTGCATTTGAGAGATCTTCAAAAGGTTAACCTCCGGATAAAGCGAAGGTTCCGTCAAATCCAACATTGATGCTGCAGCGCAATCTCTTGCGGCAATGGCGATGAGCTAGCGACCGTGGTGTCATAACCATCCGCTTTCTCGCATTTGCGAGACCAGCGTTGGCGAGCAGATAACAGGCATTGCGTCGGCAACCCTGCATCACGTTTGAGCATCACGCGCAGATGATGGCGGGATGACAACCATGACGAAAATCCACGTTGCAAAGTTTTGCACGCCGGTTGTTAATTAGAACAATTACAAAAATACGTTCGGGAGGTCCAAGTGTCTGCGGTCAAATTGACAGTCAATGGCAAGGCGGTCTCCGCCGATGTCGAAGATCGAACGCTTCTTGTTCATCTACTGCGCGATCATCTGGGCCTGACAGGCACGCATGTGGGATGCGACACCAGCCAGTGTGGCGCCTGCATCGTTCACATCGATGGACGCGCGGTGAAATCCTGCACCACGCTGGTGGGCCAGGCCAACGGTGCGAACGTCACCACCATCGAAGGCATCTCAAAAGGCGATGTCCTGCATCCAATGCAGGAAGCGTTCCGTGACAATCACGGACTTCAATGCGGCTATTGCACCCCGGGCATGATCATGTCGGCCATCGACATCGTGCAGCGCCATCAGGGCAAACTCGATGAAGCCACGGTGCGGCACGAGCTTGAAGGTAACATCTGCCGCTGCACGGGTTACCACAACATCGTCAAATCGGTACTCGACGCCGCCGGACGCATGACGGTTGCCGCCGCCGCGGAATAATCCGCGACGACTCATCGATCAGATTTGCAGTTGCCCGCGCGACCAAGGCAGCCCTTATGGAAAGGCAAGGACTATGAGTGAAGGTATCGGCGCCCGCCTCGTGCGCAAGGAAGACAAGCGTTTCATTACCGGCAAGGGCAAATACACAGACGACGTTCGCCTTCATGGCATGACTTACGCCGCATTCGTCCGCAGCCCGTATGCCCACGCGAAAATCAAAAGCATCGATGTTGAAGCCGCCAAGGCAATGCCGGGCGTGGTCGATGTGCTCACCGGCCAGCAGCTTGTCGACGACAAGATCGGAAATCTCATTTGCGGCTGGATGATCCACTCCAAGGACGGCACGCCGATGAAAATGGGCGCATGGCCGGCGATGGCGCCGGAGACCGTGCGCTTTGTCGGAAACGCTGTCGCCGTCGTGATTGCGGAAACACGTAACCAGGCGCGCGACGCCGCCGAGGCAGTTGCTGTCAGTTATCAAGAACTGCCGGTGGCTGCGGACATTCGCGCAGCCATCGCATCGGGCGCGCCGCAAATTCATCCTGAAGCGCCCGGCAACGTCATCTATGACTGGACCATCGGCGACGAAGCCGCCACCAACGACGCCTTCAAGAAGGCCGCGAATGTCGTTTCGCTCGACATCACCAACAATCGGCTGTCGCCGAATGCGATGGAGCCGCGTGCCGCAGTCGCCGAATACGATTCGGCGGAGGAACATTTCACGCTCTACACCACGTCTCAGAATCCGCATGTCGCGCGTCTTGTGCTGTCGGCCTTCTATAATGTCGCCGCTGAAAACAAGCTGCGCGTGATCGCGCCGGATGTCGGCGGCGGTTTCGGTTCGAAGATCTTCATCTATCCGGAAGAAATGGTCGCACTGTGGGCCTCCAAGCGCACCGGCCGCCCGGTGAAATGGACTAGCGACCGCACCGAGGCGTTTCTCACCGACGCGCATGGCCGCGATCATCTCACCAAGGCGGAGATGGCGTTCGACAAGGACAACAAAGTCATTGGTCTGCGGGTAAAAACCCACGCCAATCTTGGCGCGTATATGTCGCTGTTCTCGTCGTCGGTGCCGACTTATCTCTACGCGACGCTGCTGTCGGGCCAGTACAACATCCCGGCGATCTTCGCTGAGGTCATCAGCGTCTATACCAACACCGCACCTGTCGATGCCTATCGCGGCGCAGGCCGTCCTGAGGCAAGCTTCGTGATGGAGCGGCTCATGGAAACCGCCGCGCGGCAGCTCAAAGTCGATCCCGCAGAATTGCGGCGCAAGAATTTCATCACGCAGTTTCCGCATCAGACGCCCGTCATCATGGCGTACGATACCGGCGATTTCGGCGCATCGCTCGATGCAGCACTGAAGGTCATCGATTACGCCGGTTTCCCAGCGCGCAAGGCGAAGGCCAAGGCGGCGGGCAAACTGCGCGGCATCGGCTTCTCGTCTTACATCGAGGCCTGCGGCATCGCACCGTCGAAAGCGGTCGGAAGTCTCGGCGCCGGCGTCGGCCTGTGGGAATCGTGCGAGGTGCGGGTCAATCCCGTCGGCACCATCGAAATCCTCACCGGCTCGCATAGCCATGGTCAGGGCCATGAAACGACCTTTGCGCAGGTGGTCGCGGATCGTCTCGGCATTCCAACCAGTCAGGTGTCCATCGTGCACGGCGACACCGACAAGGTGCAGTTCGGCATGGGCACTTACGGCTCGCGCTCCGGCGCTGTCGGCATGTCGGCCATCGTGAAAGCGATGGAGAAGGTCGAAGCCAAGGCGAAGAAGATCGTCGCGCATCAGCTAGAGGCATCCGAGAACGACATCGTCATCGAGAACGGCGAGTTCAAAGTGACGGGCACCGACAAGGCCATCGCGTTGCCGATGGTCGCGCTCGCCGCTTACACCGCGCACAATCTTCCGGACGGAATGGAGCCGGGTCTGAAGGAAACCGCATTCTACGATCCGAGCAACTTCACCTTCCCCGCAGGCACGTATATCTGCGAGGTGGAAATCGATCCGGGCACCGGCAAAACGGATTTCGTCAACTTCGTCGCGGCGGACGACTTCGGGCGCCTCATCAATCCGATGATCGTCGAGGGTCAGGTTCATGGCGGCATCGCGCAAGGCATTGGTCAAGCTCTGCTCGAGCATGCCGTCTACGATCAAAGCGGCCAGCTCATCACCGCGTCGTTCATGGACTACGCCATGCCGCGCGCCGACGATCTGCCCTCGTTCAAGGTGTCTCATACGGTGACGCTGTGTCCGAGCAATCCGCTCGGTATCAAGGGTTGCGGCGAGGCCGGAGCCATCGGCTCGACGCCAGCGGTGATCAACGCCATCACCGATGCCATCGGCAATAACAATATCGAAATGCCGGCTTCGCCATCGCGCGTGTGGCACGCCATCCATCAGCAGCAGGCCGCAGAGTAAGGAGCGCAACCATGTACGAGACAACCTATCATCGCGCTTCCAGCATCGACGATGCGGCAACGCTGTTCGCCAAGGGATCGGACGCCAGATATCTCGCCGGAGGGCAAACGCTGCTGCCGGTTATGAAGCAGCGCCTGTCGCAGCCATCGGACGTGATCGATCTTGCGAAGATTCCCGCGCTGGTCGGCGTGTCGGCCTCATCCGATGCGTTGGTCATCAAGGCGGCGACGACCTACTACGACATCATGATCAGTGCTGATGCCAAGAAGGCGATCCCTGCCATCGTGCATCTGACATCCGTGCTCGGTGATCCCGCCGTGCGTTATCGCGGCACCATCGGCGGCTCCATCGCCAACAACGATCCGGCTGCTGATTATCCCGCAGCCGTCGTCGCGCTCGATGCCACCGTGAAGACCAACAAGCGCAGCATCAAGGGCGAGGATTTCTTCAAGGGCCTGTTCACGACGGCGCTGGAGGACGGTGAGATCATCACCGAAGTCTCGTTTCCGATTCCTGCCAAGGCCGCCTATTCGAAGATGCGCCATCCCGCGTCGCGCTTCGCGCTCACCGCTGTGTTTGTCGCGAAGACGAAATCGGGTGATGTCCGCGTGGCCGCTACCGGCGCTTCGCAGAATGGCGTGATGCGCGTGCCTGCCATTGAGGCCGCGTTGAAGGCCAACTGGTCAGCGGGCGCGCTCGACAGTTTGAAAGTATCAGCCGATGGATTGATGGAAGACATCCATGGCTCGGCTCCGTATCGCGCGAACCTGATCAAGGTCATGGCGCAGCGCGCGGTGACTGACGCAGGTTGATCTTCGCTTCGCTCTTGCATCTTCAAAAAGAAAGGCCGCCTTTAAAAGGCGGCCTTTCGCATATCTTGGAGTGCGAAAATTATTCGACGATCTGCACCACGCGGCGAGTGCGCGGATCGACCAGCACGGTCCGATCGTTCACCACGGTGTAGCGATAGTCGCGAACGCCGTATTCCTGCGGCACATCGTAATAGGTCACGCCCTGCTCAGGCAGCACGACACCGACCGAAAGATCGTTCTCATATCGATAAGACGGACGACGCTGCTCGACGACGTAGCTTCGGAAGCGCGGGCGCTGCTCGACACCTAGAACGCCGGCCACGCCGCCGACGACGCCACCCACCGTGCCACCGACAATTGCACCGACCGGTCCGCCCGCTCGCTCGCCTTCGCGCGCGCCGCGCTCAATCCCGCCCGGTACACCCTGAGCCGATGCCAGTGTCGGAACGAGTGCGCCTGCCGAGATCAACGTCAATGCCAATAAAGTCCGCTTCATGTGTAACCCTCCTGGTTGAAGAATGTCGGGACACACAAGTTGTGAAGGCCTCGATAGTTCCTGATTGACGGAAGAATCCCGGAATCGCCTTATTCTGCCGGAAAATGAGGCAGTTATTGATGGCTCTTTCGATGGAACTGGCTTAAAGCATCCGCAATTCAGTCGAAATAAAAGTAATGCATGCGCTGCGCATACATTGGCTGTTTCGAATTCATTCCTGGCGATAGCGCCAATCAAGGTCCGAACCCGTGAAATCCCTGTCCGCAAGTCCGCCGCTCGCCCGCGCTTTGGCTGAGCGTAACTACAATGACGCGACGCCGGTGCAGACCGCTGTTCTCGCTCCCGACGCGATCGGCCGCGATCTGCTGGTGTCGGCGCAAACTGGCTCCGGCAAAACCGTTGCGTACGGACTTGCGATGGCGAACGACTTGCTCGGCGACGACGAGAGGTTGCCCCGCGCCAGCGCGCCGCTCGCGCTCATTGTCGCGCCGACGCGCGAACTCGCATTGCAGGTTCATCGCGAACTCGAATGGCTTTACGCTTATGCAGGCGCGCGCGTCGTGTCGTGCGTCGGCGGCATGGACCCACAGCGCGAAAAGCGCGAACTCGAAGCGGGCGCGCATATCGTTGTCGGCACGCCGGGACGACTTTGCGATCATATTCGCCGCAAGCGCCTCGATGTCTCCGAACTGAAAGCCGTGGTGCTCGACGAAGCGGACGAGATGCTGGATCTCGGCTTCCGCGAGGACATGGAATTCATCCTCGAGACCACGCCGGAGACGCGGCGCACGCTGCTTTTTTCCGCCACCCTGCCCCGCACCATCATCAACATGGCGAAGCAGTACCAGCAAAATGCATTCCGCGTCGAAGTCACCGGCGGCGAAGGCGGACATGCCGATATCGATTATCGCGCCATCCGCATCGCGCCGGGCGATGTCGAACATGCCGTTGTCAACGTGCTGCGGTTTTTCGAATCTCCGACCGCCATCGTCTTTTGCGGCACGCGTAACGCGGTCAACCACTTACAAGCCGCTTTGCTTGAACGCGGCTTCTCGGTGGTGGCGCTGTCCGGCGAGCTAACGCAGAACGAACGCACAAAGGCGCTGCAATCGCTGCGCGACGGACGCGCACGAGTTTGCGTTGCCACCGACGTCGCTGCACGCGGTCTCGACCTCCCAAATCTTGGTCTCGTCATTCACGCCGACCTGCCGAACGATCCGGAGGTGCTTCAGCATCGCTCGGGCCGCACCGGACGCGCGGGTAAGAAAGGCGTCAGCGTCATGCTGGTTGTGCCTGCGCGGCGGCGGCGCGCGGAATTGCTGCTCAATCTCGCGGGCATCGAGGCCGAATGGGGCACCTCGCCCACCGTGGAAGAAATCCGCGCACTCGATCAGCAACGCATGCTGCAGGATGCGTTGTTCGGCGAAGAAACCACCGAGGACGATCTGGTGCTGGCGCGCGCGCTGCTCGCCGAGCGGTCCGCCGAAGACATCGCCGCCGCACTGGCGCGGTTGTATCGCTCGCGGCTTCCTGCGCCCGAAGATATTCTCGATCCAGGTCAGGGTGGGCGTTCACGCGAAGATCGCGCGCCACGGCGCGAACCGCGCGGCGATGACCGCGCACCAGCACCGCGCGGAAAATCGCGTACCGCCATGTCAGAGGGCAGCGTGTGGTTTCGCGCGGGTATCGGCAGCAGCAAGAACGCCGAAGCGCGCTGGCTGCTTCCGATGATCTGCCGCCGTGGCGGAATCGGAAAACAAGATATCGGCGCGATCCGCATTTTCGACGCCAGCACCGAATTTGAAATTTCGGCAAGCGCGGCTGACGAGTTTGCCGCGAAGATCAAGCGCCCCGACAAGGAAGACAATATCCGCATCGAGGCTTTGCCGGACGGACCGCAAGGTGAGATGCCGCCGTCGCGCCGCAAGCCGGACTATAAGGGCAAGAACAAAGGTAAGCCCGCTTATCAAGGCAATGATGAGCGTTACGAGCGCAAGCCGCGCTACGACCGCGACGAGGGCCAATCGTCCTACGAGGGAAAACCGCGTCGCGAGAAAAACGCGCCTTTCGATAAGAAGAAAAATTTCGAGAACAAGGCACCGTTTGAGAACAAGAAATCTTTCGAGAAGAAGCCTTTTGAGAAAAACAAGTCTTTTGAGAAGAAAGCACCTTTCGAGAAAAAAACTTGGCACCCCGCCGATCACCGGGGCGATACTGCGGTCCGGTTCGAGGACGCGCCTGCGCGACCCAAGAAGCCGAAGCACGGTCAGGGTCCGGATCAGCGAAGCTGGCCGGATGCCGGCAAGCGGGACCAGTTTGAAAAGCCAGCTTTTGCAAAGAAGCCGAAGAAGAAAAATAAGAAAGGCCGGTTCTAAAGACCGCAACGTCGCCTCTGAAACGCGGACTACTGCTGCGCCCGGAAGGTCAGAAATCGCTGGCAATGACTGGCTGCCGTCAAAACGGCAGGATATGCTGCCCGCATGGCCATTACAGATATCGCCTCGCGAACCTATAATCACGGCTGGCGGCTCGATCCGATCGTGCGCAGCCTCCTCGATACGGATTTCTATAAACTTCTGATGCTTCAGATGATCCGGAGGTTTTATTCGGATGAGCATGTCACCTTTTCGGTCATCAATCGCACCCGTCATGTCCGGTTGGGCGAGATCATTGATGAGGGCGAATTGCGCGCGCAACTCGACCATGCCCGCACGGTGCGCTTCACCAAGAAGGAATTGATCTGGCTCGCGGGTAATACGTTCTACGGCAAGACCCAGATGTTCGCGCCGTATTTCATCCATTGGCTCGCCTCGTTCCAGCTTCCGGAATACGAACTGCGCACGGTGGACGGCCAATACGAACTGCATTTTCACGGGCCGTGGACGCACACTACCATGTGGGAAATTCCGGCGCTGGCCATCGTCAATGAATTGCGCTCGCGGCAAGCGATGAAGGGTCAGGGGCGTTTTGCTCTCGATGTTCTTTATGCCCGCGCGAAGGCCAAGCTGTGGACCAAGGTCGAACGCCTGCGCAAGCTCGACGGCCTGCGGCTGTCGGATTTCGGCACGCGGCGGCGGCACGGGTTTTTGTGGCAACGCTGGTGCGTCGAAGCCGTGAAGGAAGGACTGGGACCGGCCTTTACCGGAACGTCCAACGTGTTGCTAGCGATGGACAACGATCTCGAAGCGATCGGCACCAATGCGCACGAACTGCCGATGGTCGCCGCTGCCTTGGCCAAAGACGATATCGAACTGCGCTGGGCACCGTACCTGATCCTCGATCAATGGCGGCGCACCTATGACGGCAATCTCTTGATCGCCCTGCCCGATGCATTCGGCACCAAATCATTCCTGCGCGATGCGCCTGAATGGGTCGCCGACTGGACGGGATTTCGTCCCGACAGCGCGCCACCGCTGTCTGCGGGCGAAGAGATCATTCGATGGTGGGAAGAAAAGGGCCGCGATCCGAAAGAGAAGCTGCTGATCTTTTCGGACGGCATGGATGTCGGATCGATCGAAGAAACGCATCGGCATTTTGCCGGACGCGTCAGGACCAGCTTCGGCTGGGGGACCAATCTCACAAACGATTTTATCGGATGCGCGCCGGATGGCACCGCCGCTCTCGATCCCATTTCGCTTGTCTGCAAGGTGACAGCGGTCAACGGCCGTCCGGCGGTGAAACTGTCAGACAATCCGGAAAAGGCGACGGGTAACCCTGCGGAGATCGAACGCTACCTGCGTGTTTTCGGAAATGCAGGCCGTGTCCGCGCCGCGGTCCATGTGTGATTTGAATCAACTTCGAATCGTCGCTTTCGAAACTGTACCGGTCTGAGATCGGCATTCCAGCGAAGCCATCCGGGTTCTTGCCAGGGCCTGTGGCGCAACGGTTTCCGACATTTCGGGGCTCTTAAACGGCAGGCAGGGTTCAAACATCAGACTGCCCAAACCGCGCCTGGAAATATGATTTACTCTCCTATCGGGACATATTACAATTCGGCACTCTTGGAAGTTGTGTAAGTTTGATCACATTCGATTCGTAGATAGTGCCGTTACACGATACTCGCACGCGACGACGCCACATCACCGGGCGCAGAAACCGGACACCATAAAAACAATCACGCGCTGATCGAAGCCGGTCAGGTGCGCATGGACGTGTACCGGCAACTCAGCCGGTCCATGACGCGGGTCTGACACGTGAGCTGATGTATGGAGCGGGGGCGCCATGGTCGCGACGATAGAAGATTTTATTGATCGGACTCAGCAAGCCAACAGCGAGTCTGAATTAAAGGATATCTTTCTTCCTGCGATATCTGAGATGGGATACGAAAATGCGGTGTTCGCCCGAGCACAGCATCGAAAACTCGTTTCGATTCCCTGGAGTGAGTTTCCGCCGGGCTATCTCGACACGTACAAAGCCATGCAATGGGACAAGATCGACCCCGTAGTCCATCATGTTCACACCGCACGCGGCCCGTTCAAATGGTCCGAGACGTGCGATCCGCGTTACATCAACCGAACGCAAAAACATTTTTTTGAAGCATGCCGCGAACTGGGCGTTCATTCCGGGATCACGATCCCGATGCGCGGGCCCGGACGGGAGATCGATCTCATCAGTCTCAGCTTCCGGGAGAAAGGCACGCCAGCCATCGACAAGTCGGCCTACGTCTACATGGTGTGTGTACAGTACTGGCTGAAATACTGCGAACTGGCCGACCGGCGCAGCCCGCAGACGATCTCCTTGACGGTTCAGGAAATCGAATGCCTGAAGTGGTGCAAGGAAGGAAAGACCAACTGGGAGATCGGCGAGATTCTAGGCATCTCGCAAAAGACGGTGGAATTCCATGTCGGCAACGCGATGAAGAAATTCGGCGCGGGGAATCGCATCACCGCTGTGATCATGGGAATCAAGAGCGGCATCATCCCCCTCTAGCGCAGGAACGAGACTCGGCGACTCAAGAGTCGCATCGATGACGTGACCGAGCCGCGCCAGCGTGGAAACGAACAAATCGATTGGGATGTTGAGAGGCGCCATCACCTTGAGCACCTCGTCATGCGGCCCACAGCACTCGATGATCATGCCATTGCGCACCGCAAACTCCGCTGCACGAGCCGCATCCGCCGGGTCGGCAAAGCGTAGCCCGCGCATCATGCCAAGCCCCTTCGCAATCAGGTGATCCGGATGCCGGGCTTCCATGCTGAGGCACCACATCTCCAACAGCCGCGAGCGGTTCTCGATGCCTTCGCTGAAATCGCGTGTCCAAAGGTCAAGCGCGGCTGCAGCGGTCACGAACGCAAGCGAGTTTCCGCGAAACGTCCCGTTGTGCTCGCCCGGCGACCACGCATCATGGTCGGGCCGCATCAACAACAGAGACATCGGAAATCCATACCCGCTGATGGATTTCGCCAGACATATAATGTCCGGCACAATACCGGCGCGCTCGAAACTGAAGAACGGGCCCGTACGGCCGCAGCCCGTCTGAATTTCATCGACAATCAGGAGAGCGCCAAGACGCTTCGTTACAGACGCCAATCCGGCCAGCCACTCGGACGTGGCGACATTCAGACCGCCCTCGCCCTGAACGGTTTCCACGATAATTGCGGCAACGGGATCGATCCCGCCGGATGGATCCATCGCCATCGTTTCAAAGCGATCAATATCTTCGAGGCTAGCTCCGCAATAGCCCTCGAAAGGCAGCCGAATGACGCCGCTCAACAGGCCGCGCTCCGCAGCCCTGCACGACACCGAGCCGGTGGCGGCAAGCGAACCCATCGTGACGCCGTGAAATGCATTGGTGAATGCAACGATAGACGATCTGCCGGTGACCTTGCGCGCCAGCTTCATGGCCGCTTCCACGCAATTGGTCCCCGTCGGTCCGGGAAATTGCATGCGATAGTGCAAACCTTTCGGTGCAAGAATTTGCTGCTCGAACTGCGACATGAAACGGAGCTTCGCTTCGGTGTGAAAATCCAGCCCCGCTGAAATTCCATCGCGCATCAGATAGTCGACCGCGGCGGATCGCAGATGCGGATGATTGTGTCCGTAGTTCAACGCACCGCAGGCCGACAGCAGATCGATATGATCGTCGCCAGCAGCATCGATGACGATCGCGCCCCGCGCCGATGTCAATAGCGCAGGCACATGCCTGCAATAAGCGCGGACGTTGGATTCGTGTTGGGCGAAAAAATCGAGATGGTCGTCGCCGGCTAACAACTGATCGAGATTCATGCGCTCGCCCTCTTCGGTGGCGTTGCCGCCTCCGCTTCCGCGATACGATTCACCTTGTCGCGCAATACGGCGAGATCGGCGGCGACCGAATGATAGCCTGCGGCGCGCGCCACGCGCCCGAGATAGGTCAAAGCATCTGCCATGTTGCGCGCGATGTCGTCGTCTGGTGAACCGCGATCGATTGCTTCGCTCTGTCCGGCATCAGCACTGATGGGACCAAATCGGCTTAACTGAGAACGGAGGATTTCTGGTTCATCGTAGCCTTTCAAAGGAGCGAAGATGAGACAGAAATCCGGAACCGGGAAAGCGCCGGCAGAG